>OBWW01000433.1_pt1 | contig 33423 bp, 22 predicted proteins | sample 1538091 | NCBI WGS metagenome assembly OBWW01 (sample SAMEA2580125, study PRJEB22360) | human gut metagenome | biome: human gut; feature: human-associated habitat; material: faeces | place: Denmark | collected 2008/2010 | reverse complement strand
TCATTGACTATAAAGAAGTAGTACAAATACGCTCTTGAGTTCTCAAACCACCACCGCACCAGCAAGCCGCCCCAATCTCCAGGAGCGAGGCCGCCGTGCTGAGCAGCAAGAGATAAACTTACACGAGAACCCGCAATCGCGCAACCCGCAGGGCACAATGAAGCACGGAACCGTTGGAAATCCAACGTTCCATCGGCGTGTCGAAAACCGGGAAAATGCGTCCGGAAAGCGCCGATACCATCAGAATAGACCCCGAAAACCACAACCAGGTGAACGCAAAACCAATAGCTGTCGGCATGTCGACCATCAACATGGTCAACCACATCCGCATTTTGCGGTCCAACCACGGTTCTCGCATAACAAAAGCCGGAAGCTTCGTGGTTAGCGGAGGCTCCCGGCTTTGTTGTTCGGCTACTGGATATTCAGCTTTGGTCATTCGAATCGCTGACCATTGCTAATGCTGCCTGTAGCCGACTGTTTTCAGTTATTACTTCAGTTATCGCTGATCAGGCAGCTCACTCGGCATTGGCCGGGCCGGCGGCAACCGGTTCTGCAGCCGACTCGACCGTGGCGACGGCCTTCTTGCGGTTCAGGTACCGCTTGATGGCCACAATCTCCAGGCCGATCACGAGCACCGCGGTCACGCCCCAAGCCACGTACATGGCGGTCTTCCAGATCGGGGTGGCGACCTTCGGCTCGCCATTCGCGTACTGCCAGCTGTTGGCGGCCGTGTACAGGATGTTGTGCGCGGCCTGACGCATCGCCTTCACGGAAGTGGCGGACTTATCGGTGATGTGGTTGGTGATCTTCGTGGTGGCAAGCATCGAATCGTTGCCCGCACGCACTTCCTGATCGGCGTTCTGGTAGCCGTAGCCGCCGAAGTAATCGGTCAGGACGAAGCCCTTGAAGCCCCACTCGTCACGCAGCACGGTCTGCAGCAGGTTGCTGGAAGCGCCGGCGTAGGTGTAGCCGATGTAGTTGAAGGAGCTCATCACGGCCTGGGCGCCGCCTTCCTTCACGCTCATCTCGAACGGCTTCAGATAGGTTTCACGGATGGACTGCTCGTTGGCCCACGTGCACACCATGTTGGTGCGGTTGGTCTCCTGGTCGTTGAGTGCGAAGTGCTTCATGAAGGAGTACACGCCCTTGGACTTGGCGCCGGCGATTTCGTTGGAGGCCATCGCACCGGAGAGCAGGGAGTCCTCGGAGAAGTACTCGAAGGTACGACCGGAGAATGCCGAACGGTGGATGTTCATGGCCGGAGCGTACCAACCAGCCACGTGCATGTCGTGAGCCATGTCGCCGATCATCTCACCGAACTGCTTGGCGAGATCACGGTTCCAGGTGCAGGCGAACGCGGTGGAGGCCGGGAAGCCGATGGAGCCAACACCGGTGAAGTTGTTGTTCAGCGAGGCCGGGCCGTCGGCGTCGGTCAGCTGGATCTTGCCGACGGACTTCACAGCCGGAGTGCCGTAACCACCATTGGCGATCAGGTCGTCCATATCGTCGAAGGTGAGCTGGTCGAGCAGCTTGTCCCAATCGGCGTCGTCATAATCCTTGCCATACATCTGGTACAGCTTCAGGCCATTCTTGGCACCGGTGGTCGGCATCTCGTCCGAATCGTTGTCATACTTCTTCGGATCGTAGTTGCTGTTGTTGGTGAACTCGGCCTTGGCTTCGTCGCTCATCGAGAAGTTGGTCGGAGCGGCGGTGGCCTTGGCATAGTTCGCGAAGTGGCCCGCGCGAGACAGGTACGTCACGTCGCCGGCGGCGTAATCGAACTCGTTGGTGGCGGCCACGGCATCGCCGTTATGGGTGTTTGAGTCGGAATTGTAGGTGACGGTGTCCTTCACGGTGACCTTCTGATGGTCGATCACGTGGTGCGAATCGGACTGGATGGAGATGTCGTAATCGCCCTGCTCCAGCACGTACGCCTTAGCATCCTTCTGGTCGTAGGAGGCCATGTCGTCATCGTCGAACTCGATCTTCACGGTCTGGGAAGCGCCCGGCTCGAACTTCTTGGTCTTTTCGAACGCAACCAGGTTCTTGGAGGCCTTCTCGATGCCGCCATCGGTGTACGGCGGGTTGTAGTAGACCTCGACCACGTCCTTGCCGGCCTTGTCGCCGGTGTTGGTGACGGTCACATCGAACGAGATCTTGCCGTTCTTGTAGGAGACCTTGCCCATCTCCTGCTTGAACGTCGTGTAGGACAGGCCGTAGCCGAACGGGAACATGACGGTGTCGTCGTAGTTGATCAGACCTTCGTCGGCGGCGGTCTCATAGAACTTGTAGCCAACGTAGATGCCTTCGACGTAGTTGACGAACGTCGGGGTCACCGTGACCTTGTCGCCACTGAAGCCCATGTAGGAAGCAGCGAGATCATCCGCATTGTCGTAAGTGAACTTGCCGTTCGTGCCGACGGACGAAGCGTTGCCGGCGGCGGTGCCATCGGTGTTGTTGAACACAGCGGTCTTGGTCAGGTCCTTCGCGAACGTGTCGGAGGTCTTGCCGGACGGATTCACATCGCCGGCGAGCACCTCACCCAGTGCGGAGAAGCCGGCCTGGCCGGCCGGCGGGCACCACAGCACGGACTTGATCTGCGGATACTGGGACAGGAAGTCGAACTGGAACGCGTTGGCGCCGTTGTAGACGAGCGTCACCTTCTTGAAGTTCTTGGTGACCAGGTCGATCATGTCGCGCTCGGTCTGGGACAGCTGCAGGAAGTGCTCGCCATCCTTGAAATCTTCGTAGTCCTTGGAATTGTTGTTGTAGGTGATGCCCTTCGCCTTCATGTTCGTCGGCAGGTCAGCGCCTTCGCCGCCGACGCGGGTGATGGTGATGACGGCTTCGTCGGAGAAGTCCTTGGCGTCGGAGATCAGCTTGTCGGAATACTGCTTGGCCGGAACCTCAGGCAGGGTCCAATCCTGCGACCACATAGCCACCATCGGGCGGTCCTTGCGGTAGTCGGTGTACAGCTTGGTCAGCTCGGAATTGGTTTCGATGCCGGCCTGCTTCATGCCGTCAAGCATGGAAACGGTCTCGTACTGGTCGGACATGGAGCCGGAGCCGGTGCCGCCGTAAACCGGGTTGGTGGAGCCCCAACCGAACACGTTGACCTTCTTGTTGGACAGCGGCAGGTTGGAATCGTCGTTCTTCAGCATGGTGATGGCTTCCGACTGCACTTCCTTGACCAGCTCGTTGGCTTTGGAAACGGTGGTGTCGGACAGCATGTACTTGGTGGTGGTCGCGTTGTTGAGCAGCGTGGAAAGCGGGCCGGTCAGCATCATGGACACGGCCACGACGATGCCGACAAGCGCCACCAGCCAGGATTCGGAATGGACGATCTTACGGGTCGCCACTTCCTTGACCGTCTTCTTGTTGACGGCAAAAGTGATAATCAGCGCGAGCGCGAACAGCACGCCAATCGCAATAAGGTACGGCGTCAATGAGCCGATGACGTTCATAACGTCAGCCATGTTGATTTGCAGCATGGTCTGCCTCCTCCTTGATTCTCATAACCAAACGACACGTAGGCTCCGATGCCTTTATCGGAACCGCGAAACCATTCAACACTGCCCCGCATCTCATGGTTTCGGTGAAGTGGCTGCAGATGCGTGCGGCAAGTGAAGACACTTCTTCATGTCGATGATTCGATTTCATCAGACTTCAACGTACGGCACATGGCGTTTTCCCCAGCCTGTCAATTCGCGTGCATAATCTGCACGCCAAGTACGATGGAAGTATGAGCGACTTAAGCGCATTGAATCTGGAAGCAGGCAGCCTGGTTGGCGGCTACACGTTGATTTCCCGGCTTGGTTCGGGTGCCATGGGCTCGGTATGGCGTGTGCGGGACGATGGCGGCCATCAATATGCGATGAAGATTTTGCGTGATTCCCTCTCCGACGACGATTCCCCGCAGCAGCAGCAGCGCGACGAGTTGACCGCACGCGAGCGCCTGCGCAGGGAGGCGATGGCGTTGCAGAAGGTGCGGCATCCGGGCGTGTGCGGCATTGTGGATATGGAACTTGACGACGCGTTGGCTTTTATTGTGACCGAGTTGATCGAAGGCAAGAATCTGCGTGAGGATGTGCGCGTCAATGGCCGATATGTGGGCGACGATTTGGAACGGCTGGCACGCAAGCTGATTGAGGCGGTGCGTGCCGTGCATGCGGCCGGCATCGTGCACCGCGATATCAAGCCGACGAATGTGATGGTGTCGAGCACCGGCCCGGTATTGGTGGATTTCGGCATCGCTATGGGCGAAGGCGAAAGCCATGTGACGCGTACCGGTCTGGTGATGGGCACGCCGGGGTTCATCGCGCCGGAAATCATTGATGGCGCGGAATCGGATGAAATGACCGATTGGTGGTCGGTGGCGAGCGTATTGGCGTTCGCCGCTACGGGTGAGCCGGTGTTCGGCACGAAGCCGATGATGACCGTGTTGGAACGCGCCGCGGCCGGCAGCGCCAATCTTGCGGGACTTCCCGCGGGCACGATGGCCGCGTTCCGTTCGGCGCTCAATCCGGATCGGACGAAGCGGTGCACGCCGGACGATTTGCTGCAGGCGATCGCCGTGGATGCGTTGAATCCGCAGGCGTGGGTTGCGGCCGACAATGGTGGCGCAGCGGATGGCGATACGGAGGCGATGCCCCCTTTTGTTGAATCGCCCGACAATCCGCGCACGTTGTGGCGATTGCAGGACGACATAACCGGCGAAAACGCCATCGGCACGCGCACGATGCCAAGGCTCAGCGAAGCAACGCAGGCGATCGGGCAGCCCGATGTGAGCGCAACTCAAGTAATCGGGAAACAAGTGACCAGCCAATCCGACGCGAGCGCAACGCAGGTGATCGCACCTGTTGACGATGCCGAGACCAGCGTGCTTTCCGACGCACTTCCCAACGTGGGCAGCACGCGGGCGATGCCGACAGGCACGCAGGTAATGCCGCAATCCATGCCGTCAACACAAATGCTGCCGGCCCAGAACGCATGGAATCCAGCGGAAGCGCCGACGCAAGTCGACCCGACCATCAAACCCGCGTTGCAACGCATCGCCATGCGGCAGCCACCGTCCGTCATACCGCAGGCCACGGTGGCCGCGGCGCAGCAATCGCCCGCAATGTCATTCCCGCCGGTACCCGGTATGGATGGGCCGAACGTTGCGGAAGCACCCAATCCCGCCGATGTGAAGCGTGGCGCGATGTTGGGCCGGGGCATGCTCCCCTGCGCGCTGATGGCGATTCCCGTGGCCGTCTGCGGACTGTTCTCACTGTGGACGGCGATGGCAGCCGCGTTGCTGTTCGCCTGTGCGCTGGCCACTATCGGATTCAACACGGAGGCGCAGCTCGAGCGCGAAGGCAAACGTGGCGGCGAGAAGAAAAGTTCCGACTGGCTGCTGCGATTGGCGGGACTGCCCTGGCACATCGTGAAGGGCTTCGGCGTCGCCATCGTGCGGACGCTGATCATGTTGGCCGTGGCCGCGCTGGGTTTGTCGCTCACCACGGTCGTGCTGCAGCTTCCGTATGCCGTGATGGATACGTGGATATTTGGATTGACGATTCCGATGCCGACGCTGCTTGGCGGTCCGCTTTCCGAAAGCGGGCTGGCGCAGGCTGCGTTCTGCGCGATCGGCTGGCTTGTGGCCGTGGCCGCTCCGGGCGCGATCGTACTGCGATTGGGCGGCGGCGCACTGCGTAAACAGCCGTATCTGCGCCACTTGAGCGAGCTGCCGACGCAATCGCAAGGCAATACGGAATTCCCGGCGAATCGATAGCAAGGCATCGCTAGTATGGTGCCCAGCATAACAACGTGAGGTCGAAAGGAATATCGATGGCCCAGAACAGCAAGGATGCGCAGAAGCGTACCAGCCGCGCCGAGCGTAGGGCCGCTGAGGCCGCAGCGATGAAGGCGCGCGCCGAGCAGATGGAGAAGGAACGCAAGCAGCAGACGATCATCGGCGGCATCGTGGTGGCGGTGCTGGTGATTCTGGTGGCGATCGGCGCGTTCACCGTGTACCACAACATGCATAAGAAGGCCGAAACGAAGGCTTCCACCGAAACCGTGCAGGAAGCGTACACGGCGTTGCAGAAAGTGAAGAACACTCCGAAGCTCGTCGATAAGAAGGGCGGCCTGCTGATTTCCAAGAACGGCTACGGCAAGGCTGTGGAGGGCGCGCCGACCGTCGAGCTCTACATGGATTTCCTGTGCCCGGGCTGCGGCAACCTGCACCGCCAGTTGGACGCCGACCTGCAGAAGATGGTCGATGCCGGCCAGATCAATCTGGACCTGCATTTCATGGCGTTCATGGACCGTTGGTCCACCGACGAGTATTCCAGTCGCGCGGCGAACGCGGCCATCTACCTGGCCGAGCATGACAGCGACCCGAACCATCTGATCTCCTTCCTGGAGAAGGTCTACGCCGAGGATTTCCAGCCGGAGGAAGGCTCCGCATACAAGTCGGTGAGCGACGCCAAGATCAAGGAGCAGATGATCGCCGCGGGTGTTTCCAAGGATGTTGCGGACAAGGCGTTTGGCCGCGATTATCAGGAATGGCTTGATGCGATCGACACTTACACGCCGAAGCGTTCCGAACTGTGGCATCAGTCCGGCAGCTACAAGGGCAGCATGACCACGCCGACCGTGATCATCAACGGCAAGTATTGGGATATGGACCAGCTGACCACCGCCCAGACGACGGTTAAGGACGGTCTGTTGGAATCGATCGGCCTGAAGGACAGCGAAGTCGGCGTTGCCGGCAAGATGCCGTCCATCGGAGCCAAGAAGGGGCCGATTTCCGTCACCACGGGCGAATAACCCCTTACGGGCAGCCGGCGCGTCTCAACCCGCAATGCTAAGTTGACTGCGGTGGAAGCGCTGGTTATGCTATTCATCGTTCCTCTGTTGTTTTCATAGCAAAAGAGGACATGCCTCCTTAGCTCAGATGGCCAGAGCGGCCGCCTTGTAAGCGGCAGGTCGTCGGTTCGATCCCGACAGGAGGCTCGAACCCGTATGACGGGCTTGGACCTCTTACCATGGGTAAGTGCTCCAGAAGTCTTCCCCCAACTTGAGACTTCTGGCAAAGCGGACGAGACGTCCCCCAACCTGTCTCGTCCGACCGGGGGCAGGACATCCCCTTCTCTCCTGCCCCCTTTTTATTTTTCGCTTTTCGCACCTGCTTTCAAAAATGTGGCGGTATGGATAAAACCATCGGAAAGCACGGCGACCGTTCCAGCTGAGCCGTTACAATAACGGCGTTGTAGGCAGCGCTGAAAAGAGGATAAATGACGAGAAGGTGGACCCCTCGGAGATTCGTGACGCTTCGTCGTGTCCGCGTCATGGCATGCGTGGCCTCATTGACTTTGACTTCGGCGTTGGCGTTTGGTGTGGGCGCGCGCAAATCCGTGGCGTTGACCGTCAATGGGGAGACCACCACGGTGACCACATATGCGATGAGCGTGGACCGTCTGCTGCAGGAGCAGGGCGTGAAAGTCAAAACGCACGACCTGGTGGAATCGACCAGCCCGACCAGCATGCTGAAGAACCATGATGTGGTGAACGTGCAGAGCGCATACCAGACCACCATCACCATCGACGGCCAGGAAGTGCCGTTCTGGACGGTCGCGTCCAGCGCCGAGCAGTTGCTGGACTTCTTCAACCAAAACGAAACCGAAGCGGCGAAAATCACCGTCAATATCAGCAACGTCTACAACAAGCTCACCGGCGGTCTCATCATCAACCAGAAGGGGCCCGTCACCGTCATCGCGGACGGGAAAAGCTCGGTGGCGCCGAACGGCAAGCTGCCCGCTGCCTCCATTCTTGACGCCAAAGGCATCACGTTGGGCAAGGAGGATCGCGTCAGTGTCGAAAAGGACGGCAAGACGACCATTCTGCGCGTCCGCCGCGTGACGCATGGTGAGGAGACCCGCACGAAGGAAGTGCCGTTCGGCACGCAGACCATCATCGACCCGAACCTGCAGCCGGGCGAAGTCACGGTACGGCAGGAAGGCGAAAACGGCGAAATCCAGCAGACGTACGCCGTCACCTACGTGGATGGCGTGAAGGAAAGCGAGACGCTGACCGGAGAGAAGACCACGAAAATCGCCATCGACAAAGTCATTGCGGTCGGACCGGAAAAAACTACGGACGATACCGACAAATCCGACAAATCCGACAACAGCGGCAACGGCAACAGCAACGGCGATAACGGCGATTCCGGCAAGACGGACGACGGCAAGAACGATTCGGGTAAGAACGACTCGAATAAGTCCGATTCGAATAAGTCCGATTCCGACAAAACCGATTCGAACAAGTCGGATTCCTCGGATAAGAACAATTCGAACAACAACTCGAATAACAATTCCAACAACACCGAGAAGGACGATCCGGCACCGACCCCCACACCAACCCCTGCACCGCAGCCGACTCCCGCACCCCAGCCCAAACCGCAGCCCACGCCGCAGCCGAGCAATCCTTCCGCAGGCTGCCGCTTGTACCATCCTTCCGCGGCACAGGCACAGGCCTACGCTTCCGGCGCGGCGGCGCAGCGCGGCTGGACCGGCCAGAACTGGACGGATCTGGTCAAACTCTGGAATCGCGAATCCGGATGGAGCTGGAGCGCGGAAAACGTGTATTCGGGCGCATACGGTATTCCACAAGCGTTGCCGGGCAGCCAAATGGCCACGTTCGGCGCGAATTGGAAGGACGATGCCGCCGTGCAGATCGACTGGGGTCTGAGCTACATCGCACAGCGGTACGGCAGCCCGTCCGTGGCGTGGCAGCACTCCGAACAGACCGGATGGTACTGATGATCCGGCTAATCGCCAACGATTTTCGTACCGGCATGAACGGATAATGAGGGAATGACAGAAGAGGGAATGACGGAAAACGTGAACGAGCATACGCAGGGCCATTTGCTGGGGGCGGCCGACATCCGACGCATCGCCGCCGACGCGGGTATCAGCCCGACGAAGAAATTCGGGCAGAATTTCGTGATTGATCCGGGAACCGTGCGTCGCATCGTGCGCGAGGCCGGCGTGACCGCCGACGACCATGTGCTGGAAGTCGGTCCCGGACTGGGTTCGCTGACGCTGGCGATTCTGGAAACCGGCGCCACGATGACGGCTGTGGAAATCGACCCGCCGGTCGCCGAACGCCTGCCGAAAACCATCGCCGAATTCATGCCGGACGCCGTGGACCGCTTCCGTGTGGTCAACCGCGACGCACTTACCGTCAATCCGGAGAATCTGCCCGATTTCAAGGATGACGATTCCTTCACGCTGGTGGCCAATCTGCCGTACAACGTGGCCACGCCGATTCTGCTCACCCTGTTGGAACGTTTCGACAATCTGGGCACCTTCCTGGTGATGGTGCAGAAGGAAGTGGCGGACCGTTTGAGCGAGAAGCCCGGTTCGAAGATCTACGGCACGCCGAGCGTGAAGCTCGCATGGTACGGCACCGCGGAACGCGTGGGCGTCATCGGCCGCAACGTGTTCTGGCCGGCCCCGAACGTCGATTCCGCGCTGGTGCTGTTCACGCGCTCCCGGGGCGGTCACGCCCCCGCCGCGGACAATGCGGACGGTTCCGTGGTGGATCGCGAAACCGTGTTCCGTTTGATCGACGCGGCTTTCGGGCAGCGCCGCAAGACCCTGCACGCCGCATTGAAGAAAATCGTGCCATCCGAAGCGTTCGAGAAGGCCGGCATCGACCCGACCCGTCGTGGCGAGACGCTCACCATCGACGAATTCGTGGCGTTGGCACGCGCGTTGGATGAGGTGTTCGCGTCATGAGCACCATTGATTCGCCCGCCATCGGAACGGCCACCATCAACGCCGTGAGCGTGGACTGCCCGGCGAAAACGAATCTGACCCTGCATGTGGGCCCGTCGCATGCCGAATGGGGCGGCCGTCATGAACTCGACACCATCTATTGCGCGGTCGGCGTATACGACACCGTCACCGCCACGCGCAAAGCGCCGGGAAGCGGCTTCTCGCTGAATCTCGAGGGCGCGTATCTGGGCGACCTGGCCTCTTCCGGCAGCGATATGCGCCGCAACCATGCCGTGCTGGCATTGTTCGCCATGGCCGAAGCGAGCGGCCATGAGCCGGACGTGGCGTTGAACATCGACAAGCGCATCCCCGTCGGCGCGGGCATGGCCGGCGGTTCCGCCGATGCGGCGGCGACGATTCTGGCATTGAACACGTTGTGGGATCTCGATTGGCCGATCGAACGCCTGCAGGAAGTCGCGGCCACGCTGGGCGCGGACATGCCGTTCTGTCTGACCGGCGGTTACGCGCGCGGCACCGGTTTCGGCGAACGCATCGAACAGCTTGATGACGATGGCGATATCGTACGCGATCTTACGGAACGTGGGTTTACCGGCCATCTGCTGGTCGGCGCATACCGTGCGGAACTGCGCACGCCGGAAGTGTATGCCACATTCGATCAGATCGGTGCCGGCGATGGCGATGAGAACCACCTGCAGAAGGCGGCGGTCTCCCTGCATCCGCGTAGCGGACAGGCGATCGAGGAAGCCTTGCGTGCGGGAGCCAGCCAGGCGTTCGTCTCCGGTTCCGGCCCATCCGTCATCGCGTTCGTGCCGACGGAGGATGCGGCGGACGCCGTGCAGCGGGCATGGCAGGACAGCCGTTGCGTCGATCGCATCATCGCCACGAACGCCCCAGCCCGACCGATTGTGCATATCACCGCATGACACATATCACCGCATGACAGTAAAGTTGATGGCAATTGGTTTGTTCAAAAGGAATTCGTAAATGACCCAGGCTAACGACGAGCGCGCCGCGCGCAAAGAGTACATTCGCCGCCGTCAGAAGACGGTGTTCAGCATCGTCGGAGCCGTCATGGTGGTCGCCATGGTGGTGTCCCTGCTGTTCTTTTTCCATGTCGGAGGCCTGGGCAACGTCAAGTCGGCCGCCGTACAGCCGAACTACGGCCAGCAGGCACCGTGCCCCATCAAGGAAGCCGACGGCAGCAAGGCCAAGTATGTGGAGAATCGCAACATCACGCTGCGTGTGCTCAACGGCACGAAGTTCTCCGGCTTCGCCAAGGCGGTGAGCGACGCGTTGCAGAACCGCGAGTTCAACCCCCAGACGCCGGACAACTACACCAAGAAGGTGGATCGCACGATGATCGTCTTCGGCAAGAACGGCGTGAATCAGGCGTACACCGTGGCAAGCAATTTCACCGACGCCATGCTGGTTATGGACGACCGTCAGGACCAGCTGATCGACGTCATCGTGGGCGCCACATTCGACAATCTGCAGGATACGAAGAAGGTTCCCGCCGCAGGCAAGGCGATCACCGGCATCCAGGGCTGCGTCGCGGTGGACAAGATGACCGACCTGCCCAAGGCGCCCGAGCATGATGCGGTGAATCCGCAAAGCTGACCGCCAATCGAAATCGATATAGGCAATATGAAAAACCCGCGCTCCCCCAATCGGGAACGCGGGTTTTCGTATTCGAGCTGTTCCAAGCACACTGTTCCATGCATGCGGCGAAACCACCGCATGTCAATCGCTATTCGCTCTGCTCCTTGTACCAGCGTTTCAGCTCGGCAACGGCCACGTCACGCTCCACCGGACCGTTATCGAGGCGGTATTCCAGCATGTGCTTGTACGCCTTGCCGACCATCGGGCCTGGTTCGATACTTAGCAGCTGCATGATCTCGTCGCCGTTGAGGTCAGGACGGATCGCGTCGAAGTCTTCCTTTTCTTTCAGGTCGCGTACACGCTGTTCCATCTCGTCCATGGCCGCCGAGAACATCATGGCCTTGCGCTTGTTCTGCGTGGTCGTGTCGGCGCGCGTAAGGCGGTTCAGACGCTCGTACAGCGGGCCAGCGTCCTTGACGTAGCGGCGGACCGCGGAATCCGTCCACGGCTCCTCCACGTAGCCGTGGAAGCGCAGATGCAGGTTGACCAGCTCGCTGACGTCCTCGACCATGTGGTGGTCGAAATGCAGTGCCTTCAAACGCTTGCGTGTCATCTTCGCGCCGACGGCGTCATGACGGTGGAAGCTCACCTTGCCGCCCGCTTCGAAACGACGGGTCTTCGGCTTGCCGATGTCGTGCAGCAGAGCCGCCAGACGCAGCGTCAGGTCCGGGGCCGGCACCGGACCGTCGGGACCGGTTTCGAGGGCGACGGCGCGTTCGATGACGATCATGGTGTGTTCGAACACGTCCTTATGGCGATGGTGCTCGTCGATTTCCAGCTGCAGCGCGGGAATTTCCGGCAGCACGATGTCGGCAAGACCAGAATCGACCAACGCTTCGATGCCGGCGCGCGGGCGATCGGACAGCAGCAGCTTGACCAGTTCGTCGCGCACACGTTCGGCGGAGACGATTTCGATGCGATCGACCATGTCGGACAGCGCTTCGGCGGTTTCCGGCTCGATGCGGAAGCCGAGCTGCGCCACGAAACGCACGGCGCGCATCATGCGCAACGGATCGTCGTCGAACGACTGCCGCGGATCGACGGGGGTACGCAGCACGCCTTTGGCCAAATCGTTCGCACCGCCGAACGGATCGACGAATTCGAGTTCCGGAACACGCAACGCCATCGCGTTGACGGTGAAATCGCGGCGGGAAAGATCGCCTTCCAGCGTGTCGCCGTAATTGACTTCCGGCTTGCGCGAGTCGGGGTCGTACGTGTCGGAACGGTAGGTGGTCACCTCCACTTTCACCTCGGTGCCGTCCTCACGCCTGCGCATCGCGCCGAGCGTGCCGAATTTGCGGCCCATATCCCAGAAGCCATCATGCCCAAAACGGCGCAGAATATGCTCAAACTGCTCGGGACGCGCCGATGTGCAGAAATCCAAATCATGCGATTTGCGATGCAGCAGCAGGTCGCGGACAGGACCCCCGACCAGTGCCAGTTCATAGCCTTCCGCAGCAAACATACGTCCTAATTCAATGGCCTCTGGCCACACTTCGAAGTTCACGCCATACCTTTCAGCACCACAAGTTTTCCGTTTACCAGCATACCGTTACCCCACCTGCACACAGAATTGAGTATGGTTGGAATCATGATTACGCCCGCAGACCTTGCACGCATGCTTGCCCATGCTGCGGACGACCATGCCCAAAATCCGCTGGAACCGGACGAACTGCTGTACACATCGCAGTCGGTTTCGCTGCAGCAGCTGCAACAACTACAGCAATTGCAGCAGCGCACGATCATCACGCCGAGCGCGCCTACGCCGGCGATGATGCCGCGCCGGCGCACCGCGGATGGTCCGACCACGTTCGCATCGCTTGACGCGCAGGAGCTGCCGGTGGTGCGCGAGTATTCGGCGGGCGGGCTGGTGTTCGACGACAAGGGTCGCGTGGCGATCATCGCACGTCATTCACGCAGCGGGCATTTGGAATGGTGCCTGCCGAAGGGACATATCGAAAAAGGCGAAACGCCGCAGCAGACGGCCGTGCGCGAAGTGCATGAGGAAACCGGCATTCTGGGCGAGGTGGTCGATTCCATCGCCACCATCGACTATTGGTTCACCGGTACCAGCCAACGCGTGCACAAGCTGGTGCACCACTTCGCGTTGCGGCAGATCGGCGGCGAGCTGACCGTCGAAGGCGATCCCGACCATGAGGCCGAAGACGCCATTTGGGTGGATTTTGCTGATTTGGACGATGTGCTGAGCTATCCGAACGAACGGAAGATAGCATGGTTGTACGCAAGGAAACTCAACAGACAGGCGTAATAGTGAATCAATCCGCACAACGGCACGTTTCGCGTGGCCTTCGCGCGTTATCATCCATCCTCGCCATGGTATTGACCATGGCGTTGATGTTGTTATACGCACCCACGCCATCGGCAAGGGCCATGGAATCGACCACATCGGCGGAGTCGACGGACGGTATGTTGTCCATCAACTCTTCCACGGCCGTATTGACGGACACCTCCGGATACCATCTGAACGCCACGGTGACCAACACGACCGGACAGGAGATTCCCGCGGGAACGCTGACGCTGGCCATGAACGCCTTCTACACGTTCGTTTCGCGCAACGACATCCAGGATTGGTCTGAAGGCAACGGGCGAATCCCCACCCCGCAATCCGTGGGACAGGCCGATGTGCCCGCGTTGCAGCCGGGAGCCAGCGCCAACGTGAGCATCGACGCGGACGCCCATCAGGAATCGCTCGCGGCCATCAACTCTTGGGGGTCGAAGCCGGTGCTGCTGAGCTATTCCGCCAACGGAACCCCCCTTGCTCAATCGCATACGTTCGTGACGCGCACCGGCGCGGGACTCCACACGCCCAGCACGCCGGCGCTGCACATCACCGTCGCCCAGCCGCTGGCCGCCAACGGGTGGACCACCGACAGCAAGCTGCTTGGACAGCTGGTCGATGAAGGGGGTATTTCCTCCTCGAAACTGGCGAAAATCGCCATGCCCAGCAAGGATGACGACGCACGGCTCAAATCGTTGCAGCAGACCTTCGCCAAGCACGACATGCTGCAGGTCGTAGGAGATCCGACCTACCTGCAGGCGATGGCGATGCCAACGCGGGTCGACGGCATCACCCAGCCCGCATTGTTCGACATAACCGCCTACAGCGCCATGAACAACGCTCCGGCCTACAGCGCAGCCGGTATCAACGACCGTCAATGGTCCGCAGCCAAAGCCCGGAAAACCTATCAATCGGCATTGGGTGACAGCAACGCGGACATCACCGCATACGCGTGGCAGGGCAACGGCAATTGGACCCTACAAGCGTTGACGAAGGCCCGCCAGCAGGGGTACGGCACCGTCATCGCCACGCATGACTTCGAAGAGGACGATGCGGCTACCGTACGTACCGGCAAGACGGTGGTCTCCACCGACGCCGGGGACGTCACCGTGCTTTCCGCGCAGAATGTGCTTTCCAGCCTGGCCCAAGGCAAGGCGACCAGTGACGATGCCAACGCCGACAGCGAGGGAACCACGGCCGGCAGATTGGCGCGATTCGTCGCGCAAAGCGCGTTCTACCAGATGGAACAGCCTTATGCGGAACGCAACCTGCTGGTCTGTCTGAACGAGGATTCCGACCCCAGTGTTGTGGACGCGCTGATGAGCGACATCGAGCAGTCGCCGTGGCTGAACCTCACCGATCTCGCCACGTTGAAGGATGCCGACATCTCCGAAGATGCGGCCAGCATGTCAACCGATCTTCCCCAAACGGACGGCCTTACCGATAGCATGCGCAGCGACGTCCAGCAGACTCTGAGCGCGCTGGCGAACTCATCGAGCAACATCAAACGTTTCAATACGTCGATCCTCGTCAAGCCGAACGGAAAAGACGAATCCGACGTCAACACCTGGAGCAGGCAGCTGACGAACGCCCACACCACCATGGCCCTGCACGCGTTGGGCGGCGAAAGCCCTTCCAGAAGCACGATGGCGGAAGGCGCGAACCAGCTCGCGGCCCTGCTGATCAACGGTGTGGCGATCACGCCGACGGAAAGCGTGAACGTGGTCAGCGAAACCGCGAAAATGCCGGTGACCATCAGCAACAGCCACCCGTACCCGGTAAAGGTGAAGGTCTCGTCGCTGACCGATTCCATGCAGATCGTCACGTCCCGATTCGACACCGTGCAGGTGCCGCCCCACGGCGAGGCACAGGTGGCGTTCACCATCCGTGTGTCCACGTCCGGCACCGCCAACGCCACCATCAGCCTGTTCGACAGGAATGGTGCAGCGTTTGGAGCCACGCAGGTCACCCACATCACCAGCGCGCTGCAGATTAGCGACAAGAGCGGTTTCGTCATCATCGGCTTCGCCGCGCTCTTGGGCGCTGTGGGACTGTGGCGTCAATTCAACCGTAAGAAGGATCCCGACGAATGAGTTCTTCCGTTGGCCGTAACTCACTGATCATGGCCTCCGGTACCGCCGCTTCGCGCGTGACCGGCCAAATCCGCACCATCCTGCTTGCCTGGGCCTTGGGCACCACCGGCTATGCCGCCAACGCCTACCAGGCCGGTTCGATGATTCCGCAGGTCATCTACACACTGGTTTCCGGCGGCATCTTCAACGCGGTGCTTGTGCCGCAGATCGTGCGCACGCTGAAATCGAAGGACGCCGAAACCAAGCTCAACAAGCTCATCACCCTTGCCATCACCTTGTTGTTGGGTGTGACGCTGCTCATGGCCGTTGCCACGCCGTTGTTGACCAAACTGTATGTCAACGGCAGCGCCGAAACCATGGCCCTCGCCACCTCCTTCACCTTGTGGTGCATGCCCCAGATCTTCTTCTACGGCCTGTATACGGTGATCGGGCAGATTCTCGCGGCGAAGGACCATTTCGTCACGTATGCGTGGAGCTCGGTCGGCGCGAACATCATCAGCTGCATCGGTTTCGGCGCGTTCATCGCGATGTTCGGCAGGGCCACGGAACGTCCGCTGGACTTCTGGACGCCGACGAAAATCGCGCTGACCGCCGGCACTTGGACGCTTGGCGTGGCGTTCCAGGCGCTGGTGCTGTTCATTCCTTTGACGAGAATCGGCCTGAAATACCGTCCGAAATTCGGCGTTCACGGCATCGGACTGCGTTCGATGGGACCGGTCGCCGCGTGGAGCCTCGGCATCGTCGGCGTCGATCAGATCGTCAACATCATCGTCACCCGCGTGGCCACCAGCGCGCCGTTCAAGGCTTCGGAACAGCTGCATATGAGCCAGTTGGACGTGGCCGGCAACGCCTCGTATCAGAATGCGTACACCATCTACATGCTGCCGTATTCGCTGATCGCCGTGTCCATCGCCACTGCGATCTTCCCGAAAATATCGAAAGCCATCGCGGACCGCAATATCGACGAGGCGCGCAAGGATCTGAGCTCGGCCCTGCGTAATCTCAATCTCATCATGTGCTTCTTCGCAGCGGCGTTCATCGTGCTTCCGTTGCCGATCATCCTCGCACTGCTGCCGTCCATCAGCGTGCGTGAGGCGCTGCTCATCAGCGCGCCGCTCGCCGCTTTGGGCATCGGCCTGCCACTTTCCAGCTCGTATTTGGTCATCCAACGCACGTTCTACGCGTTCGAAGACGGCAGGCATCCGTTTATTTTCATGGCGATCACCATGGCCATCCAGGGTGGCGTCATCATCGCGTCGACGTTCATTCTGCCGCCCACGCAGTGGATCACCGTCATCGGATTGGCGATTTCGGTGAGCTTCATCCTGCCGTATCCGCTGCTTACGCACATGCTCCGCTCCCGTTTCGACGGCGATGTGGACGACAAGCGCATCATCACCGCCTATGCGAAGGCGCTGGTGGCCACGATAGCCGCCTGCGTGATTGGCCTGCTGTGCCGCAACGGCGTCTACCGGCTGGTCGGAGCGCATATCGGCCCCGACGACGGCACTATGAACTGGGGTCAGGCGGTTCTGTCCGCGATACTGCTCACCATCGTCATCGCCATCGTCTATCTGGCGTGCCTGTGGGCGCTGCGTGCCGAGGAGCTCACTTCGGTCGTGGGCATGCTCGCCGCCCGCATACCAGGGCTTGGCAACAAGCCTAAGTCTGGCGGAACGGCCAGCCCCAACGGTAAACTTGAGCAAAGTACCGCCGAAAACGGCGACCAAGAATAACAGCGTAGGTAGAACAATCGTTACAGAGTTGAAGGAAACCATGAAACCTCAACTGGGAGATACCATCAGCAACCGCTATGTGCTGGTTTCGCCATTGCGCGAGGAAACCGGCTTGCAGGTTTGGAAGGCAAGCGATCACATGCTTGCCCGGGATTGCCAGCTTTTTATCGTCAACAACCGCAAGGCTTTGCAGGACGTCAATGCGACGGCCTCCATGCTGGCGATTTCCCACGACGCCCATTTCACGCAGGTGCTGCAGCTTCAGCACGTGGGCGAGGTGGCGTTGGTGATCACGCAGCTCGATGCCGGCATGTCGTTGAGCGAGTATCTCACGCAGTCCAGCAAGCCGCTGAGCTTCACCGCGATCCGTTCCATTCTTGGTGAGGTCGTCGAAGCCCTGCACGTGTTGCAGAAAGACAATCTCACGCATTTCTCGATCAGCACGGACACCGTGCGATTGACCCGCAACGGCATTGAAATCGCCGACGCGCCGGTAAGCATCATGCTGGCCGATACTTCGCGCGTGCAATCCGTGGAAAACCAGGAGCAGCTTGCGATTCGCCAGGTCGCTTCCCTGCTGTATTCCCTGCTGACGCGCACGCCGTCGACGCTGTCCACGAACTACCATCTTGACGCGATTTCACCGAACGTGCCGATGGAGTTCCGCGTGATTTGCAAGCGTGGTCTGGATCTCAAGGAGAAGGACGGTTTCCCGACCGTTCCGATGGCCACCATCGCCGAATTGGAGGCGTTGCTGGGCGACTACGAGCCGCTGGCGAAGCTTAACGGCCCCGATATTGCGTTACCGTCCGCGGATTCGGAATGCTCGATTGTGAACGTGCCCCTGCTGCAGATTCTCGAGCAGGATGCCATCGCCTTGCCCGATACGCTGGCTGAAACCGGAAGCATTCCGGAAATGACGTTCGAAGCGCCTGAACCACACACTGATTTCTCCGACAGCAAGGAAGCCTTGGCCAAGGGTATGGCCGCGACCGGCGGTGCCGTGAAATCGCTGTGGAACAACAGCCGCGAACTACTCAGCGAAGAGGACCTCGACGGATCCTCCGAAGATGTGGATTCGCCGTTCTCCTTCCCCATCCGTGTTTCCACGCCGTCGCCGCAGGGCGATTATCATACGGACGATTCGCAATTGGAGAAGACCGGTCGCATTCCGGTGATCGGACCTGACGGACGGGTCATCGAGCCGGGCGAGGAATCCGCACGCGCGTTGAAGGCGGAGCAGGAAGCGATCGACGCGGCATATCAGAACGAAAACGGAGCCCCCGTTGCGGTGCCGCCGAGCTTTGCCCCTAAAGCCTCTTCCTCCAGTCCGGCCGAGGTCGCCAATGCCAAATTGTTCGGCAAGCTCACCACCAAGGTCGTGGCCATTGTGGTCGCGTTCATTGTGGTGGCCGTCGCATTGGGATTCGCCATTCATGGTTTGACCAAGAAGCCGGATGACGGCATCACCAATACGAATTCCAACAATCCGTGGCCGGAAATGAACCTTGACGACGTGCCTTTCGGCAATAATGGCGATTCCGGCAATGGCAGCAGCTCCGCCAGCGATGCAAACAACGATTCCAACGATGCCAACAGCTCCGACAACGGCAGCTCCGATTCCAGCAAGCCGAAGAAAACCACGAAGAAGAGCCATTCCGCCAAGAAGGACGTCGACAAGGTGGTGACTTCGGATAAGAAGGTGCGGAAGGTTCCGGAACCGAAGATGCCGGAGAACACGACTCCGTATGAGATCGACAACCGCCAGTTCCTGTCCAATCCGGACGGACAACAAGGTTACGGTTATTACCTCCACCTCAGCCAGCCCCAGAAAGCGTATCGCATGGTCATCAAGATCCGTTCTTCCGGCGGCCAGGGCTACATTCGCGTGAACGCCAAGTCCAGCCCGAACCAGGGTGAACAGGTCGCCCAGTTCGAGTTCGACGCCAGCGGCACCACCGAAATCAAGTTCAACAAGGCCGTGGAGACCCAGGACATCCTCTTGTGGGTGCCGTTCGACAGCCTTCCCGGCAACCAGCTGTACATCGATTCGGTGCAGATTTTCTGACGCATCGGCAGACAAGGAGGGTGTGCGGATTGTTCCGCACACCCTCCTTTTGTTTCACGTGAAACAACGTGACGGATAGCTGACTTTTTTGAACGCCTTTTTGAACGCCTTTTTGAACGCCATCTGCAAAACCGCCCGCAACCGTCGTGGAAACTGCATTACAGTAGCAACCATGAGTGATATGCGTGATGTGGTGATTATCGGTTCCGGCCCGGCTGGCTATACTGCCGCGATCTATCTTGGCCGCGCCGGCTTCGAGCCGCTGGTCGTCGCCGGCGCGCTGACGCCCGGCGGTCAGTTGGTCAACACCACCGAAGTGGAGAATTTCCCAGGCTTTCCCGATGGCATCATGGGTCCGGATCTGATGGACAATATGCGCAAGCAGGCGGAACGGTTCGGCACGCATATCGTTTGGGACGATGTTGTTTCGGTTGCTTCGAATGCCGATTCCGGCATCACAACCGTCACCCTTGACGGCGGCGACGTGTACGACGCACGCACGCTGGTCATCGCAACAGGCTCAAACTATCGTAAGCTGGGCGTGCCAGGCGAGACGGAATACGCAGGCAAAGGTGTCTCCTACTGCGCCACCTGCGATGGTTTCTTCTTCCGCAACAAGCCGATTGTGGTGGTCGGCGGCGGCGACAGCGCTTTCGAAGAAGCTGATTTCCTGTCCCGTTTCGGCTCGTCCGTCACCCTTATTCATAGGCGTTCCACGTTCCGTGCTTCCCGCATCATGGTGGAGCGTGCGCAACGCAATCCGAAAATCGATTTCATGCTTGACGCTGTGGTGCAGGAGATTCGCGGCGACGAGAACGGCGTACAGGAGGTGGAGGTGCGCAACACCGCCACCGAAAAGACCTCTGCAATCCCCGCTAACGGCGTTTTCATGGCGATTGGGCACACTCCTGCCACTGCTTTTCTTAACGGGCTTGTAGACGTCGATTCAGCTGGTTATATCACGGTCGATGGCGCCAGCACGCGTACCAGCGAACCCGGCGTTTTCGCCGCGGGAGACTGCGTGGATAGCGTCTATCGGCAGGCCATCAGCGCGGCGGGCATGGGGTGCCGCGCCGCGCTGGACGCGCAGGCTTATCTCGATTCGCTCAAGTAAGGCTCAAATCGTTCAAATCATTATCGCTCGCCGAGCTCGATTGGCTCGGTTCGTTCAGCTCTGCTGCTGCATAAGCAGGTCGACGATGCGTTTCATATCGTCTTCCGATTTGAACACGATTTCGATTCGCCCGTGCTTCTTCGATCCCTTGATGGAGACCTTGGTGCCGAAACGCTGCTCCAGACCAACCTGAACGGGGGTACCAGCCCACGGATTGAGCTTGCTGGCCTTCGGCTTCTTGGGCTGGTCGCTTTCGGCGGCCTTCATCGACACGATTTCCTCGGTGCTGCGTACGGACAGTCCCTCGGCGATGATGCGCGTGGCCAGCTGTTCCATATCCGCTTCCGTCGGCAGTCCCAGCAGCGCACGCGCATGGCCCGCGGACAGCAGTCCGGATGCGACCTTCTTCTGCACGGCGGCCGGCAGGTTGAGCAATCGCAAGGTGTTGGCGATTTGCGGACGGGATTTCGACACCGACTTGGACAGTTGGGCCTGCGTCAGGCCGAAATCGTCGATCATCTGCTGGTAGGCAGCCGCCTCTTCCAGTGGATTCAGCGCGACGCGATGCAGGTTTTCCAGCAGTGCGTCACGTAGCATGTCGTCATCGGCGGTGGTTTTGACGATGGCCGGAATCGTTTTCAGGCCGGCGATCTGCGATGCGCGCCAACGACGTTCGCCCATGATGAGCTCGTACATGCTATCCATGCGCCCGTCGAACATGTTGTGCGGTTCGGCCGGTTTGGCTGCGGCTTCCCTGCGGGCGGCTTCGATTTGCGATTGCGGACGCTTGCGTACGACGATTGGCTGCAGTACGCCGACTTCCTTGATGGATTCGGCTAGCTCGCGCAGGTCGTCTTCATCGAAAATGGTACGTGGCTGATGCAGATTGGGACCGACGTCGCTCAAACGCAGTTCAACCAGATATCCACCCTGCACGGGAAGCAGTTCCGGTTCGTCCTTCTTATGTTCGGTCGGCGTGGTTTCACGTGAAACACTCCCCTGCTGCTCGCCCTGTTCGGAAGCTGGCTGAGCGGTGGAGCCGAAGAACATGTCCGCGGGATGCGCGCTTTCGTTCAACGAAATCGCCGGCATGCTGGCACGACGATGCTGGTTTTTCTTGGTTGTTTCACGTGAAACAGCATGCTTCATCCCCTGCACGGCGTTCACCGATGCCTGTGCGGTAGCGGACGCGCTCTTGGATTCCACATGCTCATCAGTCTTGGAAGCCTTGACTTCTTTGGCGGCAGCGGCAGGCGCCGCATGCTCCTGATGCTGCGGCTCCCCCGGAAGAGAAGGAAACAGTGCGCCAAGACCTTTACCCAAACGCGACTTAGTTGCCATGATCAGTTCTCATTCCTTCTTGCATCGATTGCCTGCAGCACCGTATCGGAACGACGCGAAAGTTCCAGCGCGGCTTCGCAGTACGCGATCGCACCCATGCCCTTGGGGTCGTATGCGATCACGCTTTGGTTGAAGCTTGGCGCTTCGGAAATCTTCACCGTGCGCGGAATGGTGGTGTCGAGCACGATTGTCGGATAGTGCTTCTTCACTTCCCCATGCACTTCGCGGCTCAGCAGCGTGCGCTTGTCGTACATGGTGATGAGCATCGTGGAGACCAGCAGCGACGGATTGTAATGTTCCTGCACCAGTCCGATGGTGTTGATGAGCTGGCCCAAACCTTCCAAGGCGTAATACTCGGCCTGAATCGGAATCAGCATTTCGTGCACGGCGCACATGGCGTTGATCACCAGCAGACCCAGGCTCGGCGGGCAGTCGATGATCACGTAATCGTAATGCTCTTCGCTGGTGGCGAGGAACTCGTCCACCGCGTTCTTCAGCAGCGAGTTGCGATCCGCCATGTCGGCGACCTCAAGTTCGGCGCCACTCAAATCGATGGATGCGGGGACCACGTCGAGGTTGTCGAAATCAGGGCACGTGCACTTGACTTCCGCGATGCGCTTGCGTCCTTCGATGACGTCATACACCGAAGGCTGACCGGAGGCGTGCGGGGCACCCAATGCCGTGGAGGCGTTGCCCTGCGGATCCATATCAATAAGCAGGACCTTGCATCCGAAACGGGCCAAGGCCGCGGACAGGTTCACCGCGGATGTGGTTTTGCCGACGCCACCTTTCTGGTTGGCGACTGCGATCAGGCGCGTTTGGGCCGGCTTCGGGCAGACCGCATGCTCCAATGCCTTGTATCGCGTCGATTCATCAGCGATTTGCGCGCCTACGGGGGATGTCGAGCCTTCGAAGATTCGCTTGATGGTTTCCGTGGCGGATTCCATCGACGTCAAATTGTCTGGTTCTTCAGGTCCAGTCATGAACTAGCCTTCCTATACATATTCAACAATCAAGTTTCATCATTTGGGTGGACAGATTTTCACCTGTTCACGGCCATGTGCACCATTGTGAACAACGGTGGATAGTTGGTGGATAACTCATCCGACCACCCAAAAGTTATCCACAGAACAATCGTTGCAATTCCAAGCTTCTTCAAGATGCTTCGTAACACATTTCCGCGATTGTGGATACTGTGGATAACTCACGCGATTTTGTGGATAACTTATCGCTTGTCCACCATCAGCACATGCGTCGGTTCCAGACCCGGACCGACCTCGGCCTCCACCACGCGGGGATGGATACCGCCGTTTTTGGAGATCTCTTTGGTGGCCTTGACGATTTCCTCCTGCGCGGATCGTCCTTTCAGGGCAACCAGCCGTCCGCCTTTGTCCAGCAACGGCAGCGTCCATCCGGATAGTTTGGTCATCGGCGCGACCGCACGGCAGGTCACCACGGCAAACGGATGCCTGACCGGGATGGGATTTCCGTCGAGATCGACGGCATCCTCTCCCCTGCCCTTCCGGCCACCGTTCGAACCGCGGACGGCTTCGATTACGGCGTTGGCTCGGGAGCGCACTATCGAGACATTGTCCAATCCCATTTCGTCAACGCACTCATGAAGCCATTCGATACGGCGTTCCATCGGTTCCACCAAAGTGAACTGGTGGTCCGGCAGGCAGGCGGCCGCCACGATACCGGGGAATCCTCCACCACTGCCGATATCCGCCACCGTCTTGAATTGCCTCTTGGCCGTTGCTTCACGGATGAACGGTACGATGGCCGCGGAGTTCAGAATATGCCGTTCCCAAATAATACCGACATCGCGTGGCCCTATCAGCCCGCGCGGCTCTCCTTCCGCAGCAAGTTTCACGTGAAACACCTTCAACTTGCCCAATGCATCGCCAAGCACTTCCTCAAGAATCGGCGACCCATCCAATTCGTCATTCACATCACTCATGCACACCATCCTAATCTACAGGCATCAAAAAGCGCCGCGAGAAACTCGCGACGCTTCATGTTTCACGTGAAACTATTTCAGGCTTCGTCGATCTCGTCGGCGTCATCGGCTGCGGAAGCCTTGACGTACACCGTGACGTAACGATGCGGTTCTTCGCCATGGGACCGAGACTTCATGCCTTCCTCGCGCACCACATCATGGATGATCTTGCGTTCGAAGGAGTTCATCGGCTTCAGGTCCACCGGCTCGCCAGTCTCGCGCGCCTCGTCGATGGCATCCAGCGCAAGGTCGTGCAGGCGCTGGCGCTTGCGCTTCAGATAGCCGTCCACGTCCACGATGAGGTGGGACCGCTCGCCGGTCTTCTGTTGTACGGCGAGTCGGGTGAGCTGCTGCAGGGCGTCCACGACTTCGCCGTTGCGTCCGATCAGATGTTTGATGTCGGTGTCGTCGTCGGCAACGATCTGCACGGTTGGACGGTTGTTGCGCACGCCCATTTCGATATCGCCCTCGTAGTCGACGATGTCAAGCAATCCTTCAAGGTAATCGGCAGCGATGTCAGCTTCGTCATTGAGCTGATCGATGGTTTTCTCAGCATCCTGCGCCATGGTGTTTTACTCCTTTGAGCGGGGTTCGTATTATTTCAAGTCTACTGAAAGTCTACTGATTGGGTTGTATCATATGGGCGATTCGCCCGATACAAAAGCGGTGTGTCCTGCGTTTCACGTGAAACACAGGACACACACTTGATGTTATTTCTTCTTCTTCTTTTTGCGGCTTGGCTGCTGACGCTGGAAGCCGTTCTTTTCCTTCGCCTCCGCGGCCTTCTTGGCTTTCTGCAGCTCCTCCTCTTCGAGGGACGGCAGACCGGCCTTGGCGCGGCGGGCGTTCTCGTGGGCGTGGTCGCGCTTTTCCTTCGCTTCGGCGGCCGGGGATCCCGGAGTCGGGAAGACGTGGATCTGCCAGACGGAACGCAGCAGGTTGCAGATGTTGTTGGTCAGCCAGTACACCAGCACTGCGAACGGCATGGCGACGCCGGAGAAGATGTACATGATCGGGAACATCCACAGCATCATCTTCTGCATCATTTCAGTCTGCTTGTTCGCAGCGCTCTGGGCCATGTTGCGCTTCATGCTGTTGTACTGCATGAGCCACAGGCAGAAGCACATCAACGCCACGAAGATGCCGATGATGATCTTGCCGTGGATGTCGGCGGTGGTGAAGTTCTCGGCCACGTTCACGCCGAACACGTTGGTGGAGGTGAACTGCTTGGCGGTGGCGATGTCGAAGGCGCCGAGGCCGGAACCGTTCCTGAACTTGCCACGGGCGATGTATGGAATGGCCGACAGGGTGTAGAACATGCACATGAACACAGGACCCTGCACGAACATAGGCAGCATCGACGTGCAGCCGCCCATCGGGTTCGCGTCGTTGTCCTGGTAGAGCTTCATCATCTCGCGTTGCAAAGCCTCTTTGCTGGCGGGATCGTTCTTGCCCTTGTACTTGTTTTGGATGCGCTGCATCTTGGGCTGCAAAACGGCCATCTGGGCCTGCATCTTGCGCATGCCCTTCATGGACTTGTAGAACAGCGGGAACACGCACGCCTGGACCACAATCACCAGGAACACGATGGACATGACCCACGAGAAACCGATCTCGTTCATGCCCAGCATCACCATGAATCGGTGGAATCCGGCCATAATCTGCGTCATGAGCCACTCGACGGGGTACAGGAGCTTGTACAGCCAGCCCCAGAAACCACTATCGAGGAGGAATTGATCTTGATTCATTACAGGCCATTCTCCTTATCGCCTATAGGTTCATCTACATCCAGAGGCGTGAGACGAGGCTCCTCGTGTGCCTTCGACCACGAACATCTGTAAAACAAGGAATAGAGCTGTGGAACGTCGTCGATTCCTCCACGGTTCCACTGGTTGCAACGAAGAAGGCGTAATAACGCAAGAAGGCCACCTTTAAGGCAGCCAAATCGTTCAATCGCCTGAATCGCATAATTGGAGCAGCTGGGATAATACCGGCACCGAGGTGCGGTATGGGCGGAAATATGTTTCTGATACCAGCGGATGAGCCGCACCATCCAATTGCGATGATGCCCCTTGCTCATTGCCGGGAAGCGGTTTTACGTTTCACCGCTTCGAAACACGATGCCATCTGCTGCTCAAGCGACAGGAAATCGGCACGTGCGGCACTTGGCTTGGCACGCAACACGATGTCGCAGGATTCAGGTAATAGTGATTCGTACTTTCGTGCAAGCACACGGAAACGCCTTTTCACGGCGTTGCGCGTGACCGCGTTGCCAACAGCTTTGGAAACGGCCAAGCCGACACGGCGGCCTTGCACCGTCGCTGTATCGCCCGTTACGACATCGTCGTGCATCAGATAATGCACGACGATGTCTTCTCGCGATACCCTACGACGGCGTTTGAGCACCGCAACAAAATCGCGATGGCTTTTCAGCCGTTCCACCGCTCTATGCCACTAAAAAATCAGGCAGCGAGGGACTTGCGGCCCTTGGCGCGGCGACGGTTGATCAGAGCGCGGCCTGCGCGGGTGCGCATGCGCTGACGGAAACCGTGCTTCATGTGGCGACGGCGGTTGTTCGGCTGGAATGTCCTCTTCATAATTAATGCTCCCGGTGTTTTTAGCCATGCCAAGGCACGGCTCCTCATGAGTCAAGCTCTACTAAATTACTCTGACCCCTGAACAGATTGTCGCGTCGTTCATTTTTCTTCACATTTTCATGGGGATTCCCCGCATAAAACAATCCACATAATCGTTGCGATTCCGCCGAATTCCCCACAAAAGTTATCCACAAACTACAACAATGTTATTCACATTTCAATCTTTTCAACACGCACGCCGGTGGATAACTCGGGGAAAAGAGAGTACAAATATACAGTTGCACATCAGTGGTACGTCTGTCGAGAAAGGATTATCCGTGGCTGATAACACGACAACAGATCCTCTCGAGCAGGCTCGTGGGGTGTGGTCCGACGCTTTGGCCCTGCTGCACCAGAATCCGTCGCTGTCCGTACGCGACAAAAGCTGGCTGGAGAACGTCTATCCCGAAGGCATGTGGGGTCCGACCATCATGCTGTGCGTGCCCAGTGAGGCGGCTCAGCAGGCTTTGCAGACCGAATTGAACAAGCCGTTGATGGAGGCGTTGCGCGAATCCGCCGAACAGGACATCTTCCCCGCCTTCAAAATCGTTGAAATGAAGCCGAAAACGGAGGAACAGCCGGAGGAAATCTATCCGCGCTTCTCCCCCGCGAAATCGCCGGCGAAGTCCCCTGCGAACGAGACGATGCAGGGCCAGTTGCCGATTCCCGCGACGATGCCGCCGGAACAGGACCATTTCCAGAGCGGCCAGAACAGGCCGCTGCTCGACCCCGAAACGCATTTGAACAAGAACGCCACCTTCGACACCTTCGTGCCCGGCGATTCCAACCGTTTCGCACGTACCGTGGCGCTGGCCGTGGCGGAGGGTTCCGGCCATGATTTCAATCCGTTGTGTATCTACGGAGGCTCCGGCCTGGGCAAAACCCATTTGCTGAACGCCATCGGCAACTACGCGCTGGTCAAGGACCCCAATCTGAAGGTCCGCTACGTCACCAGTGAGGAATTCACCAACGAATTCATCGAGGCTCTGGCCGATACGAACCAAAGTTCCGGCCAGATCAAGGAATTCAACCGCCGCTACCGCGAGGTCGACGTGCTGCTCATCGACGATATCCAGTTCCTGAGCGGCAAGGACGCGACCCTTGAGCAGTTCTTCCACACGTTCAACACCCTGCATCAGGCCAACAAGCGCATCGTGATCGCCTCCGATGTGCCGCCGAAGGACCTGCAGGGCTTCAACGAACGTCTGATCTCCCGCTTCGAATCGGGCCTGACCGTGGACGTCAAACCGCCGGATCTGGAGACGCGAATCGCCATTCTGCGCATGATCGCCACCATGAACGGCTCCAATATTCCCAACGACGTGTTCAACCTGATCGCGGAACGGTTCACCGAGAACATCCGCGAGCTGGAAGGCGCGCTGAACCGTGTGACCGCCATGGCGTCGCTGAGCAACCAGCCGGTCACCAAAGCCCTTGCGGAGCAGACTTTGCAGGACTTCTTCACCACCGACGTGGAAATCAAGCCCGCGGACATCATCACGCAGGTGGCCAAGTACTTCTATTTGACGTTCGACGACATCGTCGGCCGTTCGCGTACCAAGAAGATCGCGCTGGCACGCCAGATCGCCATGTATCTGGTACGCGAGCTGACCAGCATGAGCCTCAACGACATCGGCCTGGTCTTCGGTGGCAAGGACCACACCACCGTGATGCACGCGTATACGCGCATCAACGACGAGATGCAGGAGAAGCAGGAGATCTACAACTACGTGACCGAGTTGACTCTGCAGCTCAAGCAGCGTTCCAACGACAAGTAACGGAAGCAACCACAACAAACGGCGTATTTCCAACGGTTTTCCTTAGGCTGGTAAATTATTTACCAGCCTTTTTACTATCCGCGTGACACGCCCGGACATAATTTCTTGTACATCGAGTTTTCCACATACATATCCACATTTCGGGGAAAGGTCTGTGGAAAAGCCGTTGGAAACACGGAAAACGGCAGTGGATGGCTCGTGGATTATTCACAGTGAATTGTGGATAAGTTTTGCGCGGCCATGAGCCTGTGGATAACCCATGCTCTTATCCACATTCGACTCAGAAGTTATCCACAGATGTCGCCTCGTACTGAGACGTTGCTGCGCTTGGGCTGAACGAGCTTATCCACACTATCCACAGGGCTTATTATTACGAAAGTACGTTTTTCTTACTTTCATCGTCATTCTCGTAATGCGGGGAATTCCCCACGCTTTCGTCGTCGTTGCTCTTATCGCTAGAATGGCATGTGGATCGAACGAAACGAGGAATACCCCATGAAAGTCGAAGTCAATTCCCAAGCTCTTGCCGATGCCGTGGCATGGACCACACGTGTCATCGACGCACGTCCCGCAACCCCGATTCTGGCGGGCATCCGTCTGGAAGCCATTGACGGCACACTCCAGCTTTCCGCCTTCAACTACGCCATTTCCGCACGCCACCACATCGAAGCCGGCGTGGACGAGGCCGGTAGCGTTCTGGTGCTGGGCAAACTGCTTGCCGACATCACCAAGTCGCTGCCCGCTGCGAAAACCTATCTTTCCACCGATGGTTCCACGATGACCATCACGTCGGGCAAGTCGACCTTCACCATGCAGCTCATGCCGGAAAGCGAATATCCGGATCTGCCCGTGGTGCCGACGAAACTGGGTCAGGTGGACTCCCCCACCTTCGCTCAGGCCGTCAACCAGGCGTCCGTCGCGGTCTCCCGTGAGGAGAACCGTCCGGTGCTCACCGGCATCCGCGTCCAGTTCCAGGGCGACAAGGTCATCATGAGCTCCACCGACCGTTTCCGTCTGGCCCGTTCCAGCTTCACCTGGACGCCGGAGGATGCGACCATCAGCACCACCGCTTTGGTCCGTGGCTCGCTGCTGCGCGACATGGCACGTTCGCTGGACGAGCATCAGAACGTCACCATCGATTTCGATGCGGACAACCCGTCCCTGCTGGGCTTCGAGAACGCCGGCCGCGTGTCCACCTCCCAGCTCATCGACGGCGAATTCCCGGCCGTTGACCGCCTGTATGCCGATGAATACCCGATTCATGCCGTCATCAACAAGCAGGCCCTCATCGACGCCATCAAGCGCGTTTCGCTGGTCGCCGAACGCAACGCCCCGATCCGTATGGTCTTCTCTGGCCAGGAGCTGACGCTGTCGGCCGGCACCGCCGACGAAGCACAGGCGAAGGAGATTCTCGACATCGACATGGACGGCGAGGACATCACCGTGGCGTTCAACCCCTCCTATCTGGTCGACGGCCTGAGCGCCATCAGCGAGCCGTTCGTGCGCATGAAGATGACCACCGCGGTCAAGCCCGTGGAATTCAACGGCCAGCAGGAAGCGGATTCCGACGAATCCATGGACTACCGTTACCTGCTCGTTCCGATGCGCTTCAACAACTGATTTCGTTCCACCTGTGGCCCGGACGGCAAGTTCCCGTCCGGGCCACCATGCCATCACCTTCAAGGAATTCCGGTTTTCATGCATATCTCCCGTCTCGCGCTCGACCATTACCGGTCATGGGACCATTGCGTGCTTGATTTCGAACCGGGAATCAACATTCTCCAAGGCTCGAACGGCCTAGGGAAAACCAATATCGTGGAAGCCGTGGAAGTGCTGTCCACCGGCTCCAGCCACCGCACCTCGTCATCGCTGCCGCTGGTCGAAAAAGGCCACCCTTCCGCCACTGTCCGGGCCAACGTCGAAGATGCGGGCGAACAGCGCACATATGAGATCACCATCGCCGCGCGAGGCGCCAACAGGGCGCGCGTGGACGGCGGAAAATCGCAATATATGAGGGATATCGTGGGTTTGGTCCCCTCCGTGTCCTTTACCCCCGAAGACCAGCGGTTGGTGTCTGGCGATCCGGCCACCCGACGGAACTTCCTCAACCAGGCGGCTTCACTGCTGTTGCCCCGTTATGCGCAGTCGTTGCAACAGTTCACGCACGTTGCCAAACAGCGTGCCGCATTGCTCAAACAGCTGTCTGACGGCTCCGGCATCGATCCCGAATACGGGCGTCAGGCCGTGCTGAGCGGTCTGGAAGTGTGGACCGGCCAATTCATCGCCCTCGGCGTGCAATTGACCAAGGACCGGAACGATGTGATCGGACTGCTGCGCGAGCCGTTCACCCGCATCTATGCTTCGTTGGCGGGCGAAGAGGAACAGGCCGACCTGGTGTATGAGCCGTCCTTCGACGAGGTGCTTCTGTTCGACGAGCCGGCCGCGGAAATCAGCCGTCATTTCCAACGCATCTACCCCGGCGAAGTGGCCCGTGGGCAGAATCTGATCGGACCGCAGCGCGATGATCTGACATTGCGGCTCAACGACATGCCAGCCCGCGAATTCGCTTCGAACGGCGAGATGTGGACAATGGCGTTGGCCTTGAAAATGGCGCTGTACGAAGTGGTTTCGGCGCAGCGCGACGTCAAGCCGATCGTGATACTCGACGATGTGTTTGCCCAGCTCGACGAGTCCCGTCGCGGGAAGATCCTCGACTTCGCGCGACGGCAGGACCAGGTGTTGATCACCGTCGCCGCGGCAAGCGATATTCCGCAAGGTGAGGCGCATGTCATCGACGTTGCCGCGCTGCGTGCGCAATCGCAGGAGACGGACGGTGATATCGCGGCGATGGCGGCCATGCTTGCCGCCGGACGTGGCGCGCAATCGCAAGGAATCGAGGCCGAATCCTAATGCCGAAACCACCAATCTGCGAACTGCTGAACCTCGACCAACGCAAACTGCCGGCCGAAGTGTTCGACCGCATCAGCGACCGTGCCGGGCGGCTCAAGGAACGCGAGGAACGCGCGCGCAAGGCGTGGGAAAGCTTCGGCAAACCCGGACGCGATCCGGAAACCGTCGGCAGCCTGTTCAATCTGCTGGCATCGAACGGCGCATGGATACCCCACCTCAAAATGGCGCAGATGCGCGACCATTGGGACCAGGTGGTGGGCGTGGAGAACGCGAAGCACTCCTACCCCGCCAGCCTGCGAGACGGCGTGCTGACGATACGTTGCGACAGCCCGGCCTGGACCACCACCCTGTCGTATATGACGCCGTTGCTGACGGACACCATCCGCAGGAAACTCGAAGGTCTGACCATCAATGAGGTGAGGGTCACCGGCCCGCAGAGCCAAGGGTTCAGCCGTGGGCGTATCTCAAGGAAGATTCGCTACTGAGGGCTATTGCGAAGTCGACTTACAATCGACCTCTCTGACAGGAGAGATCGATTGTGGCGCGCGTGAAACAGGCCGTTGCGACGGGGTTTACGGAGGTTTTCCGGCTCGTCGGACGCGTTCGGAACCATGCCGAAGCCGTTGGAAACCGTTGAATTCCAAGGACAAATGTCTATAGCGCGCTGTCCCCCTCCATGAGTAGAATATCCAGCAGTGTATGTAAACGCCTAGAAGGGGCCTTTATTTGCGTTCTAGGTGGTATCACCTGCGGAAATGACCCTTGATGGCGGGAAAAATGCAGGAAGGAATCTCTGTGGCAGACCTTGATGCGGATTCGCTGAACGAATCAGCTGAAAACACGCAGGAAGATCAGATTCAGGATCAGATCCAGAACGACCAGCTCGAAGATGCGCAACTTGACGATTCGCTGTCTCCGGAACACTACGACGCGTCCGATCTGAGGGTGCTGGAAGGCCTTGAGGCGGTGCGTATCCGCCCGGGCATGTATATCGGCTCCACCGGCCCTCGCGGCCTGCACCATCTGGTGTATGAGATCGTCGACAACTCCGTCGACGAGGCGCTTGCCGGCTACGCGTCGCACATCGAAGTGACGATTCTGCCGGACGGCGGCGTGCGCGTGGTGGACGACGGCCGAGGCATCCCGGTCGACGAAGTGCCGGGCGAAGGCATCTCCGGTGTCGAAACCGTGATGACCAAGCTGCACGCTGGCGGCAAGTTCGGTGGCGGCGGCTACGCGGTTTCCGGCGGCCTGCACGGCGTGGGCATCTCCGTGGTGAACGCGCTGTCCACCCGCGTGGACATCGAAGTGCGCCGTCAGGGCTTCCACTGGACCCAGACCTACATCGACCAGAAGCCGACCGCGCGTCTGCTCAAGGGCAAGCCGATGGAGGAAGGCGAATCCACCGGCACTTCCGTGACCTTCTGGGCCGACGGCAAGATCTTCGAAACCACCACCTACGATTTCGAGATACTGCGCAACCGCTTCCAGCAGATGGCGTTCCTGAACAAGGGCCTGAAGATCTCCCTGACCGACCTGCGCGAGCCCGACCAGGCCGGCGACGAGGTTTCCGGCGAGGAATCCGAAACCGAAGACAAGTTCCAGACCGTCACCTACCAGTACAACGACGGCATCAAGGACTACGTCGACTACCTGGTGAAGTCCCGCAAGGCCACCCCGGTCGAACCGGACGTCATCGACTTCGAGGCCGAGGACCTGAAGATCGGCATCTCCGCGGAAATCGCCATGCAGTGGACCACCGCGTATTCCGAAGCCGTGCACACCTTCGCCAACACCATCTCCACCACCGAAGGCGGCACCCATGAGGAAGGCTTCCGCGCCGCGCTGACCTCGCTGGTCAACCGTTACGCCCGCGAGAAGAACATCCTCAAGGACAAGGACGAGAACCTGTCCGGCGACGACGTGCGCGAAGGCCTGACCGCCGTCGTGTCCGTCAAACTCACCAACCCGCAGTTCGAAGGCCAGACCAAGACCAAGCTCGGCA
>OBWW01000426.1_pt1 | contig 34164 bp, 49 predicted proteins | sample 1538091 | NCBI WGS metagenome assembly OBWW01 (sample SAMEA2580125, study PRJEB22360) | human gut metagenome | biome: human gut; feature: human-associated habitat; material: faeces | place: Denmark | collected 2008/2010 | reverse complement strand
GTCTGGGTTACGGAATCCCACAGCTGGCTCATCGGAGGCAACTGCTTGACAAGCATGACAGGAGTTCCGGCGGTGATGCCACTGATCGGAATGCGGGCGATCGGAATCCACACGGTACCGGAATTGTTCAGGATACTACCCGACGGAACCGTGGGATCAGCCGCCGTGCCACTGGTGGCGGTGCCCTTCAACACAGCGAGCGCGATCGTTTCGATGTTGTTCGAGTCTCGCGTGTATTTCACGCAGATTAGGTCGTTGCGGTTCCGTCCTGTGACTCCGCTTTCGATGGTGACGGTTTCCGCCGCGGTGACGCGTGCGTATCGTCCTTCGATCACAAGGTTGAGGACCGGGATGAGTGCCTTGTTTGCTGACTGCATGGTCACGGCGGGGAATTTGCCGTCGCTGCCTTGCAGCAGGTAGTTGCCGTTTCCGACCAGTCCGGCCTGCATGGCTCCTTGGTCGCTGGATGTGATGTGCGGAGCGCCGGCCTTGCCGGTGATGAGATTCATGGTCATGGTCATTCCTTCCTATCTGTTGTGTTGTTGAGGTATGCGGCGTAGGCGGCGTCCTGCGTGGCTGCCAGCGCTTTGAACGTCTGCCAGCATGCGGTACAGACGAGCGCGCCCTGTGCGACTCCGTCGACGGTGGTGTGGGTGATGTCGTGCCAGTCGCTGGAGGTGCGTGGGTCACCGTCGGCGAGGTATTCGGAGGCGTGGCATCGGTCGCAGGTGTATCTGGTGATGTTCGTGGTTCGTGCCATTGATGTTCCTTCCTCTTTCAGGCTGTGCGCTGGTAGATGTGTCCCGGAAGGATGGTGTTGCATTCCTTCCAAGTGCCGCCGTAGGTGGTTCCCGGATTTGTTGTGGCGGTGGTCCAGTAGAGGGAGCCGACCGGGTGGGCGGCGATGAACGCCTGGCTTGCGCTCATGCCCGTCTCGCCCTTGTCGCCCTTCGGGCCGACGAGGCTTGTGTTCGAGACTGGCTTGAACGTCACGTTTTCCCCGGTGGCTGTGATCTGCGCGTACATCAGGTTCTTGCCGCCATTGGTCATGGCGAAGAAGTATTCGCCTACGGTCGGGGCACGGTTGAAACTGAGTGTCTTCCAGTCAAAATCCGAGCATGCGGACGTCCAGTATCCGGCTAGTATGCGGGTGATGATCAAGGCAGGCAACCCGGTGTCGCCACGTTGGCCGGTCTCGCCTTTCGCTCCGGTCGCTCCGGTCGCGCCGGTCGCTCCTGCGGGCCCCTGTGGTCCCTGCACTCCCTGCTTGCCTTGCGGTCCGGTGTCGCCTTTGGGTCCTTTGACGTTGCCGAGCAGAATCTTCGTCATATGCGCTCCTTACTTTCCGTCATTGATCATGTAGTACAGGTCGCCCGTCGCCGGATCGTAGGAGACGGGAGCTTCTGACGCGGTGGCCGTATCCGCGTACACGGCGTACAGGTCTCCGTTCGGGTCGACCTGCAGTGTGAAGAATCCGGAGGTTGGTGCCGTCACACCGCTGGCACCCTGCGGGCCGACCGGCCCCTGCGGACCCTGCAGTCCCTGCGCTCCCTGTATTCCCTGTTTACCCTGCGGCCCGGTGGGGCCTGTTGCTCCGGTAGGTCCGGCAGGGCCGGTGTCGCCTTTCGGACCTTGCGGGCCGGTAGGGCCTCCTTCTCCGGCGGGTCCGGCATCGCCTTTGTCGCCCTTGTCACCTTTCAGCCCTTCAGGACCTTGCGGGCCGGTAGGTCCGGCAGCTCCAGTGGCTCCTTTGGGCCCGGTCTCGCCGGTATCGCCCTTCACGCCTTGCGGGCCGACGTCACCTTTTGGACCTTGCGGTCCGGCAGGGCCTTGCGTTCCGATGATGGATTGACGGGAAATCGTCTTTCCCGTGAATAGGCTGCCGGACTGTGAAACGCACTGCCAGACGATGCTGTATTTTCCGCCACCTGACAATGCGGTCGAATATTCGTTGGCGAGTGGTGTTCGGTTCAACCATTCGCTCACGTTCCCCGTGAAAGTGGATCCCACCGGATATTCGCCGACGAGGGATTTCTTCATCACGAGCGCCGGAAGGCCGACGTCGCCTTTAGCTCCCTGAACGCCCTGCGCTCCTTGCTTGCCTTGCGGGCCGGTGGCCCCGGTATCGCCCTTGTCGCCTTTGGGGCCTTTGATGTTGCCGATTAATAGTCGCGCCATGTGTCACCTTTCCGGGATGTCCACGTACAGGTTCCCGCTCTCGGAGTCCCAGACGAACGAGGGTGGGTTCGTGTTGTCCGGATAGTTCACATACAGGTCGCCGTCGCCTTCCATGCTGAGCGTGAAGAAGCCGTTCGAGGGGGCGGATACGCCGCTGTCGCCCTTGTCACCCTTCTCCCCTTGCGGGCCCTGGATGCCTTGGGAACCTTGGATGCCTTGTCTGCCCTGGGGGCCGGTCGCTCCCTGTGGACCCGTGGGACCCTGCGGACCTGTGGAACCCGTCGGGCCTTGCGGTCCCGCCGCGCCGATCGCGCCGGCATCACCCTTATCGCCTTTCTCGCCGCGTATCCCCTGCAGTCCCTGCGGGCCTTCGGGACCGGCGACGCCTTGCGGCCCTCGCTCCCCGGTCGCTCCTTTCTCTCCCCGAGGACCGGTGGGTCCGGTCGCTCCGGTGGCCCCCTGTGGTCCTGTGTCGCCCTTGTCGCCCTTCTCCCCTTGCGGACCCTGGTCGCCTTTCGGAAGCCCCAAATTCAAGGTTTTGTCGCTGCCGGCGCCCGTGAGCGACGCGCTTGCCTGTGCGCCGGGGGCGAGCGTGTCCACCGAACCGATTTTCAGGCCGGTGATGTAGTCGCCTTTCGGCTGTTTACCCGACAATGCGTTGTTGAGCGAGTCGATGTCGTTTCTGGTCACGTCGGCACTGAACGTCCAGGCGTCAAGTTTGAGACCGGCTCCCGCGTAATAGGCGTGGCCACCATCCCCGATGGAGGATTCTCCACTGTTGCCACCGGCGCTGGCACCTCCGGATTCGTAGGTGACGGTGAGCACGCCTCCCGAAACCTTGACGATCTTCTTGGAGATCTCGGCAGTGACGACGAGGCCCGTGTTGTTGTCACGGCCCGTTACCAGGTCGCCGACGTCCGCATCGATGCCGTCGGGAATGTCCACATCGATGGTGCTGGCATTCCGAAGTTCCTGGAATTTCTGCCTGCCCTTGTCCTCGAGCTCGTCGGCTTCGGCGTTGGACAACTCGTATGTGGCGGTGCGTTCGTCAAGCCCTTTGAGTGTCTGCGTGTGGCTGAACGTGCCGTTCGCGTCGGCGTACCAGTGGATGACGGTACGGTCCTTGAGTTCGCCCTTGCCCAGGCAAATGAGATGGTTGATAGGGTGCGCCGCCTGTTTGACGGTGAAGTCGATGAGGTCCGAGTCGATGCTGTCGCCGATCGTGCGGACGGGCATGGCGCTCATGGACACCTTGTCGCCGTCATTACGCAACCGGAGTTTGAGTCCGCTTGCCCTAAGCATCTTGACCAGACCGCTGTACAGGTCCACGTACCGGTCGAACTGGCAGGTGGTCTTGTGGTCGGCGCTTTCTTCGGTGACGGTGAACAGGCCTTGCAATCCCGCACGGCTGACGAGCGTGCGCATGATGACGGGAATCGTGCCGGACAGGGTGAGGTAATCGTTATTCCTGTCCGGTTCGATGATCTTCGAAGCGAGCACTCCATGCCAGTCGCGGCCATGCCATGTGACGGTGGACAGCCCTCCATCCACGTCGACATCCGTGTCGTCGATGATGCCGCCGTACTCGGTGCCGTCAATCATGATGCGGCTCCCCGCCTTCAACGCGGCGTCTTCGACCTGCAGGTCGAAGTCGTTCTCCCCGCTGCCGAACGCGAGGTCGAGCGTGTATGAGGCGTGGCTCGCCACGGGCTTGCCTGTGGCGTCGGTGACGATCAGGTCCATGGCGGTTCACTCCTTTCCTCGCAGACCGTCAAGTCGAATTGGAATCCTCCCGGCCAACTGACCGACTGCGTTCCGGGCGCGAGCGGTTGGAACACGTACCGGCCGGAATCCTTGCCCGAGCCTCTCACGGCCTGCGCGAAGCAGTTGGTGGCGAGCCCGGTGCCGCTGACCATGGTGACGGTCCTGACATCGCCGGTGCCGTCGATTTCCAGACGTGAGCCGGATGGTACGGTCACGTCGACCTCGTATCGGTTGTCCCCGATGATGACGTACGGGTTTGTGCACGGTCCGAATATCGTGAGTTTGACCGGCTGCGGGATGGACGTGTCGTTGACGATCTCGGCACCCAATGCCATGCCGGCGAAATCATGCGGATAATCATATGGATAGTCAAGGTCGGAGGTTCCGAAATCGTATCGCGGCGTGAAATGCGTCATGGTCGAACGACGCCACACGCCATCGGCCAGCACGATGGTCAACTGTGTTTCGACCATCGTGGGCGTGATGGACTGCGGCTCGCTTTTCGTGATCCACGCTTTGGCTTCCCATTCGCCGTCGGCGATGAGCGTGCCCGGGTTCCCGGATGCCATGTCGGCGTCCGCGAGGCGGCGCAATAGGTTGAGCGTCTCCGGAGAATCGTGGATCTTCACGGGGATGGTCGTCTCACGTGTCTTGCGTGCGATGCCCGTGATGCCGCGCGAGGCGAGGCTGTAATCCCAGACGCGGGCGCGCAGTCCAGTGAGCGTCCCGCCGTAGAGCGGACCTTCGAAACCGATCGACTCGCCTGTCGCGCCGCTCACGTAGCTCAAGGTTCTCATGCCACGCTCCTTACGAGTCTCGCGAAGTCACGCTGGGTGAACGGCCGGTCGTCGGACATCGCCGCTTCGACGGTTTCGATCAGCGTGTCCATCCTGCCGATGACGGTTTCCAAGAGTCTGTCGGAATCCGATGGCGTGGCCGTGGTGACGTTCAATCGTCCGGTCTTCGACCAGTCCATACCGTCGAGGCTCATCGAGGAGACGAGCGAGTCCATGGACCGGTTGACCACGGCTGCTGAATCGTCGATGCCCAATGCCATGCCTCGGCCGATCATCACGCCGACCTCGTCGCGCATGAGGCGTGATGGTGAGTGGATGCCGAGTTTGCTTTTGACAGCGGAGATGGCATCGTTGACGCCGGAGAGCAGGCTCGACGCGATGCTGCCGATCTTGCTCTGGATGCCGCTGACGATGCCGCTAACGATATTCGCTCCGATGCTGAGCATGCGGCCCGGCAGGGAGGACAGGGTGCCGACGATGTTCTGCACGAACTGCTGACCGGCCTGCAACGCCTTGGATCCCATCTGGGACGCCCAATTGGCGACGCTGGCGATCGTCGCGGACAACCAGGATGCGATCCGTCCCGGCAATTGGGCGAGGAACGTGCCCACGCTCGTGAGAAAGCGGCTGCCGGCCTGCATGGCCTGCGACGCCATGTTGGACACCCATGCGGACGCGGAGGCTATGGCGCCGGCGAGCCATGCGGCCACGTTTCCGGGCAGTTGGGCGAGGAAAGTGCCGACGTTCGTGAGAAACTGCGTGCCCATCTGCAGGGCCTGCATGGCTGTGGACGACACCCATGCGCCGATGGTCGCGATGGTCGAGGCGAGCCATGCGGCGATGTTGCCCGGCAGTTGCATGAGGAACGTGCCAACGTTCTGCACGAACTGCATGCCCATCTGCAGGGCCTGCGCGCCGAACGCTGCCGCGTATAACGCGATCGATGTGACGGTGTAGCCGAGCCAGTATGCAATCGTCTCGGGCAGGTTCATGATCGCGTTGGCGAGGTTCGTAAGGAACTGTTGGCCGGCCTGCAATGCTGACTGGCCGAGGCTCATGGCCCATGAGGCGACGGCGGACGCGGCTCCGGCGAGCCACGAGGCTATGTTGCCGGGCAGCTGGGAGAACCATTGTCCGACGCTTTGGATGGCCGATGGGAGCGTGGACGTGAAGAACGAGACGATGGATTGGCCGATCGAGGTGACCTTGCTCACGGCCGCCTGCCACGCGGACGATAGGAACGACGTGAACGACGCCCACCACTGCTGTCCGGTCTTGGTCTGTGTAAGGAACAATGCGAACGCGGCCACGGCCGCCGCGATGGCGGTAATGACGAGTCCGAACGGGTTGGCGTTCACCACCGCGGTGAATGCGACCTGCACGGCTGTCGCCGCCTTCGTGACGGCGGACCATGCGGTCTGCGCTGCGGTGACGATCTTCAGTCCGCCGGCCATTTCCTTCAACGCTGGTACGATGCCGCCCAATTGCATCATCAGATCGACCGTCTTGGAAACGCCGGTGGCGGCCGTCGTCAGTGTCTGTGCGCCGGTCGTGACGGCCGATATCGCGGTCGACACTCCCTTCAGTCCGGCCGAGACGATGTCCCAGCCCTTGACTGCGAGCAATGCGATGGTGATGGCCTTCAACGCGCCGGACACCAGTGCGCCGTTCTGCTGAGCCCACTGTCCGACCGACTGCAGCCATCCTCCCACCTTCATGAGCACGCCGGTCAAAGTGTTCAACAGTCCGGCGAAGCTCTGCGCCGCGGAACCGGCGGTGCGCGCGCTGTCGTTGAAGCCGAAGGCCTGCGAGACCGCGGCCGCCAATACGGAAACCAGCGAGCCCAATCCGGAGATGACGCCGGTCAGGCTTTCAAGGAACGGCTGCAACGCGCCCGTCTCGATGAACGTGTTGACGAACGTCTTCGCCCATCCCGCCGCGTTCGACAACACCTGCGCGACCGAAGCGACCACTCCCGCTTCGCCGCCATTGTTGAGTCCGCCTATGAGTGATGTGATTGCGTTCCAGAGGCCAGTGAGTTGGCTTTTGAGGCTGGCCGTCGCCGAGGCGAGCATCTGGAAGCCGGGGATGTTGGAGATCGTGTCGCCAAGGTTTTTGAGTTTCGCCTGTGTGGCGGGTATCGCGTTCTCGAGACCTTGTTGGAGTGCCGCTCCGACTTTTTGCAGGGTTGGTGTGACGGTTGCGGTGAATGTGTCGATGAGTGGGATGGCTTGGTTGAACAGGCCGCGTAAGCCGTTGAGAACTGGTGTGGCGGCTGTTTCTCCGAGTCGGCTCAACGCGGCTTTCACGTTGGCCAGGGCGCCGGTGAATGTGGTGCCTGCGGATAGTGCGGCTCCGCCTAGGCCTTCCTGCATGGCGTCGGCGAAGGTTTGGAAGTCGATCTTGCCGTCCGAGACCATGTCGGACACTTCGGCGCTGGTCTTGTTCAGATGCTTGCCGAGCATCTGGAGGACGGGGATGCCGCTCGACATGAGCTGGAGCATGTCGTCGCCCTGGAGTTTGCCTCGGGCGGCGACGGAACCGAAGATCATGCCGATGTCGGTGAGGCTTCTGCCGCTGATCTGCGCGGTGTCGGCCACGGTCTTGAGGATCTTGGTGAGCTGGTCGCCTTCCTTGATGCCGGAGGCGGACAGGCTGGCCGCGACGGTCGCGGCGTCGCCCAGTCCGAACGCGGTGCCTTTGACGGATGCGAGCGCGTCGTTCATGATTTCGGTGACGCTGGCGCTGTCGTGGCCGAGGCCTTTGAGTTTGGCTTGCGCGTTCTCGATGTTGAGGGCGCGGGTGAAGCCGCCTTTGGCGGCCAATGCGGTGATGCCGCCGGCGAGGGTGGCGATCGCGCCTGTGCCGACCTTGCCGATTTTGCCGAATGCTCCGCCGATCTTCGAGATGAGGGTGTTGGAGCTTTTCTTGGAGGCTTTGTTGACGGCGTCGCCGATGTCGCCTTCGATGCTTTTGCCGAATCCTTTGCCGGATGGTTCGACGTGGACGTATGCGACGCCTATGTCCTGTGCTGCCATCGTGTTTCCTTATTCGTAGGTTGGGATTCCGATGGCGGTCGGAGTCAGAGGTCGTCGTTGATGTGGAAGTAGGCTTTGAGCCGTTCCCTGTCCTCGCGTTGACGGCGGGTGAGGTTGTGCGTCGGGGTTGGCGGGCGGAGTGGGTCGTGCTCGTGGTCGAACCATGGGCGTTTGCGTTGTCCGGACAGCGTCCAGACCGCCTGTTCGGCTCCGTCGGGCGCGTAGACGGCGTTCTGCAATGCCATCCACGAGTGGCTCGTATGGTCTTTGAGGATTTCGCGGGTCAACGCCCAGGCGAGTCCCCAATCGACTCGTGGACGTTGGCCTTCAACCCATTCCCGGAAGCGTACGGGCCTGTAGATCTGCCCGTACGCTCGGATCCAGTCGTAGGCTAGTGCCGCGCGGTGGTTGTTCCAGAGGTGGGCGAGGTAAACGCTTTTGGGTCCAGTCCGGATTCCTCGGCCCACGCCTTGATGGTCGCGGTGAGGTAGGCCATCGGACGTTTGGTCTTGCGCAGCACGTTCCAGAAGTTCGGCTGCATCGTCTGGAAGTAGGCGAGGAACGTGCTCACGCAGGCCGTGGTTTCCTCGTCGGACAATGCGGGCTTGCTTTTGATCAGGAGGATGGCCTGGACGAGTTCGATGGGCAGTTCCGCGTTGTTGAGGTTCGGCAGGTCGAGTTTCGCTCCGGCGACCTCGAGGTGCACGTCGGGCTTGAGCTCCTCCGCGTCGGTAAGGTCCACGTCCACGACATGGTAGGTGTTGTCGCTCATTTCGTCTCCGTTTCATGGTTATCGGCGGTTATGGGTAATGGTCCCGTGCGGCCGACCGCCATCGGCCGCACGGGAAGAATCAATGGGCTACTTGGCGTCTTCGGTGACGAGGCCCCATGCGTGGAACTGTTCGCCGTTAGTGCCCTTGAGCATCTTGAACGTCATGCTGAAGTTCATGATCTCGCTGGATTTCAGGCTCACGTCGTCGCGGTCGGACACCTTCGCGTTGGTGCCGTACAGGAGGAAGGGGCGGTCCTGCTGGTCGAGCGCGACCAGGACGAGGATCCATTCCTTCTTCAGGCCGGCGCCCTTGATGCTGATGCCGCCGTCGGATTCCACGTCCACGTCGAAGTAGGCGGATACCACGTCCTTGCGGCCTTCCATCGCGGCGAGCTGGAGCGTCCAGTAGCCCGGGTCCGTGTCGGACAGGACGATGTCGCCGTTGTGCGCCTTGTAGTCGGTGCTGTCGCCCGGCTCCCAACGCGAAGGCTCGGGAGGCGGGACGGCGCCGTCCTCGGTGCTGTATCCGATCGGCTTCTTGTTGGACGGCGGCGTCCAGTTCACGCCGGTCGGCGCGACGAAAGTGCTGTCGCCCTTGGGGAACAGGAACAGCGCGTAGTTCTTGATCAGACGCACGTTGCCGGCGGTATTGCCGTTGGACACGTACCCATAGTCGGTCGATCCGAGCCCGTCCTGCAGGCTGGTTTCGGATGCCGTCTGTTCGACGGCGATGGGTTCTTCGTTGCTGTCAGACATTCCTGTCTGCACCTCGCTTCCGTTCTGCGTGTGGCGGCACGTCTTTGCTTGTCTTTTCTTGTGTTTTCAGTTCAGGCGACGGATACCTCGAGCAGGAGCACGCCGTACGCGCACACCAGCCTCTTGTCCTCGTCAGTCATGCGTACCGGCCCGGATTCCAGTGACGCGCTGATGAGCGGCGCGACGGTTCCGAGCCTGATGATCTCCCTCGCGATTGCCGCCCACAGGCGGGCGGCCTTGTCCCAGTCGCCCGTATGGTCCTCTCTCATGCAGCGCACGCTCAGCCGCAGTCGCACGGCCTGGGAGATGGGAGTGCTCATGCCTTGCATGGAGTCGGCCAATGTGGCTTCGGTGAAGGGAGGTTCGAGGTCGTTGCGTTCGATCGTGTCGAACGTCACGTCCGGGAACAGCTCCCGCAGCCTGGGCAGGAGCAGCGGCTCCGTGCGCCGTGGGGTGATGGGGATGCTCATACGCGCATCCTTCCGAGCGTGTCCTCCAATGTGCCGTGCGCCTTCTCCACGGGTGCGGGGCAGAGGATGGCCACGCCGTTGCGGTTCGCGCCGTTATGGTCGCGAACCATGCACCGGCTGTCGGTGACGGCCTCGTTGGCGGCGTCGCGCATGCGGCCCCGCAGGGTCTCGTTCTTCAGCACCTGCTGGCTGAATGCCTTTCGGTTGAACACGAATCTGCATCGTTTGGCCATGGGTTATCCTTCCCGTTCGCCCACGGTGATGACGTCGCCGATGTGGCGTCCGTGGAGGTTGTTCCACACTTGCGGCTTTCCTTTGACGGGCAGGAGGATGCCTCTGACTTTGATCAGGTCGGTGGCTTGGATGCCTGTCGGCTGGCTACCGCGGATGTGGATCGTGTATTCGATGGTCTGCGGGCTGGCGTTCTCCTCGGTCTGGTCGGTGGTAGAGGTTGGCGCGACCATCGCCTGGAACGTGCCGACGCGGACGGGTTTGCCCTGGATGGGGTTGCCGTCCGTGTCGGTGGTGGACTGGCCGCGCCACACTTCGATGGTTTCCACTAGGACGTCTCCCCCGTTGCCATGTCGACGCTGAACGCGCGCTGAGCGTTGATGCCAAGGATGCGTTTCTCGTCGTCGCGCAGCCAGAGATCGCCGGTGGGCGCTCCGAAACTGTATTGTTCGCTGAAGCTGCCGGTGGTCTGGTTCATCTGCGTGATGCCGCCGGGAATGTCGTACGGGTCGGCCTGCATGATCCTGCGGACGATGTCGCATGTGATCTTCGTCAGCAGGCGTGGCCGTTCTTTTTGGAGACGTTGCCAGTTCGGGGAGCGTTCCTTGATGTAGTCGGTCACGTCCGCGAGATGCGTGTCGGCCTTCTCACGTTCCTCGTCGGTGAGTTTGTGCCACCTCTGTTCGAGGTCGACGGAGGTGGCGAACACGTCTGGTTCGACAGTCATGTCGGACTCCGTCAGGCGGTGAGCAGGACGAAGCGGTTGATGTCGCGGATACGGAAGCCGACCTCGATTTCGATTCGCACGGCGAACATGTTGTGCTCCCACAGGTTGACCTGCTTGCCGTCGATGGTGATGGACGCCTGGTCGGAGATGCTGGTCTGCATTCCTTCGACGGAACCCCATGCGGCGGAGGAGAATTCGCCGCACACGCCGAGGATCTCTGCCTTGGCCGGTCCCGGTGTCTCGGATACGGCGGGCACGTGAACGCCCTTGCTGATGTAGGTGCGGTTGCCGAGCACGGTGCTCACGTCGGAGGCGGCGGTGCCGTCGAGGAACAGGGGGCGTCCGTTGTTGTCGGTCGCCTGCCGGAGCACACTGCGACCCTGGGTGCTCAACGCCCAACCGTCCACGGTTCCATCCGCTTCGGACACGAGGTCGTCGGCTTTGTTCAGGTTCTTCCACACGTCCTTGCCGATGCTGACGGTCTGCGCGCTCTTCAGGGTGTCGAAGTCCGCACCCGGAGCGTCGACGAGACCCATGATGGTCTCGTCAAACGTGCGGGCGATGGCTCCCGGACCCTTCGCGACCACTTGGTCGTAGAGAGCGCCGAAGTCTCGGCGGAACTGGTTGGAGAACGGCATGATGACCGCGATGGTGTACGGCAGCATGTCCTTCTTGCCGAAGGTGACGCCGCTCTTCGGCTTCTCCGCACCCTCATTGACCCATGCGGCCTCCGGGTCGCCGATGATGATCGGCACGCGAGCACCGTTGCCGGGCAGTTTCATCTCCGGCACGAGCTGCATGAACGCGCTCTTGTATTTTGCGGTCTGCAAGATCTCCGCCTGGGTTTCAGGGGTGAGGTCTAGACCGTTGCTTTTTCGGGTCATGGACGGATCTGTCATGGTTTGTCCTTTCAAATGAATGTTGTTTTGCTGGTTGGCTCACAGGAGCGTGTTGCTCATGGCGTTGACGAAGTCCTCGCGGCTGGAATGTTTAGCCTTGGCCTGTCCGGTGCGGGCGCTCTGGTCCGCAACCGTGCCGCGGGAACGCATGTCGGCGAACACCTTCATGAGTTTCTCGGCGTATTCGCCAATCTGCTTCTCGTCGTCGCCCGCGAGGACGCTCGGGTCGGTGATGCCGTGTTTGGCCGCGACGTTGGCGCGTATCGTGGAGAGCTCCTTCTCGTGTTCGGCCTGTTTGGCTTCGCTTTTGAGCTTCTCGTTCTCCTCGAGCGCCTTGGAGAGTTTCGATTCGAGGTCGGCAGTCTGTCCGGCCTTCTCCTTGAGCTCCTCGTAGTCGCTTTTCCTGCCGCGTTCCCTGCCGAGACGCTCGTTGATTATGCGGTCGACTTCCTCCTGGGTGAAGGTCCTCAGCTTCGCGTTGTTCACGTCCTTTGGGGCCGGAGAGTGCTGTTCCGGCTCCTGTTGGCCGTCCGCGCCGGTCTGGTTTTCTTCTGCCATGGTTGGTGGCTCCTTTGCTTGTTCTTGGTTTCCACGCCTGACGCCGGCGAGTTGACGGCCATTCTTGTTGGTTTCGCGCATGGCTGCGCCCCGCCCCATCGCTGGGGTGTGAAAGGTAAAAGAAAAGCCATCACGTTTCGACGTGATGGCTTTCTGGGATTCAGAGATTTCCCAGCGCTTTTCTTCGCGCGTATTCGGACCGCAGCTCGTCGGTCGACACATAGTCGCCGACGGACCAGCGCTTCTTTCCTTCGTTCCTGACCCATTCATATTCGTCCTGTGGCATGGAGATATCGCCATACTTGCGTTTGATTTCCGCAAGATGGCGCTCATCGGTGACTTCCTTCAAATCACCGGGCATAAACGTGAAACGGTCGGAACGATCCATAGGCTCAATCATAGCAGTCTCAGATAAACGATCGGTCTGCCGTCGGATGCTCCAAGCCCTTCGAAACGAAGAGTCCTTCCTCTCGGCAGAAGAATTTCGTATTCTCCCGGATGCTGAGTGATCGGCTCCACATACACGCCGGCGCTTCCCGGCGGTACCAGGATTCTTGTGGCGATGCGGTCTTCCCCATCAACGTCAATGCCTCCCTCCTTGATGCTGGTGGCCATGTAGCCGATGTGTTCGAAGGTGCGACCGGTATTCAAATCGAAAAGCGACTCCATGTCGTTGACGTGGAACGTCGACAACCGCATCTGCCTGTCGACCGTGAAACGTTCTCGGGTGATATGGTCGGATATCGCTTCGTCGATGCATTCGACCTGATGGATGACGTCTTTCGACGGGTTTCGTCCGCCGAACAGGTAGCCGTTGATACTTTTGTAGCTGTCTCCGGTCCAATCCATCAAAGCCGCGATCTTCTCGTCGTTGGAGAATCTATCTCCAGGCATCCTGACGCTATAATCCGACAATCTCGATAGTTCGGAAGCGCTGATTGGAATCGATTTGCCGCTCCATCGAATCGTCGGTTGGGCAGTCACACCATCATTGACCTCATCGTGATAGATGCGTCTCAATTGGGCTAGCGTGTCACGCCAGTCGCCGTCATCGCCGGCCGCAGCCTTGGCTGCCTGGTACATTTCACGATACTTGTCCGGATCGTATCCTTTGAGTTTGCTGCTGCCCCAGCTTGGCACGATGTCGCAGTCGCAGTCCGTATGGTATTGCATCTGCCGTCCGGCGGTGTCCTCGCTCAGGTAGGCGAAGCCACGCGAGGCGAGCATAAGGCAGAACGCGCATGTCTTAGCCCCTCGCGGCACACGCGCCCAGCGAGGCTTGGTGGGATCGTTGGCCACAGCCCTCTGCATGGTCAGCCGCCCGACGGTCTGAATCAGATTCTGCACGTATTCCAGCGCCTGCTCCTCGTCAGCGAACGTGGGCCACAGGTCGTCGATGGTTCTTCCGGCGTTGTTGTGAACGGCTCCGTTTTCATCTGGAATGACATCCTTGTAGTGCAATCCCATGAAGTCAGTGTTGTTGAAACCGCCTTCCATCTGCCAGACCGCGCGGTCGGCGGTGATGGAAGGCGGCTCGTATTCCGGCATATCGATTCCGCCGTACTGCGCCCACAGGTCGCGTACGTGGCCGTAGTAGTCGGATGCGAGCCTGCTGGCGGCGTCGGCATACCGGTTGATCTCCGCTTTGATGAGCTCCTGGCTTTCACCGTCCCAGACGAGGCCCGAGACACTGTTGCCGGCCTCCTTCTGCAGGCGGCTCATGGTGTCCGTGTAATCCTCGTACAAATCATTGAGGTCGAGTTCAAGCCTTCTGCGTCGTTCCGGCGGCAGGTTCAGACTGTTCGGGCTCATTCATACCGCCTTCCCTCGCCGCCGTATCGGTCTGCTGCTCCGTCTGTTGGCGCATGCCTCGAATCTGATCGAGTACCTGACCGGCCTGGGCCTTGCGCTGGTCGGCCTTCAGCCGGACGATCTCGCTTCGGCTCAATCCGGCGCGTGTCATGCCGACCTCGCTGTTGGCGAACGAGTCGATGCTTCCAGCGAGCTTGCTGAATGCGTCGGCGCTCATGGAGCTCGACGGCGTGTTCGGGTTCTTCCAGTCGACCTGCAGTTTCATCAGCTCCTCGTCGGGCACGGATGGATCCTGCATCCGTGCCACAAGACGGGCTGCCTGCAGGATCGATTCACCGAAATCCCGGTCGCAATGGCGCGCCTCGATAATCAGGTCCTCACGTTGTGCCTCGGTCGCGTCGGCGGACGTCGGGTTCGCGTCGGACACGATGCCTAGCGAGCTGGCTGGAATGTTCATCGCACTGGCGAACATCGCCGCCCAACTTTTCAGCATCGTCAGATGCGGGTCCATACTCGACGCGGCCAGTTGCGTCACGGTCGGGGACTGCCCGTCGATGTCCTTGCTGATCATGTTGTAGCGACCCATATAAAGCTTTAACGCGTCGTCCGTGCCCAACGAGGCGAGTTCTTCGGAAGTGCCTGTCAGCAGGATTTTTGGGAACGCGTAGAATTCGGCATTCGCTTCGGCGCGCACGATAGTGCGGTTCGCGCCGTCGATGATGGCCATAGCGTCCCGGCTGATGCGGGAGCGTCCGAACGGTTTGACCTCGGTAGCCTTGTAGGCGAGGCGGAACACGCTGCACTCATTGTCGATGGTGGGTTGCTCATCGTCCACGCGCCACCAGTAGCCGAGACGGCGCTGCACGCTGATGTTGCGGTCGGGCATGTAGAGCACGAGTCCGGTGGCCTCGTTGTTGTCGTCAACGTCGGTGATGGCCATGCACGCCCTGACCCGCCGGTTAGGGTAATCCCAGACGGCGGCCGAGCTTTCCGCGGTATGCGTGCGGATGAGCGGTCTTCCTTCGAAGTCCCGGACGACGCTGAGGAACGAACAGCCGTGAATGAGCGCAGTCTGGATGGCCTGCTGCAGAACGCTAGTGAATCCGATGCGGCTCATGAAGTCCTGCAGTTCGAATGGGTCGTCCACGCCCGGCGAGACGAATCCCTCGAACACGCAAAGCTCAGCGAGCATATCCACAGCCTTGCGTGCCCACCCAAGCGGCGTGTAATGATCCTTGATGGACTTCGGCACAGTCAGTCCAAAATCAACCAGTGGCTCCTTGGCTTCGTAGTAGGCGGTGAGTGTTCGGTTGCGGCTCGCGTGGCGCGTCCATACCTCGGCGAGTTCGCGCAGCAGCGCGTTCTCCTCACCGGAGAGTCCGTCGATGCGCGTCGGCACGACGAGTTTCGGCACCGTTCCGGCTCCTCCCGTAGGTTTCCACCCGTCCGGCGCTGCCGTTGTCTGGATGTCGCTCATTTAGATTCCTCCGATGATCTGTCGTCTTCCGGGATGTCGGAGCGTCGTGAACGCCCCGTACAGGGCGAGCGTGGTGGACACGAGCGGCGTGATGTCGACATCACTGCCGAGTTTGTTCCAAGCGATCGCGCCGGACTGTCCCAATGGACGCGTGGTCGCACCCTTGACGGCCGCGGCCAGCTGCGGCTGGTATTCGTCCCGCGGGTGCTTGAGCGTTCCGGCTTTGAGCATGTCGAGGAACCGGCCGCATGCTCGGCCCATCTCCTGCATGTTCGTGACCGTGACCTTCACATGTGCTTTCTTCAGTTCCGGCAGCAGGCTCATGGCGGGCGACTGCGCGTCGATGACCACGCTGGCGGTCTTCGGCCAATGTTCGGCGAGCCAGTCCACGGCCCACATGGTTCCCGCCTGCCGCGCGTCCTTGATGTTCGCCATCTGGACGATGGCCGAACCGTCCGCGTATCGTAGCGCCGCTCCGATGGTCAGCACGCTCCTGTCCGGAGGCATGTCGATGCCGAAGCTCATCGTGCCGCCCTCGGGCACGTCGTCGACGGCCGCGGCCTGCCACAGGTCGGGACTGATGGCGTATGCGGTGGCGGTCTCGTCCCATATGCCAAGCGCCTCACGACGGAATGAATCGTCCGACAGGTTGTTGCGCATGCGCATGATTGCCTGTTCGCTTGTACGTTTCGGATAGCTGGGATTCGCTTTAGCCCACTGTTCGCGGTCGTCCGAATCCGCGTCCTTGTCGGCGGCGAGCTCCACGTAGAGGAGGTTTCCGTCATGGTTCAGCGCGTGCATGCGTTTCTCCGTGAACGCATCGCACTGGTCTCCCGGCTTGGGTGGATTGCCCATATACACGACCAGGGGGTTAGGACTCGTGTTCAAAACCGGAATCATGTTGTCCATCGCGCGCACTGTGAGGATCTGCGCTTCGTCGAACACGGCCACGTCCACGCTGTGCAATCCTCGGCCGAAACCGTTCTCGCGGGCGCCGAACATGATGCGGCTGCCGGACGTGAACGTGATCTCCTGTTGGCCGTTTGCTCTGCGGATGCGTTCCACGTACCGGCCGAGCACTGGATTGTGCTCCATCTCGCACATGTCCGCGAATGTCTCGTCGCTGGTGCGCGTATGGTGGGCGGTCCAGATGGCTTTCAGGTTCGGTGTGAGTATCGCCTTGAGGAACAACGCGGTGCCGACGGTGAAGGTCTTGCCGATCTGCCTGCAGCTGGACAGCACGGCGCCGTCCGCGCCACACGCATACTTGCCTTCCGCGTTCTTGGCGAACAGAAGCCACAAGAAGCCCTGCTGCCACAAGTCGAAACGGATGCCGGCCTTACGCGCGGCTTTGTTGATTCGAGTGAACTCGCTGCCGACGATGCCTTCCGGCTGGCGGAGGACCTTGGCGATTTCAGACAATCGACGCTCCGACATCGTCCGTCACCTCGTCTTCCTCATCGTCCAGCAGGTCGGTCAGACCGCCGCCTTGGAGCGCTTCGATGCGTTCGCATACGTCGATGAGCTGGCGGCTGATCGCGGGCAGCGCGTTCGCCGGCGTCGTGGGATCGGCCATGGCCTTGAGCAGCAGGTCACGGTTGTCTCGCAGTATGTCCAGCATGCTGCCGTCCATCATCCGTTCGAAGCTCCGCTGGTCGAGATCCTGCTCCGGCTTCTGTTTCGTTTCCACGGCTTTGACGGGCGGCTTACCGTTCCGGTCCCGTGCGGGCCTGTTCTTTTTCCGACGATAATCGGCTTTCTGGCGGCAGGACTTGGAACAGTACTTCTGCGGCCGCCCATGGCCGGATGGCTGGAATTCCTTGCCGCAGAGCTCGCACTTCATCGGCGCCTCCCTCGCTTTCCGACCTTTCGTTGTTTCCCCTGTTTCCGACGTTTGCATTCCGGGAGGGATATCGGCACTGCACCCGAGGCGACCGGGAGGGGGCATACCCGGGGTCCCCGCCCTGGTATCGGAGTCAGATGCCGAACGTTTTGAACGGCATCGAGCTTGCTTTCACTTCCTGTCTGCCAGCCAGCAGCGCTCGTGCGTGTTCGTCTGTCTTGTCGCTCTTGAACCTGTTGCATCTGCGGTGCGTGAGCCTGCAGTTAGTGAAGCTGTATGGATCACCGCCACGTGAGACCGGTACGAGCTCGTCGACTTCGGCGCTCATCGGATGTGGTGTCTTCAATGTCTTGTCGACTGGCTTGCCACAGATGGCACACACGTTGTATGCGGCCAGCACTCTTGCCCTGAGCTGTCTGCGCCGCCAGCCGTTGCTGACACGCTCGTTACGCCGCTTGCTCATGTGGCCTCCCCACATGTATGAGCCCCGGGGTGTCATGGATGCATCAATGATTATCTTCGCCGTTGGCTTGCTGGAATGCCGGTATAGGGGCTCCCGTATATGGACACTCCCGTGTCTTGTAGGGCTCCCCATCATCTGCGAATACCCCTACCCCGGGTTTGTTTCATGGGTGCCTTCGGCGGGATTCGAACCCGCGTCCACACGCGGCCACAAGGAAGAGAATCCAATAAAGACTCGCGGCCGGTACGATCTACCACTGATTCCTACGAAGGCATGGACAGGCGGTTTGAGCATCACCGCATCACGTAAACGCGGGATTGGCTTGCCTGCCGCTGTTGGTGTATGCCCACTCTGACGTGGGTGGGCGGAGCGTGTCCGATATGCCGTTCGGACAGGACGGGATATAACCCAAGGAGTTAGGAGAATCCATCGGTGGATATGAAAAGGGTTCAAACCGTTTTCCGGTTTGAACCCTTTAATCCACTGACAATTCTGCCTTGCACTTTGAAAAATGTCAAATCACGTCATGCCGGGCGAGGCGCGCGTGTACGTCGGACAGGCGGTACAGCGGCTGTCCCTTCTCGTTTCTGCCGGCCGGTTGGATCCTGCCGCGCTTGCGCCACGAGTAGATCGTGTTCACGCTGCACTGGAAACCGCATTCGCGCAGCAGCTCCGCGCACTCCCCCGCCGTGAACGCCCTGCCGGATTCGATGCACTCCTTCAGGAACCCCAATCGCACGTCGACCACGCGATTGGTGTCGCCGCACACCGGACAGTCAACACTTACCGCGCCGACCTCCGCACTCAGCTCCACGCCGCACAGAGGATTAAGGCACCTGCCGATACCATGCTTGGATGGCGGCACGTCGATGATGCCCAGCGTCTTGCGCGCCAACCGCTCCCAGTCATGCCAAATCAGACCAATGTCCGGCAATCGTGAAAGACGATTGCAATCCGCGCAGATACTCAGGCATTTCAACACGGACGGATGAATCATGCTATCGGCCCATGGCATGGCGGGCGGAGCATACAACCGGCGCCAGAGTGCGATCGCGGCATCCTCGATGGCCTGCATGTGGTCGAGCACCGGCAATCGGATTGGCGTCGGCGCGGCTGGAAGGTTGACGCGTCCAGGCTGGCGGCCTCCGTAGTGCGCGGTCGAGTCCAGGAACTCATGCAGCGAATCCAACCATGATGGATATTCCCGCAGCCAGCCGCGCATCAGCCCATCGCATCTCGCGCACATGGTGTCGCCGACAGCGCATCCTCCGCCGCAGACGAGGCACACGCCGGCGAGCGCTGGCTTGTTTTGGTTGGTTTGTGCTGGTTGTGTCTGGTTTGGTGTTGGTTGGGATTCGTTGGTTGGTTCGTTCATTTGTTCGATTCCCTCCGGCGGGTGTAGTCTGGTTTGTGGTGATGCCAGGAGCCCGGCCGGAAGGTCGGGTTTCTTGTTATTCGTGGTGTTGTTGGATGATTGCTTTGATTTCCTCTTTGGGGACTTGAGGAACCAGTGGCGAGATCTCATCGAGGCTGTATCCGGCCTGATGCCATTTGACGATCATGTCCATGAGTATTTTCTTCATTTGTATTCCTCCACTGCGTTGCATCCGATGTATGTGCCTCGGTCTTTGAGGCATGCCCACGTCACGTCTCCCGTCTTGACTGTTTCCATTTGAAAATCGTGGTGGGTGGCCGTATACCACTGCATGAAGATGCATGTGCCGATGGTGAGGAAGATGATGAGCATGCAGGTGATAACGGTGCAGATTATTGTCTTCTCGGTGTTGGTCATTTGGCCTCCAGATATGGGTTTTCTGTGGTGTGTGGCGGGAAGTCGCATTCCTGGTCTTTCCATCCGGCTGCGCAGCCTTCCTGCCATGCCTTGCGGCGCTCGTGTTCCAACCATTCACGGCTGTACATGGTTTCCGGTTCGTCGTGTCTCATGATTTCTCCTTTTTAGAAAAGTGTTTGCTGTTCGCTGTCTTCGGATTGCGGCCATCCGAAATCCGATAGGTCATTCACCGGCAGTCCGGCCCACGGATCAGGATTGCCGGGCACCGGCCGCATTTTCGGAAAACCAGGAAGCGTCGAATAATGGAATCCGTTGTCGCCCACTTCCGCCGGCTTGACGCTGACGGGCATCAGGCCGCATTCGTGCGCGCCCAAATATTGGCCGTCCGGACTGATGCCTAATGGTCCGGCGACGGTTTCCAATCTGACGATGTCCATGTGGGACACGTGCCGGATGCGGATAAGCGGCCTGTCAAGGATGATCGCAGTGACCAGGTCGTCGCCTTCGATGATTCCCGCGTCCCATGACTGCCAGACCACGTCCCTTTCGCTGAAAATCCACCGGCCGCATGAGCACACGACCGGAAAGAGATGCGCTGGATTGCCTTCCGGGGCGAACCGGCGCATCCACTGCGGCGGTTTCCGGCTCATCCCATCATCCGCTTCCAAAAACCGTCGGACGCCGTCACAAGCCGGTATCCACAGTATGGGCAGGTGGCATAATATGCGCCGACGCGTTCTCCGCAATGCGCGCATTCGATAAGTCGGATTGCCTTGCTCGTTCCAGTCATATTCTTCGACATAGTCGACCCCTCCTTAGCTGAGGCTTCGTTTGATTGATTTCCAGATCTGGTCGAGTTCGGCATCGGCCAAACCGCTATCCCTACCGCGCTTCAGCAGGTCATCGTGAATCTGCCGTTCGTTTTCCGGATGATTCTTCAGCCGTCCGTACGCCCACGCATGCAATGTGCTGTTGCGTTGGCCCTCCGGCACCGGCGTCATATCCGGCATGCCATTGGAAATCGACGTGGCACGCCTATCGGCCATGACATCGTCCAAGCTCAAAGCGGGCGCCTCCGGCTTCGGCTCGTTCGTGTAACCGAAATCCTTGAGCATGCGCATGACCGCCTCGCTCGCCTCCGGCACCACGCCGGCGGGCAGATCCGCCAGCTCATACCGTTTGCCGTCGATGACGCTGCCAGGGCCAAGCACATAACCCCTATTGCTCACACGCAGGTCGATCGGCAGATTCTGCTCATGCACCGCGTTCTTCAGCAAGCCGATATCCATGCCGGCCGGCATGCGATAGTACAGGTGCACGCCATGCGGTGTTTTCGTGACCAACGTGGCCGGCAATTTATCGGTACCGTAGTCGCCCGTCAACGCCTGCAAGCACTGCCAACCGTCAGGACCACCATCCTCGGACGGCTTGTCGCAGTCGATGACGAAACAGTCGCCAAGCGGAACGACCGCATAACGACTCATCTGACCGGTGATAAACGATGCATCCACGTGGCTATCGTCAGACGGATTCAACCGCTTCCACGACAACGACACCTTCCCGTCGACCGGACCGCCGGATTTACGCGCTTTGCCTTCGCATGGAGCGAAACCGACATGGCCGTCCAACGCCGATTCGACGATTCCGGCCAGATCCTGACAATCGCCCACATCATCCAACGGGAGCAGACTGTCACGAGACGGCTTCGACAACGCACGTTGCACCCAGTTGTCTCCCTGTCCGGTTTCGTCGTTGAGAGCGGAATTCCGATACACGTCGAACCGGTCGCGGTTAACGACACGGACGACGCGCGGCTGTCCCTTGCCAGGCAATGCCCTGGAACGCGCGTTCTCCAATCCGAGCACGTCCATAAGGGATTGCGGAATGGTCGTGTGGAATTCCTTACGGTAGTCGCCTTTCACGGCAACCGGGTCACCATACTGCTCTTCGTTCGACGCGATCTCGCTGATCAGCCAAAACATCTCATCCGAGATGTTGCGGGCAGGACTCAGATTCACGATCTCCGGCTCGTCCGACCTCTCCCACAGACGGCACGACAGGACGAAGAACGCTGCGGGATGCCGATGGCAGAAACCCTCGATCGCATGATACTGGTCATACGATCGACCCTTCGACTGGTGGAATTCGACCTTGATGAAACGGCGCGAGTCCGAATTCTCGCTGGAATCGGCGAACTGCATGTTCGTCAGGTACAGCATCGTCGCGGTCGGCGTGACGACACGATACCTGCCTCCCGTCACTCGCGCGTTCATTTGCGAACCGGTCGACAATGCTCGCAGCAGGGGGAGCATGTCTTCGGTGACCGCGCACGCCTCATCGTCATAAGCGAACGCCTTGCCGTCCATCTCATCATTCATCGATTCACGGCCAAGCGTATAGCCGCCGCCAGCGCAATAGCCTTGCACGCTGAATCCGGGAAACACCTTGCCGACACCCAACACGCCAAGCAACGCCTGACGGGCGATCAGCGTCTTCCCGTCACCGCCATGGCCGGACAGCACGTAGGAAAGCTGCTTGAACGGTTCCAGCCATGGGGTCGCGAACATGCGACACAGGTTCGCATAGGACTTCTCGTCGACGGTCAGCCATCTGAGGATCCGTTCAGCGTCCTTCAACGCCTGATAGCCCATGCCGGCAGGTGAGAAAGTCTGTGTGACGGCGATATCCGGCTCATTCTGCAGGCAAACGACTTTGCCGTTGCGGCGCACCCATACGCATGGGTCGCAGCGTACTCCGCGTTCGACTTGTTCGAACCATTGCGAACGTTTCGCCTCGCGTAGAATCGTGGCCGAATAGAGCGGATTGCGGTCGCCGCTGCGCGCGTTGCCGCCGATATGGTATTCGTCCTCGATGTTTTTGACTGGATGCCAGCTGTTGAGCAGCAGTCGTTCGCCTTCGTGGTCGGCCATGTCTGGGTCGCGGCGCCAGAGCCTGTCCTGTGACGGACAGTAGCGCAAATGGCCTTCGCGGAGTTCCCATATGGCTTTCTGGTAGCCCGCCGCGACGACGGGCTCTTTTTTGCGGTGGTCTTCCTCGGTGCCGCCTTGGCAGACGAGTTGGAGATTGCGGCCGTCGATGGTCGTGACGATCGTGCGGTCGTTCGCTGGCGTGAACGTGAGTTCGAGCAGATGAAAGATTCCTGCGAATCGTGCGGGCAGGCTCTCGGTAAGAATGGGCTCGTATTTGCGGTAGTCTTTCATTTTCACCTCCTTGTTTGCCGCGTGCCGTCGAACGTGCCGTTCCACGGCCTATACACACAACACAAAAACAACAAAATAAATACATATATAAGAAACAACGGAACATTGGAATAGTTGTATATATATGTTTGGTTTGGTTGGAATTCCAACGATTTCACTGTGCCAAAGTTTTGGCACAGAATGGCACATGTGCCGTTTTTCTGATGATGTGAGCTGTCCACTATGTCACCCTGTGCCTTTTCAGAGATTCCCTCTCGAAGAGATTCGTCATGTTTGGAACGGCGTCCGCCACCGTCGTGGCAGCGGCGGACGCCGTTGAATTCACGACCGGCCTAGAATTCGGGTTCGTGTCCACTGCCTGCGCCGAGAGCGTTGACGACCTGGTCGACCGGCTTGCCGAGGAGTCCTGCGATCTCCTGCGCGGTCTTTCCCGCCGCGGCGAGCTGGCCGATGGTCTGCCTGTCGCTCGCGGTCAACGCGGTCAATCCGGCTGGCTGGCTGATGGTGGCCGGCTGGCCATAAGCAGGCTGCTGTGGCGCATACTGCTGCTGTCCTGCCTGCGGGTCGTTCATCGCCGCGTTCAGATCGGACTGCTTCTTCGGCGTGACGACGTAGTCGTAGATCTTCGCATCGTTGTATCCGCGGGTCTTCGCTGGCTGGGTGCGGGCGAACGTGGCTTTCAGATGGTCGCCGACGTTCGGATGGTCACCGACTCCGGCCTGACGGCATGCGAGACGTAATTGGCCGATGTTGTAGCCTTTCACGTACACGCCGCGGATGCCGCTGTCGCCGACCCTGTCGGGGTCCTGCAGCGTGGTCTGCAAGTGGATGACGACCTGCGGCTTCGCCTTGCCGTTCGGATAATACAATGGTTCGCCGGTCGTGAAGTCTGTCTGCTGTTCCGCGCGGATTTCGACGATTTCGCCTTCCACGCTGGTGCCGATCGGATCGTCCTTGCTGAACGCGCTGGGCGCGCCGCCCTGCATCACGTCGTCGAGGCTTAACGCTTCGGTGGGCTGCTGCTGCGCCTGTTGTGGCCGGTAGCTGGCTCCGCCTTGCTGGGTGAATCCGCCACCGTAATTATTCGTTCCGAACATTGTGTTTTTTACCTTTCTACTTGTTGTTGTAGGTGGATTCGAGCAGCCCGGCGAGCTGCCCCCATTTGTCCGGCAATGCCGGATATTGGCTTTGGTTGATTTCGGCGAGGTCGCCGAGCTGGTCGTCCGGCCATGTGCCGCATTGGAAGCAGTGGGTCGGACTGGTCGGCAGGGCGTGTATCCACGCGTCACGCATTTCGACGCCGTCCTCCTGTTCGATGAGGTCGAGGAGGTTGACGATGAGCTGCGCGCGGCTTAAAGCCCATTTGCCGGGTTTCGGGTCGAAGTCGAATTCGATAGGCGATGCGTCGGCGAGGCTGACGCTGTTCCTGGGCAGGAAGTAGATCGCGTTTCTTTTGCATGGTTCGCCGTCGTTTTCCAATCCGATGCCGTACAGGCTCGCCTGTATGCAGTATTGCTGCGATGGCCCGTTGGCTTTGACGTTGCGGATTGTGGTCGTGCCGGTGATTTTCCAGTCGATGGTCGTGTTGTTTTCCGCGTCGTACAGGTCGATGCTGCCGTGGATGCGCTGATGGCCGTGGAGTCCGTGGATTTCGCCCACGTCGACGTGTCTTTCGGCTTCGAAGCGTTTCACGGCCCACGGTTCTCCCCCATCGCCGTCCGGGACGGTGAATTCGTCCTTGCGACTGTTGAAAAGGTGTTCGAATCGTTCGTGGACGCAAGTGCCGATGAATGGCAGCCATGCGGCCGACTGGCGTTTCTCCCATCCTGCGAGTCGGGCGGCGAGGCAGTGTAGGCAGTCGGTGCCGAGCTCCGATGGTCCGATCTCCTTTTGCAGGCTGCGCGGCTGGTTGGTGATGTGGTCTTCGATGATGCCGCGAATCTCATCCCATTCCGTCGACTCCACCGTGGGTGCCGGCGTCGTTCCCGGTATGGTCTGGTTTGCGGCCATGACGGCTTCAAGGTCGAGTTGTGAGCTCATTTCATGTCCTCCCCGTATTCTTCGTCGAGGCGGGCCCGGAGGAACGCCGCTAGGCTCCCCGTCTCTTGCACGTCGATGATGTAGGCGTCGTCGAGGAATCCTGGTGCTTTGTCGTAATGGTTGAGCGTCCTGCTGAGCGCGCGGCAGACCGCTTCCTGGCTGATCGGGATGCACATTATTCGACCACCAGGCTTGCCGCGCCGACTTTCACACAATCCTGCAAAGCGTTTTCGCCGACCAGTTTGATGATCGCGGACAATGCTTTTGGTTTGATCTGGTAGCAGTCCGCGTACTGTTGGATGGGGAAGTGTTTTTCGAATGCGCCGGCGTCGAGGTTGCGTTTGCCTTTCTTGATTTTCACGGTCAATGGTCCGGCCGCGTATTCGCCGGGCTCGCGGTTCTCCATGAGTTCGGCTTCCAATCCGTCGGCTTCTTCCTGCAGGTCGGCGATGCGGCTTTTCAGTTCCACGTACCGTTTGGCCAATGTTTCGAGGTTCTGCGCGCTCATTTGCTTGTTCCTTTCACGATGATGCTGGTTTTGGTGGGGATGACGCTGGTCTGGTGGTGCGGGTAGGAGCGTCGGTGCGTTTTCACGACGTCGAACGCGGGCATGGTTCGCATGGCCGGCCCCAATGGTCCGCACGTGCGGCAGTACGGCATGTATCCCCTCTGCTTGCTCATTCCACGTCCTCCAAGGTCGATTGCGTCATGCCGTCGTCTTCGGTGGTGTGATTCGTTTCCTCGTACCATCGGCTGACGATCGCGGTGTCGCAGGTCCTTGGATTGCGTAGGAGCCGGCTGATGGCCGCGCCTTCCTTGACGACGTTCTGGCAAATGTCGATGCATTTCGCGACAGTTTCGGCAGGCGTGCCCATCAGACCCTTCTTTTCGATGGTCTGGTCCGCTTTGTCGATGAATGCCGCGGCTGCGTCGCCGATTTTGCTAGCCGCCGGGTAGAGGCTCGCGAGGTCGGCGCTCATGTCCTCGTCGTCGATGAGGGTCTGCACAACGTATTCACTGGTGTTTTTCATGGTGTTTTCTCCTATCTGGGTATGTATTCCTGTTTGAAGTAGATGCTGGCCCTCGTGCATGGCGTGTATGGCTGGCCGTGCCATGTGAGCGGGTCGCCGCTTTTCCGTTTGCGTGGCCTGCCGTGCGCGCCAAGCACGTACTGGTCGGGACGGTGCACGTGCACGCTGGCTTCGATGATCTGCCGGTCGTCCGTGTAGGCGACGCCGTTCAACGCGTCGGTGAACAGTTTCGCCAGATTGTCCCAGTCACGTCCTCGCCGTGTTGCCGTCCAGAACGTGAGCGCCAGACAGACAGGGCCTTCATATGGCGGCAGGTTCGGATACCGGCTGCGCCATTCCGAGTACACGCGGTTCTCGGCTTCCCGCGTCCGCGTCGGGGTGATGCCGTGTCCCTGGTAGACGCGTGGACGACCTTTCGACTGCGGGTCGCCAGGCACGGTGAGCTCGCACACCATTGGCCATTCCGGCAGGCTTAATGTTTCGAGACTCAATCCAGGTCACTCCATTCGGGTGTTCTGCCGGTGGTGAGGAAGCCTCCGCGTCGAGTCCGCGCGTTGACGAGCAATCCCATGTCGGCGAGCCTGTGCACGTCGCCCATCACGGCGCTCCGGGGGGATGTTGAGCCGTAAGGCCACCTTGTGGCTGCTGGGCGTCACTCCTTCCATCTGTAGTGCGATGATCGTCTCGTACACGCGTTGGATGCGTGGTTTCACGTCGATGTCACGCCGAGTGCGGCGTCTCATCCGCGTGATGTACTCGCGTTCGTCGTGGAGGAGCCGGTCGAGGTCGATGCCGGTCTCCTGGCTCCATGTCTTCGGCGAAGTGTGGTGGCCGTGGCTTCGGGATGCGCCGAAGTGGATGCTGCCGCGGTTGACCGGAGCGTACTTCATGTGGAGTTGGAGGCTGTTGGCTCCGCTAGGCATGATTGTCGTCCTTTCCGTCGTATTTGGGTGCGAATTTGACGGTCAGCCACAACGCGGTGGCGAGATACACGCCCTCGACCACAAGCGCGCCCGCAAGGCTCCCGCCATGCCAGGTGAGCATGAGCGTCACGCTGGCGACGAGGCCGACGACCGCGAGCAGGAACTTGACCCTGCGCAGCGGATAGTTCGGCCGTTTCGCCTCGCGTTCCTTCCGGTCCTCGATACGGAAATCGTTGTCGGTCATCTGGTGCCTCCCGTTTCGTTGTGGAGTTGGTAGTCGAATGTCTCAAGCTCGCCCGCGGTGATGGATGCGAGCGAGCAGGCGCCGTCGGGCAGGAGTTTCACGAGTTGGGCCCCGCCTTTCGGACTGATGCGAACCGCGTATCCGCTCATGCCGAGCATGACGATGCTCGCCTTCGGCGGTACGGGTGGCGTCAGCAACGTTTCCGCGTCGATTCTCCTGAGTGTCATCACAGCTCCTTGTTGATCGTGTCGATGATGAGGTCCACGAGACCGGTGACGTCGAGGTCGACGTATCCGACGATGTGGCCGAGCGACCTCATGGCCTCCGCATCCACGTCCTTGAATGGGTGGACTATTTCGCCCTGGGTCTCGAACTCGTCGAACACTGCCTGCACGCAGGCCTTGCGAATCGTTTTCATGCCGACTCCTTTCCCTCGTATTCACATGTGCTCTGGTAGAGGTGTTCCTTGAAGTAGGCGATCATCGGCTCCTTCGGATACATGACGGTCCGTCCGACCTTCACGAACTTCGGACCGATTCCCGCACCACGCCAGTACGCCAAGGTGCCCTCCTTGATGCCGCAACGGTCCGCGATGTCCTTCGTCGTGTTCATCGGTTTCAGGACCTCAGCGAGCGCAGCGAACGTCGTATCGTCTTCCATCACGCGCCTCCTTTGCGTGTGTAATGCCGGGCGGCGTTAGGAGAACCGCCCGACCCCCTCCTAAAATCGGTGTCATCCCGCATATGCGACGTGCGGGCCGAACAGTTAGGAGAAGAATTATGAGTAATGCGACAAGCTGGTTTTATTCCGCGCAAACGCATTTCAACAACGCCTCCAATTCGACGACGGATTACTCACAGCGTGAGCTTGCGAAGGGATTGAACGACCTCGCGTATGCGATGACGCTTCTGGATAAATCCGTTGATGAGACGAAGTTGTTGATTCGCCAAGTCCGTAGGTGAGCCTTGCTGCCTTGACGACACTGGTGTAGTCGCCGCCGGTGTAGAATCCGTTCCTCAGCTGGCGGCGGCGTATTTCATAGACACCCATCACGCACCCGCTTCCAACGACGGCTGAGCGCGACCCCAGTACCGGTCGATGAAATAGCGCTGCCCCTTGCCCGTGACCTTCGGAGTGCGGCTGACCGTGGTGTGACCATCCGCATGGGTGACGGTGGTCTCCTTGATGCGGAACAGGCCGAGGTCCATCGCACGCTGTGTCGGCACGTTGCGATTCGAACCGGACTTGCCGAGATATCCGTCAGCCTGAAGAAGACGGAACAGTCTGTTCTGGCCGATGTCCATCCCGTTCTGCCGGAGCATCTTCGCGAGCTCGCCGACCAGGCACGTGCCGTCGGACGCGGCCACGGCGTCCGCGAACCGCGCTTTCGGCTCCAGTTCCACGATGCGCGTCTGCTGTTCGGCGATCTGCTGGTTCTTTTGTTTGATGGTCTTCTGCGCGACGAGCACGGCCCTGGCCATGATGTCCTCATCCGAATCCGACTCGGACGTCGGGATGTAGCCGCCGGTCTTGCGGATCTGCGGCAGCACCTCGTGAGTCACCCAACGCTGGAACTCCTTGGCCTCCGGCTTCCGAGACTTCATCACAAGACGGTAAAGACCAGGTTCGCTGATGATATACGTCTGCTGCCGGCGACCAATCGAATCGATGACTTCAGTAGTACTGAACTCATCCTTATCAAACATTTTGACGGTCTCCGTTGGATTGCCAAGGTCAAGGATGCTCATACAATCTTTGAGCACGAACCAGGGCTCCCCCGCCTCGTCGGTCAAGGTACGCAATGCCGCGCCCTTGAAATCGAACTTCTGTATTTCGTTGTTCATGTGATTCTCCTTAGAATCGTTCTCATGTGTTCTTCCGTGATGATTGGTGAAATATGAGTTGGGTTACCGGTATTGATTGGTCCTCGGTGGTACCGGCGAGCGTCGTAACGTCCACGGCGGTCACGCTGCTGTTGCGCTATTTCGACAGGAACCGGCCGAATCTTGTGCTTACACGGCGTGAAGTTGTGCTGCCGGAGCATTTGTCTGGTAATCGCGATCTGTATGGCGAGCCACTGACCTTGGAGAACATCGGCACAGCGCCAGCCATTGACGTCCGGTTCGTCGGCTCCGGCTGCGTTGTCGCGGTGGAACTCAAGCCTTCGCATGGCAACGACTTACGTCACTGGGAAAGTTCCATGCCATCCATCGCCCCGGGCGAGTCCGTCGTATTGCAGATGCACCACTCCGATGCGGATTCGATCATCGTGGTCACGCATGACCGTTTCCCCTCGATTCCTTGGCTCCGCTGGTGGAAGAAGCGTCTCCGATGTCATGTGGGACGTGTCTCCGGTGAGAATCTGTGGCCGGCCAGTGGGTATAAGGCGATTCGGATTCCCCTTTGGCGGCAGCTGATTGGCCGGCTGGAACGGTACGAGCTTCGGAATCGCACTGACGAGATCGAGGAGCCACCGGAACCGTTGCATCCGACGCCGATGACCGGGCGATGATCCCGTTCAGAAACTCGACATCGGCATTGAGACGCTGTCTTTTTTCGATGTTCCGCTCCCAGAGTTCGATGGCGGCAACCGGATCCGAAACAGGATTCGAGCTTGCTCTGCATTCGCAGTCAAGCTTGAGGCCCAAGTCGTTTGCCTTGACGTGTGGCATGCGGCCGCACGTCGGGCACGGGTGAATCGGTGACGAGAGAATCGACGTGATTCTGGCCGCCCAGGCGTCCCACCGTTTCAGCATGAACTCCTGCGATACGCCTTCCTCTGCAGGACCATGCCCATTCGAGCAGGATACGACGAAGTAATCCATCCTGTTGTTACCCGAATAAGCTGTTTTCGACACACGGATTTCCGGACTGCCGCCGCATAGCGGACAATCCAATGGCCTTTTCGAATCTTCGACCGGAATATTGATGTTCATTTCGGGTTCTCCTTTCGATTCATGCGTCGGCGAGCGCTGCTCACGGCTTGATCTGTTTGATGCCGTCGATTGGTTGGAGGAGCTTGATCATGAGCTGGTAGAGGCTCATGCCGAGCATTCCGGCGGCTTTCTCGAGTTGTTCGGTAGTGAATGAACCCTCGCCCTGCAATCGCTTACCAATGTTTTGCTCACTCACACCAAGCTCCTTGGCGAGTGCGGCCTGCGTCTTGCGGTGTCGTGCGAGTTCGCCGCTGAGGTTTCGTGCGATGGTTTCCGTTTCGCTCATTGGTTGCCGCTCCTTTCTGGTTGGTCCGTTCCCTTGCGACAACTCTCAATCTACCTATTTAGGTGATTCAATGTATCTACCTATATAGGTTCTTTACAAAATCTACTTATTTAGATAGACTTCAGGCATGGCACGAGGATCTAAAAACGAAGTCACCGAAGACAGCAAAAGAATCATCGATGTATGTCGGCAACTGTTGAAAAATAGCGGCATTACGATAGATGAATTCTTCGATTCCAGCGGATTGAGCAACAATTACTGGTACAAACGCATGCGCTATGAGGCGCCGTTGAACACGTCCGACGTGGAGCACATCGCCTTCACATTCGGGCTCACCAGCCTCGACATCTACACCCGCGCCCTGGGCAGCGATGCCGCACGAGCCTACGAGGCCCGCGAGCGCGAATCCCGGATCACCGATGATCTCATCGACCGTATCGCCGCGCACCCCGAAGACTATGACATGGCCGCAAACAGGGATCCGAACGCACGCCTCGAAGCCGAGACGCCTGACGATTGATGGATTGAAAGGAACACGAATGACCGAATACAACCTGTATTGTGACGAGAGCTGTCATCTGGAACATGACGACAGCGATGTCATGGTCCTTGGAGCCCTCATCATCCCCAAGGATAAAAAGCAGGAGATCACGGAAAACATCCTCCAGATCAAGGCACGTTACGGCGTCAAGGCACGTACGGAAGTGAAGTGGACGAAGGCCAGCATGCCGAAAATCGACCTTTACAAGGACCTACTGAACTGCTTCTTCCTGGATGACGACATGAGGTTCCGCGTTCTGGTGGCCAAGAAGACGCGCCTGAACCATGAGGCATGGTCACAGTCGCACAACGACTGGTATTACAAGATGTATTTCACCATGTTGAACAGGCTGTTCGACTCCACGAACACCTACAACGTGTACGTGGACATCAAGGACACGCATTCCGCGCAACGTACCGAGAAACTTGAGGAAGTGCTGGCGAACAGCCATTACGACTTCAACCACGAGTGCATCAAGAAAGTGCAGCCGATCCGTTCGGACGAAGTGCAGATGATGCAGATCACCGATGTGATCAACGGGGCCGTCTGCAGGGCGAACCGGACGACCATCCCCCAACCATCGGGCGCGAAAGCCGAAATCATCGACTACATACGCATGAAATCAAAGCTCCGTCTCACCCAGTCAACAACCCTGGGCACGCGAAAGTTCAACATCTTCGTCTGGGAAGGACGGAACGCATGACACCGCATTGGATACCGGAGCTCGTGCCCAAATCCCCGATAGAAGACTTCGCCGTATACGAGGATAGGATTTACGCAATCTTCAGGCAGGACTTCATAGATTCACACCCATCATTCGACGGTCTGAGGGTCTCCGTGCGCCGCCAGAGAGAGGAGACCGACGGAAAATGGGCCGGGTTCTTCCACATCACAAGCGTCGAAGACCACGCGACCGGTGACAGGAACGTTGATCTGCGTAGATGCGAACGAATCAGGTTTCCACGAAAGACGATTGACGACGCAAAGGATTGCCCGCAATGCCATTATGAAACATGCGATGCGCCATTAATCTGGAGGAAGCATAAGCATGGCCGCGATAGGCTGTATATCCTCATTGAACCAGAACGGTATCTAGTCGTATTGGAACCGCATAAGGAAAAAGGCTACTGCATGCTGGTCACCGCCTACTACGTCGATCATGACCACAGCTTCAACAAACTGCTGAAAGAATACGATCAGTCAAGCCTGGACGGGAATTGCATTCAATAAAAAGCAAGGGCCGCCGCAGCGACCCCGGAGACTCCTTCTACAACTTGGTAGATGAGCTGATTCAAATATCACATACGACACTCCAACTGTCAAACAGAACTTGACAAACAGCAAAAAAGTACTTCTCGAAAAACAATACTTTCGGAAGAGAGGAATGTGGATAACAAGACCATCGCGGAGCTTCACCGGAACGCGGAATCCATGGGTCTGTCAGTCATGTCACGCGACCTTCCCCGTGACATATGCGGCCTATACGACGATCGACACAAACTCATTCTGCTGGCCGACTGGCTCAACCAGCGCCAGCGCCGTTGCACGCTGTGCCATGAGCTCATCCACGCGAAACACCACGATCCAGGCTGTGGTAGCCAATACGGGTTGAAGTGCGAGCGCCGGTGTCGCAGGGAGACCGCGCTGGCGTTGATCAGTCCCGTGGACTATGGCATGGTGGAGCAGATATACGAAGGCAATACGTGGATGATGGCCGTGGAATTGGGCGTCACCATCCAAGTACTGTCGGACTATCGGCAGCTGTTGTACGATTCCGGCGTGTGCGTGCAATAAAAGAAGCTCAGCGTCCACATACCGCGACGGGAAACAAAAAAGGGTCCCGCCCGAACACAGTCGGACGGAACCCAAGGAACCAACAATCAGCATTTCCGTTTTCACCAAAATGAGGTTCCACGCACAGTGTAGCGCGGATCCTCGGAAAGAGACAACCATGGCCAGAGCGTTCGTAGACGACAGATGGCTCAAAAACGACGAGGACGGCAACCCGCCCAGCAGGGCCGCGAAACAGTCGCTGGCCAATGCGAAGGATCCGATGAAAGCCAATGTGCCCGACAAATGGCGGTCCGCGCTGTACGGCCAAGGCTCACGGTGGAGATGCCGCTGGTACACGCTTCGAGACGGCAAACGCGTCCAGAAATCACGGAACTTCGCCAAGCTCCGTGACGCTGAGGAATACGCAGCGGCCATCGAGGACGACATCAGACGCGGCAAATACCGCGACCCGCAGCAGGAACTACGCATCTTCCGGGACGTTGCCTCCGAATGGACGGACGGCAAGATGGATATCAAACAGGGCACTTTGGGCAGATACCGCCGCGAATTGCGCGTTTATATCAACCCCAAGTGGGGCGATCGCACACTGAGGGAAATCCAACGCGACGAACTGCAACAGTGGGTCACGCAGCTCACCGAAGGCGGGTATCCCGCCGAACTGCAGGACGATCGCGAATCGAAGCCATTGAGTCCACGCAGCATCCGCAACATCGTCAAGGTCGTCATGGGCGGTGTCATGGAATTCGCCTTGGAGCACGGCTGGATCGGAGAGAACCCCATTGAAAAGGTCACCGTGCCGCGCATCACGCAATCCGATGACGACATGGTGTTCCTTACCGTCGAGGAGGTGGAGTTGCTGGCCGGCATGGCCGAACGGGCAGGACGGCCGGTAGACGGGCTGATTGTCCGCTGGCAGGCATACACCGGTGCCCGCATTGGCGAGACGCTGGCACTCAAATGCAGCGACGTGGATGTGGATTCACGCAGGGCGCGCATCCGCCGCACTTGGACCGACGACGGCAAAGGCAGGCTTGTGCTGGGCACGCCGAAGAACGGCAAACCGCGCAGCATCGCCATACCCAGATTCCTCATACCGTCCATCGAACGGCAGATGGAGGGCATGGGCGACGACGACTGGCTGTTCCGCGCGGCAAGAGGCGGGAACCTGTGGACGAACACGTGGCGGACGCGTGTCTGGCGAAAGGCCGTCCGACTGGCCGGCATGGAGGACGAGGGCGTGACCATCCATAGTTTGAGGCATAGCTATGCGAGCTTTGCAATTGCTCAAGGCGCGGACGTGAAGACCCTACAGATGCAGCTCGGCCACTCCTCACCCAGCATCACGCTGAACACATACACGGCTCTCTGGCCGGAACGATTGGACGATGTGGCGGACGCGATTGGCGAGCTGCGCGCTGAACAGTTGAAGACCGTCTAGACGCGGAGGTTGCGCGGTCATCGTGTCGAATCGTGTCGATAGCCTACGGCCAAGAAAAAATAAAGCCTTGGAAACATAATGTTTCCAAGGGCTCCGGTCGGGCTGACAGGATTTGAACCTGCGACATTCTGCT
>OBWW01000424.1_pt1 | contig 34409 bp, 56 predicted proteins | sample 1538091 | NCBI WGS metagenome assembly OBWW01 (sample SAMEA2580125, study PRJEB22360) | human gut metagenome | biome: human gut; feature: human-associated habitat; material: faeces | place: Denmark | collected 2008/2010 | reverse complement strand
CGCCAGCCATAACCGCTTCAATCACGGAGTATCTCAAGGCGATCGCCTTCAAGCAACCGTATGTATCGGTCGCACAGATTAGTAATATAGTCCTTGGTGTTCAGGGCGTAACCGATTATGAAGCGGTCACGGTGAACGGACAAGCGACGAAGATACCGCTTACTGTCGAACAGGTCGCAACTCTCGGCACTGTTGAGGTGACACTCAATGACTAGAACGGACTTTAAGGAGTACGCATTAAAAGCGATAAACAAGATATACCGTAATGACCCATGGGTTAGAGAGTTATATCAAGCGGCAGGATTACAACTACAGGACATTGACGGGGTACTTGATGAGCTATTGGACAATGGCTTTTTCGACGCGGTCGGGGCAAGGGGACTAAGAGTATACGAAAAGGACTTAGGAATTAGCCCTAAAGGCTCGGTAGACCAGCGACGGCAGATTGTGCAAATGCTCTGGAATAACAGCGGTAAATGCACGCTGGAGAAAATCAAAGCAATCGTAAAAACCTTCGTTCTTGATGATGTAGAAGTCAAATTTGAGGACGGCCTATTAAAGCTAGAGTTCAGTAACTCATCGTTCGTGTACGCGATCAATCAGATACGGCAGAACCTAGCCATTGTTAAGCCGTCGCACATTGGTATATCAATTGCAGACGTTCACGACGTAGAAGGCGGTATCTCGGCGGCGGTCTGGGTGAGCCGTAGAAATACGACGATTATAGAACCGTCGGAAGGTGTGAACACTGACATGGACACAGCAGACTTATACGGCGGCGTATGGGTGAAAGTCGGTAACGCAGTTAATTATGTAGGTTAAGAAAGGAGAACAATATGGCAAGTCAATATCCGCGGAACATTATAACGGCTAAAGGGTATAACCTTCTGGCAGAGTCAATCGCCACGAAAAAAGCAGTGGTATTCACTAAGGTAGTAGTCGGCAACGGGGACGACAGCGGCAAGAACATTAGCCAGATGACGAACGTCATCAGCCCGAAGATGACGCTTCCCGTTAGCTCGGCGGTTAAGGACGGAGACGGGCAGTACATGATAACGGCAACATTGTCGAACAGCGCCGTAGAAGAGGGCTTCTTCCCTAAGGAAGTTGCTTTATTCGCTAAGGTTGACGGCGGCGAAGAGGTCATGTATTCGTACACCAACGGGGGCAATCAGGTAGGCTATATACCTGATAAGAATACACCCATTGACAGTGAAATTTATAAAATTCGAACGAAGATAGGCAACGCAAGCAATATTACATTCGTTGCAAGTGATGATACATATGTCACAAAAGGAGAGTTGACTAAGCATAACGCTGATGTAACCGCTCATAATAATCGATTTAACGATATTATTCAACAAGTGAATAACATGATTACTAACGTAGACAATAGTGATTCATTAGCCAAAGCACCTACGCTGCAGTTGGTAAAAACGCTTTTGAGTAGCCTAAACATTAAAAATGCAACCGATGTAATAAACGCCTTAGAAAGCGAAAAAGCAACAGGACTTGGAATCAGATACGATTTCAGCAGCGAAAATGCCTGGTATATTTGTCTGGGCAAGCTATTCGGGAATTTAATTATCCAAGGGGGATATTATGTAGAAACAAAGGGTACGGACAACCCTTTGTCATTCCCAATCGCCTTTAAAAACAAACCATTTTATGTAAACGGCTCTGCTGATTTGAGCCACTCAACTCCGTATGATTTTGCTAAGCCTGCATGGGCTATGGCGGTCAGCAACACTAAATTTTTGTGCAGTGTTAATTATGATTTTGACGGTCAAAGCCAATACAGATGGGTCAGAGTTTTGGCTGTCGGTGTTTAACTAAGTGGGAGATGACAGAGATTCCCAAGAAAGGACAACAATATGTATGTATTTGTATTAGATGAAAAGGGCATCCGCCAAACCTCTTATGTTGTTGGTATTCATGCTGACACATTAGAAGGAACAGAGCAATTAGCAAAACAAGCCTATCCTACTGCTAACATCGTAACAGGGGATAGTGAAATGCAATCACAATTTACAAATGGTAAAGCCTATGTAAATGGAGAATTCATTGATATTCCTGTAACGGAGTATGAGCAGACTAAAGCAGAGAAGATAGCAGACATAAAAAAATACTACGATGCACGATTTAAAACACTAGAACAAATGGTGCTACGTAGACGATTAATCAATGGTGATATTTCTGATTTGCAGGAACAGTATAAGAAATTAAACGTGGAAATGTTAGCTAAGATTAAGGCGGTGAAATAATCATGGAAGTAAAAAGCGATATTCCTGTAATGAAATTTTGTGAATGGTGCTATGCCACGCTAAATGAAGATGGGACTTGCCCTACAGAGGGGTGTATCCACAATGAATTAATGGAGTTAGAAGAAAACACGGAGGTTGAATAATGTGGACATGGAGCTTTACAGTTGAGAGTGTTGGCGCTGTTGTCGTAATTGTCAGTACTATATGCGGAGCGATATATCGTTGCGGGATTTCACCGATGTTGAAGACCATCAAAAAAGACCGTGAGAACGACATAAAATTCATTACGGCTAAGTACGATACATTAATTGAGACGCTGCGGGAATTAAAAGAGGAGATCCGATTATCTCGGCAAGACAGAATACAGCAGGCACAACGACACTTACAGCTTGTCGGACGGGTCGAAGTGTTGGAATCAAGAGTCGACGACTTACGGAACGAGTTATACGGTGATAAGCGATGAGAGATAAGGTTATTTAATCACTCAAGAAGGCATTACCTACTCGGAGAAAAAGAACTTTATCAATATGTATGAATGCTATCACGCGCTTGGTAAAAACGGGGTCATGACCTCTATCTATCAGCTGGTACTGGATATGGAGATAAAAAAGGAATATGAAAAGTAGATGTATACGATTCGGAGAATGGGCGCAGGCCAATTGGCTGGCGCTCATTGCTATGTTAGCGGTAGTGCTGTTTATTTTGCTCGTAGTGATTGTACTATCTTGGTTATACGGCTTTTGGAGTAACGGATTATACGGCACTCACTTTGAAATTAACAGCTGCTGGCAAGGGGTGTCAGCCGTAGGGGCCGGGATTGTAACGGTCGTAGGACTTGCTAAGGCTGCATGGACAAAGTACGGGCTTGACAGTAAGTACAATTCACCGGAAGGGCAAAAACCCAATATGTCTAATTCTTTAATAAAGATAGGAGCGGATAACAATGAGAGAAGGAATTGATGTAAGCTATTGCCAGGAAGGATTTGACTTTGAAGCCGCCAAGGCGGCGGGAAAAGAATTCTGTATCGTTCGAATCGGACGTACCCGAGGAGACGGACGGCAGGAATTGGATGATTTATTTATTCATAATATTAATGCGGCCAAGGCTGCGGGAATGGATATCGGGGTGTATTTTTACAGCCTGGCCACCACAACCTGGCAAGCCCAACAAGAAGCCATGTGGCTGGTAAAGCAGCTGGATATATATCTAAAGGACGTAGAGTTAAAAGCGGGTATCTGGATGGATATAGAAGAAGAGATGCAAAAAGACCTGGGAGCCCAAGAACTTACGTCGGTAGTGATGGCGGGAATCAATGTAATGAATGAGGCAGGAAAGTATGTAGGTATCTACGGCAGTTATGATACGCTGGTAAACTGTATGAATTTGGAAGACATCCCCGATTACGTGCCTTTTTTCGTAGCCATTTTCGGACCGGTCAACTATTTTAAACAAGAGTATCCGAATAAGACGTGCAGCCTCTGGCAATACTCCGACGAGGGACAGATTAACGGATGCGCGGTTGATTTAGACGTTATGTACGACTAACCGAGGTGACATGATGAAAATTCCGATGATGAACGATGAAAAACGGGCGAAACTTGTAAGAATCACGCTCATTGCGATTTTGACGGCTTTTTGCTTAGGCTGTATATACTTTGCCGTGCAGTATGAGAAAAAGCCCGTAGAGAGCCCTACACGAATGCGTTTTTCGGACACGACCGATAAAAATGCGGTAAAGAAGGATTTACGGGTTTCTGACCGTGAAGCCGCCGAAATCGTAACGAAAATCGAACGCATTCACGACGGCAAGACCGCTCCGAACGTGTCATACTATGTGACCGCACCGAATTTGACGACAGCCGCCGATAAGACGGAACAGGCTATCAGGAAGAATGATAGTCAGATCCCGTTAGCGGCACGGGCGAAGTCGGATAGAACGGTCGTCACCGTGGACGAAGAAAAACAGAAAGTTGACGTGTATAAAATCAACTTACGTAACAACCATAAAATCAAAGCCGGGGGAACATACATCGACGGCAAACCGTACTTGTCTATCGGCTATCAAGCAGGACGAGTCGAAGGAATCGTACACACTGACGGAACGGGCGTTCATGGCGGTACGCTTATGTACACAATTAAAGAATGGTGATTAGGGGGACTCCTGCGGGAGTCCTCTTTTTTATTGTCCTAATGTAATCATCGAACGTATTCTATGATATTCGGATATAAGGAAATTTTAATATTTTTATTTGACGGCTCACGCAATGCGTGATATACTTTAGTCAAGATAAAGATAACGAATTGTCCGAGAGATGAAAGGAGAAATGAAAAATGGAAGAAACAACAAGATACTTCGTAGCAGCTAGCTACCCGTTCGACAACGCAGACGCGTGGGATTGCAAGACCAAAGAGGAAGCGATTGAATTATTCGAAGAACTGAAAAAACAAGTAGTCGAATCCGATAACGCTGTAAAACTTGAACTCAAAGACAGACGGCGAGATTACAGAGTCATTGAATACTTCATCAACCGTCGTCAGATGTTCGGTATCGACGAATTGAACGACTATGAGAATACGCTCATAGCTTGGGATGAATAAGATTAAAGCGGCACGAGAAGCCGCAGGACTCACACAAGCCGAAGTCTACGAAGTGCTCCGCATACCCATGCGGACGCTTCAGGACTGGGAGAATGAGCGAAGAACACCGCCTGAATGGGCTGAATTATTGATAATTGAAAAACTTGAACAGATAAAGGAGAAGAAGACCATGACATACGAAGTACGAGTAAGCACGATTGAATCAGGGTGGGAAGTAGTATACGAAGGCACAAAGGAAGCATGCCTTGCCGAATATCAGAACCAATTGGAAGTCGATAAAGAAGAAGGAACAACGAACTTCGCAACTCAAGTGATTGACGGATTCGGCAAGGTGGTTGCCGAACATAAAGGCGACGACTACTACACACGATAACCGACATAGACCCCTCACAACGAGGGGTCTTTTTTTATTTGAAGTAAAATAACTAACCTGACGGCTAGTTGTACTACTGCAAATTAGGAAAGGAAGGTAATTCTCGGCGTGTTGTCTTCATCCAGGTCGATTCTATCTACTGTTTGTTGCCAAAATTGCCGCCGCTGTTCTCTTGTCATCTTCTCATAATACGGACGAATACCGCCGGGAAGATAATAATTAAGCGGGGCAGATGGCTGTATCTTCGGAGCTTCTACTTCGGCAATGGCAGCCGATAATTCGGCATGTGTCTTCTTATACTCATCCAATTCGATGAGTTCGTTCAAGAACAATTCTTTCAGTCGCTCCAGTTTACGTTTCAACTTATCAACGTCGGTTGTAACTGGCTGCTGTTTTTGTTTCTTCTTAACAGAATACTGGAAGTCTTTATACGCTTCATCGAACGAGTCAAGAAGAGCTTCTTCAATCTTCTTTTCAGTGACTCGTCCGCGATGGGTACACGCTTTAAACGGCGAAACGCTCTGCGGACATTGGTAATAATAGTACGTTTTACCGTTGTTCTTACCGACACAGCCGATACCGGTATACGGATGACCGCACATTGGACAACGAATAAGGCCTGTGAACAGGAATATCCGACCGGTCGGCGTTCGCTTGATTAGCTTCTTGGATTTTATTATTTTTTGAGCCCTGTAAAATAATTCTTCAGTGACTAACGGCTGACAGAAGTTATCGTCGCCATGCGACCGCCCTATATACCGTTCGTTCTTCAAGACGTGGCTAATGCTTGCGTATGTGTAATAGAACCCGTGACCACACATCCAGCGAGCCGCCTCGGTGAGGTTTTGAGTCTTTACGAAGTGTTCAAAAAGCGGCTGTACGTATTTCGCATTTTCGTTCGGTATGAGCTTCTTGCCTTGGACGCTGTAGCCGAACGGTATCTTGCCACTGCATATTTCGTGCCTTGCCCGCTTCTGAGCGAACACAAAATGAATACGGTCGCTTGTCATGTCTGACTCGTTTTGTGCGATTGAGAGCTTAATATTCAGCATGAGCCGCCCGTTTGTAGTCGTCGTATTGTAATCTTCTTGAGTCGTTTCCCAGTCTACTTTATGCGTGTCCAAAATCTCTTGAGCCTTATAGTAGTCTTTGACAGACCTGAACCAACGGTCGAGCTTAATAAAGAGGACGCGGTCGATTTTATTCTGTTTAATGTCTTCAATTAATTGTTTAAACGCACGACGGGAAAACGGCTTCTTCCGTGCCGACGCTCCGTCATCGGTGTATACTCCGACTATATTGTATTTATGCTTATCGGCGTAGGCTCGAAGGTCTGTAAGTTGAGCGTCGAGAGATAAGCCTTGCCGTGCTTGCTCTTCGGTGCTTACGCGTATATATAAGGCTACTCGTTTATTCTTCATATTGTTCTCCGCGTATAAGTAAACCCCGCACAGGCGGGGCTTTTTTAATGTATTTCGCTTTGTTTTAACACCGCCAACCCCAAAACCTTAAAATCCGTACAATTCGACTCACTGAATTGAAGCGGTGCATATTTCGGATTTTCGGACACAAGCATAACCCCTGTATCTGTCTTATAAAACCGCTTAATGCATACCCGTTCATTGTCAATTTCAACACATGCTATTTTGCCGTTTGGCACTTCTGGTTGAGCCTTGACGAAGACGATATCACCGTCATTAATGCCCGCGTTTATCATAGAATCACCTCGAACGGTAATGCAAAAGTCAACTGCATATCGCGAATCGGTTTTCACATAATAAGTATCTTGCCCGTCTAAGTTTTCAAGCGGTTGACCTGCGGCGGCATAGCCTAGCATAGGCACACGCTTCAAAGAGGGAACGAATACGGGGGCTGAACTATATAACGTATCCATATTCACGTTGAAGTAATCGGCAATGGCTTCAAGAACTTCAAAGCTGGGCTTACGCTTCCCGTTCTCATACATACTGATTGAACTTTTTACAAGCTTCAGCTCACGGGCAAGGTCATCTTGAGTCAATCCGCGAGACACTCGCAATTCTTTTAAACGCTTGGCAAAATCCATAATGACACGCTCCTTTTAATAGCATTTTATCACTTTACGTGAAGAATAACAATAAAAATATTCACACAAAGTGTTGACAACTTTTTATATGTGTTGTACACTTTATGTGAACAGGAGGTGACAAACGAAAATGTTCGATAAAAAAGTTATTGCCAAAAAACTTATAGAACTGCGGCAAAAAAAGCAAAAGACCCAACAAGAGGTTGCTAATGCGGTTGGCATATCTGTATCGGCTATCGCCATGTACGAAGCTGGGGACAGAGTGCCTAGAGATGAGGTCAAGTTGGCACTTGCACAATATTATAAGACCTCGGTAGGGCATATTTTTTTTAGTGCCTAGTTCACTTACAGTGACCAAAGAAAGGGAAATAAATGAATCAGGAGGTTGAATTTATTAATTTTAGTCCTGAGAGGGTAATTGAAGTCGCCGTAAATATCCTTTACGGGAACGACGATGAAGTTCTTGTCGTAGAAGCGACGGCCGCAACAGGTGAACGGAAAGCAATCAGTACAGAGATTTAGAGAGGAGAACAAAGAATGAACCAATTGCAAGTTTTCAACAACCAAGAGTTTGGGCAAGTTCGAACAATGACGATTGACGGATCGCCTTGGTTCGTGGCGAAGGATGTTTGCGAGTGCTTAGACATTAACAATTCACGGCAAGCATTGGCAAGGTTGGACAGCGACGAAAAGAATAGTGTCATTTTAAATGACGGTACTCCGGGGAACCCCGAAAAAGGGATTGTTAACGAATACGGCTTATACAGCCTAGTGCTTTCCAGTCGAAAACCTTCAGCGAAAGCGTTCAAACGTTGGATAACTCACGAAGTCATTCCGGCAATTCGCAAGCACGGAGCGTATATGACTGGTGAAACACTGGAACAGGCGTTAACATCACCTGATTTTCTTATCAGATTAGCAACAGAACTCAAGACTGAACAAGAAGCTAGAAAAACGGCAGAAGCACAGATTGAAGCGGATAAGCCGAAAGTCTTATTTGCGGATTCGGTTGCTGCAAGCCACGGCAGTATCCTGGTTGGCGAATTAGCAAAACTGCTTAATCAGAACGGCATTGATATCGGACAGAACCGATTATTCAACTGGCTGCGGGAGAATGGATATCTGATATGCCGCAAGGGGACGGATTACAACATGCCGACGCAAAGAAGTATGGAAATGCAGTTATTCAATATCAAGGAAACAGCAATCACGCATAGCGACGGTCACGTTTCTATCAGTAAGACAGTAAAGGTTACAGGGAAAGGGCAAGTGTATTTTGTTAATAAATTCTTGAAAGGAGCGTAAGCGATGAGAAAACAAGCGGTACTTACCGCACCGCCCGCATGGGTCAACAGCCGCCACGGACTGACGGAAGTAAAGGCGATCCGTTTCGTGGAAGAAGAAAGCGAGGTAAGCGAATGGAAGGAAACAGCAGCCCTATGGCTGTTTATTGGCGGCATGATTATCTTCGCCGCGACAGTATAAAAAAAGAGCCGTGACGGCGGCAACCATCACGACTCAAGGTAAATGACCTATAAGGAGTATAGCATATGGAAAACGAAAAAGAAATATTAAGGCGATTGGAAGTCATAAAGACAATCGCAAACAAACTTAGCAGCGATAGACTCAGCACCAGAGATTTGACAGAAACATGGAAATGGATTATTTGCGACCTTGGCGACGACCTTATCAATATAAGGGTAGAAGCCGACGTTATCGGATTTTTGATTAAAGGAGAGGATAAATAATGGCAACCTTATATGAAATAAACCAAAACATATTGAACTGCATAACAACAGAAGAGGGAATGACCGTAAACACAGAAACGGGGGAAGTAATCGACCTTGAAGCCTTGGAACAGTTGGAATTAGAACGGAGCGAAAAAATCCGCAACATAGCTTTGTGGATTAAGAACCTGAAAAGCGACGTAACAGCACTGGACGCGGAAGAAAAGGCGTTTAAGGCGAGAAAGGACGCGGCTAAGAAGAAAGCCGAACAGTTAAGTGGCTACCTTGCAAGTGTCTTAAACGGCGAGAAAGTAACGGGGACGGACTTCGCCATCTCGTGGCGAAAGTCAACCGCCGTCAACGTCTTAGACGAGAAGGCATTACCGCCGACATTCCTCGTACCGCAACCGCCGAAGGTTGACAAGACGGGAATTAGTAAGGCGTTAAAAGCGGGTGAAGTCGTAACAGGTGCGGAACTCGTCGAAAGACAGAACATGACAATCAAATAAGGGGGCGAAAAGTATGAATGGAATGCCTTTATTGAAGGCTGAAGATATAGAATGCCGCATACAAAAGATAACGAAGGAAGGGGCGGTTCTTCTACTCTACAAGACGGCAAGGGTTGATATGCGTATCCTTGACGAGGTGTACGGGGAAATGAATTGGCAACGACACCACGAGGTGATAAACGGTAATTTGTTCTGCACTATATCCATTTGGGACAGCGAAAAATCTCAGTGGGTAAGTAAACAAGACGTAGGGACGGAAAGCAACGCTGAAGCGGAGAAAGGGCAAGCGTCTGACGCCTTTAAGCGTGCTGGGTTTGCGTGGGGTATAGGGCGTGAATTGTATGACGCTCCGTTCATCTTCGTTAAAGCTCCTGTAGACAAGTACGACCGCTTCACTGTTAAGGAAATAAAGTACAGCAAGACTGAACGGAAGTTTACGAGTCTTGTCATCGTCGATAAGGACGGGAAAGAACGGTATCGACTGAACGGAACAAAAACAGATCGCCCGAAGGCTAAGAAGCCGACAGACGAAGAACGACGGCAAAAGGGGATTGCGGCAATCTCTGAACTTGTCAAGAAGCATAAAGCTGAACAGCCGTTTGCCGATTGGCTTAAAGACACAATGAAGTCTGAAAGCTTGGACGGATTGACGGTTGAGCAATTAGCCGAAGTCTACAAAGGCTTCAAGAAGTGGATTGAGTCATGAAGTTCACAACGAAGGGAATACAGGTAATTAAGTCTTTCGGAGTCGGGTTATTCATTCCGTCTCCGAAGGACAACGAATTAAGTAAGATTCTACCGACGGAAGAATATACGGTAGAGATTAAGAAAGTATGCAAAAAAAGAAGCCTAAACGCTAACGCTTTTTGTTGGGTCTTGTGCCAAAGAATTGCGGAGCATTTAAGCCGTGACGGGCAGTATTCAAGCCGTGAAGACGTGTACAGAAAGGCAATAAAGGACTGCGGACACTTCACGCCGATACCTGTAAAGGTGGAAGCGGTGGAACGATTCAAGGCAATATGGGCGGCTCACGGAATAGGGTGGCTAACGGAAGACATGGGAGAAGCACGAAAGGCAAAAGGGTACAGAGTCCTTGCCGCTTATCACGGTTCAAGCACTTACGATACTTCCGAGATGACAAGGCTCATTGACTGCCTTACTGATGAGTGCAGTCAGTTAGGGATACGGCTCGAACCGCCTGAATACATGCAATCACTACTTAACGACTGGGGGCAAGCGAATGATAGTCAATCAGTACGGAACGTATAGAGAACATGGACATCGACATACACGGCTGTACAACATATGGAGCGGTCTTAAATCCCGTTGCAACCGTGAAAATAACCCGGATTACAAGCTCTACGGGGCAAGAGGTATAAGGGTATGTGACGAGTGGAATAGCTTTATAGATTTCTACGCTTGGGCGATTGCGAACGGATACGGCGAAACGCTCACAATCGACCGTGTCGACACGGACGGAGATTATACGCCGAGCAATTGCCGTTGGGTCAATTGGAAGACCCAAGCGAACAACAAGCGAAACAATCACATGATTACGTTCCGCGGTAAGCGGGCAACCTTGCAACAGTGGGCTGACGTTGTAGGGATTAAAGCAAATACCCTACTCTACAGACTTAAGCGGGGTTGGAGCATAGAAAGGGCGTTGACAACATGAACAAGAACACTAAGCAAGACCGCGAATTGTTCCGAAGAACGAAGCGGCAAGCCGTTGAGCGGGACGGAAATTGCTGCGTAATCTGCGGCAAATACGGGTGCGATGTTCATCATATCGTGTTCCGCAGCCAAGGCGGTAAAAGCACCCTTGATAATCTTGTGTGCCTGTGCCGTGATTGCCACAACAACAAGGCTCATGGAGCCAAGGCGAAGGAGTATAGGGCGTTTTTTCAGTCGTATATCGACAGATTAAAAGGGGGTGAGTCTACTGAGTGACAACAAGAAATATTACTACATACGGCTCAAAGATAGCTTTTTCGACTCTGACGAAATGAAGGTAATGGAGTCGATGAAAGACGGGTACTTATACGGCAATATCTTACTCAAGTTGTACCTACGGTCACTAAAAAACAACGGTTGCTTAATGCTTAACGAACGAATCCCGTACAATGCTGAAATGCTTGCGACAATCACAGGTCATCAGGTTGGAACGATTAAACAGGCACTGGCGATTTTTAAAGACTTGGGGTTAATCGAAGTTCTCGACAATGGGGCAATATATATGCTCGATATTCAGAACTTTATTGGCAACGGCAGTAGCGACGGAGACAGTAAGAGAGCCAACAGAAGGGGTATCACGGACAAATGTCCGACAAATGTCAGACAAATGTCCACCATAGTTAGAGATAGAGATATAGATAGAGATAGAGTTAGAGAAAGAGATAAAGACAGAAATAAAGATAGAGATAAAGAAAGAGATAGAGATACGGAAAACATTATATCCTTTCTCAACTCAACGACTGGGAGTAAATACAAGGCTTCAACAGACAAGACCCGTAGACTAATAGCCGCACGACTTGCAGAAGGCTTTACCGTCAATGACTTTAAAGCCGTTATCACGAAGAAAGCCAAGGAATGGCAAGGCACTGACATGGCACGGTATTTAAGACCGGAAACATTGTTTGGTACGAAATTCGAAGGGTATTTGAATCAACCTGAGGTTAAGAACAATAGGCGATCACCTTTGAGCCGAGCCGAGCAAGAGCGGCAAGAAGCAATAAACGTTGTGAATGAATTAATTGCAGAATACGAAGAAGAGGAGCGACAAAATGGACAAGGTAAGCACGACGAAAGCAATAGCACCGCTTCAATTGGCTTTTAAAGGTGCATTGGAAAAAGACAGGTTACAGTTCTACGTCATGATGTTATCGGACATACCGCCTCAGATTCTTGAAGCGGCAGTAAAGAAGCTGATAATGACGAACAAGTTTTTACCGAGTATCGCCGAAATACGGGAAACGGCATACGGCATTAAGGGGATAATAAGCGGTACAGCTGCCCCTGATGAGTCTGAAGCATGGGGCGAAGTCGTGAAGGCGATACAGTCGGTAGGCTATTACGGCAAGCCTAAGTTTAGCCATGAAGCAATAACGGCGGCTGTTAATAATATCGGTTGGCAAGATATATGTATGACTACCTATGACGGGATGAATACATTGCGAGCACAGTTCAGACGAGCGTATCAACTAGCGGCCGAGCGGCAGAAGGATAACCGGGATAATGCCGTCCTGGGGATAAGTACGAATAACGAGAAGTTGAAGCAGTTAACGGGGAAACTTGTGAAGAAATTGAGTTAATTCAATTTATAGTTGAATTTGTGACCGAAATTCGTTTCACTCACAAGTCAATAAACAGTTATTGCAAGCGATTTAAAGGGACTTAAAGTGGTCGAAATCGACCAGTTTGGAGGAGAAAATGAACGATAAGAGGAATACATTAATGCTAATTAATAGCTTGGGAGCTTCAATAGAATCTCTTGAAGAGGCTAGCGGGTGGAGCAGAATGTTAAGGGAATCTTATAAAGAACAGAGTGTAAAAACAAGTGGTCTTGTTTTAAAGAGTATTGCTAATACAAGAGTTGCTATAACAGAAGCATATAGATTAATGACAATGATAGCTACCGGCGAAGCGGAAGAAACATGGTTAGAAGCATATGGAGAAGGAGAAGAGGCATGAAAAAGACAGAAAAGCGGTACATGACAATGAAAGAAGCAATGGAGTATACAGGCATGGGCGAATTGACGCTTCTAGGAATCCTATCGGATATCGACGTATACCCTGTACAGCCTGGCGGATACGGAACACGGCGATTTATCGACAAGACAGATATTGATGAAGCGTTCCGAATCTTAAAAGACAAAGAACGAGTTAAACGACACACACGAAGCGGACGGCACCCGTTTTAATTGAGATTTTAGCGAAGAAGAAAAGGAGATCTAAAAATGAACACTGTGCAACTTGAAGGCAATTTGGCGAGGGACATTGAAATCAGCTTCACGAAGTCGGGCATGGCGGTAGCACGTGGTAGCGTCGCATGCAACAGACGCGTAAAGGACGGGAATGAATGGAAAGAAGTTGCGGACTTTGTTCCGTTCGTAGCCTTTGACGCACTAGCAGAAGGAATGAATGAGTGGACGAAAGGAACAAGAATATGGGTAGTAGGGCGTTTTCAGACAACAAAGTACGAGAAGAACGGGGAAACCCGCTACTCTTCGAATGTAGTAGCTACAGGAGCGGGAACGGCAATATTTCCGTTCAAGAAGAAAGACGGAAATAATTCGGGATTTAACGGATTAGGTACGGAAGTCGATGAGGAAATTCCCTTCTAGTATCGAATAAATTAAAAATTTGGCACTTTTGACGAGTTTTAGGACAACGGACGATAAATTTATCGCACAAAGTTTTAAAACTCGTTAGAAGTCAAAATACGACGAAAAAGGAGTAAACGAAAATGGACAATAAAACGGAACGTGACGAAATAATGGAACTCATTGAAGAAATGATGAAAGAGTTCGGATTAACTGAAACGAATTTACGGAATCCGATTAACGGGCAGATTGAAGAAGCCGACGAAGTACATAAGCCCAATCACTACAACTGGCGAGGAGTCGAATGTAAAGACGTTATACGGCAGTTGTTAGGTTCGGAAGGGTATAAACGATATTGCGAGGGAAACGTCATTAAGTATTTGTATAGATATACAAGAAAGGGTACACCCGCAACGGACATTGCAAAGGCTGCAGAGTACTTACGGATGATTGCGGAAGAGGAAGCGAGGGAACAATAATCATGATTATAATTACTGACAAACAAATATTATTAGCACACGATTATAAAATATTTGAACACCTTGGTTGTATTCAAATAATCGAAGACGGCTTTATTCGTAATATTAAGTTTGATAATGAAAAAATGGCTAAAACAGCACTTCAATTAATTGAAGAAGAAGTAAAACGGCAATCGTCTTCTTGCCGTTGCGAGATTGTTATTGATATTGATGAAATCAGGAACATAGTTGAGAAAGGATAATAATATGAAACAAACTTTTGTACGGAAACCGGTTGAAATAGTTGCCCTAAGATTTCGTTACAATAATAGAGAAATCGAAGAGTTTTTAAAAGAAAATAATGAGGATTGTGGAAGAGATTATGAGTGGAGATTTTGCTTTCTTGACGCTACCCCCTTATTAGAAATCCGCAAACCGCTGTCGGAGCCGGGGGAGTACTCAATAATTGAAATTCCCAGAGGGGATTACATAACCACAGACGAAGATGGAACAATAATTCATATGCGTCAGGAAGATATAGAAGAATTATACGACGAAGTTAAGCCTGATGATAATAAAACAACGTTTACTACATTTAAGGGCGATTTTTCTACCATAACAAATATAGTAAAGGAATTAAACAGTAAGTGTGGCCATGACAGATATAAATGTTTTTGTCATGAATCTCCTTGTATATTTATAGAAATTTGTGATTACGATAGAGCAACACAATTCAACTTAACGAAAGGAGATACATTAGTAATAGGTAATAAAGATAGAGCATTACTCAAGATACCTAAAGAGGAATATGAATATAAATAAAAAGGTTTATGATACAAAGTGAAAAGACGGCGATAGAATGAAGTGGCATAAAATAAATAAATGTTTACCTCCGGAGGGAGAAGTTGTACTAATCCACGTAAGTGGATACCAATATGCTGTTGGACAATTATCTTCTTGTGGTGATGACCAGATGAAATTCGGCTTCTTTCCGTGGAATGATGATGGAGAGTTTTTAAAAGTTAGTGAATGTCTTGCGTGGGCGAAGTTTACAGAAAAAGATAGAAGCCCTTTTGAACCGAAGGATTGACAGAGAAGCTAAAAATGAACAAAAAAGAGCGAATGGCAATAGAAGAAGCGATAAGCCTACTTAAATATGCAATTAAGTATGGTGAGAGAAGTTTGTGGTACGAGGACACCATTACAACTTGCGAGAGCTGTTTGCAAGAAGCACTGGAAATACTCAGGGCGATAAGCAATAAAACTAAAGGAGATAAGCATGAACGGACTTGAGTTAATCGGTTATGTATGCAAATCAGTAATATTCTTAGTAACGGGTATGATTCTGATTATTGCGTATGCAGAGTGGAGTAGCCGAAGATGATACGAAGCAAAAAGACGGTAATAGACGGGATTACATTCGATAGCAAGACGGAAGCGGAATATTACGAGTATCTGAAAAGTCTTGAGAGAGATAAAAAAATATATCGCTTACGCTGTCACCCGACGTTTATATTACAAGAAGCTGTTGAACGACACGGAAAGAAGTATAAAGCGATTAAATACATAGCTGACTTCGCGTACTGGAACGACGAAGAACAAACAAGCGTGGTTGTAGATGTTAAAGGGTTCGCAATGGAAGACGCAAAATTGAAGCGGAAGTTATTCGCGTATAAGTACACGGACTGGAAGCTTGTATGGGTTGCCAAGTCTAATAAGTACAGTAAAACAGGGTGGATTGATTACGACGAATTACAGCGGTTAAGACGTAAGGCGAGAAGGGAGCAGAAATGAAGTTCATAGATTTTTTCGCTGGAATAGGTGGATTTCACTCCGGATTAGAAAAAGCCGGCATGGAGTGCATAGGTTGGTGCGAATTCGATAAATTCGCCCAAAAGAGTTATAGAGCTATGTATGATACAACGAATTTATGGTTCGGCGACGATGTAACAAAAGTTAAAGGTTCAGAGTTGCCGAAAGCCGACTTATGGACGTTTGGCTTTCCTTGCCAAGATGTTTCCGTTGCCGGTAAACGGAAAGGTTTAAAAGAAGGAACTCGAAGCGGATTATTCTACGAAATGATGAGGTTACTAGATGAGTGCAAAGAAAATAAACCCGAATGGATTATGTGCGAAAACGTTAAGAACTTGTTGTCAATTGACGAGGGACGAGGATTCCTTGAAGTTGTCTGTGAAATGGCCGAAAGAGGGTACACTGTTGAATGGAAAGTTTACAACTCAAAAGATTACGGAGTTCCGCAAAACAGAGAACGAGTCTACATTGTTGGACATTATGGAGACTCATCTAGACAGCCACTACTACCTATCAGAAGAGCAAACACGGCAGCTCTTAGAGAGATTGTAGGCGGCCGCCAAGGCGAGCGTGTGTATGACGGGAATAAAATATCCCGCACGCTAATAGGTCAAGGCGGCGGACTGGGGGCAAAGACGGGATTATACACATTTAGAGCTTTGCTAGCACGATATAACAAAGGACAACCGAATCGACCGGCAGAGTGTAGCGGAGTGATAGAGTTCGACGAACCGATTCGCATACGACGGCTAACACCGAGAGAGTGTTTCCGGCTACAAGGATTCACGGATGAACAATTTGACAGGGCTGCTGCCGTTAATTCCGAAACGCAGCTTTATAAGCAAGCTGGTAATGCGGTTACGGTGAATGTTGTAGAAGAGATAGGAAAGCATATTGCGGAGGTACACAATGGCACGAAGGAATAAAAGACGGCATTACCAAGCTCCGCGGATAGTTATACTTGGGAAGACGACGAAGAAGAAATGTGAAAGTCCTAAGCCCGTGTCACGGTGTGCGTTCTGTGGTAGACCTTTGTTCCGTGAATCCGCCTGGCATTGGATATACGATGAGTTCGGTCAACGGGTCAAGAAGTGTAATAACGAAGCAATATGTAGAGAGTGCAGAAGTCAAGAAGGGGAAGACGCGTATATTACAGCGGTGACGGGACGGAGACCCAGACACGAAGAAGAACAGGAGGAAGAATGAACGGACGGGAATATCTTGAGTATGTGAGAAGTCTGAATGTGCGACTAAGAATAAAAGAAGATCGCATTGAGCAACTACGCAAGGATATATGTACTTTACAAGCAATTGACTACTCTAAAGACAGGATAAGCGGAACAAGCTCAAGCGATATAAGCGACAAGATTATCCGACTCGATGAGTTAATAAGTAAGACTTCTACAGAGTGGGATAGGCTTATAGACGAGCGTGAACGAGCCGAGCAGTTAATTAATTCGTTATTCGACGTGTATGAGAGAAGGGTCCTACAGTTACGGTATGTATATTGTAAGGGTTGGAACACGGTTGAAGACGGTCTGAATATGTCACACAAACAGACCTTTAGAGTTCATAAACGGGCATTACTTCATTTTAATGAACTTTATAGAAGAGGACATAAGATGACACAATATGACACTGAATGACACAACCAAGGTATGATATAGTGTATATGTAAAAAGTAGGGGATGAAGTTCATGCGTGAACGATTCCGATGAGACAGCTGCGGCGAGTCTCAACCACTAATTCTACATGTAGTTTATTTACAGGTTGGGGCGGTCAATGTGGCCGCCCTTTGCCGTGTAAGGAGTATTCATGATAGAGAAAAAGACGGAAGTCCGTTGTTACAGTGCTGACTGCCTTAATAATCATAACGGGATATGCTCTGCGAACAGAATTAAGATAGGCGGTACGGGACGGTGCAAGGACTACGTCGCAGCCACTCATTTTATGAATACTTCAAGATACGGCGGCAACGGGAAAGTATGAGCATAAAAGAAGATTTATATTCATTTGCGGGAGTAAAACAGCATAGCGAGTTTGAAGCGTGGTTACGGTCAATCTTGTTCGATAGAGAGAAGCGGGAAAACTTTTACCGGTCTATTGTTCAAACAGACTGGGGGAAGAACGTCGGAGAAGATAGCTTTAAGGGATACTTCGAAGAATACGCCGCTGAACGCAAGGCGAACAAGCAAGACTATACACCTGAATCAATCGCAATATTGACGGCACTAATCACAAGAAACAACGCCGAAAATATGAGGCGGTGCGATTATTCAGCGATAGACCCAACGGCGGGAACGGGCTCGTTAATTATTCGAAGATGGTGGGACGACTGCTTACAGACGACAATATTCAAGTATCGTCCGCATGATTTCTTCTACTACTGCGAAGAAATGGCGGATAACGCAATTCCGTACCTTCTTCATAATCTTGCACTAAGGGGAATGAATTGCATTGTTGTTCACGGTGACTGTTTAGAACGAGAAATAAAAAATATATACTTCATACAGAACGCACAAGATGACTGCATGGCCTTCTCATCAATTAACGTAATGCCTCGCAATGACCTTGTAACGCAAGAGTTTAATGTACATAAGTGGGTAGGCAAGGCAATCGACCACATAGAGGACGACCCTGAAAGCGTTCGATATGTTCCAGGTGGCGAAATGCCACACAAGACGTTAAAGGTGAATGAAGATTACGAGAAGGAAATAAAGCCGTATGTAAAACTACACACGGCAACACTTAAAGATATAGCCGAAATAGAAAGAGCCAAGGCAAAAAAAGTATATCCTCCGGGGACGATAATAATACAGATGTCAGCGACTCGGGGGCAAATCGGTATGCTGACATCAAGTGGTGAGGTCATGACACATTACGCGGCAATACAATTCATGGAGGGCTTTAATCCTGAATATATGTTCTACTACTTAAAGCACACGGCACATAGACACTTTAGGCGAGTACAAGAAGGCTTAAACCTGACACTGGAGAACATCGAAACGATTCCGATTAGTAACTGGGTAATGTGGCTAGGGTTAGGAGTGACCCCGTGCTAAGGGCATGCCCCTACTGTGGGGGGATACATGCAGGGGACTGTCCGAATAAACCTAAGCGAGATTATAGAAGAGAACGAGGGAACGAGTCGGACAGCCGAAGGAAGGAACGAAAGTTCAGGAGTAGCAAGGAGTGGCAACGAGCAAGAGCCGAAGCCTTGGAGAGGGATAAGCACTTATGCAGGTTATGTTTAGAAGAAGACGGATATATAAGTGTAGGGCAGACGCTTGACGTTCACCACATAGAACCGCTACATAAAGCATGGAGCAAGAGAACAACGATAAGTAACCTTATAACTTTATGTAAGGCACACCATTATAAAGCAGACCACGGGGAGTATAGTTCCGGTACCCTAAAGGCACTGGCGATATCCCCCCTGGGGTTAGGGAAGAAAAAATAGGGAAAAGCCTGAGACCGTACTGCTCCCCTCATTTTACACAATTTTCCCTGACATCTCACGCACGCAAAAAGGACGGTGAAGAAAATGCCACGGGCAACAAGTGCAAAGGTAACGAAGAAACATTTAACCAAGGAAGAAAAAGCAACGCGGCTTGCGGTAGAAAACGCATTTACGGATAATGCGGAAATCGTCGCACCGTCGTATTTGAACGAAGCACAGCTTGAAGTCTTTAACTTCATCACTGAAGTATTACGTAAAGCGAATGTATTGAGTACGCTCGACACGGTGACGATTACACAAGCGAGTGTTGTTATTGATATGCTGAACAACTCGAACAAGACAGTAGCGGATAATCCGTCGCTTGCCCTTGACGGCATGTTCACACAGAACATGGAACGACTCACACGGACGTACTTGAAGTTGTGTGACGCGTTATGCTTATCGCCACAGAGCCGGGCTAAAATGGGGGCTTTGATTGCGAATAAAAAGAAAGAAGAAACGGATCCGTTAATGAACGTACTGAAGGGCGAAGCAAATGAATAAGAAGCACCCGGCATACATGTACGCGATGAATGTTGCCGAAGGACGAATCAACGCACCGAAGTACGTCAAGATACAGGTAAAAGAGTTCTTGAAGATTGCGAATGATAAGGACAAAACGTACAAAATTGACGAGAACAAAGTCCGAACGATTGGCGAATTGTTAAAGCTGATGATAATGCCGAAGGGGTTAAAGGCTAACAGCACGGTACATGATTCGCTAGCGGGGTTTCAATGGTTTTTTATTATTGCCATTCTGTGTACAGTCGAAAGAGAGAATACAGAAAAGCGAAGATACGAGAACGCTATACTGGAGATTTGCCGTAAAAACGGTAAGACCTTCATTATTGCCGTTCTTTTTATTTTGCTCTTCTTCATAGAGCCAAAATTCTCAAAGTTTTATTCCGTCGCACCTGACGGCAGTTTGTCGCGAGAAATTAAGACGGCGATAGAAGAAATACTGCGGAGTAGCCCGGCTATGTTAGGCAAGATGAACGGCAAGGAAAAGTTCAAGATACTCCGGGATTATATTCACTGTAACATCACCGAAAACCGATACACGCCGCTCAATTATTCTACTGGTAGATTAGACGGTAAACTTCCCAGCGTGTTCTTAGTGGACGAAACGGGAGCGTTACCGAACACATATGCTATTGAAGCCATGCGAAGCGGTCAGTTGACTATCCTCAATAAGCTCGGTTTTATTATCTCAACCAAGTACCCAACGCTCAACAACCCGTTTGAAGATGAAGTCGATTATGCGAAGCGTGTCTTGAACGGTGCTGTTGATGATGACAAGGTATTCGCGTTGCTCTATGAGCCTGACGATACAAAGGGTTGGGCAACGAATGATGAAGTTCTGGAACAGGCGAACCCGTTAGCGTTGGAAGTGCCTGAAATCATGGACGACCTCAAGGCGAAGCGACAAGTAGCCATAGAAATCGAAAGCAAACGGGAAAACTTCATTACTAAGCACTGCAATATCATATACAGCGGAGCGGGGTCAGAGTCCTATGTGAACATTGCCGACTTGCAAAAAGGGGCAGTCGACGGGATTGATTGGCAAGGGCGTGAAGTATTCTTGGGGGTTGACTTGGCAATGACTACCGACAATTGTGCCGTTGCCATGGTTGCTTATGACGAGGACGAGGGCAAAGCCTTTATGGATTCAGTCGCTTTTATCCCTGAAGATAGAACGGACGAGAAGTCGAAGCTCGAACGGATTCCGTATCGCGACTTCATTAATGCGGGGTTTTGTATCCCGTGTGGCAATCGTACGGTAGATTACGGGGCAATTGAGCGGTACATACTGGAGATTGAACAGAAGTACGGAGTAACGGTTATGGGAATCGGCTATGACCGGTACAACGCACTGTCAACGGCTCAGAAGCTAGAAGAAGCGGGGTACACCTTGGTTGAGATTAAACAGCACTCGAGCGTACTACACCCGGCAACAAAGTGGCTTGCCGAATTAATCGCCGAAGGGAACCTTGAGTACGATAAGCATAATAAACTGCTCGAAATCAACTTTGAAAACTCTCGGTGCGTGTACGATACGAACATGAACCGATACGTAAACAAGAAAAAATCCCGCGGAAAAATAGATATGGTCGTGGCTGGTATAAACGCTATGTATCTACTTCATCAGAATTATATGCTGAATAACACACTGGATTGGGTAGTACAAATTTAATGAAAGGGGGTGAAATCCTTTGGATATAGTAAAAAACTTCTTCGGAACGGAGCAAAGGGCTGAAGATAACGAATTTATTGACATGGCTGAAGATATAGACTTGAGCCTACCGTTTTATGATCAGAACACGAGAGTAACACGGCAACAGGCTTTGTCCGTTCCCGCTGTTGCGAGTGCATTGTTCTTGATTAGCGGTATAATTGCAGGGATTCCTGTTAAGCTTTACAGGCGAGAAGGAAAACAAATAGTCGAAGTATCCGACGACCCTCGCATTAAGTTACTGAATGTAGAAACGAATGCCGTACTCGGAGCGTTTGAGACTAAGCAATCCATGCTGAATGACTTAATCATGGAAGGGTCTTGCTATTGCTACATAGGCAAGAAAGGCAATAAAGCGGAGTCCTTGCAGTACGTTCCGAATTACAGAGTGGCGGTTATTGACAACGGCAGACTCATTAATCGGCAAGTATTCTACTTAATCGACGGGCAGAGATACGACGAATTCAACCTTGTAAGGGCGGTGCGAAACTCAACCGACGGAGTACGAGGTCGCGGACTTCTTGACGATAACAATATGCAGATATCAAGCATGTACAATGCCTTGGTGTATGAGAACGGAGTCATCAGTAAGGGTGTTCGCAAAGGTTTCTTGAAGTCCGAGGGACGGCTAACCGTCAAAGCTCTTGAAGCCCTGAAACGGGCATGGCGATATATAACTTCCAAGCGCGGACAGAATGGCGTTATTGTTCTCAATAAAGGTATTACGTTTGAATCTGCGGACAGTACAGCCGTAGAGAACCAGCTGAATGAGTCGAAACAGACGAACGCGGACTTGGTGTATAAGTTATTCGGCTTTACTGCTGATACCTTTACTAATGAAAAGGCGTTTAATATTTTCATCAAGACGACTGTCATGCCGATTGTTAACTGCTTTACGGAGTCAATCAACAGGGCATTGCTACTGGAAGATGAGAAAGGCACGTATTATTTCAGTCTGGATATGAACGATTTACAGAAAGCGGACATGTTGACCCGTTTCAATGCTTACAAGACGGCTCTTGATAGTAACTGGATTAGTGCCGATGAAATCCGACAACGTGAAGACTTATCGCCCATGGGTATCGACTTCGTCAGCATGAATCTCGCAAATGTATTCTATTACCCCAAAGATAAGAAGGTATACACGCCGAACACGGGTATATTAAGCGACTTAAACGATTTAAAGCCGCAGAAAGGGGGTGAAAACAATGAAGATTGAAGTACGTAACGGAGCGGTTAACATTGAAGGCTACGTAAATGTTACGGAACGCTTGAGTAAGCCGATTAGAGACGTTCGCGGGCAGTTTTTGGAGCGGGTTGCAACGGGAGCATTTAATTCCGCATTGCAACGCAATGACAATGTAGAATTACGCTTTAATCATGGGCGAAAGCTCGGCGACCAGAAGGACGGGTCGCTTGAACTCCGTGAAGACAACATCGGTTTATACGCTAAAGCGACGGTAACGGATACGGAAGTCGTTAAGCTTGCCGAAGAGCGACAGCTAAAAGGGTGGTCGTTCGGCTTCCGTAAGCTTGAAGATGAGTGGACAAAGGCTGACAACGAGCCTGAAATTCGAACGCTTAAGGCTATCGACGTGAGTGAAGTCAGTATATTAAGCGTCAATCCCGCTTATATCGCGACTTCTATTACAGTCAGAGCCGATGACGGCGAAGAATTAACCGAATGCCGTGCGAACGACTCGGCAACGGGTGTCGTTCAGTACGATATCGAAAAAAGGGAAGCGGACGAAAAGCCGAACGAAGCCTTTCATGAAGTAATTGAAAACCTCAAGAAGTAGCGGTTGCCATTGCAATCGCTTTTTTGTTATTCAAAGGAGAAAAACACATGAATTTTAAGAAATTAATCGAAAAACGCAACGATTTAGTTGCACAAATGGACGAGCTGGTCAAGGTAGCCGACACCGAAACAAGAGCATTGAATGAAGAAGAAACTAAGAAATTTGAAGAATTACGGGCTGAAGTTGCCAATATCGATAAGACTTTGGAACTCGCAAAAGAAGAACGCTCGATGATGAACACGTCTGAAGATAAGAAAGCCGAAGTAACGGGCAAGGAAAAAGAACAGGCTGAAGAACGTGCGTTTGCCAACTTCTTGCGTACCGGGGCAACGTCCTTCAATGACGTGGAAACGCGTTCTGACGTGAATCTTGGTAAGGGTGATAACGGGGTCGTAGTTCCGGCTACAATCGCGGCAAGAATTATCAAAACCGTCAAGAATATCGCTCCGATTATCCAGAACTCCGATTTTTACGACGTAAAAGGCGATTTGGTCTTTGTCGTTGACGATGAATCCACGACTAAAACGACTTGCAATTACGTTGCAGAGTTCCAAGAATTGGAATCGACAAGCGGTAAATTTAAAGCCGTTACGCTTAAAGGCAACATCGCTGGCGTTCTTGTGAAGGTATCTAAGTCTTTAATCAACAATGCGGGATTCGATATCGTTAATTACGTTGTAACGAAGGTAGCCGACTCTATTGCTCAGTTCCTCGAAGGCGAAATGATTAACGGTACAACCAAGATTGAAGGCTTGTTGAACGGTAAACAGGTCGTAACGGCGGCAGGGGCAACGGCAGTAACTGCTGATGACCTCATCGACTTACAGCTCAAGGTACCGCAACAGTACCGCGGCAACGGTTGCTTTATCATGAACCCTAAGACGTTCGCCGCATGTGCGAAATTAAAAGACGGACAGGGGCAGTATTTGCTCAATAAAGACATTACGGGAGCATTTGGGTACACGCTCTTGGGTCGCCCTGTATTCGAATCGGACAATATGCCCGAAGTAGCAACGAAGAAAGCGGCAGTCGTATTCGCTGACCTCAAGGGATATGCAACGAAAATCAGCGGCGACAGTGCCGAAATCACAATTCTTCAAGAACGCTTCGCAACGCAGTACGCAGTTGGCGTAGCTGGATACGTTGAAGTAGACGGCAAAATCGTTGACCAGCAACGAATTGCAGTCCTTAAAATGGCGTAATGATAATGAGTTGGGCGGGGCGGCAATGCCCCGCTTCAATGAAAGGTGGTGACATGTATGAAGGTAAGCGAATTAAATAGGGATACAGTCGCAAGTTTCATACGTGCTGACGTAACTCCGTCGACTTCGAATATTCTTGATATGACGTTACGTGGGGCGATCGCCTACTGTTCTTCGTATACAGGACTTACGGAACAGGCTCTTGACGAGTATGAGGATATGACGCTTGCCGTACTGGCGTTGTGTGCTGAGTTCTACGACAACCGCACATATACCGCGGTAGAAAGTGCGGTAGTAAATCCGACCACTCAAGTTATTCTTGATAAGTACTCAATAAACCTGATAGAGGGGTGCAGTCATGTATCGTAAGGGAAGGCTTAGCAGTCTGTTACAACATGAAGCGGAAATCCATGCTAATCGTAAGAGTACGACGATGAACGAATTAGGGCAATACCCTATAGAAGATACAGTCATCGGTCGCGTGTGGTGCGGAGTGCTGCCACAAACAGGGAGCTTGCTCAACGGACGTGCCGCGGATACGACGCTTTCAAAAACAACGCATAAAATTGTGTGCCGCTACCGTGATGACATTACGCCTGATATGTGGCTAATCATCGACGGAAAGCGGTATAACATACTCTATACCATGGACCCGTATTTGAATCATGAACGGCTCGAAATCTTCACAGAGGTCGTAATATGAGTATCGACGTACAGTACGAAGGACTCAGCGAATTATCGCATGACCTTTTAGACCTTGCGGCAAACCAGTTTCCAAAGGATACTAAAAACTTCTTGCAACGAGCCGGGAACAAGTTGAAGGCAAGAGCAAGAACGGCTTACAAGAAGGAAACGAAAACGGGAACGAAGAATCTTATTAAGGGTCTGAAGCGTGATAGAGCCTACAAGTACGGCAAAGACGAGTGGCAAGTAAGGGTCAAGAACACCGCTCCACATGCGTGGTTAATTGAGCATGGTCACGTTATGTTAGGGCATAAAGCCCAAGGGAAACCGAAGTTAATCGTAGGCAATACAGGGGAAGCGTTCGTACGAGGGAAAAACATAATGGGCAAGGCTCGCAATTCCTTCCCGCCTGAGTATTACGAACTTGCGGAAGAATTTATCGATAAGATGTTGAATGAGAAAGGACTCGGCTAATGATAACAGCAATAGACATTATAAGGGCGTTTACGGTACAGTGCCGCGACTTGTTAGGGTGCGACGTGAACGACCGCGATATATCAGAAGGCTTTGAGCGTCCTTCATTCTTCATTGAAATCGTAGACTTTCGCAATGAAGACATAGGGCAAGAAATCCGCGGCGACTCATTGAACATGTACATATACTACTTCAATGAGAAGAGGGAAGTCGGCTACCTTCGGCTACTCGAAGCACGGGAGAAGATACGCGAGCTACTGGCGGCACCCGTGCCGATTACAGACGGGTACAGCCTTACGCCTGATGACATCATCGAAACGATTAATAAAGGGGATATGACGTACATAGTCAACTTCAATGTTGACATATGGCAACGTAGACCCGAACCCGAAGGCGAATACATGGAAGAACTCGAAGTCAACGGACAGCAAGACCACTAAGACCCGTCATATACGGGTATTTTTTATTATGAAAGGGGTACACAATGGCAATTGGGTTACCGAACATCGATATTGTTTTCTTGCAAAAAGCAGTATCGGCTGTAAAGCGTTCTGAACGTGGCACGGCTTTAATCATCTTGAAAGACGACAAACAAACCGAAATCGGCTATGACATCTTCAAGTTTGAAGCCGATATTACGGATAAAAAGTACAACGCAGATACGATTAAGCTCTTGAAGCGGTGCTTTTACGTGAACGTGAATAAAATCGTAGTGTTGCACGTTCCGACGAAAACGACGGCATTTGCCGATATTAAGCAAGTAATTGACCGAATCAAATACAACTGGGCTTGTACTACAGTCGCCGAATGGCAAACGGATCTAGTTTCGTATACTAAGAGCCGTAATGTTATCAGCAAGGGCAGAAAAGTCAAGTGCTTAGTCGCTAATGTGACAGTGGCTGATGATAAGCACGTCGTTAACATGAAAGGGCAGTACGTGCATGAAGCGGACGCTGACAGCAAGACCAATGTAAAAATGACGGACTACTTACCGCGTATTGTGTCGATTCTCGCCAACCTTCCCATGAACCGCAGTATCACATATTACGAATTGGAAGACCTCGACTATGTGGATAATTCCTTCATCACAAACGAAAAGGACGCGAACAAGTGGACTGATGAAGGGTGGCTTCTTCTCATCAATGACGATGAAGACAATGTTGTCCGTGTCGGTCGTGGCGTGAATACGCTTACAAGCTTTACTTCGACGGATACGGAAGACATGAGAAAAATCATCATCGTTGAGTCTATGGACTTAATGCTTGAAGATTTGTACACGACATTCAAAGAATACTATGTAGGCAAGTATAAGAACCATCTCGATAATCAGTACTTGTTCATCTCGGCGGTCAATTCCTACTTCAAGTCGTTGACTAAGGTCGTGAACGGTGAAGTTCTCGATCCCGAATATGACAACCATGCCTTTGTTGACGTGGAAAATCAGCGTGACGCATGGCTATCGGTCGGAAAGACAGAAGCAGAGGACTGGGATGAAGACAAAGTCAAGAAGATGAGCTTTAAGTCTACTGTATTTTTGGCAGCCAAGATTAAAATTCTTGACGCAATGGAAGACCTTAGCTTCCAGATTACTATGGAATAGGGGGTAAATCATGGCGAATAATAAAGAAATTCACAACCAGATTCTCCGCGGTCAGTTCGGTAAGATATGGATTGACGGGGAATTATACGCCAATGTAAAGAGCTTTGAAGCGAAAATATCGCTAAAGTATGAAGCGGTAGACATTAACGGTGAAATGGGCGTACATCAACGATTGGTAGGATTCGAAGGAGCGGGGACAATCGTACTTCATAAGATTGATAGCCGCGTAGCACAGAAGATAGCGGGGAAAATCAAGAACGGGTCTGTTCCTGATATCAAGATAGTATCGAAGATTACTGACCCGGACGTAAACGGAGCGGAACGTATTGAGCTTACTGGCGTGACGCTCGACGAGTTGGCACATTCGTTTGAAAACAAGAAAGTTCAAGAAGAGTCTTATCCGTTTAAATTCGCGGATTACAACTATCTCGACTATATTCTGTAATTAAGTTGGGCGGGGGAAACCCCGTCCGCTTCTTTTTATGAGGTGATCTAAAATGAGTAAAATCAAACTTGAAGATTTACTAAACCGTAAGATGAATGAAGGCTTCCAGTCTAAAGAAGTATACGTAAAGGGCTTAGGTGGTGAGATTACAATCGTCAAGCAACCGCTTCCGACTGTGCTTAGACTCATGGACGACATCAAGCAAGATGACATGACGTTATCGGCGGTTATGGATTCTATGGTACAGCTTATCTATAATTGTGTGCCGCTGTTTAAGAATAAGGAATTACAGGCAAAGTACGAATGTGCTGAACCTACCGACGTGGTGTACAAAGTCTTGAACGACAGTGTGGAAGATATCACGACTATAGGTGGTGCGATTCTTTCCATGTATGGGGTTGAAAACCCTATGGATGAAATAAAAAAGTAATTAAGCGGGACAGAGAGTTATCAATGTTCCGTTATTATATCCGAAAGGGTCATACCATATCTTCATTACTTGAGCTTACAGCGACAGAAAAAGCGTTTTACATCGCTTGCTTTGAGCTTGATATGGAAGATATAGAAAGGAGTATGCATGGCAAAGAGTATTAACGTCCTTTTGTCCTTGAAAGATAGATTCACAGCCCCAATGCGGCAAGTCGGCAATACGACTAAAGACACGGAACGGAAGCTGACGGCAATGCGGAATCGCCTGAATAACTTCGGCAACGGGATTAATAACAAATTCCTCGGAATCGCGGGCAGTATCGGAAAAATGGGGCTTGCGATGACGGGACTCGGAGCGTTTGCGGGAGTCGGTGCGATTGTCGAATACGGCAAGAAGGCATTGGACGTAGCTAAGGCGGCAGAGCTGTCGCAGACCGTTCTTCGTAACAGTATCGCCAACAACAATAGCCTGTATGATAAGTCCGCTGCTTCCATCGACGCAGCTCAAAAGCAACTGAACGATTACGCGGCACAGTGGGGGAAAGTCGGAGTCATCTCGGCGGGAACAATACGGGCTGGATATACGGAGCTTAACAAATGGAATGTACCCGTGGATAAGGTCAATGACTTGTCTGAAGCCCTTACGAATCTTGTCGCGGGCAAGTTCGGTATTAACGCTACCGCAGAGGACGCTCAACTTGCGTCACAAGCCATTGGGCGAGCCTTCAACGGCGATGTGGCGGGGCTTACGAAGATGAAAATACCGCTCACTGAAGCCCAAAAACTCATCATCAAGAACGGCACGGAAGCGGAACGCCTTGCGACGATTAACGAGGTAGTAAACGGCACGTTCAGCAAGCAAAATGAGATACTCGCGAACACGCCTGACGGTCAGCTTAAGCGAATGAAGAACCAACAGGCGGCACTCATGGCGACAATCGGCAAAGGGCTGTTACCTATGCAAAAGGCGTTTATTGACATGGCAAGTACCATCATGCCAATTATCGCACCCGTTATACAAGACATATTCGGACTGTTCAGCGGGGCATTCACATGGATAGCCGAAGTCATTAATGAGAATAAAGATAGTATACAAGAGGGCTTATCCAGTGCCATGAACGAAGTAAAGTTTATTATCTCGTCGCTCGGTAAGGTGATACGGTGGTGTGTCGATAACCTCGGCTTCCTCGTTCCTGTTCTCAAGGCAGTTGCGGGCGGCTTTGTGGCGTTCAACGGGCTAAGCAAGGTCATGCCGTTAATCAAGGGGATTGTCGGCGGCTTAATGAGCGTAATCAAGGTTGTACGCGTGATTGTGGCGGTACTGGCGGCGAACCCTATACTAATCGCAATCATGGCGGTAGTAGCCGGGATATACCTGCTCGTAACGCATTGGGAAGAGATTAAAGAAGTCGCGATAGAGGCATGGACGGCGGTATCTGAATTTATTTCGGAGACATGGGACGGGATTGTAAGCACCGTTACGGGGTTTATTGATAGGGTATCCGCACTAATCTCGGACTTGTATGAGAGCATAATTACAACACTTAGCCCCATTCTCGATGACGTTACGCAGATATTCAACGGCATTACGGACTTCTTAACGGGGGTATTCACAGGTAACTGGGATTTAGCCTTTTCTGGTCTTGTACGGATATTCACGGGGTACTTCGATATTATCCGCAACGTTGCCGAAGGCGTATTGAACTGGGTGCAAGATAAGTTACAATGGGCGGCTGACGCGATTCAGGGCATACGCGATACAGGCAGTGCAATTATTAACGGCACAGTAGGCAAATTGGTCGGCGACGGTAATGCGACAGGGACAGAATACTGGCAAGGCGGCCTTACTTATGTTAATGAAAACCAACGCGGTGAAATTATTAATTTGCCGAATGGATCGCAAGTCATTCCGCACGATGAGAGCATGAAACAGCTTGCGAACCGTAACGTCGATGTAACCGTTAACATGACGATACAGGGCAATGTCATCAGCAATGAAGCGTTTAAGAACGAGTGCGGAAAGTACATTGCAGAGAAAATCATGCTTGCCATGAACAATATGTAGGCGGTGAGAAAATGAATTTTAATGACAATGCCAAAAAAATAATGACTCAACGCCTACAGGCGAAGAAAGCGGAGCTTGAACACACGGCAATAAGTAGAGCGACGCAATACGCTGATAAGCTTAGTCATGGACTTGTAGGCAAGATACTGGACTACGCCGAACGTAAGCCGTCTACAGATATTGTATTCCATTCGGAACTTACGAATGAATACATTACGCTACCTGTTATCCCGAACCCGTTGCCGACGATAAGCGAGCCACAGAATAATGAAACATTCAACGGGTTGAGGGGCGATATTAAGCTCATCGGACCTATGGGGCTTCGGTCATTGACGCTTGATAATATCCTTTTACCTGTCAATAAGTCGTATTCGTTCATTCGCGGCAACGGCACAGACGGACAAGCGTGCTTGCAATTTTTTAAAGCACAAAGAGCCATGAAAGCGGTTGTACGGATATGTATTATACAGTCCGACGGGAATGAGATATTGAATATGCCTTGTGTTATAAACGACCTTTCCCATTCACTCGATAAAGTTGGCGATATAAAAGCGACAATCAGCATTGAAGAGTATGTATATACCAACACTTCAACGCAGACACAATCGACCACGGGCGGTGAGAATAAAGAAACGGGGGTAATGCACTGATGAAGCTTCAGTACACCAACGTTGAGAAGGACAAAGACGGCAAGGATACGACGGAAACCCGTGAGATTACGGCGTATACCAACAACTATCAACGCTCCGACAGTATCGACACACTGGGACAAGAATTTAGCTTTGACCTCGTTGATAACCCTTTTGATGTGAACATGAGCGGGCAACGGCTCAAGATTGGCGGGAAGGTTGAGTTCAGCAACCAGCGGAGCAATAACCGTAAGAGTGCTACGATGGCACTCGACGAAGAACCGGAAGAAGTACCCGTATTCCAGGGTATCATCGTGAGCGAGAAACAGAGCGGAGCGAGCAAGTACAGTTATACATGCTTTGATTATTGTTTTTATCTCAACAAGTCGGAAATTGAAATCCAGTTCAACGGCATAAGCGGAACGGAAGCCATAAAAAAGGTGTGTAGTGAGAACGATGTACCGCTTGGCAACGTTGCGGACATCAAGACCAGTATAAAAAAGGTCTATCAGGGTCAGCCCGTGAGCGAAGTCATACAGGATATCATTAAGCAAGCCACGGACGAAACGGGCAACAAGTACCGACTTGAGTACAGAGACGGGAAAATTCACGTGGAAGACTATAAAGAATTAGTCTTGAAGGACGTAGTCACCGAGCCTATCAGTAATTATTCCCGTGACCTGTCTATGGAAGAAATGCGAAACAGTGTAGTTGCAATCTCAAGTAAAGAGAAAGCCGCTTCCGTTAAGTCAACTATCCAAGACGATGAGAGCATAAAGAAGTATGGGCTAATTCGTAAGATTGTGAAGGTCGACGACAAGAAGCAAGCACAAACGGCACAAATCGCCAAGAAAACAATACAGGACCTGAACAAAGTAGGTGAAAAGCTCAATGTGACGCTTCTCGGCGATGATACCGTACGAAGCGGTCGAATCATCATCATCGATGATAATACGGTCAATATACACGATAAGTTCACCGTAACGAACTGCAAACACGCTTACGGAGTCAATCACACGATGACACTCGACTTACAGCGAGTAATTCCGGAACCTGACACGAGCAAGTACACCACGACCACGACGACAACCGCCGCACCGAATGCTGTAAGCAGTACAGCGAATGCCGCACAGGTAGACGCGGGTATGAACGCACTGAACGGGTATGAAAGCGTATACACGGATAACGGGTGCGTTGATGTAGCGGTCAAAGCGGGGTCGTATTACAATCCCTTCCTTAAACATGAAGCGGATATCGGCACGAACAACGTAGACGTTCTGGCAAGTCATGCGGAAGCGGCGGGGTACAAGGTTGAATCGTTCGATGGATACGCGAAGAAAGGCGATTTGCTCATATACGGAGATAATCAGCATGTTGTTATCGCAGACGGTGCGGGCGGTTGCTTCGGCAACTCTTCAAGTCAAGGTCACGCAACCTTTTATAGCGACGCGAATTACGCATGGCACAACGGTGAATCACCGTCGAAGATTATACGAATGTCGTAAGGGGTGAGAGTATGGAAGAATGGCATGGCACGATAGCCAAGGAATTAAAGAGCCGAACCAATCCGATACGCATAGGTGCGGTACTCGGTGAGGTGGTCAGCACGTCACCGTGGAAGGTTGCAATCAAGGACGGCAAATTCATGATTGACAATACAAACGGGTACGTATGCTTCTCGCTTCTTCACCACATTACGACTTACGCTTATCGGCACAGTGGTCAGATGACTCATAACGGGTGTCAGGCTGGCAGTAATTCAGGGTATTCGGCACAAGGAGAAGGGAAGATTGTTCTCAATGAATTATGGAAGACGGGCGATAAAGTATTGGTCATACCTGATGAGAACGAGCAACATTTTTTTATTGTTGATGTAGTGAAGGAAGGAGTCTAAATGTTTCCGAAGGATTACAACTTCACAAACTCAATCCAATCGACGGCGACGGCGACCAATTCGCAACACAAAGTAGGACGGTCGTTTGCGTTCGACTACAGGACTCACCGCTTCATATTCAAGGACGGTAGGAACGTAGAAGATACCCAAATTGAAGCGATTAAGCAATGGATTGAGTTATTTATACGAACAGAACTAAAAAAGTATATGATATATTCCGATTCCTTCGGCCTTGACCTTCGTCACCTTCTCGGATACAGATTGCCTAGAGCTTACCAGGTATCAGAGGTAAAGCGGCGAATCACGGAAGGGATTATGAATAAAGTACCGTGCGTTGCGGTCGTGAAGGATTGGAACTTTAATGCGGGGATTTTTTATTTTACGGTCGTTACGCATACGGGAGAAGAGGTGAAAATCGATTATGAACTCGGAATATAGTGCAGACAAGATTCATAACACAATGCTCGAACATATCGACAATGCCTACCAGAAGACCGAAGGCTTTCCGACGTATGACTTAACGCGGGGTGAAGCGTTCGCCTTGCTTGAGTTGTGGAAGAAATGCGAGGAAATCGAACGCAAGCAAGACGTTGATAACCTCACGGGCGAGGAACTCAGCCGTATCGCCTTCCAGCGTAAAGGAACACAACGGCGCAAGGCGACGAAGGCTATTGGCAGTATTCGAATTGTTGACGGAAGCGGCACGGTACACCAAGGCGATCTGTTCGAGTCTGAAAGCGGCATACAGTATGAATCATTGGAAGCGAATGACGTAACCAAGGGGGATACAGTGCGTATTCGGTGCATGCAGCCGGGGGCAGTTGGTAACGTTCCTAAAGGCACGATAACACAAATGCCGATTACGATACCGGGAATTAACTCAATCATCAACGATGAACCGGCGATTAACGGCGAGAACGAAGAAAGCGACAATGACTTGAGGGAACGGTATTACGAAGAACTCAGGGAACCCGCCACAAGCGGCAACGATTACCATTATAAAAGGTGGGCGAAAGAGGTCGAAGGAGTCGGAGAAGCGAACGTAATAGGCTTATGGAATGGGAATAATACCGTGAAGGTTGTCATAATTAACTCCGACCGTCAGCCCGCGGACTCAACTCTTGTGAAGAGGGTGCAAGAATATATCGACCCTGACAGCAAGGGGATAGGAGCTGGACAAGCACCCGTCGGAGCGTATTGTACGGTAGTCAGTGCTGCGGCTGTTCCAATTAATATCGCGGTCACAGGCGTATCGCACTCGGCAACGGCGACCAAGTCATCAATTACGGCAGGCAAAACCCCCTCAAACACGGGGAACTAACCCATG
>OBWW01000405.1_pt1 | contig 35812 bp, 30 predicted proteins | sample 1538091 | NCBI WGS metagenome assembly OBWW01 (sample SAMEA2580125, study PRJEB22360) | human gut metagenome | biome: human gut; feature: human-associated habitat; material: faeces | place: Denmark | collected 2008/2010 | reverse complement strand
TGTTATTATCGTAGGCGGTGGGATTCTGAATTATTTCGTAAACAAGAGAAACCGTTGTTGAGCCAGGCGGACACCTGCATCTCAGTTCGGTTAAGAAATACAAAAAAGCTGCCATACGGCAGCTTTTTTTGTATTCTATATCTTTATTCAGCCATCTCCACTTCCAGCACATAGTCTACAGGATCCGGCAGTACAGGATCCGGGCCAAGGTCAACAAATGCGATATCCGGATAATCGCTGTGCACCCATAAAGTAGAAATCGGCACTTCATGTCCGTCATCCAGGGCACGTACTTTCACAATCTTATTCTTGTCAAATCCAATCAGCGGCAGTGGTCCTAATGTATTCTCATAAATATGGACATAATACTTATTTCCTTTTCTGGTAATACGTCCATAATCCGGTTTCGGAATATCTGCTGCCGGAGCGCATCCATAGATACTGTCATGGTTCTTATCCATCCAGCGTCCGATTTCCGCCAGGATCGCGGAGGATTCTTTCGGGAATTTACCTTTCGCATCAGGTCCTACATTCAGGATCATATTTCCACCTTTGGAAACACACTCTACCAGCTTCTTGATCAGCATGGAAGCAGGTTTGTAATAGTGGTCATTTGCGCAGTAGCCCCAGTTATTGTTCATGGTGAAGCATGCTTCCCATACCATCGGATTCCCTTCTTTGTCACAGATTCCTTCCGGCGGGATGATCTGTTCCGGGCTTATAAAATCGCCATGATACGGTGTCGGATCGCATTCATACAGAGATCCTCTTCCCTCACCACTGACTTCCAGACGGTTATCAATGATGATTCCCGGCTGTAATCTGCGGACCATATCTATCAGTCTGGTTGCTCCCCATTTCTCGCCTCGCATATCGTCATAGGAAAAGTCAAACCACATAATATCGATTTTTCCATAATTTGTGCAGACCTCTTCCACCTGATTGTACATATACTCTATATAACGAGAAAAATCTCTGTTTTCATTACTGCATTCCGGATGGTTTCTCATAGGATGGATGCGGTCTCCGTAATGAGGATAGTCCGGATGATGCCAGTCAAGTAAGGTGAAATACAGACCGACTTTCAGACCTTCTTCGCGAAGAGCTTCCACATATTCTTTGATCAGATCTCTTCCTGCAGGTGTATTGGTAACTTTATAATCTGTGTATTTACTGTCAAATAAACAGAAACCATCATGGTGTTTCGCAGTCAGAACTACATATTTCATACCTGCTGCCTTTGCCTCTTTTGCCCACTGTTTCGGATTATAGTCTCTGGCATCAAATTCTTTCATAAACGGAAGGTATTCTTCCTCAGGCATCTCCTCTGTACTGCGTACCCATTCTCCTCTTGCAGGAATAGAATATAATCCCCAGTGGATAAACATTCCGAAACGGGCATCCTGATACCATTTCATACGTTCTTCATATTCTTTTCTGTTAAACTGATACATGATTTTTATCTCCTTTATGTAAATGCAAATTCAATATCCAATCCTTTACATCTATACAATAATGTAATCCGGCAATACCAGAAGATGCTCACAGGTGTCATCTCCGGGCATCTTATTTATCGCTCTGTTACATTAATCTAAGCAGCATATCCCCGGTTCCTACATTGTAACCGCTGGTCGCATAAATCCCATTCAGGATTCCATTCGTCACAATAATCAGCGGAAGTTTGTCCGGATCTACGTACATACGCCTTCCCAGAGTATTGATAATCTCTGAGAAATCATCATAATAAATCTGAATATTTTTTAACTTTGCAAGTGCTTTGGACAGTGTCGGTGTCTCCAGTGCTTCTTTGCTTCTCACTACAAAAATAATCTGCTCTGCATATCCTGCGAAAGCCTCTTCCTGCTCCATCATTTCATTTAAAATATGCTCAGTAGGCTCTTTTTCTTCTTCCAGAAACATAAGGATATGTTTTCCGTCTGCTGTAAGATCAGATGCTTTCACTTCTGTACCATCCTCAGTTTTCAGCATGAATTCCGGCATGGAAATATTCTCCAGCATATCCTCCAGATCTGCTTCCCTGAGTACCAGCTCGATCTCCTTTGTCTCTCCGGGCTGAATTTCAAAATGATATTCATTTGCAAACATATTTCCATTTGGAAGTCTGTTTGAAGTAAGAATCCTGTAGTTTCCGGATTCCAACGGCAGATTCAGGATCTGATCTTCGAAATTCTCTGCTCCCAGTTTCAGTGATGTATATCTTCCATTCTCCAGTTTTGCAATACTCCAGTTCTGGAAATATTTCCACTGTACAGTCTCTCCTGCTTTCAGGATCAGAGTACAGTTCTTCTCTGTTCTTGCAAGCACAGGAACAAATCTTCCGTTTTTCATATATTCCATAGAACGATCATGTGGATTCAGTCTTGCCGCTACTCCAAGGGTTCTCGCTATTGCAACAAACAGGATTTTCTTTGACAGGAAGCTTCCTGTACAGGTCCTTATGCATCCTGCCGGTGTTGTGATCACACTGGAACGCTCTTTCTCCGGTCTGGAAACAATTGCCTTCTCGATCAGATTCCAGATTCTGGAAGGATCATCTCTCAGCTCCTGTTTCTCAGCTCTGGAAAAATGCTTCTTAATCTCTCTTCTGTATTTCTGAAGAACTTCATCATCTACTCTTGGATTTAACACATAAGATACAAAGGTATCCTTTTTCATCATACCATGATATGGGATTGCCAGCTCCAGGTGTTCCTCCAGAACGTCACTGATACAGTCAGTTCTGTCTTTCTCTGTGAGAACCCTCAGGAGATCTTCTCTGTATGAGGCAGCAATGGCTTCTTCTATCCTGTTTACCTTTTTTCCCAGGAAACGTTCACATTCCGGATTTGACCAGTTTCTTACTTTCTGCTCTCTGTGTACATTGGCTGCTGCCAGACGCTTATTTCCCTTCGCCTTCTGTTCCGGAGTCGGCATGTCTGTGTTTACAGGTGCATCATGAGGAGCAAATATATCTGCTGCCGTCCATTTTTCTGATTCGCCGTCATTTCTTTTATCCTGCGGTACCAGACAAAGTTCACAGTTATCTTCTTTCTCAGTGTTCATAACTGTTTCTGCATAGAACCACTCGCCGTCAGAACACATTCTTGCGGAAATATGCAGACTTCCAAGTCCTGTTGTCAGTCTGGCAGTTCCCTTACTGTCTGTTTTCTTCTCTGCGATCGGTGCATACTCTGAATAGTTCAGTACCTCAAAGGAAACCTCAGCTCCCTCTGCGGGTAACCCCTGCGTATCCTTTACTGTTACTGTAATTTCTTTGGTTACTGCATACCTCTTCAATTCATTCAGCATGGTCACCATACCATCTGTGCCGATCACCTCACCTTCCGGGATTTTGGTGTCAAACACACGTGAATGGATCATCATTGCTCTGGAAGAAGCGTTTGTAAACCATCCTTTATTCAGGATTTCTTCGGGCTCACAGGCTCCGAGGAAGTACCATTTGCCGTCACACCAGATCTCTACCCAGGCGTGATTGTCATCGCAGTGAGACCACTTCGGCGCATATACCTGACGGGCAGGTACGCCTACGCTTCGCAGTGCATTTACAGTGAATACAGACTCTTCACCACATCTGCCATTTCCTCTGCGGTATACAGAAATCGCAGATAAAGTACGGTCATCTGTACAATGATAAGTAGCTTCTTCGGCACACCAGTAATTCACTTCTAACGCTGCTTCTCTGAAGTTCATTCCCTGTATTCTGCTTCCGATTTCTGCGCGGAAATAAGTTCTGCACTGTGCGATCTCCTCCTCATTTACTCTGTGAAACAGCACATAATTCAGGAAGATTTCTTCAGGAAGGTCTGCAACCTGCGGATTCTCTTTCCAGAGCCTCACACCATTCTCCGCATAGTCCAGAAATACTTCAAACGGATAATTGCCAATGTCACTGTACGGCATAAACGCATATAAATATTTACATGCAAGTGCCACTTCCTCTGTACATTTCTGTAATTTTTCGTCTACAGGCGCAAAAACCCGGGGCAGGTTTTTTGCCTGCTCCAGGTAGTTCTCTTCAATTCGGCCCCTGTTCTCTTTTAAAAAAACTCTCGGTTCTGCCATTATAATTCCTCCAGAACTTTCTTTGCGGCACGGATATTATCTACATCCGTACGCCATATCTCATATTCGCTCAGCATCGGAAGTCCCATATTGACTCCATCCTTGCGAAACTGCATCTCACTGTCAATGACTCTCTTTCCGGTCATATGATAAGCCCTGACTCCTGTAAGCGGATAAAGCTGGCGGATCACTTCTGCTCCCACGCCGCTTCCTGCCTGGATCGTGATACGTCCCTGACTCTTCTCTACCAGTTCCTTCAGCAGATCTGCCCCCTGCAGACATACATTACGCTGACCTGAAGTAAGGATCGTATTGATTCCCAGTGAGATTGCCTGTTCCATTGTTTCTATTGGATCCACGCATACATCAAAAGCTCTGTGAAGGGTCACTGACATATCCCCTGCCGCCTCCATCAGTTCTTTCATCTGTTCCATGTTTAATGTGCCATCCGGTTTCAGCACCCCAAATACAACACCTTCAGCACCCATTTTCCTGAAATCTTCTACTGCATGCTTTATCATGGAAAATTCTGCATCTGTATAGCAGAAATCTCCAAAACGCGGACGGATCAGAGCATGGATCCTGATATCCGAACGCTTTCTTATTTCATCAAAAAGCCACGGTCCCGGAGTGGTTCCGCCGATGATCAGGTTACCGCAAAGTTCCAGTCTGTCTGCGCCTCCTTCAACCGCTGCCATAGCAGATTCTACAGAATCTACACAGGCTTCCAAAATATATTCTTTCACGTACTTGCCTCCATCTTTTTTCATTTAAGCCAGACAGATCATCCTTTCTGCTGACTGATTTAACCAGATCAGATAAGTCCCCCGAAGACTTACCTGCATCAGAACAATTTTACCCCTGCTCTCTCCAGTGTACTCACGATCGTATCATCTGGAAATTCATCCGTAACAATTCCGCTGATATCATCAAAGTATGCATATTTATAGGAATCGTTGAAATAGAATTTATCCTTTTCCATAACAACATATTTATGTCTGCTGCTGTACACGGCTGCTTTCTTTGTCAATCCGTCCTCTACCCCCAATGTAGTAATTGCACAATCAGTCATATCCACACCGCAGCTTCCTATAAATGCACGGTCAAAGCTATACTGTTTGATCACTTCTATCGTTGCAGCTCCCATAAATCCGTTTACTGTCTGGTACATTGTTCCCCCTGTACCGATTGCAGTAATAGACGGATTTGTGGCAAGGATCTGCAGGATATCTATCATATTGCTCACCACTACCACACGCATATTTGACGTGGCAAGAAGCTTTGCCAGTTCGATATTTGTGGTAGAAATATCAAGGAAAATCGTTTCGTTATTCTTAATCAGTTTAAATGCTTTGGCTGCAATTGTTCTCTTTTTGTCAAGGTTAAACTGGCGTCTGTCTACTACGTCTCTCTTCAGCGGATAATCCTGTGAAAGGATTGCGCCGCCGTAGGTTCTCTTTAACTTACCGGCGTTTTCAAGAATCTTAAGATCTTTTCGGATACAGTCTTCTGTGACCTGAAAGATTTCACTCAATTCCTTAACCTTGACTTTTCCATTTTCACGAAGGCATTTCTCTATTGCGCTTTGTCTTTCCTCAGTAAACATAGCCCCTCTTTCCTCATCCATTCATGATAACCTGTATCTTTCAGTGAATCCTGTTTTCTTCACTGTTCATCTTCAGGTGTAATATTGTTATTTCGGAATTCCTATTCTGTAAGTTTTGGATAATGACATTTTACAATATGACCCGGTGCAATTTCAACAGGTGTCGGCACCTGTGTCTTACATTTTTCTGTACAATGTGGGCAGCGTGTATGGAACAGGCATCCACTTGGCGGATTACTCGGACTTGGAAGATCACCTTTTAAAGTAATACGCTCTTTCTTCACTTCCGGATCCGGGATCGGAACTGCTGAAAGAAGTGCTCTTGTATATGGATGTCTCGGGTTTGCATACAGTTCTTTCTTCGGAGCTGTCTCTACGATCGTACCCAGATACATAACACCGATCCTGTCTGAAATCATCTCAACGACACTCAGGTCATGGGAAATGAACAGATAGGTAAGATTAAAGTCTTTCTGTAACTGCTGCAGAAGATTTAATACCTGCGCCTGGATAGAAACATCCAGCGCTGATACCGGCTCATCTGCGATGATAAGCTTTGGCTGTACAGTCAGTGCTCTGGCAATTCCGATACGCTGACGCTGACCACCGGAAAATTCATGTGGGTAACGTTCTCCGTGTGATGGGCTTAAACCTACTGTTCCCAAAAGTTCATGCACTTTCTTAAGACGCTCGCCTGCACTCATATTTGTGTGAATCAGAAGTGGCTCACCGATGAGATCCTGAACTTTCATTCTCGGATTCAGGGAACCGTATGGATCCTGGAAAACCATCTGGATATCTGAACGTAACGGGCGCATTTCTTTCTCTGAAAGTTTGGAGATTTCTTTTCCCTCAAACCAGATTTCACCGGAGTCAGGTGTGATCAGATGATCGATCAGTTTACCTGTCGTGGATTTACCACAGCCGGACTCGCCTACCAGCGAAAAAGTTTCACCCGGATAAATATCAAAAGATACGTCATTTACCGCATGGACAAATTTCTTCTTGCTGAACATTCCTCCGTTTGCCTGGAATGTTTTCTTCATATTCTTTACTGATAATAACGGCTCGCTCACAGGTTACGCCTCCTTTCCAGTTTTGTTGAGCAGATGGCATCTGCATTTTCTGGTGCCTGCTTCGTTGATATCTGCAAGCTCCGGCTCCTGCTGATGACAGATATCCATTGCATATTTACATCTCGGTGCAAACTTACATCCTTTCGGCATTACGGACAGATCCGGTACGCTTCCCGGAATGGACGGAAGAGATTCCACACCACTTCCAAGTTTCGGTACAGAACCAATCAGCCCCTGTGTATATGGATGTTTCGGATCTGCAAAAAGTTCCTGCACAGGCGCTTCTTCTACAATTCGGCCGGCATACATAACAACAACTCTGGAACACATTTCAGCAACAACACCAAGGTCATGTGTGATCATCAGAATACCTGTATTCTTCTTTGCCCTGATGTCCTCCATCAGCTCCAGGATCTGTGCCTGAATGGTAACGTCAAGGGCTGTAGTCGGCTCATCCGCAATAAGAAGCTCCGGCTCACAGGACATTGCCATAGCAATCATAACACGCTGGCACATACCGCCTGAAAGCTGGTGCGGATAACTCTTTAATGTCATATCCGGTTCAGGGATACCTACTGATTTCAGTACTTCGAATGCTCTGTTGTGCGCTTCTTCTTTTGAGAAATTGTTATGGAGCAGGATTGCTTCTGTCAGCTGTTTCTCAATTCTCATACATGGGTTCAGAGAGTTCATCGGCTCCTGGAAGATCATGGCAACTTCACGTCCTCTGATCTTTCTCATGCCTTTTTTATCTTCTTTGAGAAGATCCTTGCCATTAAGCAGGATCTCACCGTTGGAAATCTTACTGTTACGTGCCAGAAGTTTCATAATGGAAAGGGAGGTTACGGATTTACCGCATCCGGACTCTCCTACCAGACCAAGAATCTCACCTGGCTGAATGGAGAAACTTACATTATTAACTGCTGTCACCCATGTTTTATCTCTTTTAAACTCCGTACGGAGGTTCTTTACTTCTAATAATTTTTCTGCCATGGTTTCTTCCTCCTAGTTCATCTTTGGATCCAGGGTATCTCTGAGACCGTCGCCCAGCAGGTTGAATGCCAGAACTGTAAGGAAGATCAGAATACCAGGGAACAGTACCATGTGAGGAGCTGTATTCAGATAGTTACGTCCTGTGGAAAGCATGGAACCCCAGTCAGGCTCTGTAACGTTTGCACCGAATCCCAGGAAGCTTAAGGATGATGCAGCAAGGATTGCAGTACCTACACGCATGGTAAAGTTAACGATCATAGACTGGATCGTACCAGGGAAAATATGTACAAACAGGATTCTTGTGTTTGAACATCCCAGGGAACGGGCAACCTCTACATAAGGAGCCTGCTTTACGGAAATCGTCGCGCTTCGTATGATTCGTGCGAAGGACGGCACTGTAAATACCGCAACTGCGATCATAACGTTTACCATACCCTGTCCGATGATGGCAACAACTGCGATAGCCAGCAGGATATCAGGGAAAGCGAAAAGTACATCACAGCATCTCATAATCAGGGCATCGATAATTCCGCCGTAGAAACCTGCGATCAGTCCGAGAACAACACCGATAGCCGTACCAATGATCGTCGCTGTCAGCGCGCATGTAAGAGAAAGTCTGGTACCAACCATCAGACGGGAGAAAACATCCTGTCCGTATTCATTGGTTCCCCAAATGTGGGCTGCGCTTGGCCCCTGCATCATAGCTGTGTAATCCGGTGCCTGCGGATCATACGGAACTACATATGGTCCAATGATCGCCATTAAGATAATAAAAACTATAAATGCCAGAGAAATCACTGCTGTTTTTCTCTTCATGAATTTCTTGACAAATTCTTTGAACTTGCTCTGTGCCTTAGGGAGTTCTTCGGCAGCAGCAAGGTTAATATTTGATGTTGTGTTCTTATCTGCCATCTTCTCTCCTCCTCTACTCATAACGTACTCTTGGGTTAATCACGCCATAAAGAACATCTACGATCAGGTTGATCAGGATATATTCTGTAGCAAAGAACAGCAGTAATGCCTGAACAACTTTGTAATCTCTCATCTGGATGGAGTCTACCAGAAGACGTCCAAGCCCGGGGATGGAGAATACTGTCTCTGCCATAACAGATCCGGAAAGGAGACCACCGATCTGAAGTCCGGCTACTGTTACGATCTCGATCAGAGAGTTCTTAAATGCATGGCGCATAACAACCAGTGATTCAGAAAGACCTTTGGCGCGTGCGGTACGCACATAGTCCTCACGCATGGTCTCAAGCATGGAAGATCTGGAAAATCTGGCAAGTACGGCCATGATTCCTGCTCCCATTGTAAGTGATGGAAGAATATAGCTCTTCCAGGTTTCCAGTCCACTGGTTGGAAGCCATCCCAGGCTTACTGAGAAAAGCTGGATTAATTCCAGACCTAACCAGAAACTTGGAACAGATATACCTGCGATTGCTATGATCATACCTACATAATCAAGAATTCTGCCATGAAATACGGCAGCGATAATACCAATCGCAATACCGATGATCGCAGCCCATATCATGGATGAGAATGTCAGCATGATAGTTGGTTTCAGTCTTGGTGCGATTGTCTCTGTTACGGTTTTACCGTTTTTGATAGAGCTTCCCAGATCTCCTGTAAAAAGACCTTTCATATATTTGCCATACTGTACAAGTAGTGGCTCATCCAGTCCCAGCTGTTCACGTACAACTGCCACATCTTCCTTTGTTGCATCCTGACCGGCTACCAGTCTTGCCGGATCACCGGGAATCATATGGATAAACATAAATACTACGAATGAGATAACCAGAAGCAGCGGGATCGTGCTTATCAAACGTTTACCTAAATAACGTCCCATATTTTTCCTCCTTATCATTTTCTTACCTGTTGTTTATATTTGATGCTTTATAGTCGGAGAACTGCCATAGTGAATCTTATGGCAGTTCTTCGGTTTGAACATCTTTGTCCTGTATTCACACTGCTGTATCGGCAGTATTTTTATGGAATTGCTGCAATTTCAGATCAGGCCGCCAGATTTATGTTCTTCGCAGCCTGTTCTCAAACAAATTACTACTGTGCTAAAGTTGCATTTGCGAAGTTAAATGCTCCATCCGGAGATACATATACGCCAGACAGATAAGATTTTGTAGAATAGATGATCTGGTCATTGCCAAGGAATAACCACGGGCATGCTTCCCATGCGATCTTCTGAGCATCGCTATAGTATTTAGCCTGTTCTTCTTCGTTAGCTGTTGCAAGACCTTCATCCATATCTTTATCAAAATCAGCATCGTTGAAATATGCTGTGTTTGCACTTGTAGGAGGGCACATTGTGCTGTAAAGCAGGGAACGTAAAGAACCATCCATTGTGAAGTCAGATGCAGACCAGTTTACATACCACATATTGATCTCAGCATCTTCTTTGTCAACATAAATCTTGTCACTTACAGTTGCAGGCTCCATTGGCTGAACGTCAACTTCGATACCGATCTGAGCAAGCTGCTGGGAAATAAATGTCATACCTTTGATTTCCTGTGTTGTGTTATCGCCCCACAGAGTAAGTTTGAATCCGTCTTCGTATCCGGCTTCTTTCATAAGTTCTTTTGCTTTGTCTACATCATATGTGTAAGCTTCCTGCTCTTCATATCCGCCGATGATAGATGGAACTACAGATGTAGCCGGTTTTCCGTATCCGGAATACATTAACTGGATGTATGCATCTTTGTCAATCGCATAGTTCATAGCCTGACGTACTTTTACATCAGAAAGCTGTTCCAGATCCATGTTCAGAGTTACATATCTCATGATGTTAGAGTCTGTTGTAAGGATATTTACATCGTCTGTTCCTTTGATTGCTTCGATCTGGTCAGACGGTGTAGGATAGATGAAGTCTGCTTCACCTGTCTGAAGCATAGCTGTACGTGCACCTGCTTCCGGAACCTCTTTGATTGTTACAGTGTCAACGCCCGGTTTGTCTCCCCAATAATCATCATTGCGCTTAAAGCTTGTGTGGTCTCCCTCTTCCCATTCTGTACATACATATGGGCCGGTTCCGCATGGATGGTTCATGATATCATTGCCATACTCTTCAAGAGCTGCAGGGCTGATGATACAGAACTGTGTCAGACGGTTGATAAATGGTGCCCATGCCTGTGTCAGTTTGATAACCAGTGTGTAATCATCCGGTGTTTCAATGCTGTCTACACGAGGTGTTTCAGATCCGTCTTCGTTAGTTACGATAAATGTTCTTCTTTGACGAAGGTTGTTGTCTTTGTTAACTACACGATCGTAGTTTGCTTTAACTGCTGCTGCATTGAAGTCTGTTCCGTCCTGGAATTTAACGCCCTGACGAAGTTTGAAAGTATAAGTAAGAGAGTCATCGGAAACTTCCCATGATTCAGCAAGTTTGCCTGTTAATTCCTGGTTCTCATCAAAAGAAACCAGTGTCTCGTATACACCACGTGTAGCAGAGATTGCGTTTGTATCCGGAATGTTTGCCGGATCCATGGAGCTTACGCTTCCTTCGATTGCGATCACCAGATCATTGTCGGATGATTTGGAATCTTCATTTGTGGCTTTGAGAATATAGCCGTCATCATCTGCTGCAAATGCTGTAGCGGACATGGAAACTGTCATTACTCCTGCAAGAGCTGCTGCCATAACTTTTTTGTACATTTTCATAGTTTTCTCTCCTTTTCTTTCTGTACATTGTTACTTAGTTACAATCACGAAGTTAATTTTGGGTACAAAAAAAGTGTTTTTATATTTTTGCGTCTTTGCAATGTATAAAAATCGTGCAGCAATCCATTTACTTACATGCGCCTTTGCATCTTCATAAAAACACTTAGTTGTTTAACTTGACTCCAGTATAGCAATCTGTTGTCCTATTGTCAATTATTTTGTCGTATTTTATATTATTTTGGTGGTATTATACCAATATCTGACAGTGAAATTGGTATAAATCACTATGGATCAAGGATTATTTATTCTTGTTTGGTATTATTTGGCTATAATCTGTACAAACAATAAATCCTTTAAACCTTATAGTTGGTTCAGAGGACCTATGTTGTTATCATATCTGTTTCTTCACATGAACCTGTAACTGATTGTACGGGATTTCAATTCCGTTTGCATCAAATGCTTCTTTGATCAGTTCATTAAGCCGCCACCTGGCAGGCCAGTATTTCTCCGTAGCCACCCACACACGCAGGCCCATGACCACTGCGCTCTCTCCAAGCTCATCTACAAACACCACCATTCCCTGGTCGTCTTTCGTATCTTCATCATTATGAAGGATTTCTTCCAGGATTGCTTTTGCTTTCTTAATGTCTGAATCATAAGAAATTCCTACTTTGATCTCCAGCTTACGAAGATCTCTGGCAGTTACATTTGTAATAATGCTGCCGGACAGCGTTCCATTTGGGATTACAATGTGTTTGTTATCTATGGAAATCAGAGTTGTATAACAGATTTCTATTTTGTATACAGTTCCTTCGCACCCATTCTGCTGTGCAATAATGATATAATCCCCAACCTGAAATGGTTTGAAGATCAGAAGCATGATCCCGCCTGCGATATTTGCAAGGCCGCCCTGCAATGCAAGACCTACCGTTACACCGGCAGTACCAAGCAGTGCTGCAATAGAGGATTCCTTTACACCAAAATGAGTGGCAATGCTAAATACCAGCAAAATGTAAAGTACAATTCTCAACAGCGACCCTGTAAACTGGATCACACCTTTGTCTACAGACGCACGCTCCATGGACTTCTTTATGAAAGAAACAAACCACTGGATCACTTTGCGCCCGCCCACAAATACCAGCAATGCCATTACTACTTTCAGCCCCAGTTTTGTCAAAGCCGGAAGATAGTCTGAAAAATACTGCTTATAGCTGTAATATAAACTTTTTGCCTCCTGAATTTCCTGTTCCAATATTTTTCACCTGCTCTCTTATATTTTTGTCATGTATTATTTTTCTGCCCTTCTTTCATTTAACAGGCAGCTTTTCATATAATATCAGGGTTAAAAGATGTCTTTCCCCTGCCTTGATATCTGCGAATTGCTCTGCATCCAAAGCAACTCCCGCAATTCTCATATAAGAGTAGCATAACATACCTCATTCTCTGTAACAATCAATTTTATTCGGGCAAAAAAGAAAGCGGACAATATATCCGCTTTACTGACACAGGATTTCACGCTCTGATGAGCTAAAATCAATATGCATTATTTATAAGGATTGCTATAAGCGCAGAATAATCCCCTCATTTCCCGAAAACAGAAAATAAATAATTAGTTGAATAATCAGTATCGCCGGAACTCCTGTCTTAAATTTCGGCTTTCTTGTTTTATGATGAAATACCTTCATACCGGCCAGAGCTCCCACCGACCCTCCGATCACCGCCAGAAATATCAGCTGCGCTTCTGGTATGCGCCACTGTCCGGCTTTTGCCCTGCTTTTATCCAAGCCATAGATAAAAAATGTGACTACATTAATGATAATCACATAAATATATAGAAGATTTGTAGATGTCATCTGCACCTGTGAATTCCTTTCTTTAATCTTAACATGCCAGACCTGCGATCACTGATTCAAAATCCTCATCATAACCATCATATTTAAGTTCCAGAGGTTCTTCCACATCAAGGCTTAATACTCCGAGAATAGATTTGGCATCAATAAAAATTTTTCCTTTAGATACAATGTCAATATCAAATGGACATCTGACTGCCGCACAGACCAGTTTCTTTGCTGCCTCTACGTCATTAATCTTAATTGTCTTATTTGCTGTTGTCATATTCGGTAATCTCCCTTCCCTTTTGGTCTCCGTCCTATTGTCAGGACTTTTATATTGATTTTTTGACCCAGTCGTATTATACTGATTCACACATTGATATACAAACGTTATTTTTCTATATCAGATATTCTATTTTTATATAGCATAAGGAGCCGACTGTATCATGATTCTTGATTATTATCGTATTTTTTACTATGTTGCCCAGTATAAGAGTTTTTCCAAAGCAGCCGACGTTATGGGAAACAATCAGCCTAACATTACCCGGTGTATGAATATTCTGGAGAATGAGCTGGGATGTAAACTTTTTATCCGTTCCAATCGCGGAGTACAGCTGACCATTGAAGGAGAAAGACTTTTTGAACATGTATCAATTGCAATAGAACAGCTTGTATCAGGAGAAAATGAACTTCTCAAAGATAAAGGTCTGGAAAGCGGACTTGTAAATATTGGCGCCAGTGAGATCGCACTGCGTTTATTCCTGCTGAACGAACTGGAAGTCTTTCATCACCGTTATCCACATGTGAAGCTGAGGATTTCTAATCATTCCACACCACAGGCAGTTCAGGCACTGGAAAACGGTCTGGTAGACTTTGCAGTAGTTACCACACCTGTCGCTCTGAAAAAACCACTTCAGAGAATTCCCCTCTATTCTTTCCGCGAGATCCTTATAGGTGGAGAGGAATATGCGGAAACAGCTTCCAACAAACACTGTCTTCAGGATCTGCAGGATATCCCTCTGATCGGGATTGCTCCCGGAAGCAGTACAAGAGAATTATATACACAGTATTTTATGCGCCATAACCTTCCCTTCTCACCTGATATGGAAGTGGCAACTACTGACCAGATTTTCCCTATGGTGCAGCACAACCTGGGAATCGGATTCTTCCCTGAAGAGCTTGCTGCTGAACATATTGCTCAGGGGAAAATCGTCCAGATTCCCATTGAAGAGCCTCTTCCTGAACGAAAGATCTGTCTGATCCGCAATGTAAAAAGGCCACAGAGCATTGCAGCACGCAGCCTTGAAGAACACCTCACATCACACCGGGAAACAGAATAACTGTTACTGCAGACAGCAGTACCCCCAAAAACAGGGATCACTCCTGCAGATATCCGGTCTGCAGTGGTAATCCCTGTTTTATTGATGTTATTTATTTAATCCTTTCATGGATAAGCTGATACGTTTTTTCTTCATATCAACTCCGATTACTCTTACATCTACGATATCCCCTACACTCACCGCTTCCAGAGGATGTTTGATAAATCTCTCTGTCATCTCGGAAATGTGCACCAGACCGTCCTGATGTACACCGATATCTACAAATGCACCGAAATCAATAACATTACGGACAGTTCCCTTCAGCACCATTCCTTCTTTCAGATCTTTCATTTCAAGAACGTCTGAACGAAGGATCGGTTTCGGCATGTCATCACGAGGATCACGGGCCGGTTTCTCCAGTTCCTTTACAATATCACGAAGTGTGATCTCACCGATTCCCAGTTCTGCTGCCATCTTCTTATAGTCTTTTACCTGCAGGGAAAGTCCAAGGAGATTTCCTGCCACAACATCATTTGGCTTATATCCAAGTTTTGAAAGAAGTGCAGATGCTGCTTCATAGCTCTCAGGATGTACACTTGTTGCATCCAGAGGATTCTTTCCACCGGAAATACGCATGAAACCTGCACACTGTTCAAATGCCTTCGGTCCTAATTTCGCTACTTTGAGAAGTTCTTTTCTGTCTGTAAACTGACCGTTCTCTTCTCTGTAAGCTACGATATTTTTGGCAATTGCTTTGCTGATACCGGAAATATACTCAAGCAGAGATGCAGATGCTGTATTTAAATCTACACCAACTTTATTTACGCTGTCTTCTACAACGCCGCTTAATGCTTCATCCAGTTTCTTCTGGTTCATATCATGCTGATACTGACCCACACCGATAGATTTCGGATCGATCTTAACCAGTTCTGCAAGCGGATCCTGTACACGTCTTGCAATGGAAGCCGCACTTCTCTGTCCTACATCAAAGTTCGGGAATTCCTCTGTAGCCAGTTTGCTTGCAGAATACACAGATGCTCCTGCCTCATTTGTGATAACATACTGCACCTTTTTTTCCGGGATTTCTTTGAGCATATCTACGATCACCTGCTCGGATTCACGACATGCTGTACCGTTTCCTACTGAAATAAGGGATACACCGTATTTTTCGATCATACCTTCCACTGTATCCTTGGCAGCACGGATCTTTTTCTCAGTAGTCGGAGCTGTGGGATAAACAACTGTTGTATCCAGAACTTTACCTGTTGCATCTACAACTGCCAGCTTACAGCCTGTACGGAACGCAGGATCCCATCCAAGTACGACTTTGCCTGCGATTGGAGGCTGCATCAGAAGCTGTTCCAGATTCTTGCCGAATACATGGATCGCGCCGTCTTCTGCCTTATCAGTAAGGTCACTGCGGATTTCTCGCTCGATAGCCGGTCCGATCAGACGTTTGTAACTGTCTTCTACAACTGCTTTCAGAATCGGAGTTGTATTCGGGTTGTCTTTTTTGATCACTCTCTTATTCAAATAACGAAGGATGTCTTCCTCCGGTGCATTTACTTTAACAGTGATAAATTTCTCTTTCTCACCACGGTTTAACGCAAGAATACGGTGTCCTGCCAGTTTCCTGACCGGCTCCTCGAATTCATAATACATCTCATATACAGACTGAGTTTCCGCATTCTTTGCTGTGGAAGAAATACTTCCGTTCTTTGTTGTCAGGTTACGGATGTAGATACGATAGTCTGCTTCATCGGAAATACGCTCTGCAATAATATCTTTAGCTCCGTTCAATGCTTCTGCAACATTCTTAACACCCTTTTCTTCGGAGACATACGCCCTGGCTTCCTCTTCTACCGGCTTGTCTGTCATCTGCAGAAGAATGATATCTGCCAGTGGTTCCAGCCCTTTCTCTTTGGCAATTGTCGCACGGGTACGACGTTTCGGGCGATATGGTCTGTATAAGTCCTCTACTACAACCAGTGTCTGGGCATCCAGAATCTGTTTCTTCAGTTCCTCAGTCAGCTTGCCCTGGTCTTCGATGCTCTTTAATACCTGATTCTTCTTATCTTCCAGATTTCTCAGATACGTCAGTCTCTCAAAGAGTGCACGAAGCTGCTCATCATTAAGGGAACCTGTTGCTTCTTTTCTGTATCGGGAAATGAATGGGATGGTGTTGCCTTCGTCAATTAATTTGACTGCGGCTTCTACCTGCCATTTCTCCACTTTCAATTCCTGTGTGATTACCTGAATAATATCCATTAATTTTTTATCTCCTCTTGTTGCTTTTCAGAATGCAGATACGTGTAATCGACCCTTGCATCCACATTGTTTTTCTTCTATAGCATAAAAAACGCTCTTGTGATAGGGTATCAATCTGGCGTTCATTTGTCAAGTGTGGGATTGATTCTGCCAATATGATACATACTGCCGGAATAACATTAGCCAAAATATTCATCCAGTTGTCTGATAAACTCTTCCGGCACTTTCCGTTCAAACGGAAAAATTTCGATGTTTCCCAGTCTGTCCGCGATATGCCCCAGTAAAATCGCGCTTCTCTCCAACGACCAGTCCGACAGCAGTGCAATGGTATCATGACGTGTATGCATGCCAAATCCATCCCTGTTTAATGTCATAGCCGGAATACCTTTCCACGCAAAGGTGTTAGAATCGCTTCCCCAGATCTGATTCTTTGTAGACATGCCGATTCCTGTCTCATGAGCCATATATGTGATCATATTGCAGATTGACGCATCACCTGTCACTCCTACAACCGTTCCGCCCACAAGCTGTCCTGCGAGGTCTACATTCATATTGAAACGATGAGCCGGAAGTTCTGTTTCATGTTCTTTAATATAGTTCCGACTTCCAAGCAGACCTTTCTCTTCTGCACCAAACCATACGAATTCCATTGTTCTGCGTGGTCTGTGTTCTTTGAAATATCTGCAAAGTTCCATGATGATCGCGGCACCGGACATATTATCGTAAGCACCAGGTCCCTCCGGTACTGAATCATAGTGTGCAGTAAGAGTCAGGATCTCCTCTGCTTTATCTGTTCCTTTGATTCGTGCCACTACATTTCGGGATGTACGTGTCACTGTCTCCTGTTCTACGGACAGGCAAGCCTTAGCTGCCCCTCTTGTCACTAGTTCGACAGCATCTTTATAATGAATGCTTACACCCGGAATTCTGTTATCGTAATTTGCCGCTTCTATCCCGGCTGCTTTTTTCTCTTCACCTGGCAGATTCTTCGGTAAGCTGTATGCACGCGGTGTCAAATCTACGCCCTCGTCCAATGGGGAACCGGCAATACTGATAAAACCGGCTACACCTGCTTTCACCAGTTTCTGGTACAGTTCCTTTCTTACCGGGTCATTTACCATAACAATTTTTCCTCTGGCATTTGCGAGGCTGATCTCATCAGCATTCTCCACATACAAAAAAGATTCATTCCGTCCATTCTCATCTGTATTGGCACATCTTCCATATCCGGTTACGATGTATTCTTTTGCATATGGTTCCGTTATCGTAAGCTTCGCCTTTTTTACCTGAAAAGTTTCAAAACAAAACTCTTCCAGATGGTTCTCCACACCAAAACTATTCAATGTTTCCTGAAGAATCGTTGCTGCTTTTTCCTCTCCTACAGTTCCTGCCTCTCTGATATAATCAAACTCCGCCAGAAACTCCATCTGACGTTTTCCACTGATTTCATTTGTGTTCATAATTGTAAAAACCTTCCTCAAATATATTTATGCTACCAGCAATTATTCCTATTATACCATTTACGTATAAGCTTTTTCCACCATTATAAATGAGAAAATTCAGTAAAACCAAATTAATAAAAATAAAAAAGACCTTTATCAACATTTTTACATTGTGTCAGTTAAAGGTCTTTCATATTATGATTTTATTTCAAGCTATTGAAGTATTCATCCCATGGTTTTGGTTCGTTATCTTCTTCCTCTTCCGGAATTGTCTGACTCTGCAGGCCGTCCTGTACTTCTTTACTCTCTGAAGAATCATATGGGTTATCCTGTGTCGTTCTATTATTTTCCACAGAACCATACAAACTATCCTGGGTATTCTCACTTGCTGCATTATTCTGCACTTCTTTGTTCTCATCCGAAGCCACTGATGAATCACCTGTCACACTCCAGAACTGCTGCGGATGCGTCTGATCTTCCTGTGGCTGTTCGTTCTGTGAATAGCTGTCAAACATGGGATTCACATAGTCTCGTGCCACACGTTCTTCTTCCTCTTTCTGCACTTTAAGCTCCCCTGTCAGATCACGATAGAACATTACTTCTGTCATGGCCATATATGGAAATATCCACAAGAGTGCAATATAGAATGTAAAAACAGAAAGAAACATCAATGGGATAAAGCTTATCTTCAGCATCAGATATCTTCCGAAGTTTCCATGCATCATCTCCAGACTCTCTTTCATAGCCTCTGTACTTTTCAATTCCGGCTTATCTGCCAGAATATAATAAGTCATCTCCAGAGGAATGACCAGAATCTGATAAACAATCATTCCAACGATCATCAGAACAACACCTGTATACAGCCAGGTGATCAGCACCTCCACAGAAGCATCTTCACCCGGAAGATTCGCATTACTGTAAATCGTATAGGGCAGCATGGTAAGCAGATTCAGTACTGCCATAAAAAATCCGGCAACGATCACTCTGTCCGGATGATGTCTGTAAAAATAAAACAGGTCATTTAATGAATATACTTTCCCTCTGGCAATATTCAGATACATATAATTCATACCTGCCGCTACCACATTGATCAGCAGAGTCAGAATAAATGTAAATGCATACGACAACACAATATCAATTGTTTCCTCTCCCGGAAATAAAGCCGAGGATATCATGCTGCTGATCAGGGCCAGCGCCTGAACTGCAACAAATGCCAAGATCAGTATCCCATATTTTCCTGACATGGCCTGCTTCGCATAGTTTTTTAATTCACGTCTCGATGTCATGTAATTCTCCTAAATCAGTCTGCCAGACCAAAGGCATCATGTACTGCATTCATTGCGCGCACGCCGTCCTTTTCATTGATCAGAACTGTCACACGAATCTCGGATGTAGAAATCATGTTGATGTTTACGCCCTCATTATAGAGGCTCTCAAACATCTTTGCAGCTACTCCGGGATTACTCATCATTCCTGCACCTACGATGGAAAGCTTCGCAATATTTCTCTCAGAATGAAGCTCTGCAAATCCAAGTCTTGCCTGATTTGCATCCAGAACTGCAACTGCATCATCCAGATCATTTCCATCTACTGTGAAGGAAATATCCTTTCTGCCCGCACGTCCGATAGACTGCAGGATCACATCTACATTAATATTCTTCTTCGCAAGGGTATCAAATAATTTAAAAGCTACACCCGGCTCATCCTTTAATCCGATTACCGCAATTCTCACTGCATCTGTATCCAGCGCAACACCGCTGATCAACATTCTCTCCACTGTAACTTCCTCCTTTACCACAGTTCCTTCACTGTTGTTTAAACTTGAACGTACCACAAGCGGCACGCCATATTTCTTCGCCATCTCCACAGAACGGTTGTGAAGCACCCCTGCCCCGAGAGTCGCAAGGTCAAGCATTTCATCGTAAGTGATCTCTTTGAGCTTTCTTGCTTTCGGAACCTTACGCGGATCTGCTGTGTAAACACCATCTACATCTGTATAGATTTCACAGGCATCTGCATGAAGAGCAGCCGCAAGAGCAACCGCTGTTGTGTCAGAACCGCCTCTTCCAAGAGTCGTATAATCATCATACTTGTCAACTCCCTGGAAGCCGGTAACTATTACAATCTTTTTGCTGTCCAGCTCTCTTCTGATACGCTCTGTATCAATTCTTTTTAAACGTGCATTTCCATGACTGCTTGTCGTATGCATGGAAACCTGAAAAGCATTCAGGGAAACCGCAGGAACTCCCAGTTTATCCATCGCCATTGCCATCAGTGCAACAGACATCTGTTCTCCGATGGTAAAGAGCATATCCATCTCTCTTTTCGGCGGTTTCTCATTGACATCCCTTGCCATAGTGATCAGTTCATCCGTATATTTCCCCATTGCGGACAGAACGACAACCACGTCATTTCCTTTTCTGTACTCTTCTATACAGCGGCTGGCAACATTAAAGATACGTTCTTTATTTGCAACCGATGTACCGCCAAATTTCTTGACAATCAACATTGTTTTACTTCCTCCATAATAAGTTTACAGGAAAGAGAAGATTCTCATATCTTCCCTTTCCTGTTCTGTTTACAGTAATCACTGTACAAATATTTATCTGAAGTATTGTATCAGTGTCCACCTTATCAGGCACACTATATGATACACGAAATCTGTCAGTTTATCAATCTTTAACTCGAATCTTTGCAAGTACCTGATCTCCGATCTGAGCCAGTTTCTCTTCAAATGCTCCCTGTGTCATTTCATCAGTGATAAATGCACATTCCTGTGGAAGCTGTCCCAGGCTGATGATCTCAACATCACCAAATACCTTCTTCGCTTCTTCTGCTGCTTCTTTTTTAATTCTCACGAAAAACTTTCCTGTCACTTCATCCAGTGGTTTCAGTACTGCCGGAGTGCTGTTCCAGTTTGTCACAATGTTAACATGGAGATGTTTTGCGGCATCCACAATATCACCAACTACAGCACTTGCTGTAGGCAGTTTACCTGCACCGCTTCCATAGAACATGGCATCTCCAAGCATATTTCCATGTACAAATACTGCATTAAACACATCATTTACACTGTAAAGAGGGCTGTTCTGGCCGAGCATAAACGGTGCTACCATTGCATAACAGGTTCCATCTGCCAGTCTGCGGCTGGTTCCAAGAAGTTTGATGGTTCTGCCAAGCTTCGCAGCATACTCCATATCTTCAGGTGTGATCTTTGTAATTCCCTCTGTATAAATATCTTCAAAATCAAAATATCTCTCATAAGCAAGAGAGGAAAGGATTGCGATCTTACGGCATGCATCGTATCCTTCCACGTCGGCGGTAGGATCTGCCTCTGCATAACCCTTCTGCTGTGCTTCCTTTAATACAGTGTCAAATTCACAGCCTTCTGTGCTCATCTTATAAAGCATGTAGTTGGTAGTTCCGTTCAGGATACCTGTTACTTCGTCAATCTCATCTCCTGTAAGGGAAGAATTGATGACACGAATGATCGGGATTCCGCCGCCACAGCTTGCTTCAAATAAGAAGTTAATGCTCTTTTCCTTTGCAATATCCATCAGCTCGCGGCCATGCTTTGCAACCAGAGCCTTATTGGAAGTGCAGACATTCTTTCCTGCCAGAAGTGCCTTCTTTACAAAAGTATAAGCAGGCTCCACACCGCCCATAACCTCTACTACAATATCTACTTCCGGATCACTGACGATCTGTTCATAATCATGGACCAGAACCTTCTCTACCGGCTGTCCCGGAAAATCACGAAGATCCAGAACATATTTTACATGAAGTTCCTGTCCGGCACGTCTGGAAATGCTCTCTTTATTTTCATTTAATACTTCAAATACACCGCTTCCAACTGTGCCATATCCTAAAATTGCTACATTGATCATTTTCTTTTACTCCCTGCCTAATATTTTCAGATAATGAATTCCTTCATTCTGTTCAATCGTCTCTACCATTGCTTCTGCATCCCCCTCGCCCGGAAGAATGTCCACACTCAGAGTAAGTGTGGCAATCCCATTGATAGGAATACTCTGATGAATGGTGAGAATGTTTCCATGAAACCGTGCAATCGTCTGCAGGACAACCGACAAAAGCCCCGGTTCATCATCCATCTGGATAATAAAGGTGATCGTCTTTCCCCTTGTCTCTTCATGAAATGGAAAAATATCATCTTTGTATTTGTAGAAAGAGCTTCTGCTGATTCCTGTGCGCTCTGCTGCATCCTGTACAGTGTCCACTTTGCCGGAGTCCAGAAGCTTCTTTGCCTCCACCACCTTCAGCAGGACTTCCGGAACTGCTCGTTCCCTCACTACAAAATATTTCTTTTTCTCTGTTACTGGTTTCTGCATATCAATTTACCTGTCCGTTCTTTAAAGACATTTGTTTTTACACACTGGATATATTATCACACCACACAAAAATACGCAAGAAATATATTCTGCTGAATCATTGTGTAAAATCATTATGCCTCAACACGAAAAAGGCTGTCCTGATTTCAGACAGCCTTTTTTATTCTTTTATTTCTTCAGTGCGATCCATTTCAGATATGCATTGATGAAAATATCAATTCCTCCGTCAAGTACTGCATCCACATTTCCGGTCTCCTCGTTTGTACGATGATCCTTTACCATGGTATATGGCTGCATAACATAAGAACGGATCTGATTTCCCCATCCGATATCTGTCACCTCACCGCGGATACCAGAGAGTTTTTCCTCTGCCTCCTGCTGCTTGAGAAGATACAGCTTGGCTTTCAGCATCTGCATGGCTTTATCTTTATTCATGTGCTGAGAACGTTCATTCTGACACTGTACCACGATTCCGGTAGGATAATGTGTGATACGGATGGCAGATGATGTCTTGTTGATATGCTGACCGCCGGCACCACTGCTTCGATAAGTGTCAATACGGATCTCATCGTCATTGATCTCTACATCCAGATCCTTCTTGATATCCGGCATAACATCACAGGATACAAAAGATGTCTGTCGCTTACCTGCTGCATTGAAAGGAGAAATACGCACCAGACGGTGAACTCCCTTCTCTGATTTCAGATAACCGTAAGCATTTGTTCCGTTTACCTGGAAAGTAACAGATTTGATACCTGCCTCATCGCCGTCCAGATAATCCAACACTTCCAGGGTAAATCCTTTCTTATCTGCCCAGCGGCTGTACATACGGTAAAGCATACCGCACCAGTCACAGGCCTCTGTTCCGCCTGCACCTGCATTCAGCTTAATGATAGCATTCTCACTGTCATATTCTCCGGAAAGAAGTGTCTTGATACGGATATTGTCAAAATCCTTCTGAAACTCATCCAGCATTTCCTGAATCTCAGGAATCAGTGCAGGATCGTTCTCCTCATATCCCATCTCGATCATGGTTTCCATATCTTCCATCTGTGTAACCAGATTCTGATAGGTCTCCATGTCATCTTTCATGTCTTTTAATTCTTTCATTTTCTTCTGGGAAACTTCTGCATCATCCCAGAAATCAGGCGCTTCCATTTCGCGCTCTAATTCTTCGACCTTCTGCTCTTTGTTAGCCAGGTCAAAGTGAATCCCTCACTTCCACTAATGGTTCTGTATAAGTCGCAAGAATGCTCTTGAACTGGTCTAATTCAACCACAGCTTCACCCACTTTCTTATTATAAATATTCTCTGTCGGACTCCCTGTGGATAACCGACTGAATTGCTATAGATTATAGCAGTCCTAGTAAATAATTCGTTTAAAATAATACCATATCTTTAAGCAAATTACAAACAAAGAATTACCCACAGCGTGAAATGATCATTTATCATAACAATCATTTATCATAACAATCATTTCACACTGTGGGTAATCATACTTTACACTGAATTACGCATAAAGTCTGTGTAATTTATGAGAAGAAGCTCTCTGCAACACTTATATCTGCAATATATCCCACTGTTCCTGTCATATAGATGGTTCCGTCCTCTTCCATATCGATCTGTATCATTCCGCCTGGCTGATTTACATTAATACGGGATTCTACCAGCCCCAGCTTATAGGCTGCCGCCGCACAGCTTCCTGTTCCGGAAGCCTTTGTATATCCGGAGCCTCTTTCCCAGATTTCAATCTCCAGATTTCCCTTGTCGACCTGACGGCAAATCTGCAGGTTCATTCTCTCCGGAAATTCATCTGCATTCTCCACATAAGGTCCCAGATTCTTTACAGCTTCTGCACTTACATTGTCTGTAAAAATAATGCAGTGTGGATTACCAACTGTCAGGCAGGTAGCCTTGTATTCTTTTCCATGGAATACGAAATTCTCCTTAATTACTTCACGAACTTCACCGGAAACAGGGATATCGCTGGAGATAAAAGATGGTTTTCCTATGTTTACTTTAAATTCCGTTGCCCGGCTGTTCAGGCATTCCACATGAATCGTGCCTGACATAGTTTCAATGTCAAATTTTTTCTCAGTAATATATCCATTATCCATCAGATATTTGGCAAAAATACGCACGCCGTTTCCACTGATGGCAGATTCACTTCCGTCTGCGTTAAAAATACGCACACCCAATTTCCCATCAATTTCTACCGGTCCATAGAGCACACCGTCAGCGCCAAGCCCAAATCCTCTCTGGCAGAGAAGTGCAATCTTCTTTCCCTGAAGCTGTACCTGATTTTTCTTCGGATCAAGAATCAGATAATCGTTTCCAAGTCCCTGATATTTACTCATAATAATTGTATTTGCCATAACCATATCTCTCCTTCTGATTTATAATCCCGGATACTTCCCGCTTTTGTATCTGCACCGATAATCAATTGTCGGGCAATCTTCCCAACTCACTTCGCCACTTGTCTGAGTCCCCACCCACTGCTTATTGCTCTTCGCAATTGAAGCAGGGACTTACTTGATTCGGTTAAATTTTGTGTCAGGTAATTTTCTCATATCACATCCTGACTTTATATTCATTATATTTTATTGTTTTTACCATGTATATAGAGTAAAATGCTTAAAACATTGCAAAAAATGCTCTGTAGGTATTACAAAAAAGACCATTATATCAGTTCTCTGATATAACAGCCTTACAGCAGCATCGCTCCTCTCTGTTCAGTTTTCTATTTCTTTACCCTATTTCGAAATAGTTACAAAGTTTTTACGATTACTTTGTAATTGCATGATACTATTATCGTGTAATAATGTCAATATCTTTGTAGCATATTTTCTCAGAAATTATAAAATATATTCGTTACTATTTATTACATTCTTAGTAATAATTGTACATTTGCGCATTAAATGATATGATTGTACCATGAATCAAACTTTTCCCTCCGCTTATTGCTTTCCACTGCTTATTTCTTTTCATAATCTCCACAGGGGACTTGCTTGATTCGATTAAATAATCATTGCAGATATCGGAGGCAGATATGTTATTATCAGAACAGTTCTATCAGACAGAAAAAACAGGATACCTGAACGAACAATTCCGACTTTTTCATCTTAAAGACCAGACCAGAAAGGAATTCTCTTACCATTATCATGATTTTCACAAGGTAGTTATCTTCATCTCCGGCAAGGCTGCTTATCATATAGAAGGAAAAGCTTATCAACTGAAACCATGGGACATTCTTCTGGTAAACCGCCATGCCATCCACCGCCCGGAGATTGATCCATCTGTTCCATATGAACGTTTTATTCTCTGGATCCAAAACGATATTCCCTGGCAGGAACTGCTGAAATGCTTCCAGAAAGCAAATGACCGAAGCTATAATCTGGTACGTCTGAACTCTGCTCTTCAGGAAAAGATGAAAGACATCCTGTTTGAACTGGAAAATTCCGCAAAATCCGATGAATATGGAAGAGAAATCCTGACACAGTCACTTTTTCTTCAGTTTATGGTTTATCTGAACCGTATCTTTCTGGAAAAGCAGTACATTTTTGATAAAAAATCCTACACCTTTGACTCGCAGATTGCCAGTATCCTTCAGTATATCAACCACAATCTGAAAGAAGATCTATCTGTAGAAACGCTTTCTGCCAGATATTATGTAAGCAAGTACCATCTGATGCGGAAGTTCAAACAAGAAACCGGCTATACCCTTCATAATTATATTGTAAACAAGCGGCTTCTTATGGCACGTACTCTGATCTCAAATGGAATGCCTGTGACAAAAGCAGCACAGGAAAGCGGGTTCGCAGAATACAGCACTTTTTCCCGGGCATACCGTAAACAGTTCAAAACCAACCCCAGCGAAGAACTGCCTCATTATAGCAATCCTCTAAAATAATGCATCCACTACCTTTACACAACAATTCCATAACACAAAAAAGATGTAACCATGTCTGAAAGAATCTTTCTTCTCAGACATAATTACATCTTTTATTGTTCTCAGGTCGGGCAGATATTCGCGCTCCGCTTACTGTTTCACTTTCTTCTTCGCTGTCGCACAGTAGAATACGAATCCCAGCAGTACCAGTGCCACGATCATCCATCCGGCCAGTGCTGCTGTTCCCAGACCTGCAAATTTATCATAGTAACCTTTCAGATAGATCACAATGATAATCGCCGGAATTCCATAGGCAACATAATTTTTCAGACATTTCGGGAATTTCATACCTGTACCGGCATTCACCTCTGCAATGAAATTGTCCCATCCCCATCCGTTCTTTCTGGTACAAAACAGAAGGTAACCAAGACTTCCAAGAGGAAGAAGGTTATTAGAAACAATAAAGTCTTCCAGATCCATGATGTTGCTTCCATCTCCGAATGGCTGGAATCCGGAAAGTACATTGAATCCAAGCACACATGGAATGCTTAAGATCACAACAAGAACTGCGCAGACAACAACACTCTTTTTACGGTTCCAGCCAAACAGTTCCATATTAAACACGATCAGGTTCTCAAATACAGCAATGATCGTTGAAACCGCAGCAAATGTCAGAAACAGGAAGAACAGACTTCCCCACAAAGCCCCTCCGCTCATCTTTGCAAAAATATTGGGCAGAGTGATAAAGATAAGGCTTGGACCTGCATCCGGCTGGATTCCATAGGAGAAACATGCCGGAATAATGATAAATCCTGCTGTCAGCGCAACAAAAGTATCGAGTACGGTGATGCTTACCGCCTCTCCGGTAAGGCTTCTGGATTTGTCCAGATAACTTCCGAAGATCAGCATGGCACCAATACCAATGGATAATGTAAAGAATGACTGACTCAATGCCGCAAATACTACATTACCAACTCCTGCTTCCTTAATCTTCTGAAAATCAGGAATCAGATAGAAGCGGATTCCTTCTCCCGCGCCTTCCATCATTACTGAATGAACCGCAAGGATCACCATAATGATAAGCAGTGCACTCATCATTACTTTGGAGATTTTTTCAATACCATTTTGCAATCCCATGAAACAGACTGCAAATCCGATCAGACAGATGATCACCATCCATAACATCATCGTCGGTGCATTTCCCAACATATCGGAAAAAGACTGTGTTACTGCTTCCGGAGTCGCTCCAACGAAATCTCCCCGCAGACTCTTCACACAATAGTAGATCATCCATCCTCCTACTGTTGTGTAAAACATCATCAGCATATAACATCCAATAATACCAATAAATTTCAATGGCTTCCAGCAGCTTCCTGCAGGTGCCAGTTTGTCAAAACATTTCGCAACACTTGTGTGGCTTCCCCGTCCTACCGCAAATTCTGCTACCAGAACCGGAATACCGAGAATAACCAGAAAACATAAGTAGATCAGGATAAAGGCCGCGCCTCCATATGCCCCGCAGATATACGGAAACTTCCACACGTTTCCAATACCGATGGCACATCCTGCTGACACCAGGATAAAACCAAGGCGTGAGCCGAAAGACTCTCTTTTCATACTGTTTTTCCCCCTTTATGGAATTGTTATGTGACTGTTCATCAATCATAATCACATAGCTGTGGATGTACTGAACAGTTCAGACAGATATTCACAATCTGCCAATTCAACGCGTTAACGTGTTTTTGCGCACGATAAAAGGGCCTCATGATTCAGCCCTTTTATTTTGCAGCAGACATGATCTGCTCACAATGTTCTTTTTACAAAATCATTACTGCCCGCTCTGTAGTAATGAACTCACCACATACAGAAATGGGAGTCTTCTCAACTGAGATAAACGAGTCAGACCTTATTCTTACGTCCACAGCACTGTTTGTATTTCTTACCGCTTCCACATGGGCAGGGATCGTTCGGATATACTTTGATTTCTTTTCTCTGAACCGGTTTCTTAGGACCTGCACTGTCATCCTTGTTTGTTCCGGTAACTTTAGCTACCTGTTCACGCTCGATCTTCTGCTCTACATGTACATGGTACAGCATACGAAGAGTATCTTCCTGAATGGATGTGATCATTTCGTTGAACATATCAAACGCACTCATTTTATATTCAACAACCGGATCTCTCTGTCCATAAGCAGCAAGTCCGATACCCTGACGAAGGATTTCCATATCATCAATGTGATCCATCCACTTGCTGTCAATGCATTTCAGAAGTACAACTCGCTCTAATTCACGAAGCTGCTCCGGTTCCGGGAACTCTGCTTCTTTTTCTTCATAGAGCTTCACTGCCTCTTCTTTCAGTTCATGTCTGATCTCATCGCGTTTCTTGCCTTTTACACTCTCAGCTGTAAGCGGTCTGATCGGAATGATCGGAGTAAGAACACCGTTAAATTCATTCAGATCCCACTCTTCAGAATCTACATCATCAGAGAAACACATATCAACATAAGTATCCACTGTATCCTGGATCATCTTATAGATTGCTTCACGCATATTCTCACCGTCGAGAACCTGACGACGTTCTTTGTAGATGATCTCACGCTGTTCATTGTTTACCTGGTCATAATCAAGAAGATTCTTACGGATACCAAAGTTGTTAAACTCAATCTTCTCCTGAGCTTTCTCAATTGCATTGGAAAGCATCTTGTGCTCAATCTGTTCATTCTCTGCAACACCAAGAGATGTAAAGATCTTCATCAGTCTCTCAGAACCGAACAGACGCATCAGGTCATCTTCCAGGGAAATATAGAAACGGGATTCACCCGGATCTCCCTGACGTCCGGAACGTCCGCGAAGCTGATTATCAATACGTCTGGACTCATGACGTTCTGTACCGATGATCATCAGACCACCTGCATTTCTTGCCACATCATCCAGCTTGATATCTGTACCACGACCAGCCATGTTAGTGGCGATCGTAACTGCTCCTGCCTGACCTGCCTGTGAGACAATCTCTGCCTCAAGTTCATGGAACTTGGCATTCAATACATTATGTTTGATTCCCTGTCTCTTCAGCATACGGCTGAGAAGCTCGGAAGTTTCAATCGTAATGGTACCGACCAGTACAGGCTGCTGTTTCGCATGAGCTTCCACTACAGCATTGACAACTGCGTTGAATTTCTCTTTCTTTGTCATATAAACAGCATCTTCATGGTCAACTCGGATAACCGGTCTGTTAGTCGGGATCTCTACAACGTCCATTGCATAGATATCACGGAATTCTTTCTCCTCTGTGACAGCTGTACCGGTCATACCGCCCTTCTTATCATATTTATTAAAGAAGTTCTGGAAAGTGATGGTTGCCAGAGTCTTGCTCTCACGTTTGATCTTAACATGCTCTTTCGCTTCGATTGCCTGATGAAGACCATCTGAGTAACGGCGTCCCGGCATGATACGTCCGGTGAATTCATCAACAATAAGGATTTCATCATCTTTAACTACATAATCCTGATCCTTATGCATCAGGTTATGGGCGCGAAGTGCAAGTGTAATATTATGCTGGATTTCCAGATTCTCCGGATCTGCCAGGTTTTCAATATGGAAAAATTTCTCAACCTTATGAACGCCCTGCTCTGTAAGGTTTACGATCTTATCTTTTTCATTTACAACGAAGTCACCTGTCTCGATAACTTCTTCACCCATGATGGCTGCCATCTTGGTCATCTCATGGCTGGCTTCACCGCGCTCTAACTGCTGAGCAAGGATATCGCAGGCCTCGTATAACTTGGTTGACTTACCGCTCTGTCCTGAAATGATCAGAGGGGTACGTGCCTCGTCGATGAGAATGGAGTCGACCTCATCGATGATACAGTAGTGCAGATCTCTCTGTACCAGCTGTTCTTTATAGATAACCATGTTGTCACGCAGATAATCGAAACCAAGTTCGTTGTTCGTAACATAGGTAACATCACAGTTGTATGCAGCACGACGCTCATCCTGCTTCATATCATTTAAAACAACACCGACTGTCAGGCCAAGAAACTCATGGATCTTTCCCATTTCTTCCGCATCTCGTTTAGCCAGGTAATCGTTGACTGTTACGACATGCACACCTTTGCCTTCCAGTGCATTTAAATATGACGGAAGTGTGGCGACAAGTGTTTTACCTTCACCTGTTCTCATCTCTGCGATACGTCCCTGATGGAGAATGATACCACCGATGAGCTGCACACGGAAATGTTCCATCCCAAGAACACGCTTGCCGGCTTCACGTACAACCGCAAATGCCTCAGGAAGCAGATCATCCAGTGTCTCTCCCTCTTCAAGACGTTTCTTAAATTCTCTTGTTTTTCCTCTAAGTTCCTCGTCACTTAATTTCTGCATGTCCGGGCGCAGGCTCTCGATTTTCTCAACCAGAGGCATGATACGCTTAACCTCTCGCTGGCTGCGGGTCCCGAATACTTTTGAAAACATATTCATATTAGGTTTTACTCCTGTTTATTTCTTTTTTATACAAGCATTGCTGCCATATAACAATTGCTACTGTGCGGAATAATTTCTGTTCACTCCGTCCACAGCAGACATGTCAGCAGCATGCGAACATTACAAACGCTTACTATAATACACAATACTTATATATTCTAACACTTTCCGTTATGGAAAACAATGAATTTTTCATGAACAAACCAAGAAAATTACGGAGTCACCAAAATTTACGTTACTGTTCACTCCGTTCACAGTAACGTAGCCAAAATTCATTCCAGATTGCCTGCGGCAATGGAATTTTGGCTTGTATGTCTCGGGATTTTGGCATATTCATACCAAAACACCTCGCGGGATAGTGGTGTGTGAACAGTAACAAATTTATCGCTTTGTATCCACGATCAGTCTGCCAAATTTCTGCAGTTCCTTTTTGGCCTGTATAAAATCCGGTAAATGCCACTCCCAGTTCGGAGAACCAATGGTTCCCGGTGTGTTGATATGGCCCTCTTTTCCAAGTCCAAGAATATCTGCCAACGGAATGATCGCATATTCTGCCTGATTCTGCATGGTATACTGCAGGAATCTGTCCTTGACAGAGCCCTGTGATGCTCCCGCCTTCTTTAACATCCTGCGGATTTTTCTTCTGGCTGCGGCACTCATATTTCCATACCACTGCATGATCGTATCATTGTCATGCGTTCCTGTGTAAAAAATCATGTTTTCCACATCATGGAAGGTATCTCGGGCATATTTTCCACCTGTTTCTATGGAGAAGATCAGAATCTTCATTCCCTTCAGATGATAATGATCTTTCAGCATCAGAACCTCCGGACGAAGCAGCCCCAGATCCTCTGCTACCAGATCTAATCCCGGAATTTCTTTCTGAAGTGTATCAATGACCTCATATCCCGGTGCCTCGATCCATTCACCGTCAATAGCAGTCGGGCAGTCTGCCGGAATTTTCCAGTATGTATCAAATGCCCGGAAATGGTCGATCCTTATAATATCAAACAATTTGTTGCTATAGCCGATCCTGTCCACCCAGAATCTGTAATCCTGTTCCTTCATATGCTCCCAGTCATAGATCGGATTTCCCCATCTCTGCCCTGTAGCACTGAAATAATCAGGCGGTACTCCGGCGATGAAGATCGGACGTCCATCTGTATCAAGAAGAAAGTTATCTTTTCCACCCCATACGTCTACAGAATCCTGTCCCACATAGAAAGGAACATCTCCCATAATCTGGATTCCGGCATCGTTTGCAGCCTTCTTCACCTTCATCCACTGTGTGTAGAAAATATACTGAAGAAACATCTGATACTGCGCCTCTGTCTCCACCTCTGCCGGTAACTTCTGTCTGTTCTCCGGCCAGGTTCTATATTCTTCCGGCCAGTCATTCCAGCATTCTCCGTTATTTGCTTTCTTTAATGCGCGGAACACACCATACTCATATACCCATTCCTGTGAAGCAAATTCTTTATATGCTGTTTCTTCCTGTCCCTTTTTCTCTGTAAAAACATCAAACGCAGTTCTTAAGAAAGGCTCTCTGTACTGGCGGACAGCCTCATAATCTACTCTTGTAGCTCTCTCCTGAAATTCCTTTGGATGTTCCTTTAACAGACCTTCCTCTGCAAGCGCATCAAGACTGATATATAACTCATCCCCTGCACAGGAGGAGTATGGCTGGTATGGGGAATTACCATAGCCAACCGGATTCAGTGGCAGTATCTGCCATATCTTTACATGATTCTCCTTTAATAACTCGATAAATTGGAATGCAGATTCTCCAAGTTCTCCGGCACCAATACGGGACGGAAGTGCGGAAACTGGCATTAATACTCCGGCTTTTCTCATGATTTTTGTGCTCCTTCCTTCTTTTTACACTTCTTCATTTATAAAATTTCGGTAACTATTCTTCAGCAATCCATTCCAACAGAATATACAAGTCAATATTCCATTGCCGCAGGCAATCCGGAATGAATTTCAACTTGTAATTTTTTAACTGCTGATCAGTTACAAATTTCATAATATCTTTTGATATTTTAACATATTCAGGCCACTTCGTCAAAGCATTCCTTATGCGCTAAAGGTATATATTTTTCCTGACAAAAAAGCTCCCTTACAGGGGGCATTTTGTCTCTCTGTAAGGAAGCTTTTCTTTATGAAAACTTTTTTATGGCTGTCTATGTTTCATATTTTTGATCTTATAAGCAGATTTAGAATTCCGGTTCGATCAGACCGTAAGTATTGCCTTTACGTTTGTAAACTACATTTACCTGCTCTGTCTCTGCATTGTAGAATACAAAGAAATTATGTCCGAGCAGTTCCATCTGTACGCATGCATCTTCCGGATACATTGGTTTGATTCCGAATTTCTTGGTACGGATGATCTTAACTTCTTCATCCTCATCGTAGTCTTTGTCCAGATATGCTTTCTGGAAGTTGGCTGCTGCCTGCTGTTTGTCTACGATTTTATTTTTGTACTTGCGAAGCTGACGTTCAATGACTTCCTCTACCAGATCGATTGATACATACATGTCATTGCTTACCTGTTCGGAACGAATGATATTTCCTTTTACAGGGATTGTCACTTCAATTTTCTGTCTTTCTTTTTCAACACTTAAAGTTACTACAACTTCGGTGTCAGGAGTGAAATACCTTTCCAGTTTACTGAGCTTGTCCTGGACTGCTGTCTTAAGACCTTCTGTAACTGTAATATTTTTTCCGCTGATGATAAACTTCATGCTTCCATCCCCTTTGCTGTTTGATGAATCTATTATAACACACATTTTTGAATTTTAACACTATTTTATTAAAATTTCACATTTTTTCTGTTTACTTCAGAAATAACTTTAAAGTTCCTTTGTCATTATGGGGAAATAGCAAAAATTCTGTAATTGTTCTGTACATTTTCACTGTGATTCCTGAGATTACTATAAAAATTAGTTAAAGTTTAATCAGTTCTGAGAATGAAATATTTCCGCCAAAAAGATCCAATGCACTGCCTACTGTGACATCCAGTCTGTCTTTTCCATATTTTCGCAGATCCTCAATATCCTTCATGGAGCCAACTCCACCTGCGTAAGTAACCGGATTTCCTTTATACTCCCCCAGCAGAGATGCAAGTTCTGTTTCAACTCCGCGTGCCTTTCCCTCCACATCTACTGCATGGACCAGAAACTCATCGCAGTAACTTCCCAGTTCTTTCATAATATCCAGTGTCATAGTGACATCTGTAAATTTCTGCCAGCGGTCTGTCACAATATAGTATTTTCCATCTTTTCTGCGACAGCTCAGGTCAAGAACCAGTTTCTCTTTTCCCACAGTCTCTTTCATTTTGTTCAGATTTTCCCAGGAAATCCTTCCATCTTTAAATACATAAGATGTAACGATTACATGACTGGCACCTGCACTAAGATATTCCCCTGCATTTTCCGGGTTCACTCCTCCGCCGATCTGTAATCCTCCCGGATAAGTATGTAATGCAAGAATCGCCTGTTCTTTTGTTGATTCATAGTATGGGGAGTCATGACCATTTAACAGAATTACATGTCCTCCTTTTATCCCTGCCTTTTTATATAATTCTGCATAGAAAGATGCATCCTGCTCAGATACAAAATTCTCACTTGCCTGATCCTGTACGTCCGTAAGGCTCCCACCTACAATCTGCTTTACTTTTCCATTATGTATATCAATACATGGGCGAAATTTCATAAAATCCATACCTCCATATCCGTTATATGTACTCTCAGAATCTTTTTGTACTTATAGCAAGCCTCTTAATTAATGCATTTGAGACAGTTCAGCAGAGTGCGAAAGACAAGGAAGATATCTGCAGGCGTGCTGACGCAGGATTTCAGTTACTGTTCACTCCGTTCACAGTAACAGATTTCACGCTCTGATGAGCTGAATCAATATGCATTATTTACAATGATTGCTATAGTTAGATGCAAAAACAAATGCAATAAAAACTTCGGGAGTACACTATTTAAATTTTACCGATTTAACACGATAATACCATAAATTATTCCTGATGTCTATCTTCCTTCTGCCGCATTGCCAACAGCATCCCCCACATCTTCTACAGCATTACCTACCCCTTCGCCCAGATCTTTGACGCTGTTTCCCAGTTCACCGGATACTGTGCCGTCACCGTTGTTGTTTTCATCAATTCTGGTATTATCTGCAGTGTTATCTGTTGCATTGCTATTCTGTTTTGTCTCATTTTCTGCAGCTTCATCCTCTGCGGCAGTTCCATTGTCTGTGACGGTTCCACCATTATTTACATTTTTATCTGCCGCATTGTTTCCTGATGTGCTATTTCCATTTGCATTGTTTTCTCCTGCGTTATTTTCCATGTTATCATCGTTTGCAGCATTATTATCCGTCATATTTTCTTCGTTTGTGTCTGCCTCATCAGCTGCTTTATTTGCATTCCCACATGCTGTGAACATGCACAGTGACATAATAAGTGCTGTACCTGTCAGAATCTTTTTTACCTTTATTCCCATATTCATCTCCTGTTCCCGGAAAGCATTCTGCCGATCCATGCAGCAGAACCTCTCCGTCTTTTCATGTTTTTATATTATGTTTTTAATATGTACCAAAAACTCAATACTATTCTGGAAAAAATTTACTTTTCATGCTATGATTTAAATAACACAAAACAGATTACTCCGTACATATATACTCCCACAATCTAGCGCATTGCCATAGCAGGATTTCACTCATTAATGAGATGGATTGACTGCGGTATTTTACGGAATATCTATAACTCATATTTACAGGAGGTTATCATGAAAAGAAA
>OBWW01000404.1_pt1 | contig 35876 bp, 25 predicted proteins | sample 1538091 | NCBI WGS metagenome assembly OBWW01 (sample SAMEA2580125, study PRJEB22360) | human gut metagenome | biome: human gut; feature: human-associated habitat; material: faeces | place: Denmark | collected 2008/2010 | reverse complement strand
CCAGCTCGACGCTGCGGGCGGCCGGGCCAGCGCGGGCGAGCCGGTCACGGCTCGACCGTTCACGGGTCGTGTAGTCCAGGAGGGCGCGGCGGATCTGTTCCTCGTCATTCCTTGCGGCGGCCAGATGCTCCGGCTTGTGGTCCATGGCATAGTTGCCGCGCAGGCCTTCCAATCCGGCGCGCCACTTGTCGACCTGGTCGGACAATGCCTTGTCGTCCCGATCATCCTCGTCATCGACGCGGGTGGGTGTCATCAGATCGCATACCGCGTCCAATCCCTCGGACGCGTTCGTGAACCGCCAGGACGGTCCGAAGCCGGGCTCTCCGGCCCAACCGCCGTCGCGTTCGAACCAATGCCTGTACTCGTCGCATCGCGCCTGTTCGCGTTTGCGGTCGTCCGCCGTGGACAGGTGGTGCTTGTGGTCCGCGCTGGACGTGTCGGCCGAGGACAGGTATCCCTTGACGCGTTCCAACGACGAGTGGATCAATGATTGCAATGTCGGCGCGTACAGGCCGCCGTTCGGGCTCGCGACGATCATGTCCATGTAGCATTTGAGCGAGTAGACCTCCTGGACCACGTCGTCGTGGCGGATCCAACAGGATGGCAGGGTGCGCGCCCAATCCGTGTAATGCGTGGTGAGGAACCGGCCCATGCGGATGGTGTGCAGCATCATCAGATCGATGTCCATGCGCGTGGGGGAGCCGGTCAGGTCCAACGGGCGGGCCTCTACCATGGTGGCGAGGGAGTTCTGCGGGAGTTTGGCCCACAGGCCGGGACCATGCTCCGGCTCGTTGAGCGGGGCCATGGTGATCTGCGTGAGAAGCTGGTCCAGGTTGCGCGCCATGGAGGACGGCAGGTCCTTGCCGGTCAGCTCCTTGTATTTGCCGTTCACGGCGGCGGTCAACTGTTCGTACGCGTGCTCGCATTGCTCCCTGACGGACAGTTCTCCACGCTGCCTGTTCACCATGTCGTCGAACATGGTCCTGACTTCCTCCTGGAAGTCGCGTTCCATGTCGTCGGTCCAGAACGACGGCCGTTCCAAACCGTCCGTCACGCCACCCGGGGTGGACGGTCCATGCTCCGGCTCGTCCCGTCCCGTGGCGTCGTCCATGATCGCATCCGGTTCCCCGGGCTTGTCGGCCTCGTCCGGCGTGGTGGATTCCGTCGGCGTGGACGCGGGGGAGACCATCTCGTCGAAGAACTTGTCCACGGCGTCGTCGCTCATGCGGTCGCTCCTTCCGTCTCATGCCATGCCTGGCCCGCGGCGGGACGTAGGTCCTCCAATCCCTCGCGCCACCAGTCGCGGTCGTGGAACATGATCATGTGCACCAGGGCGGGCGCCTGGCCCAATGGTTCCACGAGCGCGTAGCCGACGGGCAGGAGGCTCAGTTCCTGCTGGGTGACGGATTCCTCACGTTCGTGGCGAGTGGTCAATCCGCCCAACGGCCCCTGGCCCGGATTCCAGGAGGATTCGCGGCGGGTATGGTGGTGCGTGCCGATCTGGCTGATCCACCATTTCAACGTCTCGTCGTCGGACACGCCCTTGAGCATGATCCGATGGCAGTTCTCCCACACGGTCTGCTCCACGGCCTTGCCGTACCCGTCCTTCTCGTCGGCCATCTGCTGGCGGGACTGTTCCACGATGATCAGCTGGTAGCCGTTGCCGCCGCCCTGGGTGATGGCGTTGCGCAGGCCGGGCCATTTCTCGATGTTCGACAGTTCGTCCAACACGAATCGGGCGGGAGGTTCGATCTTGCCGCGCGAGCCGGACGCCTTGTCGAACGCGAGGTCCTGGCATGCCTCCTGGAACGTGTCGAGCAGGAGGCTCACGAAGATGCCCGCGTTGCCGGCGACGCCGCCGTCACGGCGTGGCTTGGACAGCACGTACACGGTGTCGCCGCGCAGCACCATGCGTTTCGGGTCGATCAGTCGCGGGTCGGAGGGACTCAGGTTCATGCGGGCTCGCACGTTCGGGTCGGCGAGGATGCTGAACGCGTTCTTCACGCCGAACCATTCGCTGCCTTTCTGACGGGGATCGACGTGGGGCAGGGCGTTCAACGTCGCGGCCCAACGGTCCATCTCGCGTTCGTTCGTGTACTTGCGGATCAGGTCGGCGGCCTCCTGCGCGGCCTCCGGCGACAGGCTCCACTTGTAGCAGTCGTTGATGGTGCGGTCCGCGATGGCCGCCGCGTACAGCATGGCCTGCACATACATGGTGGCGCTCACGCCCCACTCCTGGTTGTTGGAGCCGCTTCCCATGCCGCCGATCGCGACCATGGTCTGCGCGCGGCGCATCGCCACGGCCGGATCGTCGCAACCCTGCAACGGCGTCCAGTTCATGTTGTGGCGCGTGTCCGGATCGTTCTCCGCGACGCCTTCCGGGTCGAAGATGTGCGTGGTGCCCGCGCCACGGCCACCGTATTCGGCCCCGTTCTTACGATCCTTCACACCACATTCGCGCAGGTAGCGGGTCGTTTTGATGATGTCGCCTCGCGTGGAGGTCGCGAGCACGAAACCGGGAGCCTCGACCACGCTGGGGATGACGACGCTGACGGTCTTGCCGGAACGGGTAGGACCCAACACGTAGATGTGCCGTTCGGAACCCAGCCACACCTCCATGTTCCACGAATCGCCCACATACCATGCCGCATGCCATGGGCGCGGACGAATGGCGCCCGGCCTACGATACCGGAAATCCTCAAGCATGCGCGGCAGGACGGAGGGGAGCACGTCACGGTTGACGGCGCGTGGTCCATAGTCGGCGGCGAGCTGACGCCACGTGGCCACGCCGGGACGCGTGGACAGCCAGTCCGCGGCCCTTTCGCCGGAATCACGGTACGCGTCCCAGAAGATCCACAAAACCATGACCAGCATGAACGCGACCGCGAACACGGGCAGTGTCAACAGCGTCCACGCGAGCATGCCGCCCTTGACGAGCAGGAACATGATCATGGAGAGGATCAGCGCGAACACGCACACCATCGCGCCGGCACGGACCACGAGATGGCTTTCCTCGTCGCTCAACCGTTCCAGCAGGTTCGTGTGGCGGGCGAGCCATTCGCCCGTCTTGGACGATTCGAATTTCCGCCACACGCCCATGACCTTGCGACGGTTGTCCGCGTTCAGTTCCTCACGGTCATACGAGCCATCATTCCAATATCGGGCCATACCATTCCTCCTTCGCGATTGTTTTTCCCTGGAAGGGCTTGTCTCACGACGCTTTTCGCAGGCTCGACGTGTCGAACACGTCCGCCCACATGGGGCCGGCGATGGGCAGTATCATGCGTGGATGCTCGTGTCCGATACGCCAGATGCCATAACCTTGGGCCAGGCGTGGGATCTGTTCGAGTTCGTCCTCGCTCAGATCGGGGATGAGCCGGTTCAGCAGGGGGATGTTCTCACCACCCTGGCGGTAGATGATCTTCGTCTCCATCAGGTTCATCAGCTGTTCGACCTTGCCGCGCAGGCCACTGCCGGCCGTGAACACCTGGGTCATGTCCGCGACGCCATGCACGATCAGCCATGTCGCGCAACCCCAATGGCCCGCGGACCGTTGGCGCGTCTGCAACGAGTCGACCAATTGCGGGTTCGACAGCAGATCCCACGCCTCCTCGCACACGATGATGCGACGCAATCCGTCACGCGCCTGCAACAGCCGGTCGATCCACGAGCTGACCGCCGCGGTGTACACGCGTTTCAACGTGGGATCCTGGAACACGGGACCGGACGTGTCGAACACGATGATCGGCGCGGTCGGATCCAACGTGATCGTGGACTCCTTGTCGAACATGCCGCTCATCGTGCCGTCATCGACCATGGGGGAGAACACGCGTGCCGCCTCGCTGGCCTTCTCACGCGCCAGATCACGGTAATGCTCGAAGCCGTGGATATGCGAGTATATGGAATCCACCCAATCCCAGTCGGACAGTCGTTTGACCGCGGCCTGCAACGTCATCGGACCGATACCGTACGAGGCGATGAGCTGGTCGATCAGGGACAGCATGTCCTTGTCCAACGGGAACGGACGGTCCGGTTCCCTCACCGCCTCCGCCAACGCCATCATGGCGCTTTTCCTGCCGGCCAGGACCTCCTGGCGCAACGCCCTACGATCCTCGTCCGACGTGACGTGGGACATGTCGGGCATGGCGAACGGGTTCAGATAGTTGCCTTTGCCGGGGGAGACGACCTGCCCGCCGGGAATGGCCCGCGCAATGGCCTTCCATTCGCCCTGCCGGTCGGATTGGACGATGATGTTGCGTCCGAAACCGATCTCGCGCACGGCGATCGTCTTCGCGCAATAGCTTTTGCCCTGGCCGCGCAGGCCGCTGAAGAACAGGTCGGGACTGGTGGTCATGTGCGCGTCGTACGTACCCCAGCAGTCGAATTGGAACAGTTCGCGGGAAAGCGCGTCGATGCCGATCGGCGGACCCGGGATCAGCTGCGCGCCGGAACCGGCCACGAAAGTGGTGAGCACTCCCGCCCGTCCCGTGCTGGTCTGATGCCATGGGATCAGGGGACGTTCGTTGAAATCGCGGGTGATCATGTCCAACGGGCTCGCGGAACCCAACGGGAGCATGCCTTCCTCGTCACGCTGCCGCGCCTTGTACAGGCTCTTCGTCTGGCTGACCTGCTTCGACACCATCGAATACAGGCGTCCGCGAGCCGATTCGACCGCGCCGCGGTCGGAACGCGAATACCGGTGTTCCGGCACACGCACCGACCGGCCGGCGCCGTCACGCACGCGCATGAGCCAGTCAAGTTCGGGAATGGACAGTCTGGTCGGCGCGGGAACGAAACCCACCACGCCGACGCCACGCCGCGCGGGACGGCCGAGCCTGTGCCCATCGTCCTCCAACATCGGCACGAACGGATCGGCCCCATCGCCGTCCGGTTCCATGCCATCTGCTTCCGAACCGTCGTATTCGTCTTCATCGTCGACGGACATTCCCACCTCTTTTGAAAAGACGGAAGATGGGCGGGAGGAATCCCGTGGATACGGAACCATCCCACCCATCATGGATGTGAGCCGGTCCGACGTCACACGTTGTATCCGGCATGGGCCATCAGCATGCCCGCCACGACCATCAGCACGAAGCAGACGACGGCGAGCACGATGAACAGGACGGCCTTGCCTTGACGGGTCTTACGGCTCATGGCGAGAACCTTTTCCTTGGTCTTGCGGCCAACGAAGGTGCTTTTCTGTTTGACGGCCATGTACACGAACGCCTCATACAGGCATGAGGCGGCGACGACCATCAGGACCAGGATGCAAAGGGTTGCAGCCATATGGATTCCTCCCTAGTTAGGACATGTCCCGGAATCGGCCGGCCATGCGACCGCACGGTTCCGCACAATCCACATGACACGCGGACGATATCAGACAGGGGGATTGCCCGCTAGTCCACGTGGCCGGTGTCAGCGGGCCGGCTGATATCCGTGTCCGTGTGGGTATGGCGGATTTCTTCCATACGCCGGTCGGCGCGTGCCGCGACGACGCACATGCTCCATGCCATCAGCAGGCCGAGGAGCCAGAAGACGGCGATGATGATGATTACGCCCATCGTGTTCCCTCCTTGCATCGGGGATTCTCGTTCCCTGTGCCGTTCTTTCCACATGCACCACGTCCGATACCGTTACGGGGGTGATTGTGAGGGCGTGTGGCGTGTGGAGCCGGTTTTCCTTTTTCGTTTCCGAACGTCGTTGGACGGGAGGCATGGGGCCGCAGGGATATGAGGAGCGCAAAGGGAGGAAAAAACGGCCGGAACAGGTTCGGGAAACCCTTGTATGGGTTTCCGTCGTCCTGTTCCGGCCGTCTGTAGGATGGTATCGGATGTTCGGTTATGTTCGGGATGCGGTCTCGCTGGCTTGATCATGCCGGAAGCCGTCAAGACCTGCGAAGAGGGTCAGACCAGGCCGATGCCGGGATCGTCCGGCCGCGTATCGTCCGGAATATCGGCCGGGTCCGGCGGTTGGAGTCCTTGACCCGTGGACGGATTGTCCAATCCATGAATGGGAGTCATGCCGATCATGTGGCGGGTGGCGGTGGTGTTCCTTTGACGTCTGATGATCGGGAGCCGGCCACGCAGCAGGCCCGTGATCCGGTCGATGAGCATGGGGGAGAGGCGCTGGTTGGTGGAAAGCTGTTCGTGGACGATGTCGGGCACGTCGTCCAGAACACTGAGATCGTACCTGTCCCAATCGTCGATGAGGGACAATTGCCAGTACGCGTTGTCCTCCTCTCCCCATTGGTCGGTCCAGAACGGTTTCGTCCGGTAGTCCCCGTTGTCCATGGCGTCGGGATCCATGCCGTTCCACAGGCTCGCTCCGCTGTCGTAGATCGGGGCGGGACGGATGGCGAAGGATTCCACGTCCCTGATCAGACCGAAATTGTTGTAATGCCGGTCCGTGTTGCGTAGCAGGAAGTCGAGGAACAGGAAATCATCCGTGGCGTGCATGATCGTGTCACGGTCGACGCCGAGCCGTTGGCAGGCCTCCACCCAGATGTCGCGCCGTTCCCGGTATCCTCCCTTCCGGAAGATCCGCATGATCTGTCCGGCGGGAATGAGCTCCTCCGTATCCGAAAGCATTTCGTCGCATGCCGACACCCTGGCCCCGTTGATCCTGCCCACACGGTATTCGACATGGTCGATGCCAAGCAGGCGGGCCGTTTTCCACGCTATCCGCTCGTTGTCGGGCTCCTGGCCGGACCGTCCCGCCTTGATGAGGGTCCTGACGCCGTCGTCACGGATGATCCACCGTTTGGGCAGGTCTCCGGCGCTGGTCACGTCCGGCGTGTTCACGTCGCCGATACGGGATGAGTCGCCGGTGAACAACGCCTTGCCGAGCCGTTCGTCGAAATCGTTGTGGAAGAAGTTGAGGTCCTCCCAACGCAGCGTGTCCATGCCGGCGGGACGGATCCAGTACTGGTCGGACAGGCTCAATCCCATGGAACGGTCGAGCAGTTCTTTTCCGGAGGGGATGCCCGTGGCCATGAGCAGCGTGCGCAGACCGTCCCTTGTGGCGGGGATTCCCCGGGACCGCCACCATGCGGTCACCGAATCACTGTCGGGTCGGGGCTGTCCATCCACGTACATGCCGACCGGTACGCGGCTCGGATCGAACACGTCACCCACTTCGAGGATGAGACCCGCGTTCGATGAGTACGCGAATTCCAGTACCGGATGGTTCCGGCACATCAGTACACGGTTCATTTCAAATAGCATCGGACCCCGCGATTATGGTGGATGGATTCATTGCTTCCCGTTTCCCATGGTAGCAACGTGGATGTCCTTCGTTCATGTGGACGTTCCAGGGGGAAACGGACGGCCGGAAAGGGTACGGACATCCTTTCCGGCCCCACATTGGGAATCCATGTTTGTATTGCCCTCTGCTAGGCGGCCCGGCTCGCGACAGGTCTACGGGAATCTCGGCCCTTCGACCGTTTCGCCCGTTCCCAAGGCTGGACGTCCCTAACGTGGCCGCCATCATGAAGCGGCATGGACGTCACGGCAGAGGATTCCGGCGCGTTAGGCTTTAGCTTCGGCCCGGCCTTCCGACCGGAAAGAAGGGCATGGGTTGAAGCTGTACCCCCATATATCCGCGGATTCGCGACATTACAAATGTTTATACCCCCGGCGGAAAGGCCATGATGCGGAACCGTGGGAAAGAGAAATGGCCGGAACAGGGTCGGGAAACCGTCATGTGGGTTTCCGCCGTCCTGTTCCGGCCGCCTGTTTGTTTGGAGGGGGAATTGGGTCAGCGCATGCCGTGGCGTGCGGTCACGTCCATGCGGCGGCGTTTCAGGTCGAGCGTGGCGGCGCCCATGCCGGCGAACGCAACGACGGCGAGGATGATGCCGTTCGTGTCCGCGCCGGTGGATGCCATGACCTTGTCGGCCTTGGCGGCCGCTTCGACCGTGGCCTGCTGGGCGGCGTTCAGACTGGTCTGGCCGGCATTGTCGTCATGCTTCGGGTTGGCGGCCTGCTGGGCCGTCTTGAGCGCTGCCTTCGCGGTCTCGTAGTCGCTCTTGGCCTGGGCTTCGACCGTCTGGGCCTGCTTGAGGTCGGCCTGCGCCTTGGCGAGGATCGTCTTGGCCTGGTCGAGCGCGTCCTGTGCTTCCTTGACCTTGGCCTGCGCGGTCTTGACGGCTTCCGTGTCCTTCGCGTCGCTCTTGGCCTTGGCGAGGCGTGCCTGCGCGTCGGTCAACGCCTGCTGCGCGTTCCTGACCGCGGTTTCGGCGTCCGTTTCGGCCCGCTTGGCCTTGTCGGCCTCGTTCCTGGCGGCGTCGTATGCCTGGGTCTTCGCGTCCAGGTCGGCCTGCGCGGCGGCGAGGGCCTGGGTCCTGGCCGCGAGGTCCGTCTTGGCGTTTTCGAGGTCCTTGACCTGTTGGGCGGCCTTGTCGCTTTCCTTCTTGGCCTGCTCGTACGCGGTCTGGGCCTTGGCGAGGGCGTCCTGCGCGGTCTGCTTGGCCTGCTGGGCCTGGTCGGCTTCGCTCTTGGCCTGGTCGTATGCGGTCTGGGCCTTGGCGAGGGCGTTCTTCGCGTCGGTCAGCACGTCGAGACGCGTGTCGGCGGCGGTCTTGTCCTGTTCGGCCTGCTTGACGTCCGTGTTGGCCTTGTCGAGCGCGGCCTGGGCTTGGGTGAGACGCGTCTGCGCCTGCTCGTCGGCGGATTTCGCCTGGTCGTACGCGGTCTGCTTGGCCTGGCGGTCGGTTTCGGCGGTGGTGAGGCTGGCCTGCGCCTGCTCGTCGGCGGATTTCGCCTGCTCGTACGCGGTCTGCGTTTCTGCGGCCTTGCGGGTCGCGTCGGCGAGCAGCTGCGTGGTGCGTGCGGATTCGTCTTGCGTGTCCTGCAGGTAGGAGGTGGCCTTGTCGAGCGTGAGGACGGCGGACGCGTGGGCCGTGCTGGCCTTGTCGAGCGCGGTCTTGGCGGCCTCGACCTGCTTCAACGCGTCCTCGTACGTGGATTGCGCGGATTTGATCTGGTTGACGTACGCTTCGACCTTCGCGCGGTACACACTGGCATCGAACACTGTGTCGGTGGAGCTGTGGAGGAACCATTCGTTGAGGAATTCCTGCGAGGACGCGCCGTTGCCGTAGCTGCCGGTGCTGTATCCGCTGTACGCCATGCCGGTGGAGACGTAGTCGGTGGAGACGATGTTGAGGTAGTGGCCGACCTGCTGGTACAGGTCCGGGTACTTCAGGAAAACGTCGTACGCGGACAGCTTGGCGAGGTCCGGATAGTCGCCGGACTTCACGGCCGCGTCGTAGGTCTCCTTCTCGGCCGTGTACCAGCCGTCGTACGGATCCCAGTCGGCGGTGCCCCATGCGAGGTTTTCGCCGGCGTCGTACTGGTAGTTGTGGTTGTCGTGGCCGGGCTGGGCGGCGTAGTTGGCCTGGACCATGGCCATCGCCATCGCGGTCTCGGACACCTTCAACGGTTCCAGGCCGTTCTCCTCGCGCAGCCTGTTGCACTCGTCGATCATGTCCAGGGCCTTCAGCAGGTTGTCGAGGCTGGTCGCGTCGTCCTTCGCGCCGATGTGCGTGTACTCGAGGTACTGGGACACGCTGTCGTCGGTCAGATACTTGTACGCCTGTTCGGCCTTGTTGGTCTTGAACCATCCGGCCGCGCCCTCGGCCTGCGCCTTCGCGGCCTCGTCCGCGGCCTGCTTCGCGGCGTCCGCGGCGGCCTGCGCCTTGTCGTACGCGTCCTTCGCGGCCGCATACTCGTCCTTGGTCCTGTCGGCCTGCGTCTGCGCGTCCTTCACGGCCTGTTCGGCCTTGTCGAGCGCGGCCTGCGCCTTGTCGTTGGCGGCCTGGGCGTCCTTCACGGCCTTCGCGTCCGTGTTCTTCGCGTCGGTGGCCTTGTCCAGGGCGGCGGAGGTCTTGTCGGCCTTCTCCTGGGCGGCGTCCTTCATGTCGTTCGCCTTGTCGAGCGCGGCCTTCGCCTGGTCGGCCTGGGTGCGGGTCTTGTCGGCCTCGGATTTCGCGGTGGCCTCGGCGACGGTGGCTTGGGCCTGCGCGGTCTTAGCGTCCTTCACGGCCTGGTCGGCCTGCTTGGCCTTGTCCTGCGCCTCCTGGATCTTGGCGGGATCGTTCGCGTCGCCCGCGATGCGGGTGGCCTCGTCGAGCAGGCTCTTCGCCTGGTCGGCCTTCTGCTGGGCCTGCTGCGCGGCGTCGGATGCCTGGTCGGCCTTCGTCTGGGCTTTGCCGAGCGCGTCCTGCTTCGCGGCGGTGGTCTGGTCGAGCTTGGTCTTGTCGGTCGAGTCGACCTTCCGCTGCGCGTCCTTCACGGCCTGTTCGGCCTGTTCCTTGGCCTTGGCGGCGTCGTCACGGATGGACTGGCTGTCGTTCATGGCCTTCTTGATGGTCTCGGCGTTCTTCGCGCTCTGGTCGGCCTTGTCCTTCGCGGCGGCGAGGCTGTCGTGGGCCTTGTCGAGGTTGGTCTGGGCCTGGTTGACGCCCGTCTGGGCGGCGGCCACGTTCGGATCGTTGTTGATGGTGGTCTCGACCTGCTGTTGCGCCTGCTGCACGTTCTGCTGGGCCTGCTGGACGCCGGCCTGGGCCTGCTGGACCTGCTGCTGGGCCTGCTGGGTGCCGGCCGTGGCCTGGTCGAGGCTGGTCTTCGCGTCCGTGACGGCCTGCTGGGCGGCGGCGACCTGGTCCTGCTGGGGCTGCGTGGTCGGCTGGTCCGCGGCCTGGTCGACGGCCTGCTGGGCCTGCTCGACGGCCTGCTGGGCCTGTTCGACCGGGGTGGTCGCGGTCTCGTCGGCCATTGCCGGCGCGGCGATGGTGCCCGCGACGGCCACGGATGCGACGGCCGTTGCGAAAGCCTTCTTGTTCATAATTCCCTCCAATGCCATGCCCCGTATCGGGGTCGTGGCTCCAATGGAAACATCCCTGCGACGTTTCCGACAACCATTCCACGTGCCCCCAATCCGATATCGGCGCCATCGGCGTGTCGCGGTCGCGGAGGCATATGGCGCGCATACCCACCAGTCTACACCCGCATGAGGCGGTGCCGGCGTGTGGGCGTCTACCGTTTCATGCCGTGGCGTCCGTACGGGCGGACGCGTGGCCTGGACTCGACCATCGCCACGGGCATGCCCGCGAGCAATGCCACACCGGACACGAGCAGCGGGCGCGTGTCACGGCCGGTGGTCCTGGGCGCGTCCTCGGGATAGGGCGCGTCGTCCGGCATGCTCACGCGTTCGCCCGTGACGAGCAGCCGATACGTGTTCAGGAAGATCGGAGTGCACGTCACCAACGTGACCAGGTCCCGTCCCCGTTCGATCTGGAGACTTTTCAGATCGTCCGGGTCGACCTTGCGGATGCGTGTGACCTTGTAGGCGAGGGTCTGCGCGGCGACCCGCACATAGAACACGTCGCCCTTGCGTAGTTCGTTGAGCCGCGTGAACAGGGCCTTGTCCGCGACGCCGGTGTGCCCGGTGATCACCGAATGGGTGTTTTTGCCGCCGACCGGCAGCGAGGTGCCGTGCAGGTGGCCGAGCCCGTTGTCCAAAGCGTACGAGTCGGCTCCATGGCGGACGGGCAGGTCCACGCCGATCGACGGGATCTCGACCGACGCCATGATCCCGTCGCCGAAGTCCAGCAGGTTCTGGTATTCCTTGTCCGATTTGAATCCGAAGTCGCCGTCGATGGTGCCGTCGTCCTCCAACCGTTCGCCGATGACCTGCGCGTGGTCCGTGAGTTTCCTGTTGTACGCGCGTGCCTTGGCGACCATGCGCGCGTATTTTTCAGCGGAACGGTCCTCCTTGGCGGCCAATGCCGCGCTTTGCGCGGCCCTGCGGGACGCGCCGGACTGTTCCACGCCTATCCACGCGAACACGCCGACCCCGAGGAGAAGGCAGACGGCCGTGAACGCGGCCAGCATACGGAACACGCGCGCCATATGCCGTTTCCGCAGCAGTCGGGACCGTCGTTCGCGACGCGTGTCATACACGTGGTCGCCCTCGACGATCCAATCCCAATCCATACGACTTACAGAAGCACTCATGTCAACACCACCGGAGGAACAACGGATATCGGCTGGGAAAAGGGAAAGGCACCCGGCCGGCCCCAGTCCAGGGGATCGTTCCGGATGCCTTCACTCATCTGGCGGGGTTCGTCCGTCACTGCTCACCACGCATGCGGCGTGTGAGCATGACCGTGGACCCGATGCCCACCACGAGCAAGCCCATGCCGGCCGCGACAAGCACCGGCAGGCCTACGCCACCGGTCTCGGTGATGACCGTGTGGTACGGAGCCCAGATCGCGTACAAGGTCACGTCCTTGTCCTGCAGCGGGACTTGGCCGCCATCCTTATACGTCGTGCCTTTGCCGTCCTTCTGGGTGTTCCAATACTTGAAATAGTATCCGTCGCGTTTGAACGACTTCGACGTGTCGGACGGGACCGTCACATCCGAATACTGCCAGCCGGTCGTGTTCGGATGCGAACCGGTGCCGCCGTTCGCGTTGTAGACCACGTTGGCCTGCAACCGCTGCCAGTGCGCGTACACGGTCACGCTGCCCGTCAACGGCCTGGTCCAGTCGTACAGGCCCGCATTGTCCTGCGGTCCCGTGTACCAGCCGAGGAACCTGTAGCCGCGGATCTTCGTCGTGTCGCCCGCCCGCCAGCCGGACCCGTCCGCCGCGGCCGTGTTGTACGGCACGGAGACGGACGCCGGGGTGGACGGCATCTGGCCCGACCAGGTGGATGGCTTGTTCGTGTCGTAGGTGAGGACCGGGTTGCCGACCCACACCGCGAACACGGTCATACCGCCCTCGACCATCGTGACCTCGGCCTGCGCCTGGGTCGCGTTCCGGTCCTGGTTCCAACCCAGCTGGGTGTGGCCCGGACGCGACAGCATGCTGGAATCCCAGCAGTCGTCGTCCTTCGCCATGGTCGCCAACGTGATCCTCTGGCCGGCCGGATAGTAGACCTGGCAGCCGGACACCACGTCCGTGCTCGTGTCGATGGTCTTGACGGTCACGCTGCCGTCCTCGTGGGTGGTGGTCCGCTGCACGAGGTCAGACACCTTGCCGTCGGTCTCCGATTTCGCGGGCTGAGTGGTGTTAGCGGCCGTGTCGGACGGGATGGAACCGGTGGCATCCTGCGCGTTCTTGTCGTAGGTGAGACGGTAGGCGATGGTCGAATCGACCGGTTGGAAGCCGGACCCGCGGGCCTGTCCCGAGGCGACCGACCAGCGGACGCGGAAGGACGAGCCGGTGAATGTGGCGCCGACGTAATGCTTCATTCCATGCGCGTCGGCATTGTTCTCGTTCTCATCCGTGGCGCCGGCCCAGCCGTTCGTGCCGAACCGGGCGAGATGTGCGTCGGAGCGCACGTACGCGCCATCGAAGCCGCTGACGAGTTCGACGCCCTCGTTGTATCCGCTGGTGCCGCCGTCAAGGTCAGTGAATCCGGTCACACCACGCAGTCCCTGCGGTGTGGAACCGTCATCCAGCAGGAAATCGACGGTCACATCCATGTACGGACGAGACGAGGTATGCCTGTCCCACTTGCCATACGACGCCAAGAACTTGTGCTGCGATTCGTAGTACACCAGAGAGCCGAGGTTCTGGCCGTTCACGGTGATCCTGGCATTGAGCCACCGTTGCGTGCCGGAGGAGTCGCACCACTGTCCCACATGGTGCAGGATCAGGCTCGCGCCATTCTTGTTCGGCTGGTACATGGTGGCCAGATTCTTGTCGGCGTATGCCTGGTCCTCCTTCGTGGGATCCCAGTTCTGCTTGACAGTGAAGTCGTTCACGTCAGTGACCTGTTCCGCGGTGAACCTGTCGGTTGTGGAGAACTTGAAATCGCCGTACTGGGCCGGAGCGATGTCGCCCTTCTTCAAGTCATGCACCGTCAGACCGGAAGCGGTCCTGTCCGCCACGGCCCTCACAGTGCCGGTCGTCTTGGCCTTGGCCTTGGCCTGCTTGACGGTGTTCGCGGTCTCGTCGGAAGGGACCTGGCCGAAGGCGTCCTGCGAATTCTTGTCATAGGAGAGCTTGTAGGCGAGCTTGAACTGCACGTCGTCGATCAGGTTGCCGGAGATGCCGTCGATGGAGCCGAGCGCCTTGAACGTGAACCTGCTGACGTTCTGACCGGCGGGAACCACGACCGAACCCTGGAACGTGTCCCACGAGCCGAGCCAGCCGTCCGTGTTGGGAGCGTTCACCGTGGTGGACTTCTCGCCCACCTTGTTGCCTCGGTCGGACGCGATGCGGGTCATCTCGACCGGCTGCTCATGGCCGGGCGCTCCGACGAGGATCTGGATCTTCTCATTGGAGTTGATGGTCCCGTTCCTGTGCGCGTACCGGAGCTTCACCGTGTACACGGTCGGATAATCGTGCGCGGTGTCGATGTCCTGGTACAGGTACGTGTTGGCCTGCGATGCGGTAATCTCGGCGTACATGTTGTCGTTCGCCTTGGAGCGTTGGATCTCGACGATGCCGCCGCGCCCGTCGACCCTGGTGTCGGTCTGGTTGGACTTCCAGCCGAACCTGGCGGCGTCGAACCCGTTGAGGTGGACCCAGTGCTTGGACGCCTCGCCCTTGCTGTTCAGCGCGCCGCTGATCTCCACGTCGCCGTGCGCGGGGTCGATGTTGGCGAAATTGTATTTCGCGCTCATCTTGGACTGGCTGACGATATTCCGCCAATCATGGTCGAAGTCGCTGTTGACGAGCTGCTTCGGCAGGTTGGACGCGGCGTAGGTGGCCACGTCGTCGTCGGATGCGAGGCGCAGGGCTCCCGTGGTTCCGGCTTTGGCCTGCTTGGTGGCCCCGGCGGTCTCGTCGGAGGGCACGCTGCCGTTGGCGTCGGTCGCGTTCTTGTCGTAAGAAAGCCTGTACGCCTTGTCGAACACGATGTCATCCAGTAGGTTGCCTAAATTGTATTGCTTCGAGTCAACGCTCTTGAATGTGAACGACGTCACATCGGAAGTGGCGACATAGACACCCTCATAGGTCGCCCACTGTCCGTCATGGTTCCGTGACGAATAAGGCTCCCCTTGGTCACCCTTGATCTCCATCTCGTTCGATGCGTGGGTCGAAACGGTCGTGGATGCCGTGGCCTTCCCGGTGGCGTCGAGTCCGTTCTGGGATTCGACGCGGGTCATCCTCACTGGCTGCTCGTTTCCGTCCGGCCCGATCAGGACCTGCATCTTATCCAGATAATCGCGGCTTAGACTGGCGTGTTTCAACCGCACTTTGTATAGCGTGCCGGGCGTGGTGTGGATGTACTGGTGAATGCTGGTATGCGCCTGATATGCGCACAGTTCGGCGTACATGTTGCCGGTACGCGAGTCCCGCTGGAGCTCGACCTCGTTCGTATGCCATTGCGAGGACTCGTTCTGGACTCGGGCGACCTCGGTGGAATCCCAGGCGAACCTGTCCGAATCGAAGGTCGACGGGAGGGAGACCCATCGAGGTTGGGGTGCGAAGACCATCCTGTCCTTGCGGCTGACGCCCCACCAATTGCCCTTATTGTTCAGGACGTTGGCTCCCGGATATTCGAAATCACCATTGACGAGGTGGTCCGGCAGGCTGGCGTTCTCCTTGCCGCGCTGGTTCGACGGAACCTCGCCGGCGGCATCCGAAGCGTTCTTGTCGTAGGTGAGCGGATACGCGGTCAGATACGGCATGTACACGCCGACAGCGATGGCGCTGCCCCAACCGTCCCAATGCTGGTTCACCTGTCCGAACGAGACCTTGAACCGGGAGGCCTGCTTCGCTCCGACCACGGCGGCCCCCTTGGAATCCTTGTTCGCGTCGTCGGTCGCGCCCTTCGGACCGCCGGCCAATGTCACATGCGTGGTGCCGTAACCGGTGTTCGCCTTCGAATACGATTGGTTCGGATCGCCGCTGCCGATCATGCCGAGTTTCTCCAACGTCTTGTCGGATTCGATGTCGGTCCGCTCGTACACGTCATGTCCTTGGAGGACGCCGCCGCTCATGACCTCCGCGTCGCCGAAAGCGAGTTGGAAGTCCTTCAGCACGTTCACGCCGGTGTCGGTCCGGTCTGCGGAAGGCGTGACGTTGGAGAACGTGACGGAGGCTGCCGGATCCTGCCTGCCCATCCTGCCGCTGAACGCGAGGGCGGTGTTGCCTGTGAGCTTGTACGCGGAGGTCAGCCGGCTCCACTTGCTGCCGGTGTAGTCTTTCGCGGTCAACGCCGCGTTGTCGGTATGCGTGATGGTCGCGTCCGCGTCGATGTGGCCGCCGGGCACGTTGATGCGCACCGGCGTCGGTTTCCCGCTGGAGTCCAACGGCAGGTTCGACCAGTCGATCCAGCAGAATTTGTCCGCGTATGGTCCGGTGGCGCCTTCGCCGGATTGCCTGCAGTCGAGGACCGTGCGTCCGCCCGTATCGTCGGCCGTGGTGGTGACGTCCCCCGTCGTATCGGATGCCGCGCCGGCCGCGTCCACCGCGTTGGCGGTGCCGGCCAGGCCCGCGCCCAACGTGGACGCGGCGACAAAACCGGCGATAAGTCTTGTAAGGAATCCCATTTCCCTCATCCTTTGTGATTCATATGCGAGTTCCGTATTTTTGGGAAGAGGGCCGGGATCGTGCGGCTGACAGGAGAAAAGGCCGCACGATCCCGGCTCCTGGATCCCCGGCCCCTCGCTTTCGAGGCCGGGGACGATTCGGAAAAATCAGGCGATGGCCGGACCGTCGCCCAGGTTCTCGTGGCGGACTCGGTAGGCGGCGAAGCCGGACGCGGTGGCCACGAGGATGATCGCGAACGCGCCGACCAGCATGACGCCCATGGTGGTCGCGCCGGTCTGCGGCAGCTGGGTGATGTTGTCGATGTTCTTCACCACGGCGGTCGGGGTGGTGGTCTTGCCGTCCGCGTTGTTGACCGTGCCGGTCAGTCCCGGCTGGTTCTTGCCGGTGATGGTCACGTGCCCGTCATCGGTGATGTGGATGCCGAAACTCGGCTTGACGAAGCTGAAGTAGCCGGTCGGCACCTGGGTCTCCTTCACGGTGTACGTGCCGGCGCCCAGACGGGTGAAGTTGATCACGCCGGACGCGTTCGTGGAGAATTCGGTGGCTTTGGACTCATCCGTGGTGAACGTCCACTGGTTCGAGCCCGTGTTCCACACGTACCACTGGTTCAGGCTGTCGTTGTGGAGCTTGAACTTGGCTCCCTGGATGACCTTGTTGCCGTCGGCCGCGCTGATCTTCTTCAGATTCACGTCGTAGGTCGGGACCGGGGTCTCATCGGTGCCCGGCCCCGGGGTCGGCACGTCCGGCGGGACCACGTTGGGCAGCCAGTTCGAGGTGATCAGGATCTGGTTGAGGCCCTGGTTGGCCTTGGACGCGTTGACGACCTTGCCCTGGTAGGTCACGGTCACCTGCTTGCCCTGGTAGGTGTCCACGAGGCTCTGCAGGCTGGTGACCTTGAAGCCGGTGCCGTCGGAATTGCCGACCTTGTCCTTGCCGATGGTGCCGAACTGGTTGGTCACGTCCGTGCCGGACGACGTGGTCGCGTGGAAGGAGCCGTCCACGTAGACGATGCCGGTCATGTGGTCCTCGAGGGTGATGGTGTCCACGGCCAGCTTGTTCGGCACGGTGAACGTGGCCTTGAAGTCACGGGTCTCGCCGTTGGTCGCGGCCGCGGAATCCTTCCACGTGCCGTCCACGCTCTTGATCTTCTTGTCGATCTTGGTGACGTTGGTCTTGATCTGGGTGGAACCGAGGGTCTGGCCGTTGCTCATCCTGACGCTGCCGCCGATCGTGGTGGACACGAGGATTGGGATTCCCTGGGCGTCGACGACGAGATAATAGCCCTCCGGCAGGGTCAGGTTCAGACTGCCCGTGACGGAGGTCTGGTTGGTCTTCACGGCCGCCACCTTGCTGGACGCGGCGGTGGACTGCAGGGTGCCGGCGACCTTGCGCAGCGTGTCCGAATCGGTTTTCAACCGCAGGAGCTGTTCGGCGGCGTTACGGCCTTCGGACGTGTTGTAGGTCACGCCGTTCTTGTTCAACGCGGCCTTGACCCACGCGTCGGTCGTGGCGTCCGGGGATGAGGCGCTCACGCTCTTCACGTTCGCGCCGTCCTTGACGACGTCGTTGTATCCAGCGACCTTGTACACGGTGAAGCTGTGTCCGGCGAGGGTGCTGCCGTCGCCCGCGTTCAGGGTGAGCGTGCCGTCGGTCGCGAACGCCGAGCCCGGGACGCACAACGCGGCCAACGCGGCGGCGGTCGCGCACGCGGCTGAGATCTTCTTCATATCCATACTGGATGTCTCCTTTGATAGGGATTCTTCTGTTTTCTGCACGGACGGCTCACGCTGCCGTGGAAGTCCGATATCGTCGGCGTCCGCTTTCGGATCGCCGGCCGGTTGCCGGATCTCTCAACCATTCCCACGTGCACATGGCCGTATGAGCGCAGATATTCGAACGGGTGGCACCCCAATAAGATGGATGGGGGCGTGGGACGTTCTTTCGGACGAGCCACGCCGGCCTTGTACGGCATCCACGGTCCGGGAAAGGAAAAGGGCGGGATGTTGGAGAATCCTCCAACATCCCGCCCGTGGCGTCACTCATGCCGTATGGCGGATCCGAACGGTCATCGGATCATTTGGCGGCATGCACGCCGTGCTTGACGGTCGAGGTCCTGCGACGTGCGCCCAAGAGGGTCACGCCGACACCGCCGAAGGCGATGAGGGACAGCAGGACGCCGCCGATGGCCATGCCGGTCTTGGCGAGATCCTCGCGGTAGCCGCTCCAGTCGTCGGTGTTCGAGTCCACGGTGGTGTCCTCGCATAGGGTCCTGTCGCCGACCTTGACCTGCTTGAGGCCTGTCGTGTCGGACGCGTCGCCGTCGACCTTCGTGTCGGCGTCAGTCTTGCCGTCGCCGGTCTGGTTGCCGTCGGTGGGCTGCTGGCCGCCGAACTGGTCGGTGACGGGGCATTCGACGAGCGGCGTGCCGGTGACCTTCACACGGTCGGTGTGCTTGCCGCCCTGCCCGACGCCCTTCAACGTGCCGGTGATGATGGTGGACTCGCCGGGCTTGAGCACGAGGGTGTCCCAATCGTCCGGATACTTCAGGTCCACAACCTCGCCTTCGCCGGCGATGGTCCTGTCGACCATCTTCAGGTCCTTGGCGAGATACCAGGCGCCCTCACCGGTCGAGGAGTCCGTCTTGGACGTGTTGGTGATCTTGAACGCGATCTGCTGGCTGTCTCCGGCCATCTTCAACGCGTCCTTGACGTCGTCGCGGTCGCCGGCCTGTTCGCCGGAGGCCACGTCGTACTTCTCGATGTGGATCGACGGGGTCATGTCCGGGGTGCGGGTCCACACGATGTTGGACTGGAACTCCTTGTCGTTGAACTGTTCGGTGAACTGGTTCTCGACGCGTTCGGACACCTTCAGGCGCTTGCACTGGATGTACGCGCGCCAGCCGTTCTCATGCGCGTTGTCCGCGGACACGAGGGCACGGTACGCTTCGGTCGCCTCGACGGTGACCTGGCCGTTGGCGTCGGCCGTGGCGGTGAACAGTTCGCCGCCGAACTTCGAGCCGTCGAAGCCGTTGCCGGCGAGCTTGTCGCCCTTGGCGGCGAGCACCTTGCCGTCCCTGTACAGGTCGCGGGTCGCGTACACGGCCCACTGGCCCGTGTACTGGTCGAACTCGGTGTTCAGCGGATCCACGATCTTCCACTGGCTGACCTGCGGGTAGGCGCGGTCGGCCGGGATGACGGAGCTGTCGAGCTGGTAGAGGAAGGTGCGGTCCTTGTACACGCTTCTGCCGTCGATGCTTTCGCCGCCGACCTTGACGGTCACGTCCTTGGCCGGGTTGACGGGCTTGAGCGGGTTGGACACCTCGTTGGTCTCCACGGTCGTGTCGTTGGTGACCTGGATGGCCTTGTTCCTGACCGTGTACCCATCCTTGACCTTGACGACCTTGTACGGCATGACGACCTGGTAGGTCTGGCCGAGGAGGTTCTGGTCGATGGCCGGATCGTTGAGCGGATCATGCTTGCCGTTGGTCGAATACTTGGCGAGGTCCTTCGGCTGGGGGTCGCCCTTGACGGTGACGCCCTTCTTCGGGATCCACGTGTCCACGGTCTTCGCGTACACGTATGCGACGCCGTCCTTGATCTGGATGTTGAACTTTCCGGTCACGTCCTTGCCGGACTGGTCGAGCACCTCGATCTTGGATTCGTCGATGGCGACGTACTCGTCATCGAAATCGTCGGTGATGCCGGCCTTCCACACGCGGTACGCGTTGTTGGTCTGCTTCAGGTCGAGGGTGACCAGATAGTTGCCGGTATCGCCCAGCAGCATGGTTTTGCCGTCGATGCTGACGGTCGGATCGCCCTGCTCCTTGGACTGGTTGTCCTTCTTGGAGGGGTTGTGGACCGGCGGCAGGTTGTCGACGATGTTCGACGGGGTGATCGAATTGTTCAGGGTGAGCGCCCACTGGTTGGCCACTTTGCGGTCGACGGGAGCGTTCTTCGCGACGGTGCCTTCGAAACGGACCTGCACCTGCGGGTTCGTGCCGGCCTTCCAATGTTCGGCCACGTACTTGTTCGAGTATGTGATGGTGAACTTGTGCGCCGCGGTGTCCCATGCGACCGTGTAGTCGCCTTCGACGCCCATCTGCGGGTCGCTGGTGGTCAGCTGTCCGCCGGTGGCGAGGTCGGTGATCTCAAGGGTCTGCTGGTCGGGTTCGAGGTACTGGTCGTACACGTCGGTGTCCTGGATGGACACGATCCGGTATCCGAGGTCGGCGGGCAGTTTCGGCTGCGTGGTGAGACGGTATTCGACCTTCTGGCCCGGATACACGACCTTGTCGTCGGCGTCGTTGTTCGCGCCGCCCTGGCTGCCTTCGGCGATGACCTTCTTCTTGACCGGTGGGACGTAGCCGCAGATGTGCGGTTCGTTGGTCGGCTGGGACTCGTTGTTGACCTTCTCGGAACCCGAGTTGGTCAGCTTGGAGCCGTCGGGGTTCTCGCAGAACGTGAGCTCGTCGCCCGCGGCCTTCCTGAAGTCCTTGCGGACCTGGGCCGCGCCCTTGCCGTTGGCGAAGTTCACGACGCCCGGCAGGAGCAGGCTGATCTGCTTCGGATTCTTCAATCCGGCCTGCGCGGCACGGTACTCCGGCTTCGCGGTCGCGGTGACCTTGGTGCCCTGGACGGTGATGTCGAACTGGTCGGTCACGTCACGGCCCTTGTTCGCGATGTCCGCGACGGAGGATGCCGCGTCGGTCGTGGCGTCGGCCTCGTACACGCGGATCTTCGACTTGTCGGACGTGAGATCCCAGATGTAGTCGGCCTTGGCGTAATCGTCGGTCAGCTTGATGTCGGTGACCTTGACGAGATCGGACGCGATGACGCCGTTGACCACGGACGCGACCTGGTCGCCGTCGAGGAACTTCTGGGTGTCCGCTCCGGTCTTGTTCGTCTCGTCCGGATCGACCACGGCCTGCCAGGTGCCGTCATCGCCGAGCTTGATCCAGCTCTTGTCCGGGTTCGGGCTCCACTCCCTGACGGGCGGCTCGTTGCCGGGCACGGTCTGCTGGTTCCATTTCTCCCAATCGCCGTTGGTGAGCTGGACCTTCTGGCCGGCCTTGAGCACGCCCTTGGTGAACGCGCCCTTGATGGTCATGCGCACCTTGCGGTCCGCCGCCTGGTTGTAGGTCGTGTCGAGCAGCGGCTGTTTCGCGGTGATCCACACCCTGCCATCCTGCTTGTGCACGTCGAACAGGCTGTTCGCGTCCTTGCCGTCGATGGTGACGGTCACCGACGCGGAGTCCAGGTCGATGTTCCTCGCGCTCTTGGAGAAATCATCGCCCAATTCGTAGGAGCTCATCTTCCTGGCGAGGTTCTTCGGCAGCAGGCCGTTGACGGTCACGCCGAAATCGTCCTGCTGGACGAACGTGTGCGTGTCCGCGTTGACCTTGTTGCTCCACGCCGTGTCCTCGGCCGTGGCGGCCTGGCCCTGGTCGGCGCTCCACACCTTGTCGGGCTTCGGGTTGCGCACGTAGACCGGCGGCTCGTTGGTCGGCTGGGATTCGTTGTTCCACTTCTCGGAGGCCTTGTTGGTCAGCTTCCTCTGGTCGGCCGCGGCCTGCGCGTTCGGCGTCTGCTTCACGTATCCGCCGATGTACAGTTTGACCTTGCGGTCCTTGGTGCCGAACGCGGTCTTCGTGAGGAACGACTGCTTCGCGGTCGCGGTGGTCGTGTGCTTCGCGGTGTCGACCGTGATGTCGAACTGGTCGGTCACGTCCGCACCATCCACATACACCTTGACCTGGTCCTTGTGGTTCCAGTCGATCCACTGGGCCGAAGCGGTCCAATCATCGGTGATCGCGTAGGAGGTGAACGGGTTGAGCAGGTGCGCGGGGATACGGCCGTTGACCACGGCGCCGATCGCGTCGCCGGTCACGAACGTGCGGTTGTCGCTGCCCTTGTCGTTCGTATGCTGCGGATCCTCGGCCGTCAGGGCGCCGTTGGAATCCAACACCCACACCTTGTCGGGCTTCGGAGTGACCTTGCCGACCTGTTCGCTGTTGCCGGTCTGGCAGTGGCTCTTATCCGCATTGCCGTATTCGTCGCCGGTCCAGCAGGCCTGGCTGTCGTCCGGGATGGTGTAGTCCGTGCCGGTCGGGGTCGCGGACTGGGGCACGTTCAACGTGTATTGTCCGGAGACCGGGTTCAGCACGTGCGCCTTGACGACACGTTTGCCCGCATGGGAATCGTCCACCGTGATGTCGGCCTTGACGGTGTTGCCGTCCTGGTCGGTCACGGTGATCTTCGAATAGTCGTCCTTGTCGGCGCCGCCGATCAGGACCTTCTGGCCGGTCACGTCGATCGTGTCGTACAGCCAGAAATGCTCGGACGCGTTCGACTGGGCGGTGATATGCGCCGTATACAGGCTGCCGGAAGCGATCTGCTGGGCCTCGGCGGTGACCTGCTGGCCCGCCATGTTGGTGAGCTTCTTCGACGGCGGCGGCGAGACCGGCTTCCAGGATTCCTTCGCGTCCTGAGCGCCCATATGGCTGGCCGCGGCCTTCATATGGCCCTGCTTGCCGACGGTCACATCATAGTAGTAGGAGCCGGCCGGCCAGACCTTCCAAGACTTGTCCACGTCCCTATAGCCGAACGAGACGCTTTTGGTCGTGTTGTTGTTCTGGGTGAACTGCTTGGACGCGGTACGGGTCGTGCCGTCCAGACCGGTCCAATGCAGCGTGACGGTGCCCGTCACGTCCTCGGAGATCGTGCTGCCGCCACGGTTGGTGGTGATCGCGTCGGAAACGTCATCGGTCGAACCGGCCTGGGTGAACAGGCCACCCGCCTGCGTGCTGACGGTCAGATCGTAGTCGACCGGCGGCTCGTCCTGGTCGAGGACGATGGCGACGACCGCGCGCGGGGCCTTGCTCATCTCACGGGCCGCGAGACTGTTGATGGAAGTCTGTCCATCAGAGAAGAACGAACGGGTCGTGTAGTTGGCTCCCTGATACGAATAGGTGCCGTTCGGGATGCCGGAGGCGTTGTATGCGGCCTTCCATTTTGCGGCGTCGAAGGTGCCGTTGGCGCCCGTGTACCAGTCGCCGTTCGCGCCGGGCGTGTGCACGAAGCCCACGGACACGAGGCGGCAGGTCGGATTCTGGTTGCCCGAAGCCTTCGAACGGGCCACGCATTCGGCGTTCGCGCCGTTCACGGCCTCGTCGATGGCGCTGTTGGACTCGCTGCCGTCCATCGACTTCACGCCGACGGATCCCATGGCGGATTTCACATTCTCGCGGGTCGGGGAGCCGAAGGAGTCCTTGTACAGCCAACGGCACTTGCCGGTGCCGCCGGCGGAGCCGTCGCCCGTGCCCGTGCCGTCACCGGAGCCGCCGCCACCGTCGGCGGCGAACGCGCCGACGACCGGGGACGCCAGCGTGGCCGCGGCGACCAGGCCGGCTATCGTGGCCTTGCCCCATTTCTTGTTCTTGTTGGAACCCAATGTTCCGTCTCCTTTCAGAGATTCTGCTTGCAGAACGTCCCGCCGTGCGGGCGGGACGGGACGGCGGGAACGCACGTTCCCTGCGCGGTTCCCCTCACGGGGACCGGCCCATCCAATCCGTTCCACGCGCGCACGCCTCGATAAGGGGCAATATTGGTCCGGGGTGGTATGCCGTGCGGACGAAAACGGCCCCGTCCATTGTTGGACGGGGCCTGCGGAAAGGACAAGGGAAAAATGAATCATCCAAGCGGACAGAATTTATCCGGCTGGCAATTGTATTGATCCCCAGTGTTGTCTTCCCAGTCGTAGTGGATGCTTGGCGCGGGGGAGTTCCCGCTCGGGGAGCCGCCACCCTGGCCTTGCGATCCGCCTGAATACGATCCGCCGGAATAGGACTGTCCACCGGCGGAACCGGACCAGCCGCCGGACGAATACGAACCGTACGAGTACGAGCGTTGCGCCTGCGCCTGCTGTTGGGCCTGCTGTGCGGCGGCCGCCTGGGCTGCGGCCTCCTGTTCGGCCTGCGCCTTCGCGGTGGCCTCGGCGTCGGCCTGGTCCTTCGCCGTCTTCGAATCGTTCACGGCCCTGACGGCCTTGGCGATGGCGTCGGCGTCGCGCTTGGCGATGGCCTGCTTCAACGCGTCACGGGTCTTATCGTCCTGGACCTTGCCTTCCGTCGCCCTGTACAGCCCGTCCGCGTCGGCCACCGTCTTGTCCAGCTTCGACGACTCGACCGCCTTCACGGCCGACTCCAACGCCTTCGCAGCCGCCTTCACGCCCTTGGCCGTCTTGTCCGCCTTGGCGGTGGCCTCGTCCAGACTGGTCTTGTCGGACGCGTCGCACTTGACCATGGCGGGAGTCTCCGCCCCAACGGCCCGTTTGAGCGCGTCAAGGGTCTTCACGTCCTTCACGCCTGTCGCATCCGTCTTCAACACGGCCGTCGTAGCATCCGCGCCGAGCAGCGCCTTATACGACTTCACCGTCTTACCCAGGTCCGTGACGGCCGACTGGCACGCCTGGCGCGCCACCGACACCCGATGGTTCTCGTACGCCCTGTATCCGCACACGCCACCCGCGACCAGCGCGACGGCCGCGACGGCGGCCACGCCGATGACGACCGGCCTGCGGTTCTTCCTTCCGGCCGAAACGGTCCCGTCCACGGGCGTGGACTGCGGGATGGTGTCCGGCGTCATGCTGTCTTTCTCGTCCATGACGACTCCTTCTCGACTACGTATGTGATTCATATTACCCACATAACCCCTTGTTGATATCGCACAGGGAAGAGGCTACAGGCTCCTGCCATGCGAGCGAACGAGCAGATACGTCCAGATGGCGAGATTCAGGATTTGGACCAGCAGGAGGATCACTTCCACGCCGGATGCCATGCCGGTCCATCCGTCCCGTGCATGCATGAGCCCGTGACCCAGTCCGTACGAGTAGGCGAACACGCCTATCCAGCCGGCCAGACGACAGTACAGGTCGGTACGACGTCGCGCTTCCGACCATTCACGGTCGGACCGTTTCGGAATCAGATATGGTCCGGTCAACCGCACGCATGCGATGAGGTTCAGAACGCATACGATGCTTTTCAACAGGTCCGCCCAGCTCATTGCCCGTCATCCTCTCCCAGTCCGGAACCTTCAGGCGACTTTTCAGGATACGCTTTCGATGGTCCGGTTGTCCGTTCCACGTTCCTTGACCATTGATATCGAGACGGACGCGTCACATTCCCGGACCGTCGAAACACGTCGGAACAGAAGATGAGGGTAAGACGGAGGGATCGGGATCAGGAAGAGGCTCGGGGACGGATGCTTCCGGACTGGACGGGACACCCACAGTTGGATGCAGGTCGCGCCATGCCTCCATGAACGCGTGCTCGTACCGATAGTCGCAGACCCTGCGATGGTATTCGTGGAAACCATCAGGCACGACGGTGAGACCATGCGACATGGACGGTATGGAGCCAAGCAGATCATGGAAGGAACGTGGATCGTATCTTTCCATGAAGCGATCCAACGCCTTGGTGCATTCCTCGTCCTGTCCTGATGCGAGGTATTTCAATGGGGCGATGGGTTTTCCCCTATCCGTCACGTAGCAGGAGCGGACGTCCAACGCGTCTTGGCGAATGAGATCCGGGTTGGCGAGACGGCGTTCGATTCCCGAGTCGGTTCTTTTGTTGTTGAACGAGTTGCCATTGTCGTAGACCGGCGCGAGGGAGAACTCCCCGCGTGGATTCCTGAGCACGCCCCAATTCGTGTTGTTCCGGTCTATGTTGCGGATGAACGCGTCCACCACGAACATGTCCCAGAACCGGTCGGACACTCCATCGATCGAGCGAAGAACCGGGATGCGGTGAATCGCCGACCGTACGTCGGCGAGCACCACTCCGGAACCGGTGGACGCGTCCTCAGTGAATCCTGGCTCGTCATCGGAAAGCGAGTTCTTCAGATCATGGAAATTGACAAGTCTGGAATCCGGGAAGGTGAAGTCCCTGCAGGCGCAGACGATACGCCCATCACGGATTCCCAGCACCGTTTCATGAACCGGTATGCCAAGAGCGGCATACACGTGGGATCCCAGCCATTCGGACACCGGCGCGGTCGTATACGAAGGAACGCTGCCCTGAAGGTTCCTGGTCGTTCCGGGGAATTTCACCAACCAGTCGCCGGCCCTCCAGACGAGTCCGATCTTCCGTCCGGCGTTCCCGCCGTAGAACTGTCCGGAAGTCTCGCATGATTCAAAATCTTGGATGTCGATCATGATGCCCATTCTAATGGAGCCGCCCCATGACCGGCATATCCGCCCGCATTGGCCAGCCACGTCCCTTGTCTCATAGTCCGGCGTTTTCTCGTACCTGATTCATCAGGTCCTCCAACGTGTCCGCCAAGGCCGACACGCGTCGATGGTCCGCATCGTCGGCCCCGTCGAACGGTTCCGCCTGTTCGACCGTGTCCGCGAGCCTGGACCGCAGGTACGGGACGGACAGTTCCATGCCGGCCGTCCGGTCGAGCAGGTCCCTCGCGGCACGCAGGTCGCTGGATAGTCGCGTCATGTCGTCACGCCGTGACTTCTCGGATCGGGTCTTGTCGTACTCCTTCCGGAACGCGGCCACCCGTTTGGACTGTTCCACGTATGCGGACGCCTGTTTCCTCGCCTTCGCCGTGTTCGATTCGAGTTGCCTGTTCCTCAGAGTCGCGTCGCATTGGATGGATGGCGCGCGTCGTATGGTCCGTAACGATTCGTATCGTCCGGCCCTTTTCCCGTCCAGAACGGACCCGTCGATGTTGAGGTCCACGGCCACGAGTCCTTCCAACCGTTCACGATTCCGGTTCATGGACGCCACCGCGTCCGAACATTCCGAGACGAGCTGGTCGTGGCGCACGCTCAACCGTGATTCCGTGATGACCATGCCGATGCCCGCGACCGCGATGACGAGCGTGCATGCGGTGAGGACGGCCACGCCCTTCCTTGACATGCGCGACGGGTTGGCGTGAGGCGTCTCGCTGCCGTCATCCCAGCCGATATCGTCCGGGTCGTCGTCGCGTGGCGTGGAGAACGGATTCCAATCCGGGTCCACGCCATGCGACCGTATGCCGTCGTAACCGTCGTCGTCAATCATGGGAAACCTCCTGAAGAAAAATGAGAAGGCCGCCCGCCGGACCTCCCGTCGAGAAGATAGACAAAAAGAAACGGGACAGAAAACGGTCCGGCGGACGGCTCCCGTCGAATGTCGGATGGGAAGGGGTAGAACCCATCCGGACGGGATCGCTCACCAGCCTTGAAGCGTAGGCCGGACGGGAACGCCGGACGCTCCCTCAAGGGGAGGAGGGAGAAGCCCGGACGTTTCCGTCAACCATCCCACATGACGGCCGACCGATAACAGCCGATACGGGTTTCTAATCCAACACGTCGGCGGCCATGTCCAACAACGTTCGGTTCCTATGTGAATCATCCTTCGCCATGAGACTGTCCAGGAAACCGGTATCCAAGACCAGTTTCAGATCAGGTTCGAACCGGACGTCACCCAAGCATACGGACAGCCGATAGGTTTCCACGCAATGCTCGCCGCGCATGACAGGACTCTGATCGTGGATAAGGAAAGACAAATCGACGAAACCATGGCCCTCCGCTCTATCGACACGGACATAACCATCCATCCTGGTCGGAGTGAAACGAATGCTTTTGATCTGTAGCTTTTTCAGATAACAGTGCAATGGGCCATCTACCAGCAAGTACCGTCCCACCAGGTTCTGGGCGGGCGCGGCGTAGAAAAGCATGAACGACTGGTTGAAATAGGAGGCGCGATAATACCGCCATCCCTCATCGGCACGCCACATGGACAGCAGTTCCCGAGCGTATCCACGTCCCACATGCAGGCCCGTGGTCTTCTCCCAGATGTAAACATACCGGTCGAATTGGTCGCGCATCAGAGCGTACAGTTCCCGTCCGGCCTTATCCGTCGGAGTCCGGCGCGTGTTACCGGGATCCGAATGGTTCCTGGACAGCGGACAGAACATGTACGCGGTCTCGTCATAGTCCGCGACTCCAGGAACCGACGCCGAGTAATGCCGGCCGTACGGATTGGCCGACCGGCTTCCGTCAGTCCTTTTGAACAGGTTGCAGATCAGGATCGGATTGCCGCACGCCGGACATACCGCGAAATACGAGGGATGTCCGCCCCGCATCTGCACGAACGGTGCTTTCCGGTTCGTTTCCCGCCGATAATTTTCTTCCGTCAACGGCACAACGCGTCCTCTTCGACCTGTTCTGAAAACATCCATGGCGAACCTCCACTAACCGGAACCGATATCGGTTCCAATCGTAGGACGATTCGCCTATCATCGGTCAGGACCAAACTCACTGGTACCTCCTGCTGACTTTTATCCACCATTCCGTCGAGAGGGGTGGCACCGCGCCCTCATGTTCGGCGAACGCGAGCATGGAAAGCACCGTGGTCAATCCCATGCCGAACTCACGGCCACCCTGCCGCAGAAGGAACACGTAATCCTCCGTGCAGTCGTCGCAATCCATATGGTCGATGATCGCCTTGCGCGCCAGACGCGCACGCTCCACCTTGTCGATATCCTCCGCCATGATCCAACTCCTTGTCTTTTAGGAATCACTCCGCTTTTCCACGCGCGTCACCAAGGATTGACGGCAATAAGGCACAGCTTCCGAAACATTCCACTCCATCCACACCAACCATCCTGCCGCCGCATGGAATCGGATATCCAATGGCAAGACGACGGCCTGCGATAGGAAAACAGCGTAATCGCAGCCAAACAATTGTGGTACAATTAATTCCATGATTATCTTCGACCCTAAATCGGCCTACAAGCATTTCGATGAGGACCGACTTGACGAGGACGGGATACGCAAGGCTATGGCGCATCCGGAATGGATCGCGCTCATCGACCCGGCCGACCCGACCATCCCGCCCGGAACGTCCGGCAACATGGTGGCGCTCGTCATATGCCTACGCCATCCCGGCGCGTTGGACGACGACCTGATAGAAGTGCTGGCTCGGCCGCAGGGACGTGACATGCTCGTGTTCCACGTCGAGCATCTGACCGACAAATGGCGTACCTACTGGATGGAATGGAGACAAGGGAAATGACCGACATCTACGAACGACTGGCGGACGAGAACGAGCCCGCCCCCGCGACGGCTCCGATCGCGCAGCTCACGGGCGATCAGGCATCGGAGCTGATGGCCTCGCTCATGGCCGAGGATTCCGACGCCACCGCGATTCTCGCCGCAATGGCCGGACCAGGCCGGCCGACGGCCAACGAGAAACGGGAGAAGAGCGTGCAGGAACGCTTCCGTGTCCCGGTCTCATGGAGTTCCTATATAGAGCATGCGGCGATACGTGATGGTTTCAACAACAAAAGCAAGTATCTGAAGGCCCTCATCATCCAGGATGCCCGCGCGCATCATGAAGAGCACCGCTTGCGGACCGTGTGACGGAACCGATACGGGAAAGGGAACGGTTCGTGACGATTCCAAGTCGCGGACCGTTCCCTTTCCCATTCCTGTTTTACTCTTCAACCATGGAAAGCTATCCCAGCACGTCGGCGGCCATGGCCGACAGACGATGGTTCTCATGCCAATCAGGCATGTTCAATATGCGGCTGAACCATTCCGGATCCGTACGAACCTGGATGAAACAGCCGATCTGACGTCCCTCATGCAACAGGCATAGCGGGAAGTATTCGACCATGTGCTCGCCGTCCTTCCGTTTGGATGGAGGGCCGAGCGTGAACGTGACGTTGGTGAAACGCGTGGTGGAGACGCGAACGTATTCCTCGGAAAAATCCACGGGTTCCAGTCTGATGTCGTCGAGAGTGGAAAGAGCCGCAGCGACCGGACCATCCTTGGACACGCATTGGCCGTACAGGTCCTGTTCCGGCGATCCCATGAACAACATCTGCGGAAGGTTGCAGTAGGTGGAATCGTAATTCAGCCATGCCTTGTCGTTCCGCCAAAGGGTCAACGCCCTGCGCAGTCTCTTGATGCCAAGGCGTATTCCCGAAGCGCGTCTCCACGCGTATTCCACCCGGTCGAAACGGTCCCTCATGATCCGGTACAGGGCCAATGCCGTGGGATTGGACGGGGGACGACGCGAACCGGGGTCACGATGATATCCCGGATTCGAATACGAGCATTCCAGATACGCCGTCTCGTCATATACGGCCACTCCAGGCACGTCATGCCCGACGTGTTTTCCATACGGGCGTCGATGACCGGCATCCAGTTCGCGACGGTTCAACCCGATCAATTGGATTGGATTGTCACATTCGGGACAGACCGCGTAGAACGTCCTATGCCCATCCCGTTCGACCACATACGGTTCCATGCCTTTGGTCTCCATGAAATAATTCTCCCTGCTGATGGCGATGGCCCTGCCCTCGCCGACATGGATCTTGAACACATCCATACGACACCTCCGATGGAACCGATATTGGTTCCAATCGTAGCGCCGTACGATATCGAGGAAATGGTTCTGACACCGTTAGTATCTCCTGGATACCTTCAGCCACCAGTCCGCCGGCAGCTCGGGCACCACGCCTTCATGTTCGGCGAACGCGAGCATGGAAAGCACCGTGGTCAATCCCATGCCGAACTCACGGCCGCCCTGCTTCAGAAGGAACACGTAATCCTCCGTGCAGTCGTCGCAGTCCATATGGTCGATAATCTCCTCACGCGCCAGACGCGCCCGCTCAACCTTGTCGACATCCTCCGCCACGCTTCAGCTCCTTACTATCATTCACTATGCTTTCTCACATGCGTCACTGAAAAGCAACCGCGATAGGATACGGGTCCCGAAACAAGCCCATCCATTAGGACCTGCAACGATTAATTAATGCCATGCCGGCGCATGGAACGACAATCTGATAGCTTCCGGTTTTTCATACTCCCGGCCCTTATCATTTATCAGCCTTCACGTTGGTGACTGGCAGGACGAACGGTCCGCCATCCGAATCCTCGCAATAATTCGCCACCACGGTGACTGGCGACTTGTCACATAGGAGGAACATCTGGTTCAACGTCACACTGGCGCCGGGAAGCAACGTCACATTCCGTTCCCAACCCCGCAGATAATCGGCCTCGGGTCCTGACCAATCGATGGCGATGCCATGCTGGAAGGCGCGCAACTGGTTAGCGCCGAAACCACAAAACTCGTCGGACCGGTTCGTCACACGGTAATGCACGACGAGTTTCCTCCGATGGACACGATAGGACAACACGTCCACGACCGACCACTCGGATTCGAACCGGCGGGATATGTCAATGAACCCGCGTCCCGCGCAGGCACGGGCCTCGATCCACCCGAACAACAAACAATCCCTCACGCATATCCAGATGAATCCCAACACAACAGGAGACAAAACCACAGCGCAGAAAATAAGATAAGGCCCCGCGGCCACCCAAATCTCATGGAATATGTTCATCGCAATCGTTTCCTTTCGGATTACAGTATCGGTTTATGAATAAAAAGGACGAGAAAGAGAAGGCCGCCAAATACGATCCCACGTTGACCACCGAAGAGAAGAAGGACGCCAGGAAACTGACGGAAAAGGAATGGCTGTACCGCATCGGCCGCTCGAATGACGGCATGTGGGACCAGTCGAAAAAGAAAACCGCATACAGGTGGGCGAAGAGAATTGACGGCCACTTCGATGAGATCGGAGCCCTGCTGTCCATCCTTTCGATTGTTCTGACCGTTTGCGGATTCATATTCACGTGCGTGCAGATCAATCAAGCCAACGAATCGTACAGGGAATCCGCACGGCAGTTTCAACAATCCGGTCCCGTGTTCTCCTGGTTCGACGAGGACTATTACGCCAGCAGCATGTCCAGTGACGGAAACGGACGGCAGATCGGAGCGATCGTGCTGTCGAACACGGGAAGGACGTCCGGCAGCATCATCGCGGTCAAACGCGATGGGGATTCCGGAAAGCCCATGACGTTGTGCATGCCTTCCTTCACGGAGGACGGCCGATACGACAAGACCGTGAAACCGACGGTCGGAACCGGTCTCGCGGCATTGGAGCCGGGGGATTCCCGACTCGTGTTCTACATGACCGGCGACAATGGAAGACTCGACCGGACGAACATGCTGCGGATCGTGACCACGTCCGGCCAGACCATCGACGCGGCGAGGATACGGAACGTGTCCAAGGAAGCCATGGACCATTACGCGTCTCTGGAAGGATGGTTCGACGCCGTCAATGCCTGCGAGGATGCGATGGACGACATGCGATAGCCGACAGATCATCTCCCGCCTATCCGTCCTCCGCACAGCGGACAGAACACGGGCACCGTCTCACACCCGTCCCATATGACATATCCCGCCCCATCACGGTCTTGAAGAACCATGGGCGCCGGTCCGGGACCGATTCCGGCGCGCGGGCCTTCTTTCGTCGAGGTCGAATCCGCCTGCATTGTCGACGGCCTGTTCCACAGCCTCGCTCTTCTCTACTGACCGCTGGGATGCCTCTGGACCGGAAGGCAGGGTATCGGCCTCGGACTTCGCTTTCCGCGCTTTGGCTAGCCATGCCTCTATGAGGCTCGCCACAATGACGAAAAGCACAATAGTGCAAAGCGCCAGGATCATCATGGGTTTGGCATCCGAAATGGTTGATACGATCAAATCCTCAACAGTCATGCCCTTGCCTTCCTCCCGGCCGTTTCCTTTTGCCAACGGATTCACGCGGCGGCAGACCGATATCGACGACACGTGGAATGCTTGAACCATGCGTTTCGTCGAAGGCATCAAGAATCTCATCACGACTCCGGCCAAGAGGAACAAACGCCAATCCCGGCTGAGGATTGTCCCGACGGCGGACCAGATGCAGACAGACGCGGTCTGGAACCTGCTCGCCGAACAGATCGAACATGGCTGGGACGAATCCCTGCCAAAGCCGGCTCCCAACCTGGATGACCTGTACCGGCCGACTCTTATAGGGGCGTGGTCCAAGAACCGCCTGGTAGGAGGCGCGTTCGTCATGCCAGACAGCCAGGATGCCAAGGCATTCACGTCGATCGGGGCGGATAAGGCAGCGCAGGCCTTCGAACGAAGCTGCTGCATGATCCAGGGGATCGCGGTCGCCGCCGAGCATCGGCGCGAAGGCATCGGACTGAAGATCAAGCGATGCTGCGACCTGTGGGCCGCACAGCACGACGCTTGCATCGTCCTGAGCATACCGACGAACGCCGCCGCCGCACGCATGAACGAGAAAGCCGGCTATGACGTCCTTCCACCGCAGGTCGCCCTGTGCGTCGAGGTCACGGACGACGACCGCGGCATCGTCTGCTGTTTCCCCATGGGCGGCGATGTCCCCGATTCCCGTTGGGCGTTCCATATAGTCGCGCAGCCCCAATGGGCACCCCTCGCCATCGGCCAGTGCCATATGACGGGATCGGGCGGGCGCTACGACGATCACGCGATCGGATGGATGTACCGCGCCGACATCATGCCATGACATCATCTTCACTCCGATCCGCGCCCCATTCGAAGTCGGGCTTCTCCTCTCTCATCGTTTTCCTTTCCGATTGTCGTTCCGGTAGTCGGTCTCGTCGAGCTCCCATTCCAGCGCCGTCCCGTCGTCGCGCGTCTCTACGAGTAGCGTGTATCCGCATGCGGCGCACCGTTCGATGTCAAGCCGCGTCCCGTCCGAGACTCCGCGCGTCCACCAAGGCCGCCAAAGGTGCAGGATCGTGCCGCCGGGGCATCTGACATCGCGGACGAGCCGGTTCCCGTCGCAGAGGAAATCGAGCGGCGGACGCCACCGGTCCAGCCCCCGTCCGGCGCCCTTCCGGGAATGGGACGCCGCGCCGGCGGGACGCGCCCTGGATGCGGGGTGCGCGCATCCGACGGGACGGGCGTCATGGACAGGAAGGCCAGCAGGTCTAGCGGACGCAGAAGCGCCCGCATCCATCGATCGTCCATGTCGACCGTCCCGATCAGATGCCGAGGGGAAGGATGGTCGTCAACGCGGCACGCTGCTGGCCCTTCATCGGGTTGAGTTTCATATGCCAGTTCTTGGCCTTGTTCTGCATGTCGCGGTCGAACACGTCGAGTTCCGGCAGACTGGACGCGAACAGGGTGACGTATCCCTGGTGGTCGGTGTCCGGCCAGTTGGCCTCCTGCTCCAGTTCACGCAGCCGCTGCTCCTTCTCCTCACGGCGTTCGTCGCGGCTTTTCTCACGCTGGTCCTGGAGTTTGGCGCGTTGGCGCATACTGCTCTTACGGTTGCGCAGTTCCGCTTCGGACTGTTCCATCGTCAATGGACGCCAGATATGGCAGAACGCCATCATGCGCCGTTCCGTGACCAGTTCACGGATCCAACCGGCCTCCACGTCGAAGTCGGGCCACTGGTAGATCCAGTAGGTGCGCGCCACGCACGAGTCCAACGTGATGTAGTCGTGTTCCTTGGCTTCCTCGCACCAGGTCACGGTCGGATCGTCCCTGTTGACCGGTGGACGGTCGGCCGCATGCTCCGGGTCCGCGACGGTGCGGATCAGATACCGCAGGTCGTCCACTGAACACCAGTGGATGGTGTTCCGGCGGGCGCCGCAGTCCAGCAGGGACGGGGCGACGGTCATGCGGATCAGGTCGCCCATGGCGATGCCGACCGCGGCCCGTTCCGTCCGGTCCTTCCTCACGACGTGCGGCAGACGGTCCGCGTTCACGCTCACGCTCACGTAGTTCGAGTTCTGCAATGGGGTGAGGATGTCCGGAAGATGCCACAGGTTCGCCAGATCCTCGCGCGCCCACTGCGGGGTCTTGTCCGATTTCAGGTATTCGGGTTCCGGGGGAGTGTGGCCCGGCAAGACGAAGCTCGTCTCCTTCAATTCGACGAAACCGTCCGTTTCGGACAGTTCCTTGAGCATCGTGTTCAACGCCATCGCACGGCCGGCCTTCTGCCGGTCGGAGGAAAGAACCCATTCCTCCACGTTCGCGGTCAATACGGCAGTGGCCTGCCGTTTGTCCGGATCCCACAGGTAGCAGGCTCCCTGGAACGGGGTGCCCACGACCTCCACGCCGTCGCCTTCGATGGTCTGGGCACGGTCCTCGACGTGCCCGTACAATCCCAGTACGCCCAACGGGCGGCCGGACGCGAGCGGCGAGTACGCCCAACGGTTCGTGCCGTCCTTCAGCCGGCCACGCCAATGCGTCCAGATCCATGTCCATGACACGAGGCTCAATCCCTGGATTCGTGGAATGCCGTAGGCGAGGACGAGCGCGCCCAATATCATGATCGGCACGTTCAAGCCCATGGCCGCTCCGGCCACGAGGATGGCGAGGCCGATGACGCAGACGATCAGCTGGGCCTTGTCGAGGCCGAGGACCACGCGTGTGGCGGACAGCCGGCTGAACGACGCGGCGGGGACCCTGCTCCGGCCGGTATTG
>OBWW01000398.1_pt1 | contig 36055 bp, 35 predicted proteins | sample 1538091 | NCBI WGS metagenome assembly OBWW01 (sample SAMEA2580125, study PRJEB22360) | human gut metagenome | biome: human gut; feature: human-associated habitat; material: faeces | place: Denmark | collected 2008/2010 | reverse complement strand
TTTTTAAAAAAGCCCCCCCCCCCCCCCCCGTTCCTCCACCACTGGATGAGGCCGCTGCTTTCAGGTCGGTCGAGTACCACTTCCGCAACAGTCGTCCCACCCGCCGGTGACTTGCCATTTAAAATAGTAAAAGGCCGGGTTTCTACCCAGCCTTTTACTCATACGGAAGGAATCTCGCCACTTTGCACTGGAACTGATTAATTAACTATCTTTGATTCTAAACTTCCGCAAAGTCGCTTTTTTTACCGCCCTTCAAGCGCACCCTGGTGACCACAACTGTTAAAAGATAAACGCTAAACGATATTTCAGGTCACACTTACGTTGCTTCTGCCTACTCCTTAACTTCCTTCGGCACTTTATCAGGTGGGAGAACTTCATGACGTATCATGGACTCATTTACTTTTCCTTCCACGCCTTTAATATACCATCTTTTGTAAGCGATTACAACAATGAGGTAAAAAATAAGCTAACTTTGTATTCAAATTAACAAGTGCCAGCTATGACTGGATAATCTTCATCATTTTCCTCCTGCTCCTCCCCATTGCACTTTGTACCTGACGCTTCGTGCACTGCAAGCGTTCCGCAACTTCGTCTATCGAATATCCCTGATTAAAACTAAGCAACACCTGACGTTCAAAGGGTGAACAAGCCGCAATCAATTGCCGCAGACAGAACCGGCCATGAACCAGCTCCTCAGGTTGGCGCCACGGCTGATCTTGCAGCATTTCTTCAGCTTCCGGCGTCAATGCCCCAATTTCTCCTGCCGGAATCCGCTTGTGAGCCTTCCGAGCCCGGTATAAATCCAAGATGCGGTTAACCAGACTCTGTTTTAAAAAACCACTAAACTGCTCACCATCTTCGCTCCCCTGGTACACCTCTAAAACGCGGACAATCACCATCCGCGCCTCCTGTTCCCAGTCGGCAAATTCCAGGCCAGCAACATAGTAGCGCCGCCAGAGCCTGATAATTAGCGGGCGGTACCGCTGAAAGATTTCTTCTTGTTTCCCATTACCGCCATCACGTCCCCGTGGTCCTTGTTTCAAACGCATTAATAAAAACTCCCTGATATTAGCTATTGACTCGTCACGATTTTTGATCTCCTTTATTTTATTGATCCCCCCACCATGGTATTTGCCTTCCCCATGGTCTGGTGCGTAACTCACGCAAAATCCACGTGTCTGTTAACAATTTAGCAAAGGTCAACCGGATTAACAATCGTCTACAAAACTTTGGCAAACGACTAATCGAACGCTTCAAAGCCAACCCCCGTACCAGTGTACTCTCCGTCCGCCCCATAATCCGCAAAAATATGAAAGCGCTTTAAAATACCGTCCAAGCGATAAGCGACTAATATAATTATCAGCAGTTGAAGTGCATTCTACCCCCACTCCCGTATATCTATATTAGAGCCGCTCGACATTCTCCTTCGTCCATACCAACCACTCGCAACCTTTAAAATACAAAAGGACTGGAGAAAATAAACTTTTCTTCCAGTCTCTTAATTATTTAATGCTAATAATACTGAGCCGCATCCTAATAAACACCTTTGTAAAGTTTGAAGTAATCAGCTACCAGCCAACGACATTACCATCATCAGCATCGCAACTAAGTTATTGATTCCGTGAACTAAGATACTATTTTTTAAGTTGCCAGATTGCCGGTAAACATACGTCAAAACCATTCCCATAAAACAGTAAAGCAAGAAACTGATAATCGTTGTGCTGGTATGCGCAGCCGAAAAAACCAGCCCAGACAAGATCATCTTCGACCAGAGAGCCGTCCGATTAAAAAAGAGGTTCGTTAAGATTCCCCGAAAAATCAGCTCCTCGGCAATCGGCGTCAGGGTAAACGATGATATAACAAAGACAACCGTAATAATCAGGTTGTGGTTGAGCAGTTGCCGGATGATTTCATTATTGGCCGTCCCAGCCTGGTGAAAGAGCCACTGGTTCAACCAGCCAAAAATCATCATCCCAACAATCAAAGCAAAATACCCGCCTACTACCAGGCGCCAGTTAATCCCCTTAGCCACTGGCAATTGGTTATAGTGCCGGTACACTCGTCGTGCGCCAGCAATGATGACCAAAAACATCACCACAAAGACAACGGCTAAGCTGATTGCTAACCTTTGATTCGTCGGGTCGCGGTTGGCAATTACTACTGCCACTGGCGGCACCTGAACCAACAGGAAAAACACCGCAACGATTCCTACGCGGTAAAACCCGTTGCCAAGTTTACTTATCCTTATTTTCCGCATTCTTCTTTTCTTCCTTCATCCGTAATTCACGGCGGCGCTGATAACTCCACTTAGCGGTAATTTTGGTAACAATGATATTAGCAACCACAAAGCCAATAATCCATAATCCATACATCAGCCAGCCAGAAATGACTTTGGCGATCGTCAGGGCTACTAAAACCGCAAAAATAATAAATGGCGGTAAAATTACCTTAACCAGGTACTCTGCTTTCATTAATCATTAACCTCACTTTAAAACTAAGGAGACGTGACAGAAACTGCCGCATCCCCCCCCCATTGCTGATTTAGTTTTGGCTTGCCGCCAAGATTTGTTCCCTAGTCGGAATTGATGGCAATGCTCCCATCTTTTGAACCGCCAGTGAACTAGCCCGTTGTGCATAAACTAAGGCTTTTTCAATGTTACTCATATCCGGCTTGAGCTGTGACGACAGTGCCCCAATAAAGGTATCACCAGCGGCAGTCGTATCAACCGCGTTAACCTTAAAGGCCGGAATAAAGCTATAACCATCCTGAGTGCAGTAGAACGCTCCCTTAGCCCCAACGGTAATGATCAGGTTACGAACTCCCATTTGTGCAAACTTGGCTGCCGAAATCAGCATTGAAGTTTCATCAGTAATGATCACACCAGTCAACTCAGCGCTTTCCGTTTCATTTGGAATAATCAGATCCGTCAGTTTCAATACTTCTGGATCAATCTTTTGAGCCGGCGCCGGATTCAAAATAGTAGTAACACCATTGGCCTTTGCCAATTGGAAAGCCCGAAGAGTTGCCGCTTGCGGCGTTTCAAATTGAGCTACTACAAAGTCCGCTGCCGTAATCTTATCCTTCGCTGCTTCCACATCGGTTGGACTAAGCTGCTGGTTAGCGCCCCCATAGATCAAAATACTGTTTTGACCATTTTCGTCCAGGAGAATCGAGGCGGTCCCGGTACCAACCTGGTCGTTTTCCCGAATTCCGGCAACGTCAATCCCGTTGGCCTTCATTTCATCCAGCATCATCTGGCCACTGTTGTCCTTACCAACTTCACCAATAAACGCCGTTTGTGCACCGGACCGTGCCGCCGAAACTGCTTGGTTAGCCCCCTTGCCTCCTGCGGCGCTGCTCTTGCCTTCCGCTGCTAAGGTTTCACCAGGCAGGGGCATCCGCTTGATCCGCAGCGTCGTGTCGACATTTAAACTACCGACAATTGTCACTTTATTCATTTTGAAATCCTCCTCGTGTTCTGTACTAATACTATACCATATGATATGGCGCCGTGCTCTCCCGACGGATGAGCCGCACTGGGAAATGTTCAACCTGCTCCGATTGGTGTTTGTTCTCAATTCGGTCAAGTAAAATTTTCGCCGCGCCAACTCCTAAGTCAAAGATTGGTTGGTGGATGGTTGTCAACTGGGGATACACATACTCGTCCAGGGCAATATCATCATAGCCCACCACAGAAATATCCTCCGGCACCCGCACCTTCAATTCACGCAGACCGCGCAGGAGCCCCATGGCAATATCATCGTTGGCTGTAAAGACCGCTGTGGCCCCACTCTCTGCGACCGCTTGGGCAGCCTTGTAGCCCCCCTGGCGGCTAAGCTCTGTATGTAAAACGTCCCGGTCTTCATTAAAGGACAGGTGACTAGCCAGCAGACTATCCTTGAAGCCGGCCAACCGTTGCTTAAAGTTTTCGGTCAGGTGGTTAACACCCAGGTAGAGAAACTTACGGTGGCCTAGTTCAGCCAGGTGCTGTGCTGCCAACTGACCACCATGGTAATCATCGGTTTGCACCCGCGTCCCCACCTGATCATAATTCCGGTCAAACAAAATGTAGGGGATTTCACGGTTAATCAGAGCCTGATTAATCATTTCGGTCGTCATCCGGGCACTTGCGATAATCAGGCCGTCAATTGACCGTTCCACCATCTGTTCCAGGTAGGCCTTTTCGAGTTTAGGATCCCGGTTAGCACTGAAAATCAACGGAATCAGCTTTTCCTGGCGGGCCACCTGCTGAACCCCTTCGACAAAGGTTCCAAAGAAAGGTTCGCTGACGTTCGGTACTAGCACCCCGATCGTATTGATGTTTTCCCTCATAATCAGACTGCGAGCGTGGAAGTCTGGCACATATTGGTACTCGTCCCGCAGCTTTAAGATCTTTTCCCGCGTGCTCTTACTAAAACGGTTTCCCTTGCCATTCAGTACTTGAGAAACGGTCGTCACCGACACCCCAGCCAGGCGCGCAATATCTCGAATTGTTACTTTTTTCCCCATGTTATTCCTCTTTACATTAGCTTTAATATGAATGGTAAGCTAATTTCGGTTATCTTGCAATTTAATTTTGAAAAAGGTCCCGCATTATTTGCTGGCCCGTAGCTGCCTGGGTCCCCCGAACCCGGACGTAATCAATCTGAGCAAGTAAAATCTCGTATGACCATAGTGATGATAAATCTCGTTCATTAAAGTAATGCAAATCAAGCTTGATCCGATCCCGATTAGCGATTAAGCCGGTAAAATCATCAGCGCCCTTATATTTTCTCGTACCGACCACCACGGGTAGCCGGTGGGTATAAGAATCATTCAAGGCATTATTTAACAGGTCGCCCCGGCTAAAGTCCGGATGGTCATCAATAAACTGCTGAACGTGCCAAAGGTCAAAATAGTCGTGACGGTGGGCAACCTTGGTTTTTTCCGAAATCGTCAGTAAGTAATCCGTGTTGCTTTCGATTTTATCAATGCTACTAATACGAATTACAATCAGCCCGTTGATTTTTCCATCCCAGTCAATACTAATCATCAGACAAAAGGTGGGATCCATGGCCACGACAAAGCCCACGTTAAAGTACTCGTCATGTGGAATGTTATGAACCTCAATTAGCGTCCCCTGCTGCCGCGCAATCGTCAACTGGGCCCGGAGCTCGTTCAACTTTGCTTTCTCCATTTCGTCATTACTTCCTCTAAAGTTCTTTCCCTTTATTTTCCCGGTTTTAGCGGCTTTTTTCAAACTTTTTTGCGGACCAATAACGGCTTCCACTAAATCTAGTTGAATTTTTAATAGGAATCCCCCATATTTTGTAGTAACATGGTTCTTGTGCTAAAAAAATTAAAGAGGGGCCACTATGGTGATTATTACAGCAGGAATGATTGGTGTTGGCAAGACGACGTTAACGGGAAAGATTGCTGAACACCTCCATACTAAAGCTTTTTTTGAACCAGTTGGCGACAATCCCGTGTTGCCACTGTACTACCAAGACCAAAAGCAATATGGCTTTTTACTCCAGATCTACTTTTTAAATAAGCGGTTTTCGATGATCAAACAGGCTTTGGCCGACGATAATAACGTTTTAGACCGGTCAATCTATGAGGACGCCCTGTTTACCAGGGAGAATAACGCTGAGGGAAACATCTCCGACACTGAGCTGGAAGTGTACCTAACTCTTCTCGACAATATGATGAAGGACCTGCAACAGCTGCCGAAGAAGGCACCTGACCTGATGGTTTATTCTGAAACTGACTTTGAAACCATTCTTTACCGGATCAAGAAGCGGGGACGGGACTACGAGCAGATTGACCACAATCCAGAACTAAAGGATTACTACTACAAGATGTGGAGTGCCTACAAGCAATGGTACCAAGACTACGATGCTAGTCCTAAAATGAAAATTGACCTGGAAACTTATGATTTGGAAAAGCCAGAAAACGTTCAGACCGTTTTAGCAATGATTGACGAACGGTTAAAGACCATTCGTTAATCGTTAACAGGCAAAGCCAAAGAGTGCCAGAAAAACGACCACCCAGCGCTAAAGCTGATGTTGGTCGTTTTCATTTTGGCATTCAGGGAGTTAGTACCGACAGTTAACCAATCAGGGATTGCACCTGAACATCCCCTAATTGCGGCAGAGAATTACCCCACCTTTACGATTTAATTAAAAACCGCCGGAGTAATCCTAATGCACCCGCGGAACTAGCGCCGCCAACAATCGACAGCCAGGTTAAATGGTGGGTTTTCTTTCGTGAAACGTGACTTTGCGGGTCCCGTACCGCTGCCACGGATTCTTGCTTCGGCAGTTCCCGATTATCATGATCGTTTTTCCCTGTGGGAACGGGGTCGTCATATTTAGTTAACTGGTAGCTAGCAATAATTTTATTTAGTTTTCGATCATACTGCGGGTCTGTTGCATACCTGCCTAATAAGGAGTGCGTTGCTGCCCGGTAACTACCAGCTTGGCCCCGATGAACGCCTGCATATAACGGGTCCGCCAAAGTTTCAGCATAATCGCATAACGACTGGTAGTCATTTTCGTACCAACGAAAATGGTCATTGATCTTTTTTTCCTCTCCGTCATGGGTATACTCCGTTGTTGGCTGAACAACTGATTTCCCATTAAAAGAACCCTTGACCCCAAAGAGGTTATGGTAGGGTTTTTGAGCCAAACCGCTGCTTCCCCAGTTGCTCTCCAGAGCGGCCTGGGCGATGATTACCGACGGGTAAAGATCATATTCCATCCCCACCTTCTGGGCACTCTTGGCAATTCGTGAGATAAACTTAGCCTGATCCGGCGAAGGGCTTTGCACTTCGTATTCTTGTTGGTCAGGACCCGTTGCGGCCGGGGACTGGTCTGGTTGTGCTGGTTGGTCCGCTGGTGGCGTTGTGTTATCCGTTGGTGCAGCTGACGGCGAACTTGGCGACGCCGGGACCGGCTGAGGACGAAGCTGTTGTCCGCGTTGATACCCCCGCTGGTAGCCAGCCTGACCAACTTTAGTCCGTGTCCGCCCGTCTATAATCCCCCTGAGGCCGTCAGCAACTCCTTGCCGGAATGACTGCTCATAATCCCGGCTTAGCTGCGCGAAGGCCGTTAGAAAAGCACTGGTATATTCTTCGCCCCGTTGGCGAATTTGCCCCTCATCAAGCTGTTGTTGGTTGATAATTACTGATTCAGCATCCTGGTAGGCCGAGTTAACGTTTATTCCCGCTGCTAATACCGGTGCGCCATTGGTAAAGGACAGCATTCCGGCAATAATTACTGTTAATAATTGTTTATTCATCTTCTCACCTCTATATAATAAATACGGTAAGAAGCCCCAAAATATTTTTTAAAATAAAAAGAGGAGGGACAGACCTAGCTTAACTAGTTCGTCGTCCCGCCTCTTTCGTTATTAATAAATTACTACCGGTTCGTTGATTTCCATATCGTGATAAGCAGTCCCGGCATCGCTTGGGTGCATATTAGCACAACCATGAGAGCCACCGGTCGTTGTCAGATATTGGGTCTTTGACCAGTTATTCCGCCAGCTAGCATCGTGGAAGCCACAGCCACTGTCGGTAAATGGTGACCAGTATTGAACCGGACTGCTGTATTGCGAACCATCATCGTTTAAGCCCCGTAACGTTGCCGGCGATTGCTGGTACATAATGTACCAAACACCCCTTGGCGTCCGGTTGCCCGGTGTATTACTTCCCGTAACCACGTCGGCATCAAATACACACTTGCCGTCCTTGTAGAACCAAACATGCTGGTCCGCTAGTGAAAGTTCTACGTAGGTATTACCAATTCCGTTGTTACTGGTAACCCCGTAGCCGGTTCCGCGGCGGTTGTAGCCAATCCCGTAAATATCACTTTTAGCGTTAACATTCTTTTTGTTATCTGCCATCGCGTGCGCCAGGGACTGGCCGGCTAGCTGCTCGCTAATTTTCCAACCATAGGAGCCCTTGTCACTGGTAGTAATTTCCTTTCCAGCGTGAGTCCTAAACTTAAACGCCTTGCCAAGCGTAGCCTGTTTTTCGTTGATTTTAGCAATCCGCCCGTTGACCGCACTCGTATCAAAGTTGTACTTGCCGTGTTGGTAAGTCGCCCGGGTAATCACATCAGCAGCGGTGAACTTATAGTTTTCCTTTTCAACCGTGTAAGTTACCTTCCGCTTGCTCAGGGTTTGTAACTTCGCTTTTTCAGCTTGAACAGTCTTGCTATCAGCCGCCAACGGTTGGGTATAGTGAGTCGTTAACCGAATCGTCCCGTTTGCCCGCTGACTATTAAACTGCTTAATAAGGTCCTGGACGTCATACTGGTTTCCCTTCTTCGCGGCGACCGTTGAAACCTTACCATTTTTCAGTTCCGCGTATGCGTCAACAGGTGCCCGGCGGCCCTGGTTCATCTTCTGGGTTTCAGCGTAGACTGCCCGCCGCATCAGAGCCGTCTGTTCATCATCTAACTGGCTCGGCATCACATTAACGTTTTGCTTTTTGCCAGACGGGAAAAAGGTCCGTTGCTTCTTTTGCGCGGCAACAAACTTGCTTTTATCCGCACTGCTAATTCCTGATGCACTTGCCTTCCCCTCGTAGACTAACCGTCCATTGATATAAACCTGGTTAGCACGGCTACTCTCCTTGACCTTATGGTAGGCCTGGTCAACCGTCATTCCGCCGACTGCCACCCCATTGACAGTCGTGTTCCGGTTAAAGTGGTTATGCTGATGCCAACTCATTACTCCCAGTAAAACCACTAGGATCGCAATAACAGCAATAATATAGTTTCTTAACTTCAACTGCATTTTCTAACTCCCTAGATACAAAATTTCCGCTTTACCTAAATAAAGTTAACATTTGCATTATACCAGCATTTTAAGATAATGATACCGTTAACGAAGCAGATTTAAAAAAGAACTTTGCCAACCTCAAATCATGCTCCGGAGCCGGCAAAGTTCACTAATTAAATTTCTGGATAACTGTTCTTTTTGACGTCAATTTTATGATTATCAAGATCCGTCTTCACAACCGTAACATCACACGGCGCTTCCCGAATCGTGTGCGCAGCGGTCGAACCCACAATCAACCGTCCAACCACATTTAACCCGGTCGCACCAATCAGGATGAGGTCGATTCCATTTTGCTTGGGGTAGTTTTCAGCCAACTCCAGCTTGGCATTGCCTACTTCAACCTCTGTCACCACGTCCGTAATACCTGCTGCTTGGGCCTTTTTTTCGTACTCTGCCAACTTTTGCTTCATCGTTTCAATTGCTGGCTTGTAGATGCTTCGGTCAACAAAGCCATAGCCGTTCGGACCACCAGAAGGAATCCGTTCACCATTGATCACACTCAGCAAATAGAGTTTGGCATCATTTTGCTTAGCCACCTCAAGAGCCTTTGCAAAGGCCATGTCGGACTGCTTGGAACCATCAATACCCACCAAAATTTTTTGATAACTCATCAGAAACCGCCTCCACAGTTAATTTAACCCTATTTTAGCATAAGCTCAGAGTATTAATCAGTAACGAGGTCATTAATTGCTTCCATGTAAATGGCCATTGATTTAATCAGGTCGGCTACCGGCTGGAACTCATTGGCCTGGTGCATCGTATTCGGCGTGTTCGGCATCAGCGCCCCAAAGGCAACTCCCCGTTTCATCAACCGGCCATAGGTGCCGCCACCGACAACCTCGGGCTTAGCCGTCTGATCCCTGGTTTGGTCAATGTAGGCCGTCATCAACGTTTTAACGATCGGGTCAGTGGGGTCAACATAGTGCGGTTCCTGGGCCGGCCCTTGTTTCACGCTAATTCCCAATGGGTCGGCAACTTTCTTTACGGTCGCTTCTAATTGGTCAGGCGTGATTCCCTTTGGAAAGCGGAAGTTCATGTTAATGTCACCACCATCTTCAGTGGTAAAGTTAAGAATTCCGGCATTCATAGTCAGCTCGCCCATCACCGGATCCTTAAAGGAACCATCAAACTTATCCATCCGGGTATCGAGGTGGAGGTAGTGGCCGAGGAAGTGAATAAAGCTGCCCGCACCGCCAGCAAAGTCATACTGGTCCAAAAAGTTGGCCAGGTAGGTTCCCGCGTTAATCCCCTTTTCGGGTTCCATCCCATGGGCCGCCTTGCCAATAACGGTCAGCTTTAAGCCGTCTTCCGTTTCTTCTGCCTCACCAGTGATTGGGTTCTCCGCGATAAAGCGGGCAAAATCGTCCTCCAACTTTTGGAGATTATTAACAGTTACTAGTGCTACGGCTTCCCGGGGCACCATGTTGAACCGCAGGCCCGACTCAAAGTGCTTGAGCTGGTTAGGGCCTTCATTAGTCGCTGGCACGTTCAGCAGCAATGATACTTGCCCCTTTTCACTATTGATTACCGGAAATTCGGCATCTGGCGAAAAGCCGAGGGTCGGTGCCGGTTCCACTTCAAAGTAGCGGTGCATCCCCGTCCAGTTGCTTTCTTCGTCCGTCCCCACGATAAAGCGAACCCGCTTATTGAACTTGACTCCCTGATCTTTTAAATACTTGAGAGCATAGTAAGCAGCCATTCCGGGCCCCTTGTCATCAGAAGCACCCCGACCATAGAGGTTGCCATCCTTGATCACCGGGTCGAATGGATCGGTATCCCAACCCTTGCCCGCTGGCATCACATCCAAGTGTGCCAGGATTGCCAGGGTTTCGTCCCCTTCCCCACACTCAGCGTAGCCAACCAGGTTATCAATATTCTTGGTCTTGAAACCGTCCTGGTCCGCCATCTCCAAGAAGGCCTTTAGTGCTTGGGCTGGTCGTGGCCCCAATGGGTATTCATCAGTTGCGGCCGCGTCATCTCGAACGCTGGGAATCTTCATTAAGGCCACCAGGTCGTTCAAGTAATCTTTTTCTTGGCTCTGGGCCGCTTTTAACCATTCTGTCATTTTAGTCCCTCCATCTAATCATTCAACTAAAATAATGATACCATTATTATAACGATTACAAAATCTAAAGGAGTTTTAAAATGGAAAAATTAACTGAGCAAATCCTGCACGATGTTATTCGGCCGCGTCCAGCCAATAGTTTTAAAGGAAGCTATGGCAAGGTGACCCTCGTTGGGGGCAACCGTAACTTTGGCGGTGCTATTATCATGGCTTCTACTGCCGCTGTCTGCGCCGGTGCTGGTTTAGTGACGACCGCAACTGCCACCAGCAATTCTGGTGCCCTCCACGCCCAGCTGCCAGAGGCAATGTTTGCCGACTTCACCGCCGACCAGCAGTTAGCGGACTTGGTGAGTGCCGCAACCACCGTTGTTGTGGGCCCCGGTCTGGGAGACGACGACCAAAGCCTGCACATTCTAAAAAACGTCTTTGCCCATGTTCGACCCGAACAAAACCTGGTAATTGACGGCTCAGCCATTACGCTGATGGCTCGCGAAAAGCTAACTGCCCCGGCCGCTAACGTCATTTACACCCCGCACGAGATGGAATGGCAACGCCTCTCCGGAATCAAAATTGGTGAGCAAACGGAAGCAAGGAATCAGGCCGTCCGGGACCAGCTTAACGCCACGGTGGTTCTCAAAAAGCACCACACGGAAATTTATACCGCTAGCCAGGTCTACCAGCTCACCATTGGCTCTCCCGCCCAGGCCGTCGGCGGCATGGGCGACACCCTGGCCGGCATGGTGGGTGGCTTTACCGCTGAATTTAGCAGCCAGCCGCAAAAGGCAGTCCTTGCCGCTGTTTATGCCCACAGTGCCATCGCCGATAAGATTGCGGAAAGTCAGTACATTGTCTTGCCCCACCAAATCAGCCGTGCCCTTCCAAGTTTCATGAAGAAGATGGAACAGGTACCAACCGAACACCAAATTGGCTTTTTAAATTAATTTCCCGGGAAATTAATTCCAGTTCAAAAGATAAAGACAGGCCGTTGCCTGGTAAAAGTAAGTGAGTGGGAAATAACCTTCTCGACAGGGCGTATGGCTAACCTAGAACGATAGTTGGCACGGCACGGGCCGGCTAGCGTTCGTAGGCAAATAGCCTTGCTTCGCGGCGTTAGACACTAGCCCTGTGGTTACGACACGCAGTTAGCCTATTGGTTTCGCACGTTATCTTTATAATAGTTAAGAACTAGCAAGAGGCTGGTGAGAAAAGCAACGTTTTCTCCCAGCCCCTTTTCCATATTCAATTAGCTAATTCGCAGCTTCTGCCGAAGTGCGGCTGACCGGGAACCAATGATTCGGTCCGCCAGACGGTACTTCAATGCTAGGTAAATGAAGATGCTGGCACCAATGATAACCCCGAGCACGAGGGCAAAGAATGCCGTAAACCGGCCGTACGGACTGATAAAGTGACCGAGAACGACCATTACCGTCTTAGTAACGGCATACATAATCAAAGAAAAGCAGAGAATTTGGTTCGTTGACCTTGCCATCTGGTTAAAATGCAGGCCAAATTCCATGTTAAAAGAATGAAGAATCAGGTAGTCAATTACAAACATTGACAGGCAGGTCGAGAGCAGGGGACCCATTCCCTGCAGGAGGAAAATACATGGGTACTGTAACAGCAGTTTGATGATAATCCCAATTCCGAGGTACTTCATCATCCGCCGGTTTTCTGAAATTCCCTGCATCATCGCTGCGGCGACGGTATACAGACCCATAGGAATTGCCACAAAGGCCGCAAACTCAAGGATAACGATTCCGGCGTGGTCATAGCGGTAAAAGACCGTATACATCTGCTGGGCCACCGCAGCCAGGCCGAGTGAAGAAGGAATCATAATAAAGTAGAACAGTTGCAGGACATTTTCAATTTGCTTCCGCATCCCTAACTGGTCATTTTGGGCCCGGGCCGTTGCTAACAGCGGAATCACTGTAGCTGCCATCGCACTCGCTAGTGAAATAATAATCGTGTAGAGCTTGTTGGCGTTAAAGGCAAAGAGCGCGTAAAGCACGGTTTCTTGGTAGCGGGTAAAGTCACCGACCCGGAACAGAATCCAAGGGAAAGTATACTGGTCAATCAGCATAAAGATGGCCACCCCGGATTCAATCACGATAAATGGAATCGACTGGTAAACCATCTTACCGATCAGGCTAAGCGTTGATACCGACCGGTTTGGCTTTCCCCGGTTAACCAGTTCGTTCATTTCCCGCCGGTGACGCATCCAAAACCAGGCGAGGACCGCCCCAGCACCTAGGGCCCCGATGAAGGCCGCAAAAGTAGATTGGGTAACCGCATCGACCCAGCTTCCCTTTTGGATCTTCATAATCAGGTAGGTTGCCCCCAGCATGTAAACCACCCGGAAGACCTGCTCAACAAACTGGGAAATTCCCGATGGCGCCATCCAGTTGTATCCTTGCAGGAAGCCCCGACTCATTGCCAGAGCTGGGATAATCAGGACTGCCCATGCCAAAGAACGAATTACCGGTACGACATTCGGGTCGTTATTTGACAGTCCCGGTGCCCAGGCCATCATGACGATTGCGCAGACAATTCCCATCGCCAGGGCAACGTACATGCTGGAATAGTACAGCCGGCGACTGACGCCGTATTCATTAAGGCCATTGTAATGGGCGACCATCTTAGAAATCGCTGACGGCAACCCTGCCGTGGCAATCGTCAAGAAAATGTTATAAATGTTGTATCCCTGTGCATAGAGGGCGTTGGCCTCGTTACTATACGCATCAAACCAGGTTACCCAGGGGATAACGTAAATTGCACCAAGAATCCGCGAGGTAATACTACCGACCGTCATCCAGGCGGAACCACTCAGCATCTTCTCCCGGGCATCCTTATTGGCAGCCGCAAGCGGCGACCCGTTAGTATGTTCTTCATTCATGATTCATAAATTTCCTGCCTTCTTCAAAAATAAACAATCTTAATTATTTTAGCGTGAATCAGACCGCGGCGCAATTTCTTTTCCGCTTTTTTAGCTTTCCTTAATGCTAATACTGGTCGAGGTCGACCCGTACTTCCCGAACGGTCGCTTCCGGGTGTGCAGCAGCCACTTCCGCCAGCGGGCTGGCTACCGGAGCTGCTTCGAAATGCCCCAGCTTATCGTTAATGGTGATTGCCAGGCCGAGTTTGGCGAACTCCAGCGCCTCCTCCATCGTCTTCCCCTGTGTAAAAGCCTCCGGAAGGTCGGGAAAGTCAACCAGGATTTGCCCATCCCGCGGGGTAAAGATGGCCGGGTACGTTACGATTTCCATACTCAACGTTCCTTTCTAAAGAAAAAGGCCCGGGAAAACCACGGAACCTTTTAATTCATTTACTTTGCAACGATGTTAACAATCTTATTTGGCACAACGATGACCTTCTTGATGTCCTTGCCAGCCGTAAATTTCTGCACGTGCTCGTTTGCTAGTGCCTGCTTTTCGGCCTCTTCCTTCGGCGTATCCTTAGCCATCTTGACCTTCGCCCGGACCTTGCCGTTAACTTGGAGGATCATCTCGACCTCATTTTCTACCAGAGCCGCTGGATCATACTTTGGCCATGGCTGGTAGGCAATCGTGTCGCTAATGCCGAATTGGCTCCACAGTTCTTCTGCCACGTGCGGCATAACTGGTGAAATCATCTTAATGAAGCCCTGCATGTACTCCGCCGGTAAGTCATCAGCCTTGTAGGCCTCGTTGACGAAGACCATCAGTTGGGAAATCGCGGTGTTGAAGTGCATCCGTTCAAAGTCTTCCGTTACTTTCTTGACAGTCTGGTTGTAAACCTTGGTCAGCTTGCCATCGTTAAAGTTGGAAACCCGGTCCCGGAGGTGGTTATTATCATCCATCAACAGGCGCCAAACCCGCTGAATCCACTTGTAGGAACCGTGCAGGCCTTCTTCATCCCACGGCACGGATTCGGTCAGTGGCCCCATGAACATTTCGTAGAGACGGAGCGTGTCGGCACCGTACTTGTCAACGATGTCATCCGGGTTGACCACGTTCCCCTTGGACTTCGACATCTTTTCATGGTTGGAACCCAGGATCATCCCCTGGTTGACCAGCTTCATGAACGGTTCCTTGGTTGGTACTAAGCCCAGGTCGTAAAGAACCTTGTGCCAGAAGCGGGCGTAAAGCAGGTGGAGGACGGCGTGTTCGGCACCACCAACGTACAGGTCAACCGGTGACCAGTAGTCCAGCGCTTCCTTAGAGGCAAATTCCTTGCTGTTGTGAGGATCCGTGTACCGCAGCCAGTACCAAGAAGAGCCCGCCCATTGCGGCATCGTGTTGGTTTCACGCAGACCGTGACGGCCGTTTTCATCATAAACGTTGACCCAGTCCTTGACGTTTGCCAGTGGACTTTCACCAGTCCCGGATGGTTCAATGTTGTCGGTATCCGGCAGCTTCAGCGGCAGTTCGTCTTCTGGAACCAGGGAAGTCGTGCCGTCATCCCAGTGAATAACCGGAATTGGTTCACCCCAGTAGCGTTGCCGACTGAAGATCCAGTCTCGCAGCCGGTAGTTGACCTGCTTGTGACCGGCATCGTGTTCTTCCAGCCAGTCAATCATCTTCGCCTTGGCATCCTTAATATTCAGGCCATCCAAGAAGCCAGAGTTGATATGCTTGCCGTCACCGTCAAAAGCCCCTTCGGAAAGGTCAGCCCCTTCGATGATCGGCTTGATTGGCAGGTCAAATTTCTTGGCAAAGTCATAGTCCCGCTGGTCGCCAGAAGGAACCGCCATCACACACCCAGTCCCGTAAGAAGCCAGAACATAGTCACTGATCCAGATTGGCAGCTTTTCGCCGTTCACCGGGTTGATAACGTAGGAACCGGTAAATACCCCGGTCTTTTCCTTATTCAAGTCGGTCCGTTCCAGGTCCGAGCGCCGGGAAGCCTCTTCCTTATACTGAGCAACCTCTTCCTTGTGTTCCGGAGTGGTCAGCTGGTCAACTAACTCCTGTTCCGGTGCCAGGACAACGTAGGAAGCCCCAAACAGGGTGTCCGCCCGGGTAGTAAAGACTTCAATCTTCGTCTCTTCGTCACCGGCAACGGGAAAGAAGACGGAAGCCCCCTCAGAGCGCCCAATCCAGTTCCGCTGCATTTCCTTAACGCTTTCTGGCCAGTCTACTAGGTCCAGGTCCTTGATCAGGCGGTCAGCGTAGGCAGTAATCTTTAGGACCCACTGCTTCATCGGCTTCCGGTAAACCGGGTAGCCGCCCCGCTTGGTCTTGCCATCTTCAACTTCTTCGTTGGCAACCACGGTTCCGCCCATGAAATCAGGCGCCCAGTTGACCATAATTTCACTTTCGTAGGCCAGCCCCTTCTTGTAGAGCTGTTCAAAAATCCACTGGGTCCACTTGTAGTATTCCGGGTCGGTAGTGTTGATTTCCCGGTCCCAGTCATAGGAAAAACCGAGTGACTGAATTTGGTCGCGGAAGTGGTCGATATTCTTGTTAGTAAAGCTCTTTGGGTTGTGGCCGGTTTTGAGGGCGTACTGTTCCGCCGGCAAACCAAAGGCATCCCAGCCCATCGGGTGCAGTACGTTAAAGCCCTGCATCCGCTTCATCCGCGACATTACATCGGTTGCGGTGTAACCTTCAGGGTGTCCGACGTGCAGTCCCTGCCCAGATGGGTACGGGAACATGTCGAGGGCGTAAAACTTCTTCTGGTCCTTATTAATGTCTGCCTTAAAGGTTTGGTTTTTCTTCCAAAACTTCTGCCACTTATTTTCAATCGTTGTGTGATCGTAAGCCATAGTCTGTCTCCCTTTCTTTTTCATGATCGTAATAAAAAAGTCCCGCAGGAGTCTAAGCTCCTCCGAGACGAAATCTAATCCGCGGTACCACCCGTTTTTCTATGGATTCCCATAGCACTCTAAGCCTTAACGCGGTTAGACGTCACCACCTACTCCTGTTCAGCGGCAATCTGTTAGGATGAGTTCACCGGATAACCATCCCCGCTTCACAGCACCAGCGGGTCTCTGTCGATAGTTCATCCAGCTACTATTTCCCCTACGATCAAAATATTAATTGTATTCTAACTTTCTCACCCGTAATTTGCAAGCAGGAAACGAAATTAACCCAAGATTTGTTTCAATTCGTCAACTTTATCCAGGTGTTCCCATGGCAGATCAACGTCGGTCCGACCGAAGTGGCCGTACGCAGCAGTCTGCTTGTAGATTGGCCGCTTCAGGTCCAGCATTTCAATAATTCCGGCTGGACGCAGATCAAAGACTTTCCGAACCGCGGCAATTAATTCCGCTTCACTCTTGGTACCAGTGCCAAAGGTGTCAATCGAAATCGAGACTGGTTCGGCCACCCCAATTGCGTAGGCGACTTGGATTTCCAGCTTCTTAGCGTAACCAGCGGCAACCAAATTCTTGGCAATGTACCGGGCCGCGTAACTAGCAGAACGGTCCACCTTCGTCGCGTCCTTGCCGGAGAAGGCTCCACCACCGTGGTGAGCGGCCCCACCGTAAGTATCAACGATGACCTTCCGCCCGGTCAAACCGGCATCCCCCTGCGGACCACCGATTACAAAGCGGCCGGTCGGGTTGATAAAGTACTTGGTTTGATCATCAAGCAGTTCAGCAGGAATCACTGCCTTGATCACTTGCTCCTTAACGTCTTGCCGAATTTGTTCCAGCGTCGCTTCAGGATCATGCTGGGTACTCAGTACCACGGTGTCTACCCGGAGCGGCTTCCCTTCGTCATCATATTCAACTGTCACTTCGGCCTTCGCATCCGGCCGCAGGTAAGAGATTGCCCCTTCCTTCCGGAGCTTGGCAATCCGTTGCATCAGCTTGTGGCTGAGCATTAAGGTCAGCGGCATGTATTCCGGCGTTTCATCGGTTGCGTAGCCAAACATCAGCCCCTGGTCACCAGCACCAATCTTGTCGAGCGGATCACTATCACCAGTCCGCGTTTCCAGTGAGTCATCAACCCCCTGAGCAATATCTGGTGATTGCTCATCCAAGGCGGTGATTACTGCACAGTTATCAGCATCAAAGCCATACTTGCCATCGGTATAGCCAATCTTGCGGATGGTGTCCCGAACGACCTTTTGGATATTAACGTAGCCCTTGGTTGAGACTTCGCCAAATACCAAGACCAGGCCGGTCGTCACTGAGGTTTCCACCGCAGCCCGCGCGTCTGGATCTTCTTTTAGCAGGGCGTCTAAAATGGCGTCACTGATTTGGTCAGCAATTTTATCCGGGTGTCCTTCAGAAACTGATTCTGATGTGAAGAGGTGTTTTTCTGTCATCTTTATTAATTCCCCCATATTCTAGTCGAAACTCTAACAGTAGTTTTGTAGTTGCGGTTACAAGGCATCTTCACAATTAAGTGAATCCTATCGGGAATTTGCTTCATAACGAGGATAATACTATCACAAAGTAACATTAATAATCAATTAGGAATCTATTAAAGACGGGCATTCACCAGCCCGACCGCCGTCATAAACGAGTACACGGTCGTTGGCCCCACAAAGGCCAAACCATCTTTTTTCATCTGGCGGGCCATCTGCCGTGACAAACTTGTTTGGGCCGGCAACGGTTCACCTGACTTTAAAATGAGGCGCTGTGGCTGGTAATCGACGAACTGCCAAACATAGTCGTCAAAACTCTGCCCAGCTGCAGCAAGTTTCTGAATCATCCGGGCGTTATTTATCGTGGCTTCGATTTTACGCCGGTTGCGGATAATCCCTGAATCATCCAGCAACCTGGCGCGGTCCCGGTCGTCAAATTCAGCAACGACCGCAATTTGAAAATCGTGGAACGCCCGCTCAAATGCAGCGCGACGCTGCCAAATTGTCGTCCAGCTCAGACCGGCTTGAAATGCTTCTAGGCTCAGCATTTCAAAGAGAAAGCGGTCATCATGAACCGGAAAGCCCCAGTAATGATCGTAATAATCCTGCATGGCAACCGAACTATTTGCCCAGTCGGGACGGATAATAGCCATATTCTGTCCTCCTAAAAATAATAAAAGTCAGGAGGCCGGGAAATTCTCCCAGCCTCTTTGCTAATTTAATACGGTGGTTGGCTAGCTACGCGCCAGCAGGAACTGCGAACCAGACAAGCTGGTTCTGCCCGCTCACGACTCCCTCATAGTTTAAATACGGGGCTAACCTTACTTTGCACCTTGCTTTTTAGTGTTCTTCAGCATTACTGCCAAAACCAGGCCCACCAGTTCAATTACCACCATCATGATAAAAACCAGGTGGTAGCCATGAAGGTTCGCTGCTAATGGCTTGCTACCAGCACTCAGGGCGTGTTCGCTCGCCACGGTCAGAACAATTGTCGCTACGGCAACCCCAGCTGATCCCAGAACCTGACGAACCGTGGTAATCACGGCCGTCCCGTGAGGAACCAGCTTGTCGGGCAGGGAATTGGCTCCCAGGGTGACCGCCGGCATCATTACAAAGGCGTTTCCCCCTTCAATGATCATCGCGCACAGGATCATTGCCACGAGACTCAACCGACTCAGCATGGTTAAGCCAACCAGCCAGCCGCAGATAATCATGACCATCCCCACCAGCATCGTCGGCTTAAAGCCGATCTTATCAGCTAATTTACCTGACAATGGGTTGAGGATACTCAGAAAGACCGCTCCCGGAACCAACGCCATCCCGGAAACAAAGGGGCTGACGTGCAATACTCCCTGGTAATAGAGGGGGAAAATAATGGTCGTAACAATCAAGGCAATGTAGGAGATCGATGTCAGCAACACCGCTAGATCGTAATTGAAGGTCTTTAAGACCCGCAGTTCCAGCAACGGTTCCGCCAAGTGCAATTGCCGGTAGCAGAACCAAATGATTGCCGCCACGCTGACAACCAGGATAAGACCATTAAGAAGCCAGTTGACGTCCTTTTTGGCCGCCAAATTGACCACGTACATGATCCCAATCAGGCCAACCGATAAGATAACGGACAGCCAGTCCAGAACCGTTTCGTGCCGGGGCATGACGTCCCTAATTAGACCAGTTCCCGCCATCACCATAATTAAGGTAATGACAATCATAAAGAAGGCAAAGAGGCTCTTCCAGTCAAAGAATTTCAGGATAATTCCCGAGACAATCGGTCCGCAGGCAAGGGCTGATCCCATCACCAGACCAGCGATTCCCATGGTTGTCCCCCGGTTATCCTTGGGCGTAATTTCCAAGAGCACCGACTGGTATGATGGAAAGAGGACCCCCACCGCGAAGGCTTCCAGCGCCCGACCAACCATCATAAACCAAAAACCGTTGCTCCCCCAACTTGCCGGGGTCAGGACAATCATCAACGAGCCGATATCAAACAGTCCCAGGGCAACGACAAACATCGTCTTAAAGTTTAAGTTATTCAGCATCCAGGGACTGATCGGCATGCTGACACACATCACCAGCATGAAGCCAGTCGTCAGCCACTGGACAGTATCAGCTGAAATGCCAAACGCCCTCATTAGCGTCGGGTACGCTGTCGACAGTGATGACTGACTAATTGACATCGTAAAAGTTCCCACTAACAAGGTAAAGATAAACCAAAACCGACTGTAAGGCCGGCCATGTTGGTCAATGCTCTTTTCCATCTAACTCGCTCCCTTTTTAGAACTATTATTATTTGCCAGTTATCAATTATATATTTTGAATCTCTCCTTGTAAATGGTATAATATTGATAGATTAAAACTATTTTAAATTAAGAAAGGAGAATTGCTCATGGCAGAAGCTGAATTGGACCGGGCACTGGAAATGCTGCGGAAGCACAAGGTTCGCCTCACCCCCCAGCGGAAAACAATTTTGGAATACCTCATCAGCCACCATACCCACCCCAGTGTGGAAATGATCTATGCGGACTTAAAAGATCAGGTCGACAATATCAGCATGGCGACGGTCTACAACACGATTAAACTCTTCGTCGACTACAATTTGGCCATTGAATTAAAAAATGGTGACGGCAGTACCCATTACGACTACTTTGGCCGCCCCCACTACCACGTTGTCTGCGATAACTGTGGCAAGATTACGGACGTTTTCGATGAACATTTTTCTGAAATCACCAAAGAGCTTTCCACGATGACCCGGGAAAAAACGCATTATCTCGTGACTGGAAGTAACATTGAAATTCACGGCTTATGCCCCGACTGCCAGCGCAAGCTTCATTTAAATCAGACCTTATAGGAACAGAGGCTGGGAATTAACTCAGTCTCTTTACTGTTTTAAAGATAGTAATGCCTCAGCGTAGTAGCTGGCTGGCAGTTCAAACGCTGATCAATTAGCATTTGACCACCCCCAAATAGGCTTGCTGTGCGTCGACGGAGGTTCTCAGAGGCTAGCTGCGCGTCGAAAGACAAACGCCCCCAACCAGCTAGCCGATTGGGGGCGTTTGTCCTCACTCTCACGCTCACTCCTTTTTATTTTTAAACTGAAATCAGCGGTCGGGCCACATCCCGCCGCTGATTGATCAGTTTATTTAATTTTTGTCCGGGCCGGCTGACTTAGCGAGGCTACCCCCAAGACGGCAAACCAGGCCAGGGTAAAGAGCAGCGCAATCAGTGTCTGCTTTTCAAAACACAGCACAACCATCACAAAGGCGAGAAATATCAGGACCAGCCAGTCCGTAAACGGGGCCCCCGGCATCTTGAACTGCCGGTCGGTCGGGTGCAGCTTGATAAAGCGCAGGTGGGCACCAATAATCGCTGCCCAGATAAAAAGAAAGCTGGTCGTTGCAATACTGGAAACCAGGGTGAAGACCTCCCCTGGCATCGTTAAGTTAAGCACCGCTGCTAGGGCAATGACCGCCGTGGAAAAGGCCACGGCCCGGGCCGGCACCCGGTGCTTTGAGAGGCGGGAAAGGCTCCGAATTGCCGGCCGGTGAGCGTTGGACGTCAGCTCCGCCAGCATCCGGCCGGTGGTGTAAATGGAACTGTTGCAAGCAGATGCTGCCGCGGTAATCACCACAAAGTTAACCACGCTCGCTGCCCCACGTAAACCCGCATCACGAAAGACCAGGACAAAGGGGCTGTTAGTTGGCGACAGCCGGTTCCAAGGGTAAATACACATAATTACCGCCAACGCACCGATATAAAAGAGCAGGATCCGGATGGGAATACCGTTGATGGCCTTTGGAATTACCTGGCGCGGCTTTTCCGCCTCTGCCGCTGTGACCCCCACCATTTCAATCCCGACAAAGGCGAAGACAACCATCTGAAAGGACATTACGAACCCCTTCCACCCGGTCGCAAAGAAGCCGTTATAGGCGACCAGGTTTCCCGGCGACGCCACGTAGCCTCCCCGGGAGCGGAACCGAATGACCATCATAAAAATCCCCACAGCAATCAAGACCAGGATAGCGATAATCTTAATCAAGGCAAACCAGAACTCAATTTCACCAAATATATTAACGGTAATCAGGTTGAGGCAGAGAAAAATCAGGAGCGTAATCAACCCGGGAACCCATTGGGGAAGATTGGGCAGCCAGATCTGAATGTAAAGCCCGATTGCCGTGATTTCAGCCATTGCCAGCGCCAGCCAGCACGCCCAGTAGGCCCAACCAGTAATAAAACTGATCCGGTTGCCCAGGTAGTCCCGAATTGCTTCCATAAAGGAACGGTATTTGAGGTTTGCCATCAATAGCTCCCCTAGGGCCCGCATAATGCCAAAGCAGACAATCCCCGTAATCAGGTAGGCTAACAGGATGGCTGGGCCCGCCATCCGAATAGCCCTTCCAGATCCCAGGAACAGTCCGGTCCCAATTGTTCCGCCCAGTGCCATCAACTGAATGTGCCGACTCTTGAGACTCCTCTTCATCCGCTGTTGCTTATTCATATTTGCTAACTCTCCTATGGTTCGTATTTAGAGCTTACCGCGCCCTAATTTTTGATCCGTAAATTGTGAGCCTTCATTGTATACCCAATCACCGCTCCAGTACAACTCGGCTCATCTCCATGCACCTTGAGTAAACAAATCCGCCGCAAGCGGCGAAAGTCTGGTAAACTTAGGGACGAGGTGAGAGAAAATGATTTCAAATGAACAACGTGCGCACGACATCGCGGTGGCCCTCGTGCAAGCCAATGCGAAGGACTTAGAGCCCCTCGAGGCATATCATCGCTATGTCAACTACCTGGTGCCCCTGCTAAAGGAAATTGACAAGGATTTCCCCCACGGCATCCGGGAACACCTGGGACAGCATGACGAATAGTGAATCGGAGGCTGGGAATTAACTCAGTCTCTTTACTGTTTTAAAGATAAAATGCCTCAGCGCAGTAGCTGGCTGCGCGGTGACGGGGGTGGGACAGCGAACTAGCCGAGCTAGTTCTGTCCTCCTGCCATTTTTTATTTGTAAGATATTTGTTTTAAAATATTATTTAGTTTATGATTATAACGATTACGCTAAGAAAGGAAGTCAATTATGTTTACTGAACACAAGAAGGGCTTTGACTGGTTTAGTCTGGTCCTCGGAATCTTATTCGTTATCGCCGGGATTGCCTCGTTTGCCCATCCCGATAAGACGATGCACTTTTTGGCAATTCTAGCAGGGATCGCCTTTATCCTTCGGGGAATCTACGAATTATGGTTCCGGAACTTTATCAATAACGCCCTGGACGAAAGCACCGGCTGGATTATCTTTATTGCTATTTTAGATATTATTTTAGGAATTATCGTCCTGGTCTGGCCAAACTTCGGTGTCTTGTACCTGGCAATCCTCTTTGCCATTTGGTTCATCATTGACTCACTGGCAATGATTCGCGGGGCCAAGTTCTTTAAGGAATTCCACCGCGGTTACGCTACCTGGTTAGTAATCCTGGGCATTATCAGTCTGATTCTGGGGATCATTCTCCTCTTCAGTCCAATTCTCTCGACAATCACCATTGTTTGGCTAGTTTCCGTCATGCTGATGGTCTTCGGAATTATGCACATTATCCAAGCATTCTAGCTGGAATTAGAACAGTTCTCAACAACACTAAGGCCCCGGGTTCGGCAAAAACCGAATCTGGGGCCTTAAATTTTCTTTACTAAATTAAACTCCGCAATAACGGCGAAACGCAACCGTAGCTCTCACCGCTGACTAATCAATGTCGATCCGGGTATCATTCTCGTCACTCGCCTGGAGCTTAGGCAGTTCCAACGTCAAAACCCCGTTCTCGTAACGGGCTTTCACAGCGCTGCGGTCAACATCAGGCAACCGGTACTGCCGACTCATCTGACCATACCGCCGTTCCGTGTGTAAGACGTTTCCCTTCTGGTCACTTTCATCAGCAAAACTATCCCGGTGGCCAGTAACGGCTAAAATATTATTAGCGTAGTTGATATGGATGTCTTTCTTATCAAAACCTGGCATATCAATTTTAACGGTGTAGCCGTGGTCGTCTTCCGCCACGTCCGTCTTCATATGATCAGCGGCGGGCGTCAAGTCCGAGAAGAAGTCATCATTCATCCAGTCACGCATATTCATCAAATTGTCAAAGAGGTTGTTACGACGTTGAATTTCGTTAGCCATAATTGAATCATCCTTTCTCATACCTTGATTACGTCCCTATCATAGTCCATTGACCGGCGGTTGCAAGTGCTTTTTAGCAGTCTAATCGTTAATCTGCTAAAATTCGTTTGACTTTTATTGACCAATCACTAGAACGCTACGCCCACCTGGCCGCATCCATTTTAAACCAGCGCCCCTTATTTTGTCTTAGTCGAAACTAATTTATAACATATGATAAAAAATACATCTTTATTTCAGGAGTGACTATGCTAAAATGGGTTTGATTATTTTAAACCACAAGGGGTAACTCAGAATGACAATTAAAAAAATCCTGCTGCTAATCACCGGGGTCGCCACGCTCTTCTTGCTGGCACTCCCTGGAACTGCTAGTGCCGCTTCCCATATGCGGACGCCAATCAACTATCTCAAGTCTTCCGAGACCACCCCCTATCCAGATATTAACAAACTGAAGGATCCCTGGATCAAGGTCAGCATTGCTAAAAACCGGGTCTACATCATGGATGGTCACCGGTGTGTCTACACTATGTACGCCAGCGCCGGCAAGTATGAAAGCAAGCATGGCAAACGCGTTAGTGCTACGCCGACCGGAACCTTTGCCATTCAAGACGACCGGGGTGCGAGCTTCTACAATGCCGCGGTCAAGTGTGGCGCTAACAACTATGTCTCCTGGCATGATAACGGGGCCTACCTCTTTCACAGTGTTCCAACCGATAAGGACGGTCACTACATCAAGTCGGAGGCGGCCAAGTTAGGCAAGCAAACCGCTTCGCACGGCTGTGTCCGGCTCTCCGTCCCTGACTCTAAATGGATGATGAATGTCCCTACCGGCACGAAAGTCGTCGTCCAGGAAAACTAGGTCGGTTCTCAAAAGCCAGCGCGGAACTCTAATGCCACCTGTACCACAAACGGTGATTCTACACAGCCCACGTAATTTAACTGCAGGACCACGTAACAAGCAGTCTTCCACCTGATAAAACCGGCTGACCGCCTCCTAATTGGAGATGGTCAGCCGGTTTTGCTATTCCCAAGGTTTATCGATCGTAATGGCTGCTAACGCTTCCTGCTGGTGGCCTCGGTTGGCTGCCCGCTGTTCGCGACGCCGTTCGTAACCGGCGACCAGTGCCCGCTGCTCGTTATTTTCCGGGAGCACTTCGTCGTACTTCACCTGTTCTGCCGGATCCTGAATCACATAGGTCATAAAACAGGTAAAGCCTAAAAAGCGCTCCCCAGTCCGGAGGTGTTCACCGATCACTTTAACAAACACCTCTAAGGAACGGTGCCCGATCCCGGTGACGTACGCCTCCATGCACATTGAATCCTGCAGGCGGAAGGGTTTTAAGAACTGAACATGGTCCATTGCCGCAGTAACCACCGTTGCCCGGGTAACCCGCATCGCCGCCACCGATGCTTCCCCGTCTACCAACTCTAAGATCCGCCCGCCGAACACCGTGCCGTGTTCATTCAAGTCGGCATTGAAGACCCGGTGAATCGAAACTGATAGTGTTTGCTTACAATTTATCTTCATCATCTAAAACCCCTTACACAATTTATTACTACCTATTTTACCACAACGGGATAAATATTAGATTTTTCTCACCAATCGATTAAAAGTAGCTTATAATAGGAGCAAGGCTATAAGAAAGGATTGAGATAAATGGCTAAGCAAGAAAAAGTTCAAACCCCATCGCTTTACGTCAACACCGATGCAGGGGTCGCGTTGTTAAACCTAAGTCAAGCATACTATAAGGATACCTATTCACTGGTTAACAGTGACGAATTGTTGGAAATCATTAAGCTCTACCTTGATTCCAAGAACCCCGAGTATGATGATGACGCCTTTGATAACGCCACCCCAACCCAGTATGTAAGTGTCCTCAAAAAAATCCTGATCGATGATGATAGCGCCTTTGATAAGTATGACCCGAAAGATATTCTGGCCAGTGTTGAAGAATTGTATTCCTTCTACCGGTCACTATTACGGGTAACAGTCATCAACTACAACAACAGCAAGATCGCCGGGAACGAATTTAAGATGATTGATAGCCACCTCAATGACCTGGTTCGGGAAGCCTACCGGGTCATTGAAGAAAAGCTCCAGGGCTACCCTAACCAGACTTACCGGCAGGTCAACGCTGGTTCTAACGCATCAATGCTCGTTCAAACTCACGACTGGCCAATTCCTGAAGACTACGACCAGCTCCGTGACATTGACTTCATCGACACCGTCATGCTCCGGCCGCCAATGATGATGCACACCAAGAGTAATAAGCGGGAGGGTGTCTTCTCCGCGGTCGATGAAAATCCTATCAAACGGTTCCATGGGCAAAAGGGACAGTGGTACTGCTACCCGGCCAAGATCGGTGAAAGCCTGGCCTATATCTACTTCAACGTAGACTACCTGGTCAACGGAATTGCCCTTTCCAACCTCTTCCAGCTGGCCCGCCCCGATGAAGTACAGGGCCAAAAGCCCGACCTAATCCTCCTCTTCGGCCTGAAAGAAACCGAAGGAATGGTCTCCCACTACTACCACGACACAGCTAACGACATCTGGGTCGGCGAAGTGCCATACACGGACAAGACCACCTACTTCGGCTACATGAAGAAGATGTGCCTGACCCTGCACAACCTGCACCAGATTTACAGTGGCCGGTTGCCAATCCATGGTTCCATGCTCCGGGTCCGCTTCACTAACGGCAAGGAAAAGAACGTGGTCTTCTTTGGCGATTCCGGCGCCGGCAAGTCCGAATCAATCGAAGCCATGCAGGAAATTGCTGACGACAAGATTGTTGACATGGAAACCATTTTTGATGACATGGGCAGCTTTGCAATCGGTGAAGACGGCAAGGTTTACGCCCAGGGAACAGAAACCGGGGCCTTTGTCCGGCTCGATGACCTGTCCAGCGCGGTCGCCTTTAACAACATGGACCGCGGGGTTTACCTCAATCCTGAACTTTCCAACGCCCGGGTCATCATCCCCGCCGATGCTTATGAAAACATCATCAAGCACCACCCAATCGACATGTGGGTTTACGCTAACAACTACGATGACAAGGTTGGTATCCACCGCTTTGACAACGAAGACGAAGCCAAGAAAGTCTTCGTTGCCGGTAAGCGGAAGGCCTTGGGGACGACTGACGAGGTCGGCATGAGCACCACCTTCTTTGCTAATCCATTTGGCCCGGTTCAAGAAGAAGAAAAGACGAAGCCGATTATCGACAAGATCTTCAATAAACTTTTCAACAACGACGTTTACGTCGGTGAAGTTTACACCCACCTGGGGAACGACAAGTCCAAAGAAGCCCTCCATGAATCTGCACGGGAGCTGCTCGACGTCTTGATGAACAACTAATTGATAGCTAATAATATAACTTCGCGTCAAAAAGGTCCAAAATCAGCTTATCAGCCAATTTTGGGCCTTTTTCCTCATTCTTTCGCTAACTTAACAATTGCAAAGACAATGTAAGCAAGGTCTCCAGTTCGGTTTTACCAGAATTGGAGGCCTTGTTGCGTATCACTTTTTATTCCAATGCTCCTGCCGGAACTGGTCCCGGCCAGCCCCTTCCTCGGCCGCAAACCGCTCTGGATTCTTCTTATAAAACTGCTGGTGGTAGTCTTCTGCCAGGTAAAAGGGCTGGGCCGGCTCAATCCGGGTGACGATTGGGTCTGCAAACCGGCCACTCGCCGCCAACCGTTTCTTGGAAGCCTCTGCAATCCGGCGCTGGTCCTGATCCTTAACAAAGATTACCGGCCGGTAGTTATCACCACGGTCCTGAAACTGTCCCATGGCGTCCGTCGGGTCTGTTTGCTGCCAGTAGATTTCGACCAGGTCCGCGTAAGAAACGACTGCCGGATCAAAGGTAATACGCACCGCCTCCGTATGCCCAGTTGCCCCCGACTTGACCTGCTCGTAGGTCGGATTGGGCACGTGACCGCCGGTATAACCGGACTCGACCTTCTCGATTCCCGGGTAGGTATCAAAGGGTTGAACCATGCACCAGAAGCACCCACCCGCAAAGATTGCTGTGTCTACACTCATTTTCGCTTCCTCCTTCATAGCTTAGTTCCGGCCAAAGATCGGCCATGCCGCTACCTGACTGCCCTTGTAAGTCTTTTGGATAACCTGCTTAGTGGCCTCAGTCTGGTAAGCATCAACAATTTTCTTATAGGTCGGGTTGTCCTTATCCTTGGCCTGAACTGCAATAATGTTGACGTACGGCCGGGCCTGCTTGTTGACCGGTTCCAGGTAGAGGGCATCCTTCTTTGGTTGCAGGTTTGCCGCCACCGCGTAGTTGCCGTTGATGATTGACGCATCCACAGAAGTCAGTGCCCGGGCCGTTTCCGCGGGATCGACCTCCTTGAACTTCAGCTTTTTCGGGTTGGCCGTGATGTCACTGAGCGACGGCTTGATTCCGCTGTTGCCATTGACCTTGATCAGCCCCGCCGACTGCAGGAGGTTCAGCCCCCGCCCCAGGGTCGTCGGTTCATTTGGGATTGCAATTGTTGCGCCATCTGGCAGATCCTTTAAGCCCGAGTACTTTTTCGAGTAAATTCCCAGAGGCGAAATCACCGTATTGCCGATACTGGTCAAATGGGCGTGCTGGCTTTTATTATAAGAATCAAAGTAATAGCGGGTCAGGCAGGAGTGCAGATCAATCTTGCCTTCCTTCAATGCCACGTCTGGTTGGACGTAATCGTTGAAGGTCACGTATTTAATCTCGATGTGCTCCTTTTTCAGCCGGGCCCGGACGTTGTCCCAAACCGGTTCGGAATCGGTGCCAACTAACCCCAGCCGAACCGTCTTGGTAGCTGCCCGCTGGTGGCGCTGATAAACGAGGCGGCCAAGTCCGCCCAGCACTAACAGGACAACAATAATTCCAATAATCCAATTGCGGCGCTGCCGCCGTTTTTTTCTCTGCATTTGCACTTCCTCCTTAATATAAAAAACGTCCCGAAAAGCAGTTCAACTCTGCTCTTCGGGACGTCGCTGTTCTAACGTGTTACCACCCGGATTTAACTGGACCTCACAGCCCACTCCTCATTGAGTACTAACATACTCAGACCTGATATCGAGGTCACCCCGCACGGTTGCTTGCCACCTGACTCACCACCGTGAACCGCTCCAAGACCATCTTCACTATCCTCAACCGGACGGGCTCACACCTTTCCCCGCTCTCTGGACCAGTTTCTTAAATAGTTACTCATCTTTTCTCAGCGTTTTATAATTTGATTGTCATTATCATATAACAAACCTTTAAGCGGGTCAACTCTTTTTAAACAAAAAAGGGACGGCATACGCCATCCCCTTGCAATTAATATTTAGGTTGATTAATTTTAGTACCAGCCGTGTGATTGCCAGAATGCCTGGGCAGCAGTCCAAGAGCCGTAACGACTCGCAACATACTGGTCGGCAACCCGTTCCTGGTTAGCGGCTGAGTAGTCACCGTTCAGGTAAGAAGCAGATAATTGGTACTTACCAATGTATTGACCATTGGTTGCGCCGTAGTTGCCACCGGATTCACGAGCAGCGATCCAGGCCTTAGCAGCGGCGTCACTACCAGCTACACTAGAGGTGTAGTTAGAAGTAGCGGCATTCGCAGCTTGGGTCGTTGCAGTAGCCGTAGCCTGTTGGGCTTGACCAGCAGTTTGTTGTTGAGCGGCCGCCTGTGTCTGGCTAGCAGCCTGGTTAGTTCCGTTTGAACTTGGCAGGGTTGCGACTTCTTCCTGCGTTGCTGGTGCAACTTCACCATTATCCTTGATTACCAACTTTTGACCGACGTAAATCAGGTTCTTGTTAGCAATGTTGTTGGAAGAAGCCAGCGTGTCAACAAAGTTCAAATCGTGACCGAATTTGTAGGAAATTCCTGATAAAGTATCGCCACTTTGCACCGTGTAAATTGAATCTGCATTTGCAGTCGTCGCGGTAGCAATGGTTCCTAAAGCAACGGCACCAGCAACAGCAGCGGTAATTTTTGCGATGTGTTTAGATAACTTCATAGAGATAAAATCCCATCCTTTTCATATTTTTGATTTTGCGATCTTTTCTTGAGAAACGATTGATATCAATCAACAGTTAATACTATAACGCCTCGAGGTTACACCACAATTACCCCCAATTTTCAATTTCTAGCCGCTGGTAATAATCCGTAACATAGGCCATTAAAAAAGTGATGATAATGCGGAATAAGCGCATCAATTCGGTCTTAATTCATCCCCCAACCAGGATGGATATTTGTAACAAACACACGAAAAAAAGTGGTCAAAACCGGCTTGCCAAGCTGATTTTGACCACTTTTAAACTGTTTTAAACACTTTTTGTAACACTGTCGTAACGATTACCGCACCCCAGTAAGACTTAGGGGCCACTTGGCCGCTCCCGATTTTCTAATAACCGTACTCTTCAAGGGAAGCGGTTCTCCTGAGCCGGTCTTAAATGGGGTCAGCTTAACCTGCCCCTGGCCCTGGTCGTTGATATAGGTAGTCAAGTCGGCATGACTGCCTTGACCAAACCCATCTGCAACCGGAATAAAGCGGAGCTGACCTGTATCCCCAGGATCCAGCAAGGCGGTCGGCGTCCACTCGCTGCCAGCCCCATCGAGAAAGTTGCTGGCACTAACCGTGACTGCTCCCTGGTTAGCAACCACCAGGTGCAGGTCTAGCGTAGCCCCATGGGCTTGGTAGGCGTGAACCGCCGTGTAAACTGCCGGCGCCCGCAAGTCATTTGCCTGCCGGTATTCCACCCGGGCCCCGGCACCCAGCAAAATTTCAGTCCCGGCGAATAAGCCCTGGGCGCTCTTCACCATCAGCCGTTCGGCGATTGTCACCTGACTCCGGGCCCCCACGATAATCACATTATGGGGGTTAGCCAAGCACCCCCGCCCCGTGAACTCAAGCGGCACCGTTAACTGGCAATCATCGGGCACGTAAATGAACTGACCACCGTCAATGTTGGCAAGGTGGCCCGCAAACAACTGGTTGTCCTGCCAGCGGAGGGCCTTCTCCATTAAGTTCTCCTGCAGGAGTTCGGAGTAGTCCCACACTGCCTCTTCCAGGGGAAGCGCAGTGTAAGTTCCGGCATGACGCAGCCAGCCCTCATTCTCCTGCCCAGTACAGCTAGTTGGTTGCCAGGGGAGCCACTGTTCTTGCCCCGGGAGCACGGGAAAATGGCTTTGTAAGAGGGTCGCTAGCTGGCGCTTCTTTTGCAGCCAGTCCGGTTCTGCTTTTCCAGCCTGTTTTTTAACTGTCATCGCATACCCCCCTAGTGAACTAGCTTGTCCCAGATGACTACCTGTCCCTGGTCCAGTGACTTCGGAACGTCGATAATCCGTTGGTTGGCACTCCCACGGAACTGGAGGGTTAAATCTTTTTGAGCCAGCATGAAACGACCATCAACGAGGATGTCAATGTTATGCAAGAGTTCCAGCTTGTCAGCCGACTCCTTTTGCAATTCTTCCCAAGTATACCCCGACCAGGACCAGATATCCTTAGTGTGACCAAACTCCTTCCGTAAGCGGTGAACCAGTTTTAGGCAGACCTGGGTGTTAAGAAAGGGTTCGCCACCCAGCAGGGTCAAGCCCTGAACGTAGCTTTGCGAAAGGTCTTTCATAATCTGGTCTTCCAGCTCCTGGGTATAGGGTTGCCCATAGTGAAAGTTTTGAGCGGCCTTGTTGTAGCAGCCTGGACAGTTAAAGAGGCAGCCGCTGACATAGACACTGCAGCGGACCCCCTCGCCATCAACAAAGTTAAAGGGCTTGTAATCGGCCACGTACTGGAGGGAGTGGTCTGCAGCAAGCCACTCCTGCGGTTGAGGATTCTTCGGTAAGCGTTGGCGCTGATGTTCTACCATTTAATCCCCTCCCGTTAAATCTGCTGACCCTTAACGGCGGCGTGCCCTTCCCGTGAGTCACACTGCCGGGCCGCTTCAAAGGCCGCCGCGTGCTTGATCATCGACGGGCTCATGTGTTTCTCCCGGTGAATGATTTCTTCGTGCCGGCCGTGAACCATTGGCCGCGCTTGAGGGTTCCCCAAGTAGCCGCAGGTCCGTTTGACCACATCACAGGTTGCCGGGTCGGAGTTGCCACACTGGGGACACTTGAAGCCCCGGGCAGTCGCCTTAAATTCACCCTTAAAGCCGCACTTGAAGCACTGGTCAATCGACGTGTTGGTCCCTAGGTAGCCCACGTGGTCATAGGCCCAGTCCCAAACGGCTTCCAGCGCCTTCGGATTCTGCCGCAGGTTCGGGTATTCACAGTAGTGGATAAAGCCACCCGCCGCCTGGTAAGGAAAGTCCTCTTCAAATTCCAGCTTTTCAAATGGGGTCGGGTGCTTTCGAACGTCGTAGTGGAAACTGTTAGTGTAATATTCCTTGTCGGTGACGTTAGCAACCCGGCCAAACTTCTTCAGGTCGTCCTGGCAGAAGGTATCGGTCAACGATTCCGCCGGCGTGGAATAGAGGCTAAAGTGGTAGCCCTCTTCATCCTCCCACTTGGCACAGAGGTCATGCATCGTTTTGGTAATTGAAACCGCAAAGTCATGGGCCTCCTGATTGTGTTCCCAGTTTGGACCGTAGAAGGTCGTGCAGACTTCGTAAAGGCCGATGTAGCCAAGCGAAACGGTGGCCCGGCTGTTCTTGAAGACCTCATCCACACTATCGGTCTTCTTGAGCCGTTTGCCAAAGGCTCCGTACATGTACAGTAACGGGGCGTTCTCAGGCTTGGCTTCCTTGGTCCGCTTAATCCGGTAGTCGAGTGCCTGCTTGCAGATACCCATCTTTTCCTGGAAGATTTCCCAGAAGAGCCGCTTGTCGCCATGGGCTTCCAGGGCGATCCGTGGTAGGTTGACAGTGACCACTCCAAGGTTCATACGGCCAGAGTTAACTTCTTTGCCCGTCTCGGGGTCCGTCCAGCCCTGCAAGAAGGACCGGCAGCCCATTGGCGTCTTGAAGCTCCCGGTTATTTCCTTGATTTTGTCGTACATTAAGAGGTCGGGGTACATCCGCTTGGTCGAACATTCTAGAGCCAGCTGCTTAATGTCATAGTTCGGGTCGCCGGGGTTCAAATTAAGTCCTCGCTTAATAGTAAAGATCAACTTCGGGAAGATTGCCGTCCGGTGTTCTTTCCCCAGTCCCTTGATCCGAATTTGCAAAATAGCCTTTTGGATTTCCCGCGAGATCCACGATGTCCCCAGGCCAAAATTAATAGTCGTAAATGGGGTCTGACCCTGACTGGAGTAGAGGGTGTTAATCTCGTATTCCAACGCCTGCATGGCGTCGTAGATATCCTTCTTGGTCTTTTCACGGGCAAACTCCTCCCGCTTGTCAGGAGTAATCCACTTCTTTGCATCCGCCATGTGCTTTTCGTAGTTAATCTTCGCGTACGGTTCCAAGAGCTGGTCAATCCGGTTGGCCGAACAGCCCCCGTATTGGAGGGAGGCAACGTTAGCGATGATCTGGGACATCTGGGCCGTCGCAGTCTGAATGGAGCGGGGCGAGGAAACCCAAGCATTTCCGATCTTAAAGCCGTGCTTGAACATCTCGTCGAAATCGATTAGGCAGCAGTTCGTTTCCGGCGTCACTGGCGAATAGTCCAGATCGTGCCAGTGAATATCACCACGGAGGTGGGCCTTGGCAACCACCTCAGGAAGCATCCGCAAACCGAGGGCCCGACTGACAACCCCGGCCTCGAGATCCCGCTGGGTGTTGAAAACCCGACTATCCTTGTTGGCGTTTTCGTGAACCACCGTGTCCTTGCGCCCAAAAAGCTGTTCTAGCTTGTGCTGGGGGTTAGTCGCCTCGGCAAAAGCCCGTTCATCCGCTTGCCGGTAGTCGCGGTACTGCTTAGCCAGGTCATCATGACCAGCTGCCTTGAGCCCAGCGACGAATAAATCAGCAATCGTACTCGTCTGTACCTCATGGTTCCCCATTAAGGCATTGAAAATGGCCAAATTGACGCTGTGCCGCGTTTGCTCGTCGGCATCCAGGGCGTCTAAGACTAGATCGATCTTGTAGGCGTAAAAGGAGCTGGGGGTCCCATCACGCTTAATAACCTTCACATCTGCCAGGTTATTTAAATTTTTTTTATCAATTATTTGGACCTTCATTAATGCCGTCTCCCTTCAAAAGTTAACAGTTTATATACTAGCACAAATACAATTGGTAGAAAGAATTGACATTTTTACCACTATATGTTGTGGTTGAGATTTAGATTACTCCCTTCCCTGGTTAAACCGATTAACTAGATTACACGATAAAAAGAGCAATTCCCTCTGACACGCTCACTAGCCCAATAGTTGCTCTTTTTTCCTGCCTCTTAAATTTCAGTTTGCTTTATCGTTAGATATATTTGATTTTAACTTACCCACACATGAAGGAACCATCATTCTTCAAGCAATAGTGATAGGCACAGGTCCGGTGGTACGATCCGCTAGCTTTAATTAAGAACTACCACTTTAAAAGACTAGAGAGGCCGGGAAATCTTCCCAGCCTCTTAATAGAATGTCTTAACGCAGCACCTAGCTGGCGGTCCAACCAGCATTCAGCGCTGCCGTTGTCTTAGCCTACTGACGCACCCGGGTTGGCCCCTCGCTGACATTCCCGAGGATTATTCTGTTAGGAACAAGTTTATAATCCTGGAGGGTCATCCCTATAAAATTTATTTGCTTTTAGGAAAATGGACGCCCTTATTTTTTTCTGATGCCCAAGCGGAAATAAAAATAGGCTTGAACGCTGCTAAGCCAGCAATTCAAGCCTGTTTAATATTAGCTGAATAGTATCTGTAAAATGCCTCCGGTGGGGGTCGAACCCACACTCCCTCAACGGGAACTGGATTTTGAGTCCAGCGCGTCTGCCAATTCCGCCACAGAGGCATCAGCTAACTAAAAGGTGGTAATCGGATTTGAACCGATGATAAAGGTTTTGCAGACCTCTGCCTTACCACTTGGCTATACCACCAAATAGTTAAGATTGAACAGGAAAGACCCTCATGTTCAATCATAAGGGCGGTATGTGGGATTTGAACCCACGCGTGCCGGACCCACAAACCGGTGTGTTAACCAAACTTCACCAATACCGCCAAAATATTCAGTTAAGCAGGGATAGTAGGAATCGAACCCACAATGACGGTTTTGGAGACCGTAGTTATACCGTTTAACTATATCCCTATAAATGGAGGAGGGTGGATTCGAACCGCCGAACCCGAAGGAACGGTTTTACAGACCGTCGCGTTTAGCCAGACTTCGCTACTCCTCCATAAATGGCGCGGGACGGAATCGAACCGCCGACACACGGAGCTTCAATCCGTTGCTCTACCAACTGAGCTACCGAGCCATCGTGTATGGGTAACAACTATTAAGTTGTTGATGGAGGATACAGGGCTCGAACCTGTGACCCTCTGCTTGTAAGGCAGACGCTCTCCCAACTGAGCTAATCCTCCAAAAGTGACCCGTGCGGGATTTGAACCCACGATACTAGCGTGAAAGGCTGGTGTCTTAACCACTTGACTAACGGGTCATAACGGAGAGTAAGGGATTCGAACCCTTGATACAGGCTTTAACCCGTATACAGCATTTCCAATGCTGCTCCTTCGGCCAACTCGGACAACTCTCCAGTATCCGAACCCCGGCACAAAGCCAGGTGCCAAAGTCCGTCAATCGCGTGGCAACGTCCTATCCTCGCAGGGAGCGATCCCCCAACTACTTTCGGCGTGT
>OBWW01000379.1_pt1 | contig 38096 bp, 28 predicted proteins | sample 1538091 | NCBI WGS metagenome assembly OBWW01 (sample SAMEA2580125, study PRJEB22360) | human gut metagenome | biome: human gut; feature: human-associated habitat; material: faeces | place: Denmark | collected 2008/2010 | reverse complement strand
TCTTTTCCAGGGGGGGGGCGACAGGGAGGGAGAGACCCGCCGCTATACGGCCCAGCTGCTGCGCGCACCGGAGGTCATCAAGCCGCGCCTTGCAGATTGTGAGCAGATCAAGTACCTTGCCAGCCGCTATGTGAACACCCAGAGCTGCTTCTTCATTGGGCGCGGGTTCGACTATGCGCTCTCGCTGGAGGGCAGCCTGAAACTCAAGGAGATCAGCTATGTGCACTCGGATGCCTATGCAGCCGGTGAACTGAAACATGGTACCATCAGCCTGATCACCGATGGTGTGCCGGTGATCGCACTGGCCACCCAGAAACAGGTGTACGAAAAGACCATTTCCAATGCCAAGGAGACCCGCAGCCGCGGCGCAAGGGTGCTGCTGTTTACCACAAAGGATGCTGTGGTGCCGGAAGGCGTGGCAGATGCCGTGATCCGGCTGGATGAGTATGAGGATATCCTGATGCCGCTGCAGCTCATTGTGCCGCTGCAGCTGTTTGCCTATTATATGGCTGTTCTGCGCGGCTGTGACGTGGATAAGCCGCGCAATCTGGCCAAGAGCGTGACCGTGGAGTGACGGCATAAAACGCAGCCAGAAAGCCCTGCACGAAACAGAAATAACAAAACAGGACCCGCTCTGAATCACTGAAGTGCATTCTGTCAAGTAGAAAAAATAATATAAGGTTTTTGTTCGCCGTTTCCACAAGGAGACGGCGAATTTTTTGTGCAAAATCGGTATCAGGCAGCTCGGTTCATGGCACCGACATGAGCCTGCATCGGCATCTGGATGAACAGACGGTGATGGTAACGGCGGTTGTTGCAGCAGTCAATAGTGATTGTTCTTTCTTGACATGAAAATACCCCCAGAGTACTCAGAGTTTTTGTCTCTGTCTACTCTAGGGGTAGCGTATCACATGGAATGCCGGGGCATTGTGATTTATAGATTATTTGTTTCGACAGGAGGCGCTTCCGATGCAGACGTTTCTACCGGAACATCGTCCTCCGGGTCGCCGAAGTTGTCGTGGTAAGTCTGCAGCAGGTCGATCTCCTTGTTGCGCTTCAGGCCGTGGATGACCAGCTTTTTGATCACATCATAGATGACTGCAAACAGCGGCACACCTACGATCATGCCCACAAAACCCCACAGACCGCCGAACAGCAGAATGGCGAACAGTACCCAGAAACTGGAAAGACCGGTGGTGTTGCCCAGGATCTTGGGGCCGATCACGTTTCCGTCCAGCTGCTGCAGCACCAGAACGAACAGGACGAACCATAGCGCCTTGATGGGGTTCTGAATGAGGATCAGCAGGGTGGCGGGCACGGCACCGATGAACGGGCCGAAGAAGGGGATCACATTGGTCACGCCGATGATCACGGAAACCAGAAGGGCACTGGGGAACTTGAAGATCAGGCAGCCGATATAGCACAGCACGCCGATGATGGCGGAATCCATGATCTTGCCGTTGATGAAACCGCCGAACATCTTATCGGCGTACTTCACTTCTTCCTTGATCAGCTCTGCCCAGCGGGGCTTGAAGATGCTGTAGAGCACCAGCTTGGCCTGCTGCACAAAGCGCTTGCGGCTGGCCAGCATATACACGGCCACGATGATGCCGATGATCAGGTTCTTGGCCATGGTCACTACGTTCAGCACACCCGCTGCGGCACCGCTGACGATGTTCTGCATGGAGGGCAGGAGCCGGGTCTTGATCAGATCATCGATATTGGTGCTGATGGTGGCATAAGCAGAGTTGAGCATGTCCATGATCTGCTGGTTGTTCTCAATGAACTCCACATGATTCGCCCACTGCACGAACTTTGCAAGGTTGCGCTGCGCAGTGTAGTACAGGGTGGTCACGCTGGTAATGAGCTGCGGAATGATCATCATGCACAAAGCGTAGATGAGGAGCAGGCCGAACAGGATGGTCAGCGTAATGGACAGCATATTGACCAGACCATGCATCTTTTCCGGGATGAACCGGCGCAGAAAGCTCTCGATGGTGTTGCATACAGGTTTGAGCAGGTAGGCGATGACGGCACCGTAGATGAATGGCATCAGAATGCCGGTCAGCGTGGAGATGGCATCGCCAAAACCATCGAAGCGGTAGATCAGGAAAAAGAAGATGATGCTCAGGGAGATCGCTCCAAATCCTGCCAGCATCCCGTAGAGGTAGGGCTTGACGTGCGGCTTTTTGTCCATCATGATAGACTCCATTTCAGCCGCGGACAGCAGGAATCCCCGCGGCACTTATCAGATTTTGTTGCTCCTGCGCCAGATGTGCATTTTTTCGGCTTCCTTGATCAGGTCTTCACGGAAGTCGGGATGTGCTACGCTGATCAGAGCTTCGGCCTTTTCCCAGGTGGTCAGGCCCTTCAGGTTCACGCAGCCGTACTCGGTGCACAGGTAGTGGATGTTGGCACGGGTATCGGTGACGATGCTGCCGTTTTCCAGAGTGGGACGGATGCGGCTTTCCAGCTGGCCGGTCTTCTTATTAAAGAAGGTAGAGGACAGGCAGATAAAGCTCTTGCCCCCCTTGGAAAGGTATGCGCCCAGAACGAAGTCCAGCTGACCGCCGGCACCGGAGATTTGCTTGAGGCCTGCAGTCTCGGCGTTCACCTGACCGAACAGGTCGATGTCCACAGCGTTGTTGATGGAAATAAAGTTATCCAGTGCGGAGATGCTGCGGATATCGTTGGTGTAGTCCACGGGTGCAGACATGCACTCTGGGTTATCGTTCAGGTAATCGTACATTTTCTGGGTGCCGGCACCGAAGGCGTAGACCTGACGGCCCTTGTCCAGCTGCTTGCATGCACCGGTGATCTTGCCGGCCTTGGCGATATCCACAAAGGCGTCCACATACATTTCGGTGTGCACGCCCAGATCCTTCAAATCGCTCTGTGCGATCAGGCTGCCGATGGCATTGGGCATACCGCCGATGCCCAGCTGCAGGCAGGCACCGTTGGGGATCTGCGGAACGATCAGGTTGGCAACCTTCAGATCCACTTCGGTAGCAGCACCGGGAGCGGCCATCTGGCCGATGGGCGGGTTCTCGCCTTCCACGATGCCGGTGACCTGAGAAATGTGGATGCAGTTCTCCATGCCGCCAAGGCAGCGGGGCATGTTCTTGTTGACCTCAACGATGATCTTCTTGGCTTTTTCGCACACAGCACCCAGATGAGATGCACTGGGGCCGAAGTTGAAGTAGCCATGCTCGTCCATGGGGGTCACCTGGAACACCGCCACATCCAGCGGATCCGGGCTTTCGCGGTAGTAGCGGGGCAGCTCGGAATAACGGATGGGGGAGTAGAAGGAGAAGCCCTGTGCAATGGCCTTGCGCTCAATGCCGCCCATATGCCAGCTGTTCCATGTCATGTGTGCAGCGGGATCGTCGATCTGGAAGATCGCGGGCACCCACATCAGGATGCCGCCGCGGAAGTTGACACCTTCCAGCTCAGGCAGACGCTTTGCAATCTCGGCATCCACCGCCACAGGGGTGTTCACAGCCCAGCCGTAATCCACCCAGTCACCGCTTTTGACCAGTGCGGCAGCCTGAGCGGCGGTCATTTTCTTCTGAGCATACAGTTCCGTAAAATCCATTATAAACCATCCTCTCCTATAATAACATAAAGGAATTGTAAATTTATCATTTACTCTTCCTGCACGGACAAATCTTTGCAGGATGTTTACCACCTGTTGGCAATTTGAACACAGCTCTGACACAGGCGGATGATATCCTGATAACCAGCAGAATGCAGCTGTCGGACAGGGCAGCAGATCTGCACAACTTAGTTATAACATTAACAATGTGTAGAATCAATAGTTTATCGAGAAAATTTTGACCGACTGGCAATATGGACAAAATTCGCGGAGTTTTTGGACGATTGTTTGGTGCTGAAAAACCAAAATCTTTGCAAAAGGACTTGATAAAATTTTGACGATATGGTTTACTTATAGCGTAGCAGGCAGCTGCGATGCAGCATGACATTGATTGTTTAAATTTTAACGATAAAACGTACAGCTTGCACAAAAATCTTGCACCCAAGACTGGAAAGTGCTATCATGGCAGAACCAAAACGCGCTTTTCACAGCGCTCAAGGAGGACACCAGACGATGGCAACAGCAGTTTATCCCGGTTCGTTCGATCCGGTCACAAAAGGGCATCTCGATATCATCAAGCGCGCAGCAAAGATCAACGATCATCTGATCGTGGCGGTGCTCAACAACAGCGCAAAGAATCCGCTCTTCACCGTGGAGGAGCGCGTAGAGCTGCTCAAGGAGTGCTGCAAAGGCATCCAGAATGTTTCGGTGGAGAGCTTCGACGGCCTGACCGTGGAGTTCGCCAAGAAACGGCACGCTTCGGTGATGGTGCGGGGCCTGCGGGCGGTGACGGATTTTGAAAACGAGATCCAGCTTGCGCAGACCAATCACGCACTGATGCCCGGCATCGAGACCATGTTTCTGGCAACGAGCATCAAGTGGAGCTACCTTTCTTCCACCATTGTAAAAGAGGCAGCTTACTACGGCAGCGACATCGGTAAGTTCGTCACACCCAATGTGGAAAAGGCGGTCAACGAAAAGTATGCGCTGATCCGGCAGAAAAAAGACCCCGAGACCTAATTTGTAAAAGCGCTTACGGGCGTTTTGATAAAAATGGCTTACGAAAAGTAACACATACACAATTCAGGAGGCTATTCACATGAAAAAGATCGTTATCGCATCTGCATGCCGTACCGCTATTGGCAAGTTCGGCGGCACTCTGGCAAACGTTCCCGCAGTTGAGCTGGGCTCCATCGTCATCAAGGAAGCTCTGAACCGTGCAAACGTCGCTCCCGAGCAGGTCGATCATGTCTACATGGGCTGCGTCATTCAGGCCGGTCTGGGCCAGAACGTCGCTCGTCAGGCTGCTCTGAAGGCTGGCCTGCCCATCGAGACCCCGGCTGTCACTGTCAACGTGGTGTGCGGCTCCGGTCTGAACTGCGTCAATATGGCTGCTCAGATGATCGAGGCTGGCGATGCTGATATCGTGGTCGCAGGCGGCATGGAGAACATGGACATGGCTCCCTTCGCACTGCAGAAGGCTCGTTACGGCTACCGCATGGGCGCTCCTATGGGCAAGAGCGAGATCGTGGATACCATGGTCAACGATGCTCTGTGGGATGCCTGCGGCTTCAACAAGCACATGGGCATGACCGCTGAGAACGTCTGCACCAACGAGACCTATCAGAAGAAGTACGGCTACAGCCCCATCACCCGTGAGATGCTGGACGAGTTCTCATACAACAGCCAGCTGAAGGCTGACAAGGCCATCAAGGACGGCGCTTTCAAGGACGAGATCGTTCCCGTTGTGATCAAGGGCAAGAAGGGCGACACCGTGTTCGATACTGATGAAGGCCCCCGTCTGAGCGCTCCTGAAGTGCTGGCAAAGCTGAAGCCCGCTTTCACCAAGGACGGCATCGTGACCGCCGGCAACTCTTCCGCCATCAATGACGGCGCTGCTGCTCTGGTCATCATGAGCGAGGAGAAGGCTAAGGAGCTGGGCGTGAAGCCTCTGGCTACCTGGGTCGCAGGTGCTTTGGCTGGCGTTGAGCCGGAAGTCATGGGTCTGGGCCCCATCGCTGCTACCAAGAAGGTCATGGCTAAGACCGGCATGAGCGTTGCTGACATGGATCTGATCGAGGCCAACGAGGCATTTGCTGCTCAGTCTGTGGCTGTCAGCCAGGCTCTGAACTTTGATATGAGCAAGGTGAACGTCAACGGCGGCGCAATTGCTCTGGGCCACCCGGTCGGCGCTTCCGGCGCTCGTATCCTGGTCACCCTGCTGTATGCTATGAAGCATCGCGGTGCTCACAAGGGTCTGGCTACCCTGTGCATCGGCGGCGGCATGGGCTGCGCTACCATCGTTGAGATGGACTAAGTTCCACCTCTTGGAATCCTGACTGAATGACAGACCCGGACGGGGAAGGGAACCGGAGAGCCTTTCCTCCGTCCGGGGGCTGTTTGTGATAATTGATAAGATTTGAATAGGAGGTTTTCACAATGGCATTTGTAAAAACCGAGGTGCAGGGTGCAGTTGAGATCATTACCATCGACCGCCCCAAGGCACTGAATGCCCTGAATCCCGAAGTTCTGGCAGACCTGAAGGCAGCTTTTGAGGCTGTGGATCAGGAGACTGTCCGCTGCATCGTTCTGACCGGCGAAGGCGACAAGAGCTTCGTGGCAGGTGCAGATATCGGTTCCATGAGCACCATGACCAAGGCAGAGGGCGAGGCCTTCGGCAAGCTGGGCAATGATGTGTTCCTGATGATTGAGAGCTTCCCCATCCCCGTTATTGCAGCCGTGAACGGCTTTGCACTGGGCGGCGGCAACGAGCTGGCTATGAGCTGCGACATCCGCATCTGCTCTGACAACGCTGTGTTCGGCCAGCCGGAAGTGGGTCTGGGCATCACCCCGGGCTTCGGCGGCACCCAGCGTCTGGCACGTCTGGTCGGCATGGGTATGGCAAAGCAGCTGGTCTACTCTGCACTGAACATCAAGGCGGACGAGGCTCTGCGCATTGGTCTGGTGAACGCTGTGTATCCTCAGGCTGAACTGATGGAGAACGTGCTGAAGCTGGCCGGCAAGATCGCAAAGAATGCACCCATCGCTGTACGCAACTGCAAGAAGGCAATCAACGGCGGCATCAGCCTGCCCATCGAGAAGGCTGTTGAGGTCGAGGAAAAGCTGTTCGGCAGCTGCTTCGAGACCCACGACCAGAAGGAAGGCATGGCCTGCTTCCTGAGCCGTGAGAAGCCGAAGCCCAAGGCAGTGTTCACCAACAACTAATCCATTACTACATAATTTTTGATATTAAAGGAGAGGTTTCCTATGAAGATCGGTGTTATCGGCGCTGGCACCATGGGCCAGGGCATCGCAAAGGCATTTGCACAGGTTGAGGGCAACACCGTTGCTCTGTGCGACATCAAGCAGGAGTGGGCCGAGAATGGTCTGGCAAAGATCAAGAAGGGCTACGAGAAGCTGGTTGCCAAGGGAAAGATGACGCAGGAAAAGGCAGACGCTATCGTTGCTGCCATCACCCCGGGCCTGAAGGAAGACCTGTGCGCTGACTGCGATCTGGTCGTTGAGGCTGCTTTTGAGGATATGAAGGTCAAGCAGACCACCTTCGGCGAACTGGATAAGATCTGCAAGCCCGAGTGCATCTTCGCTTCCAACACTTCTTCTCTGTCCATCACCGAGATCGGCAAGGGCGTTAGCCGTCCGCTGGTCGGCATGCACTTCTTTAACCCCGCAGACCGCATGAAGCTGATCGAGGTCATCGCAGGCTGCAACACTCCCGCTGAGACCGTTGAGAAGATCAAGGAGATCTCTGTTGCCATCGGCAAGCAGCCGGTTCAGGTCAATGAGGCTGCAGGCTTCGTCGTCAACCGCATCCTGATCCCCATGATCAACGAAGCTGCTTTCATCAAGATGGAAGGCGTTTCCGATATCGCCGGCATCGACACCGCTATGAAGCTGGGTGCCAACCACCCCATGGGTCCCCTGGAGCTGGGCGACTTCATCGGCCTGGATATCTGCCTGGCCATCATGGATGTGCTGTACAAGGAGACCGGCGACAGCAAGTACCGTGCCTGCCCGCTGATCCGTAAGATGGTCCGCGGCGGCAACCTGGGCTGCAAGAGCGGCAAGGGCTTCTACGTTTACAACGCAGACCGCACCAAGACCCCTGTTGACCAGCTGTAAATTCTGATAAACGTTTCTCCCGACTATGGAAACACGGCCGGGAGGAATTTGTTTGCACCGGGCAATTCCGGTAAATGAAAAAGACCCGTTAGGAGGATATAGCGATGGATTTTACTCTGTCCAAGCAGCAGCAGATGGTACAGAAAATGTACCGCGAGTTTGCTGAGAACGAAGTCAAGCCCCTGGCAAAGAAGGTTGATGCGGAAGAGTACTTCCCCAAAGAGACCGTCGAAAAGATGGGCAAGCTCGGCATGATGGGCATTTATTTCCCGACTGAGGTCGGCGGTGCAGGCGGCGATGTGCTGTCCTACGTCATGGCAGTGGAAGAGCTGAGCAAGGTCTGCGGCACCACCGGTGTCATCGTCTCTGCTCACACCAGCCTGTGTGCTGCTCCTATTTATGAAAATGGTACTCCCGAGCAGAAGGCAAAGTATCTGCCCAAGCTGTGCAGCGGCGAGTGGCTGGGTGCTTTCGGCCTGACTGAGCCGGGTGCCGGCACCGATGCACAGGGTCAGCAGACCTTTGCAAAGCAGGACCCCGAGACCGGTGATTGGATCCTGAACGGTTCCAAGATCTTCATCACCAACGCCGGCTACGCAAACGTCTTTATCGTTATTGCTGTCACCGATATCGTGCCCGACAAGAAGGGCCGTCCCACCAAGCAGTGCTCCGCCTTTATCGTGGAGCGCACCGACCCGGGCTTCTCCGTCGGTAAGGCTGAGGACAAGATGGGCATCCGCGGTTCTTCCACCTGCGAGCTGATCTTTGAGGACTGCCGCATCCCTGCTGACCGTATGCTGGGTGTGCGTGGCCGCGGCTTCCAGCTGGCTATGGCTACTCTGGACGGCGGCCGTATCGGTATCGCATCTCAGGCTCTGGGCATTGCCGAGGGCGCTCTGGAAGAGACCGTTGCTTACGTCAAGGAGCGCAAGCAGTTCGGCCGCAGCATTTCCGCATTCCAGAACACCCAGTTCGAGCTGGCTGAGATGAAGGCACGCGTTGAGGCTGCAAAGTATCTGGTCTACGCTGCTGCTCTGAAGAAGCAGGAGGCTATGGATGGCAAGAAGGTCCGTTACAGCGTTGAGGCTGCTCAGGCAAAGCTGATCGCAGCCCGCACCGCAAGCGATGTGACCCGCCGCTGCCTGCAGCTGTTCGGCGGTTACGGCTACACCCGTGACTATCCCATCGAGCGCATGATGCGTGATGCCAAGATCACCGAGATCTACGAGGGCACCAGCGAAGTGCAGATGATGGTCATTTCCGGCGCGCTGCTGAAGTAAGGGAGGCAAGAGTTACAATGAAAGCAATTGTTTGTGTAAAGCAGGTTCCTGATACCTCCGGCAAGGTGTCCGTCAAGCCCGATGGCACTCTGGACCGTGCTTCGATGGCTACCATCACCAACCCTGATGACCTGAACGCTCTGGAGGCTGCTCTGAAGCTCAAGGACGCTACCGGCTGCGAAGTCGTTGTTGTTACCATGGGTCCCCCGCCGGCAGAAGGCATGCTGCGTGAGCTGCTGGCCCGCGGCGCTGATAAGGCTGTTCTGGTCTCCGGCCGTGAGTTCGGCGGCTCCGATACCTTTGCAACCAGCCAGATCCTGGCTGCTGCTGTCAACAAGATCGGCGTTGGCCCCGAGGACGTTGTGTTCTGCGGCCGTCAGGCAATCGATGGCGATACCGCACAGGTCGGCCCGCAGATCGCTGAAAAGCTGCATCTGCCTCAGGTCACCTACGTGGCAGACATCCAGAAGGATGGCAACACCCTGACCGTGAAGCGTATGCTGGAAGACGGCTACATGATGGTCAAGGTGCAGACTCCCTGCCTGCTGACCTGCATCAAGGAGCTGAACCAGCCCCGTTACATGAGCGTGAATGGCATCTTCACCTGCTACGACAAGCCGATGGAAGTGTTTGATTACAACGCACTGAAGGACGATCCGCTGATCGAGGTTGATACCATCGGTCTGAAGGGTTCTCCGACGAACGTCTTTAAGTCCTTCACTCCTCCGCAGAAGGGCGCAGGCACCATGCTGAAGGGCGACGATACTGCCGCACAGCTGGCTGGTATCCTGGCCAAGAAGCACCTGATCTGATGAAAGGAGCATAGGATTACAATGGCTGATTTTAACGAATACAAGGGCGTATGGGTCTTCTGCGAGCAGCGCCAGGGCACATTGATGCCCACTGATTTCGAGCTGGTGAGCGAGGCCCGCAAGCTGGCTGATGAGCTGGGCTGCGAGGTCACCGGTCTGCTGCTGGGCGACAACGTGGAAGGCATTGCCAAGGAGCTGGGCGGCTATGGTGCCGATAAGGTCATGGTCTGCGACAGCCCCCTGCTGAAGGACTACACCACCGATGCATACGCTAAGGTCGTGTGCGACATGGTCAACGAGTACAAGCCCGAAGTCCTGCTGATCGGTGCAACCAACATCGGCCGCGATCTGGGCCCCCGCTGCGCAGCTCGTCTGCACACCGGCCTGACCGCTGATGCTACCCATCTGGACATCGACACTGCAAAGTACATCGATTTCCTGAAGGAGAGCTCCACCATCGACCTGTCCAAGCAGAAGTTCGATATGGAAGACCGCAACCTGAAGATGACCCGTCCCGCATTCGGCGGCCATCTGATGGCTACCATCATCTGCCCCCGCTTCCGTCCGCAGATGTCCACCGTGCGTCCCGGCGTTATGAAGAAGGCTCCCTTCGATCAGGCCAAGGCTGATGCCTGCCAGATCGTGAAGCCCGCATTCGCTCTGGCTGCTGAGGACATCAAGACCGAGGTCCTGAGCGTTGAGAAGGCCGCTGAGAAGCTGGTCGATCTGATCGGCGCAGACGTGATCGTCTCTGTCGGCCGCGGCATCAGCAAGGATGTCAACAAGGGCATTGAGCTGGCTGAGCAGCTGGCAGCTGCTCTGGGCGGCGGCGTTGTGGGTGCTTCCCGTGCCGTCACCGATGCAGGCTGGATGACCGCTGACCATCAGGTTGGTCAGACCGGCAAGACCGTGCACCCCAAGATCTATGTTGCTCTGGGCATTTCCGGCGCTATCCAGCACACCGCTGGTATGCAGGACTCCGAGTGCATCATCGCTGTCAACAAGAATGAGGGCGCACCCATCTTCGGTGTTGCCGACTACGGCATCGTGGGCGACCTGTTCAAGGTAGTTCCCGAACTGATCAAGCAGATCGAGGCAGCAAAGGCTGCTCAGTGATCGACTGACGCGAGATCTTTTTATAGCATAGCCTGAATTGTGGGAGGGCGGCTCTTCGGAGCCGCTCTTCTTTTTATGTAAGGAATACGGCACAGCACAGATGGCCCTGAAAAGGCTGCCTGTGCTGTTTTTTGTTGCAGAAAGTACAGCCAAAGGCCGGCTGCAGCCCAGAAAAGGGCTGCGGGATGGGAGGGGAGTGGAACGGAAAAGCGCACACAAAAGTCTGTTGCACTTTGAAATGTGCATATAAGCGAGTAAACATACAGAAAAATGCATGAAAAACACTGCAGAAAGGGTGTAGAAAAATAAAATGCAACACGTTAAGTGTGACGAAACAATCCTGAAAACGGTGAAACGCAACACGGACGTAACAGATTCACGGGATCTTGGATGAATCTGTTGCGCTTGTGAAACGTTTTCGGAACGGGAAATTTTGATTTCTTTTGCATTTCCTCTCAAAAAATCGACAGAAACCCCTTGACGATGAGATGCTATTGTGATACTCTTGTTGCACAATAGTAACACATTTGAAACGAAAGAGTTGCAAATGTGTTACAGTACGCATTCACATGAATGCAAAAAAGCTTTTATATACAAAAGCTTACGGAGGATGTCTTATGAAACTCGAGATGCGCACCCTGAAGAATATCGCAGCAGCAGCTATGACTTTGGCTGTGGTTTTTGGTGCTGCATCTCTCAAGCCCGTTACTGCAAACGCAGCTGAGGCTTCGGTTTCTGCCTCCATCGAAGAAGAAAATTCCTACATCAGCTTTCAGGACGAAGCTTATCAGAACGAGTTCCTGCGCCGCGTAAACAACGAGCGCGCAAAGGCTGGCCTGAAGCCCGTTCAGCTGGGCGACAGCAACCACAATAGTGCCGCTCAGGAGCGCGCCGAAGAGATCGCAACCGTCAATTCTCACGTTCGTCCCAATGGTACCAAGTGGTATACTGTTCTCAGCGAGTACGGCGTGACGGATGCCGCTGCTGGCGAGAATGCCGCATGGGGCAGCGTTTCTCCTGAAGAAGTCGTGAATGCCTGGATGAACTCCGAAGGCCATCGCGCAAACATTCTGGATCCCGAAGCTCGTGCAATGGGTGTTGGCTACTACTACAACAGCTCCAGCGCTTGGGGCCATCAGTGGATCCAGCTCTTTACGAAGTGATCATCTGCTTTCTTCTAACAAAAGATCGGCTGAGCCGCAAGGCTTGGCCGATTTTTTGTTGCGCTTTTTTCTGGCAGAGGACATGCGGGCAGCAGTACAGGGAGCTGGCCTTGATACAAAAACGTATGCGGCAGTGGTTGCACAACGGACGATTTATGTTATACTTGTTTTGAATAACATGCAGGAGGAACCACAGTGGAGGATTACCGCACCATCCATGGCACGGCCACAGGAGAATACGAAGAAAAGAAGAGCCGCTTCATTGCGGCGCTGTCATTTGCGGACAGCGAGGAAGCTGCCGTTGCATTTCTGGAACAGGTGCGTGCGGCCAACCGCACCGCCCGCCACAATGTGTATGCCTACCGCCTGCGGGAAGGCAACCGGGAACGCTATTCAGATGATGGTGAACCGGCCAAGACGGCGGGCACACCAGCGCTGGAGGTGCTGCAGCACAGCGGCCTGACGGATCTGATCGTGGTGGTGACCCGTTACTTTGGCGGCGTGCTGCTGGGCACCGGCGGCTTGGTGCGTGCATACACCACGGCTACGGCCCGTGCACTGGAAAATGCCAAGGTGGTCACGGTGCGCAGCGTGGTGGAGCTGCGCGTGACAGTGGATTACTCCCTTTATGAGCGTGCATCGCTGCTGATCGATGCGGCGGGAGCAAAACAGGCCGCGCCGCAGTTCACGGATCGCGTGACCCTGTGCTGGCAGATGCCGGAACACACCGAAGGCCCGCTGCTGGAACAGCTGCGGGAGCTGACGCGCGGCAGCGCGCAGGTGACGGTATCCGACCCGTTCTACGCACCGTTCTGAACCCGGCAGCAGCAAAAATAAAAAAGCAAGCATTATTTTGCGAACCGACAGGCTTTTTCCCCCTTCGACAAAGCGGGTGTGCTACAATTGCCGCAGACGCAGCAATTGGGATCGGCTGTGCCGAAACAGAGAGGGGGAATGGCGACAAAAAGGGAGGGCGACTTTGTATGGATGTACGTCAGCGCACAGAAGAGATCGAACATATGACCTTCGCGCCGTGGGCTACCTTCAGCGACCAGAGCCGCGGCCGCATGCTGCCGGAAGAGCAGGACCCGATCCGGCCGGTGTTCCAGCGTGACCGTGACCGGGTGCTGCACTGCAAGGCGTTCCGACGGCTCAAACAAAAGACGCAGGTGTTCCTCTCGCCGGAGGGAGATCTGTACCGCACCCGACTGACCCATACGCTGGAGGTCTCGCAGATCGCGCGGACCATTGCCCGCGCCCTGCGGCTGAACGAAGATCTGACCGAAGCGATCAGCCTTGCCCATGATCTGGGCCACACGCCGTTTGGCCATGCCGGGGAGCGCGCACTGAATGAGCTGTGCCCGGACGGCTTCAAGCACTACATGCAGAGCCTGCGTGTGGTGGACAAGCTGGAAAAGGACGGCCGGGGCCTGAACCTGACGTGGGAGGTGCGCAACGGCATCGTGACCCACACAAAGGGCACCTGGGCGGCAACGCCGGAAGGGCGCATCGTGCGCATGGCGGATCAGATCGCCTATGTGAACCACGACATTGAGGACGCGGTGCGCGCCGGTGTGCTGGACCCAGCTACCCTGCCGAAAGAATGCACCGCCGTGCTGGGCCAGACAAAATCTGCCCGCATCACCACCATGATCAACAGTATCCTTGCCAACAGCGATGGGGATGTGAAGGTGGGCGCAGAGGAAAACGAAGCCTTCCTTGCGCTGCGGGATTTCATGTACGCCACCGTGTACGTGGACAAGACCGCCAAGCGGGAAGAGCAGAAGGTGGACAAGGTGATCGGGGAACTGTACGATTACTACCTGAACCATGTGGACCGGATGTCCAATTTTTACATCCAGCTGGCTTATCAGGAGGGCGGAGAACGCGCAGTGACCGATTACATCAGTGGCATGAGCGATGAATTTGCCATCCGCACTTTTGAGGAATTGTTTGTGCCCCGGAAGTGGCATGTCCTATAAATCCGAAAGGTCGTTTGAAAGATCCATGATCCCACACGAATACATTGAAGAACTGACCCGCCGCACCGACATTGTGGAGCTGGTGGGCAGCTATGTGCAGCTCAAGCGCAAGGGACGTTTGTATGGCGGCCTGTGCCCCTTTCACAGCGAAAAAACGCCCTCATTCTACGTCTACCCGGACACCCAGAGCTTTTACTGCTTTGGCTGCGGCGCAGGCGGCGATGCCATTACCTTTACGAAAAAGATCAACAGCATCGATTACCCGGAGGCCGTTAAGCTGCTGGCAGCGCGGGCCGGTATGCCGGAGCCGCAGGAGGACGACAAAACAGGCCGGATGCGCAGCCGCATCCTCTCCATGAACAAGGAGGCGGCACGGTTTTTCCACGCCTGCCTGAACTCCACCGTGGAGGAAGCCCGGCAGGCCCGTGCCTACTGGCGGCGGCGCGGTCTGGACGACAAGACTATCGTCCGGTTCGGGCTGGGCTATGCGCCCAACGACGGACAGGCGCTGTATCAGTTCCTGCGCGATAAGGGCTACAATCAGCAGGAGCTGGATGCCAGCGGCCTGTTCAAGCGCAGTGCGTCCGGCCGCATCTACTGCCTGTTCTGGAAGCGGGTGATGACCCCCATTTTTGACCTGCGCGGCAACATCATTGCGTTTGGTGGGCGCGTGCTGGACGATTCCAAACCGAAATATGTCAACAGCCCGGAAACGCTGGTGTACCACAAATCAGAGACGGTGTTTGCGCTGCAGATCGCAAAGCGCAGCGCGGTGCGCCGGTTCGTGCTGTGCGAGGGCTACATGGACGTGATCAGTATGCATCAGGCAGGCATCGACACAGCAGTGTGCGCCTGCGGCACGGCCCTGACCCCGGAGCAGGTGCGGCTCATCAGCGAGTATGCTGACGAGGTGATCCTGAGCTACGATTCGGACGAAGCAGGCCAGAAGGCCACGCTGCGCTCGCTGGAACTGTTCCGCAACAGCCCGGTAAAGGTGGGCGTGCTGCAGATCCCCGGTGCAAAGGACCCGGACGAGTACATCAAAAAGTATGGCGCAGAGCGATTCAAAGCCCTGCTGGACGGTGTGGGCAATGCACTGGACTTCCGGCTGGGCCGTCTGCGCAGCCAGTACGATCTGGCACAGGATGCCCAGCGGCTGGAATACGTGAAGGAAGCTGTGAATATGCTAGCAGAGCGCTCCAACCCTACCGAGCAGGAAGTGTATGCGGGGCGTCTGGCTGAGGAGACCAACATCTCCAAAACAGCTATCATGACCCAGCTGGAGACCGCCGTGAAGAGGGCGGGCAGCAAGCACCGCTGGGAGAAAAAGCAGCAGGCGCTCAAGTCCGGTGAGATGAATCAGATCAACGTGCCGTACAGTGCGGGCGGCAGTCAGGCGCTGGGCATTGCCAGCGCACAGCAGCGACTGCTGGCGGCCATGCTGCGGGAGCCGCACTATATCGATCTGGTGCAGGGGCAGCTGACCGCAGAACAGTTCGTGCTGCCGCAGCAGAAGGAGCTGTTTGAAGCCATGCTGCGCTGCCGACAGGAGGGCATTGAGATCAGCCTGACCACGCTGCGCGCTTTTGTAAGCGAAGAAGCGCTGAATGAACTGAGCCATCTTGCGGCACAATACAGCGATGTGAATTGTACGCCGGATGATATCCGGCTGTATCTGGACCGCATTGCCCGGGGGATGCCCATGGCAGGCAAGGCGGCGCATATGTCCAATGAGGAACTGAGTGATTACCTCCAGTCGATGCGCGAAAAGAAGCAGGGAAATGTGCCTGTAGAAGAATGATCCCCCGCTTTCCCCTCCGGCTGGAGCAGGAGAGGAAAGGAGCAGGAACCATGCAGAAATTGTCGCAAACGGAGGAATTGGCCAGAACATTGGCTGCGCGGGCACGCCACCATGCCCTGACACCGGAGCAGATCAGCCGTGCCATGGACGAACAGGATTACGATGTGGCGCAGCTGGACGAGCTGTATACGGCACTGGAGGACCGCGGCGTGCACCTGACCGAAGAGGAAGCGGACCTGCCTGCGTTGGATGAAACGCAGATCGGCAGGCTGGAACATGAGCTTTCGGCAGAGGGGGTGGCGCTGGACGACCCGGTAAAGGCCTATTTGAAGGAGATCGGCCGGGTGCCGCTGCTGACGGCAGAACAGGAAACGGAGCTTGCCCGTGCCGCGCAGGCCGGGGATGAGGATGCCCGGCGGAAGCTCAGCGAAGCGAACCTGCGGCTGGTGGTGTCGGTGGCAAAGCGCTATGCAGGGCGGGGCCTGCCGTTTCTGGATCTCATTCAGGAAGGCAATCTCGGTCTGATGAAGGCGGCGGAAAAGTTTGAGCCGGAGCGCGGCTTCAAATTTTCCACCTATGCCACGTGGTGGATCCGTCAGTCCATCACCCGCGCCATTGCAGATCAGGGGAGGACCATCCGCATCCCGGTGCACCTTGTGGAGAGCATCAACCGGGTCAAAAAGACGACGGGTGACCTGTTGCGGAAAAATGGCCGGGAGCCTACCGCGGAAGAGATCGCTGTTCAGCTGGACATGGAGCCGGACCGTGTGCGGGAATTGCTGCAGCTGGCGCAGGACCCCATCAGCCTGGAAACGCCGGTGGGCGAGGAAGAGGATGCCCACCTTGAAGATTTTATTCAGGACGAGGATGCAGGCGTCCCGGTGGATGAAGCCGGGCGGCAGCTGCTGCGGCGGGAACTGTTCAGCGTGCTCAAAAGCCTGACACCGAGGGAAGAGCGGGTGATCGCACTGCGCTTCGGGCTGGAGGATGGCCGGGCGCACACGCTGGAAGAGCTGGGTAAGGAGTTCAATGTGACCCGGGAGCGGGTGCGGCAGATCGAAGCCAAGGCCCTGCGCAAGCTGCGGCATCCCAGCCGTGCAAAACGCCTGCGGGATTATCTGGATGAGTGAACGATTATAATTGCCGCCGCTTGCACTCTGGCAATATTAGAGGAAACATTATTTTTATATTTGCAGCTCAGAAAAGCCTGCGAGCTTTTCTGAGCTGCTTTTTCACAAAAAAGGGCCGCAAGGGAAAACGGGCATATCCGACTGTAAAAGTAATACGCCAAAACACAAGGGCAAAGATAGACAAATTGCACAAGGGGATTATGAACAGGAACGTGCAAAATAAAAAAATCAAGCCCTAAAACAGCAAAACACAACACGCTGCCGGGCGTGCGAAAATGAAAGAAAAAATAAATTTGTTTTGGCAAAAATCTGAAAAATGGCTTGACAGCAAGGCTTTTAGGGTGTATACTGCATTAGTATCACATAATGGACTAGTGCGCCAAAAAGGGGAATACGCAGGCGGCGGCTGGACGGGTCAAACCGAAAAGTTTGTGAAAAACGCCGAAAGGTTCCCTTCGACGCGGGTCGAATTATGTGTGTCTGCTCAAATTTGACCCGTGTATACGACATCCCGTAGAGTATAAAAGTAAGGAGTGGTTGATTTTATGATGAAAGTCAAGCCCGTAAAGCTCGGCAAAACCGAGCGCATGAGCTTCTCCCACATCGACGAAGTCATCAGTATGCCGAACCTGATCGAGGTCCAGAAGAACTCTTATCAGTGGTTCCTGGACGAGGGCCTGAAAGAGGTCTTCCACGATATCGGCACCATTGAGGACTACACCGGCAATCTGGCACTGAGCTTTGTGGACTTCCGCCTGGATAAGGAGCCGAAGTACAGCATCAAGGAGTGCAAGGAGCGCGACGTGACCTATGCAGCACCCCTGCGCGTCACCGCCCGTCTGCTGAACAAGGAGACCGGCGAAGTGAAGGATCAGGAGATCTTCATGGGCGATTTCCCGCTGATGACCGATGCCGGCACCTTTGTGATCAACGGTGCAGAGCGTGCGATCGTCAGCCAGCTGGTGCGTTCTCCCGGCGTGTTCTACGGCGATGCCAAGGATAAGGTGGGCAACGACCTGTACAGCGCCACCATGAACCCCAACCGCGGTGCATGGCTGGAGTACGAGACCGATGCTTCCGATGTGTTCTATGTCCGTATCGATAAGAACCGCAAGCTGCCTGTCACCGTGCTGTGCCGTGCACTGGGCCTGTCCACCAACGAGGACATCCTGAACTTCTTTGGCGACGATGAGCGCATCCTCGCTACTCTGGAAAAGGATACCACCAAGAATCAGGAAGAGGGCCTGCTGGAAGTCTACCGCAAGCTGCGCCCCGGCGAGCCTCCCACGGTGGAGTCTGCTACCAGCCAGATCAACATGCTGTTCTTCGACCCGCGCCGTTATGACCTGTCTCGTTTCGGCCGTTATAAGATGAACAAGAAGCTGTCTCTGGCACGCCGCATCACCGGTCAGGTGGCTGCTGAGAATGTGGTCGCTCCGCTCACCGGCGAGATCCTGATCGAGGCTGGTGCCAAGATCACCCGCGAGCTGGCTGAGAAGGCTGACAATGCCGGTGTGAATCTGGTCGTGCTGAAGCTCGACGATCCCATGAAGGAAGAGAGCCGGAAGATCAAGGTCATCACCAACGGCTGTGTGGATGCACAGGGCTTCTTCTCCTTCGACGTGAAGGAGTGCGGCATTAACGAGCGCTGCTCCTTCGATGAGATCAAGAAGATCCTCGACACCACCTCTGATGTGGAAGAGCAGAAGGAGATGCTGCGCCGCAACCACGACCAGCTGATCGGCCGCACCGTTACGGTCGCCGATATTCTGGCTTCCATCAACTACCTGAACGGTCTGGGCCACAATATTGGTACCACCGATGATATCGACCATCTGGGCAACCGCCGCATCCGCAGCGTGGGCGAGCTGCTGCAGAACCAGTTCCGCATCGGCTTCTCCCGCATGGAGCGCGTCATCCGTGAGCGCATGACCCTGCAGAGCCAGGATCAGAGCGTCATCACCCCGCAGGCCCTCATCAACATCCGTCCGGTGGTGGCAGCCATCAAGGAGTTCTTCGGTTCTTCTCCGCTGTCCCAGTTCATGGATCAGAACAACCCGCTGGCTGAGCTGACCCACAAGCGCCGCCTGTCTGCTCTGGGCCCCGGCGGTCTGAGCCGTGACCGCGCAGGTTTCGACCAGCCACTACGGCCGTATGTGCCCCATCGAGACTCCTGAAGGCCCCAACATCGGTCTGATCTCCTATCTGGCATCTTACGCCAAGATCAACGAGTACGGCTTCGTGGAAGCTCCGTACCGCAAGGTCAAGAAGATCTATGACGAGAACGGCAACCTGAAGGAACAGGTCGTTACCGACGAAGTGGAGTATATGACCGCTGATGTCGAGGACGAGTACGTTGTGGCACAGGCCAACGAGCCGCTGGATGAGGGCAAGCACTTCATCCGTCCCCGTGTGTCTGCCCGCCGCCGCGACGAGATCCTTGAAATTGATGCAGAGAAAGTCGATTACATGGACGTTTCTCCGCGAATGATGGTCTCTGTTGCTACTGCCTGCATCCCCTTCCTGGAGAACGATGACTGTAACCGTGCTCTGATGGGTTCCAACATGCAGCGTCAGGCAGTGCCTCTGATGGTCACCCAGCAGCCCATCGTTGCTACCGGTATGGAGTACAAGGCTGCTACCGACTCCGGCACCGCTGTTCTGGCAAAGAATGACGGTATCGTTGAGAAGATGGATGCCAACCATGTTGTTGTGCGCAACAACAAGGGCGAGCTGGAGGATTATCCTCTGGTCAAGTTCGCACGCTCCAACGCAGGCACCTGCATCAACCAGCGTCCCATCGTGGAGGTCGGCGAGAGCGTCAAGGCCGGTCAGGTGCTGGCCGACGGCCCTGCAATGCGCAACGGCGAAATTTCTCTGGGTAAGAACGCTCTGATCGGCTTCATGACCTGGGAAGGCTACAACTACGAGGATGCCGTTCTGCTGAACGAGAAGATCGTGCGCGAGGACGTGTACACCTCCATTCATATTGAAGAGTACGAGACCGAGAGCCGCGACACCAAGCTGGGACCCGAAGAAATCACCCGTGATATCCCCAACGTTTCTGAGGATGCACTGAAGGATCTGGACGAGCGCGGCATCATCCGTATCGGTGCCGAGGTCAAGAGCGGCGACATTCTGGTCGGTAAGGTCACCCCGAAGGGCGAGACCGAGCTGACCGCTGAAGAGCGCCTGCTGCGCGCCATCTTCGGCGAGAAGGCACGCGAAGTGCGTGATACTTCTCTGCGCGTGCCCCATGGTGCATACGGCATCATCGTGGATGTCAAGGTGTTCACCCCGGAGAACAGCGACGAACTGCAGCCCGGCGTGCGCGAGGTCGTCCGCTGCTATATTGCCCAGAAGCGCAAGATCAGCGTTGGCGATAAGATGGCAGGCCGTCACGGCAACAAGGGTGTCGTTTCCCGCATTCTGCCGCAGGAGGACATGCCCTACCTGCCCGACGGCACCCCGCTGGACATCGTGCTGAACCCTCTGGGCGTGCCTTCCCGTATGAACATCGGTCAGGTGCTGGAAGTCAACCTGGGCTACGCTGCCAAGGCATGCGGCATCAAGGTCATGACTCCCGTCTTCGACTCTGCTCGTGAGAACGACATCGGCGATACCTTTGATACCGCCCGCGAGATGTGGCATGGTGAGAATGCTCCTGCATATCCCACGAAGCTCCCCAAGATCATGGGCGAGAAGGGACACATCATCGACTTCTCCAAGATCGAGCTGGACCGCGATGGCAAGACCACCGTTTACGATGGCCGCACCGGCGAAAAGTTCGATAACCGCGTTACCGTCGGTTATATGTACTACCTGAAGCTGCATCACCTGGTCGATGATAAGATCCATGCACGTTCTACCGGCCCTTACTCTCTGGTCACTCAGCAGCCTCTGGGCGGCAAGGCCCAGTTCGGCGGCCAGCGCTTTGGCGAAATGGAAGTCTGGGCACTGGAAGCTTACGGCGCTGCTTACACTCTGCAGGAGATCCTGACCGTCAAGTCCGACGACGTGGAGGGCCGTGTGAAGACCTACGAGGCCATCGTTAAGGGTGAGCCGATCCCGCAGCCCGGCATTCCCGAGTCCTTCCGCGTTATGCTGAAGGAACTGCAGTCTCTGGGTCTGGACGTTGTTGTTCAGGACAAGGACGGCAACGAGATCGACATGCGTCAGAACTTCGACGACGAAGAGACCGGCTTTGATATGCGCGATGTTGCCGGCACTGAGAACGTCGTGCAGGAGAGCGAACTGCTCAACGATTATAATATTAAGGATGCCGATGCCGGTTTCGATGATCCTTCTGTGCTGGAGGACAATAACTCCGGTGCCGAAGCTCCCGCTTCTTCTGACGAAGTAGATTTCTGATCAGACAAAGAACACAAGCCTCAAGCCCCCTGTTCCGCGTGCTGCGGCAGGGGAGAGGCGCCTGTGGTCTGAACAAGAAAGCCGCCTGTATCATCGAGACAACTAGAGATTAAGAAAGGGTTCGTTTCATGGAAAACAACGTTTTCGATTCCATCAAGATCGGCCTTGCCTCCCCGGAGCAGATCCGCAACTGGAGCTACGGCGAGGTCAAAAAGCCTGAGACCATCAACTACCGTACCCTGAAGCCGGAGCGCGACGGCTTGTACTGTGAGCGCATTTTTGGACCTACCAAGGACTGGGAGTGCCACTGCGGTAAGTATAAGCGCATCCGCTACAAGGGCAAGATCTGCGACCGCTGCGGCGTTGAAGTGACCAAGGCCAAGGTCCGCCGTGAGCGCATGGGCCACATTGAGCTGGCCGCTCCTGTCAGCCACATCTGGTACTTCAAGGGCATCCCCAGCCGCATCGGCCTGATGCTGGACATCAGCCCCCGCCTGCTGGAGAAGGTGCTGTACTTTGCAAGCTATATCGTCACTGATCCGGGTGCTACCCGTCTGGAAAAGAAGCAGCTGCTCACCGAGAGCGAGTATCGTGAGATGCGCGACCACTACGGTGATGAGTTCGAGGCTGCTATGGGCGCTGAGGCCATTCAGGATCTGCTGAAGGAGATCGATCTGGATCAGCTGAGTGAAGAGCTGACTGCCGAGGTGGAAAAGTCCTCCGGCCAGAAGCGCGTGCGCATCCTCAAGCGTCTGGAAGTAGTTGAGGCATTCCGCATTTCCGGCAACCGTCCTGAATGGATGGTCATGGATGTGCTGCCTGTTCTGCCGCCTGACCTGCGCCCCATGGTCCAGCTGGACGGCGGCCGTTTTGCCACCTCCGACCTGAACGACCTGTACCGCCGCGTGATCAACCGCAACAACCGTCTGCGCCGTCTGCTGGAGCTGGGCGCTCCCGACATCATCGTGCGCAACGAGAAGCGTATGCTGCAGGAAGCAGTGGACAGCCTGATCGACAACGGCCGCCGCGGCCGTCCGGTCACCGGCCCCAACAACCGCGCACTGAAGAGCCTTTCCGATATGCTGAAGGGCAAGCAGGGCCGCTTCCGTCAGAACCTGCTGGGCAAGCGTGTTGACTACTCCGGTCGTTCTGTTATCGTCGTCGGCCCTGAGCTGAAGATGGATCAGTGCGGTCTGCCCAAGGAAATGGCTCTGGAGCTGTTCAAGCCCTTTGTCATGAAGGATCTGGTGGAGAAGGGCATTGCCAACAACATCAAGTCCGCCCGCAAGATGGTGGAGCGCGCTAAGCCCGAAGTGTGGGACAGCCTGGAGACCGTGATCAAGGGCCACCCCGTTCTGCTGAACCGTGCACCTACCCTGCACCGTCTGGGCATTCAGGCTTTCAACCCGGTGCTGGTGGAGGGCCGCGCAATCAAGCTGCACCCGCTGGCATGTACCGCATTCAACGCCGACTTCGACGGTGACCAGATGGCAGTGCATCTGCCTCTGGGCGAGGATGCCTGCCGTGAGGCCAAGATGCTGATGCTGGCTTCCGGCAACCTGCTGAAGCCCTCTGACGGCGCACCTGTTACCGTGCCTACGCAGGATATGATCCTGGGCAGCTACTACCTGACCACCGTTCGTGAAAATGACGAGGGCGCAGGCAAGGTGTTCCGCGATGAGAACGAAGCCCTGATGGCTTATGCAGAGCACATCGTTACCCTGCACGCACCCATCAAGGTGCGCCGCACCATGACCATTGACGGCGTGGAGCGCACCGGTCTGGTGGAAACCACCGTCGGCCGCATCATCTTCAATAACCCTGTTCCTCAGAATCTGGGTTATATCGACCGTACTGATCCCGAGCACTGGCTGGAGTACGAGGTCAGCTTCCGCGTGACCAAGAAGACTCTGCCCGACATCATTTCCCGCTGCATGACCCGCAACGGCACCCGCAAGTGTGCAAAGATGCTGGATGCCATCAAGGCGCAGGGCTACAAGTACTCCACTCTGTCTGCAATCTCCGTCGCTGTGTGCGACGCTGTGATCCCGCCGCAGAAGCAGGAACTGATCGCTGAGGCTGACCAGCAGATTGCAAAGGTCGGCAGGCTGTTCAACCGCGGCCTGATCTCCGACAACGAGCGTTACAACCAGACCATCGCCATCTGGCAGGCTACCACCGATAAGGTCTCCAAGGCTCTGGCAGACAACCTGCCCAAGGATAATGAGATCTATATGATGGCAGACTCCGGTGCTCGTGGTTCTATGAACCAGATCAAGCAGCTGGCCGGCATGCGCGGCCTGCTGGCAAACACCGCCGGCCACACCATCGAGATGCCCATTCGTGCCAACTACCGTGAAGGTCTGAATATTCTGGAATATTTCGTTTCTGCTCGTGGCGCTCGTAAGGGTCTGGCCGATACCGCTCTGCGTACCGCTGACTCCGGTTACCTGACCCGCCGCATGGTCGATGTCTCTCAGGATGTCATCGTGCGCGAGATCGACTGCGGCACCACCGACGGCCTGTGGGTGTCTGAGATCCACGAGGGCAAGGAGAAGATCGAGAGCTTCCGTGAGCGTTTGATCGGCCGCTTTGCTGTGGGCGATGTGGTCAACCCCGTCACCGGCGAGGTGATCGTGCCGGAAGGCAAGATGATCGACCTGTACGATGCAAACGAGATCGAGGCTGCTGGCATTACCAAGCTGAAGATCCGCAGCCTGCTGACCTGCCGTGCAAAGACCGGTGTCTGCGCACGCTGCTACGGTTCCGATATGGCAAACGGCGAGCCGGTCCGTCTGGGCGAGTCTGTCGGCGTTATCGCCGCAGAGTCCATCGGCGAGCCTGGTACTCAGCTGACCATGCGTACCTTCCATACCGGCGGTATCGCATCTGCTGAAGATATCACGCAGGGTCTTCCCCGTGTTGAAGAGCTGTTCGAGAGCCGCCGTCCCAAGAGCATGGCCATCATGAGCGAGATCTCTGGTGTCGTTTCTCAGGACGATACCAAGAAGAATGTCGTTATCAAGGTGACCGGCAAGGACGAGAACGGTGCCGAGGTCGTAAAGAGCTACTCCATCCCGTTCACCCAGCATTCCCGCGTGATGCCGGGTGACCGTGTGGAGAAGGGCGACATCATCACCCGTGAAGGTGTTCTGTATCCGCAGGATATTCTGGCAATCAAGGGTCTGGAGGATGTCCAGAACTACCTGATCAACGAAGTTCAGAAGGTCTACCGTCTGCAGGGCGTTGAGATCAACGATAAGCATATCGAAGTCATCGTCCGTCAGATGTGCCGCAAGGTGCGCGTGACGGATTCCGGTTCTTCCAACCTGATCGGCGGTGCACTGGCAAGCCGTCTGGAAGTGGAGAGCATCAACGCCGATCTGCAGCAGCGCATCGACGCTGGTGAAGAGGGCCTGAAGCTGGTCGAGTACCAGCAGGTGCTGCTGGGCATCACCAAGGCTGCTCTGGCAAACGACTCCTTCCTGTCCGCTGCATCCTTCCAGGAGACCACCCGCGTGCTGACCGAAGCTGCCATCAAGGGCAAGGTCGACCCGCTGGCCGGCCTGAAGGAGAACGTCATCATTGGTAAGCTGATCCCCGCAGGTACCGGTCTGCCGGAAGTCCGTGAGGATCTGAAGAACCGTGAGGCTGAGCGCGATGCTGAGGTCGCTGCTGAACTGGCAGCTGCTGTACAGTAAGCAAAGCTCCTTCTTCTGAAATAAAACAATGGACCGCTCTGTGGGCATCCGCCTGCAGGGCGGTTTTTATATGCCCGGAAAAGCGGAAACAGGGGAGAAAACCGTGCGTTTTGCGTCGAAAAAATGCTGAAAGAAAAAATCTGGAATAAATACAAAAAACTTTGCAAAAACTGTTGACATCCGCCTGTAAAGCGAGTATTATATAACTGTTGCGCATCCCTCATGGGGATAGTGCGGCAAAAAAGTCGGAAAAAGTCCGATGTGCATTATTAAGAAAGGAGAAACAAAATGCCTACTTTTAACCAGCTTGTACGCAAGGGCCGTCAGGTTCTGGCTACCAAGAGCACCGCTCCCGCACTGCTGAAGAGCTACAATTCTCAGAAGAAACAGTATTCTGATCTGAACAGCCCCCAGAAGCGTGGTGTCTGCACTGCTGTTCGTACCATGACCCCCAAGAAGCCCAACTCTGCTCTGCGTAAGGTTGCTCGTGTCCGCCTCACGAATGGTATCGAGGTCACCTCTTACATTCCCGGTATCGGCCATAACCTGCAGGAGCACTCCGTCGTGCTGATCCGTGGCGGTCGTGTTAAGGACCTGCCCGGTGTGCGTTACCACATCATCCGTGGTACCCTGGATACTCAGGGTGTGGCAGGCCGTAATCAGGCCCGCTCCAAGTACGGCGCAAAGCGTCCTAAGGCCGGTGCTGCAAAGAAGTAATTGAGGACAACCGCCATAAACGGCTTTCCATTATATAAATAACAAGTCCGCTTACAAAGCGGAGGGCAACAGTTTATGTAAAGGTCAGCTCTTTGTGACACAACGGGAGTTTTATTACTTTCGAGTACCGATGATATCATTCTGTGAAGGAGGGAAGAAAGATGCCTAGAAGAGGTAACATTGCTAAGCGCGATGTCTTAGCTGATCCTATTTACAATTCCAAGATGGTCACTCGTCTGGTCAACAGCGTTATGCTGGATGGCAAGAAGGGCGTCGCTCAGAAGATCGTTTACGAAGCTTTCTCCATGATTCAGGAGAAGACCGGCAACGATCCTCTGGAGACTTTCGAGAAGGCGATGGAGAACATCATGCCCAGCCTCGAGTGCAAGACCCGCCGCGTTGGCGGTGCTAACTACCAGGTTCCTCTGGAAGTCAGCCCGGCTCGCCGCGAGACCCTGGGTCTGCGCTGGCTGACTGCCTACAGCCGCAGCCGTGGTGAGAAGACCATGGCTCAGCGTCTGGCTGCTGAAATCATGGATGCTGCCAACAACACTGGTAACGCCGTGAAGAAGCGTGAGGATACTCACAAGATGGCAGAGGCTAACAAGGCTTTCGCTCATTTCCGTTATTGATCTGTTCTGTAGGAGGTTAATTTCATGGCTACACCCAGAGAAGTTTCTCTTCAGATGACGAGAAATATCGGCATTATGGCCCACATTGATGCTGGTAAAACTACTACTACCGAGCGTATTCTGTACTACACCGGTATCAACCACAAGATCGGCGAAGTTCATGATGGCGGCGCTACCATGGACTGGATGGTTCAGGAGCAGGAGCGTGGTATCACCATCACTTCCGCTGCTACCACCTGCTACTGGAGCCACTCTGAGACCCAGAAGGATCCGGTTGCATTCAAGAAGAACCGTCACCGCATCAACATCATCGACACCCCGGGCCACGTGGACTTCACTGTTGAGGTCCAGCGTTCCCTGCGCGTGCTGGACGGTTCTGTGACCGTTCTGGCTGCAAAGGGCGGTGTTGAGCCGCAGTCTGAGACCGTCTGGCGTCAGGCTGACGAGTATAAGGTTCCCCGTATGGTGTACGTTAACAAGATGGACACCATGGGTGCCGACTTCTTCCGCTGCATCAAGATGCTGCACGATCGTCTGCACGCAAACGGCGTGGCAATCCAGCTGCCTATCGGTCAGGAGGATACCTTCCGCGGTATCGTTGACCTGGTCGATATGAACGCTGAGGTCTACTACGACGACATGGGCAACGACATGCGCACTGAGCCCATCCCCGAGGATATGCGTGAGCAGGCCGAGGAGTACCACAACATTCTGATCGAGGCTGTTGCTGAGAACGACGAAGAGCTCATGGAAAAGTACCTCGAGGGCGAGGAGATCACCCGTGCCGAGCTGAAGGCTGCGATCCGCAAGGAGACCATCGCTAACACGCTGGTTCCCGTTGTCTGCGGTTCTTCCTACAAGAACCGTGGTGTCCAGAAGCTGCTGGACGCTATCGTTGACTATATGCCCGCTCCTACCGATGTCCCTGACATCAAGGGCGTGAATCCCGAGACTGAGGAAGAGGAGACCCGTCCGTCTTCTGACGACGCTCCCTTCGCAGCTCTGGCCTTCAAGATCGCTACCGACCCGTTCGTTGGTAAGCTGGCATACTTCCGTGTTTACTCCGGTAAGGTTGAGGCAGGTACCACTGTCTACAACTCCGTGAAGGACAGCAAGGAGCGTATGGGCCGCATCCTGCAGATGCATTCTAACCACCGCAAGGATATCGACTGCTGCTACGCAGGTGATATCGCTGCTGTTGTCGGTCTGAAGAACACCACTACCGGTGACACTCTGTGTGATGAGAATCATCCCATCATTCTGGAGTCCATGAAGTTCCCCGAGCCTGTTATCCGCGTTGCCATCGAGCCTAAGACCAAGGCCGGCAACGAGAAGATGGGCATCGCGCTGGCAAAGCTGGCCGAAGAGGATCCGACCTTCAAGACCTACACTGACGAAGAGACCGGTCAGACCATCATCGCCGGTATGGGCGAGCTGCACCTGGAGATCATCGTTGACCGTCTGCTGCGTGAGTTCAAGGTTGAAGCAAACGTGGGTGCACCTCAGGTTGCTTACCGTGAGACCATCCGCAAAGAGGCCAACCAGGAGACCAAGTACGCACGTCAGTCCGGTGGTAAGGGCCAGTACGGTCATGTTAAGATCAAGATCGAGCCCAACGAGCCCGGCAAGGGTTACGAGTTCGTCAACGCCATCGTTGGCGGTGCCATCCCGAAGGAATACATCCCGGCTATCGACAACGGTATCCAGGGTGCTATGAAGTCCGGTGTTCTGGCTGGCTATCCTGTCGTTGATGTCAAGGTTACCCTGTGGGATGGTTCTTATCATGAGGTCGACTCCTCTGAAATGGCCTTCTCCATTGCTGGTTCTATGGCGTTCAAGGATGCTATGCGCAAGGCTGATCCCATCATCACTGAGCCTATCATGAAGGTTGCAGTTATCGTTCCCGATGAGTATCTGGGCGATGTTATCGGCGACCTGAATGCACGCCGTGGTCAGATCCAGGGCATGGAAGCTATGGCTGGTACTCAGCGCGTCAATGCATTCGTGCCTCTGGCTCAGATGTTCGGCTACGCTACCGACCTGCGTTCCAAGACTCAGGGCCGTGGCCAGTATGTCATGGAGCCGTCTCACTACGAGCCGGTGCCCAAGAACATTGCTGACCAGATCATCGCTGGCCGCACCAAGGGCTGATCGCCTTAAATTTAAAGTGAATTTTGCCGGGGTAGTGTAACCTCGGCAAAATTTCCTGTAAAAGCACTTGATTTTACAGGGCAAATTTAGTAGAATAGCCTTGCAATGCAATGTCTGCATCTTGCAGGGTTGTTGTAACCAAATATCAAAACCTAAATTAAGGGAGGATATTCCAATGGCTGAAAAGGCAAAGTTCGACCGTTCTAAGCCGCATGTGAACATCGGCACCATCGGTCACGTTGACCACGGCAAGACCACTCTGACCGCCGCTATCACCAAGTACCTGGCTCTGAAGGGCGACGCAGACTTCATGGATTATGCCAACATCGATAAGGCTCCTGAGGAGCGTGCTCGTGGTATCACGATCAACTCCGCTCACGTTGAGTATCAGACCGACGCTCGTCACTACGCTCACGTTGACTGCCCGGGCCATGCTGACTACGTTAAGAACATGATCACTGGTGCTGCTCAGATGGACGGCGCTATTCTGGTCGTTGCTGCTACCGATGGTCCCATGCCCCAGACCCGTGAGCACATCCTGCTGGCTCGTCAGGTCGGCGTGCCCTATATCGTCGTGTTCATGAACAAGTGCGATATGGTCGACGACGAAGAGCTGCTGGATCTGGTCGAGATGGAGATCCGTGAGCTGCTGAGCGAGTACGACTTCCCGGGCGACGATACCCCGATCATTCGTGGTTCCGCTCTGAAGGCTCTGGAGTCTACCTCCACCGATCCCAATGCTCCCGAGTATGCTTGCATCAAGGAGCTGATGGACGCTGTTGACACCTATATCCCCAACCCCGATCGTGAGGAAGACAAGCCCTTCCTGATGCCCATCGAGGATGTCATGACCATTTCTGGCCGTGGTACCGTTGCAACCGGTCGTGTTGAGCGTGGTATTGCTAAGGTTGGCGATGCTATGGAGATCGTTGGCATTAAGCCCGATCGTCTGAGCACCACCATCACCGGTCTGGAGATGTTCCGTAAGTCTCTGGACTTCGCTGAGGCTGGCGATAACATCGGCGCTCTGCTGCGTGGTGTTGATCGTACTCAGATCGAGCGTGGCCAGGTTCTGGCTAAGCCCGGTTCCGTGCACCCCCACAAGACCTTCGAGTCTCAGGTGTACGTTCTGACCAAGGACGAAGGCGGCCGTCACACCCCGTTCTTCTCCAACTATCGTCCTCAGTTCTACTTCCGCACCACCGACGTGACCGGTATCATCACTCTGCCCGAAGGCACTGAGATGTGCATGCCCGGCGATAACGTCATGATGCACGTTGAGCTGCTGACCCCTGTTGCTATGGAAGAGGGCCTGCGTTTCGCTATCCGTGAGGGTGGCCGTACCGTTGGTTCTGGCGTTGTTGGCAAGATCATTGAGTGATTTTGACCCTTCGCGCCTTTCCTAAGGCTAAAGGTTAAACTTACGAGAGACCTTCCCATTCCGGAGAGTGGGAAGGTCTCTTTTTGCTTTAGATCCTCTGTCCGTAAGGGCAGGGGATTTTTTTTGCGGCATGTCACAACTCTTTGTTTACAAAACAAGGTTGTTCTGGTATACTGAAAAAGGAAATGCTGGAAAAGTCCTATCGGCTGGTGCTGAGGGAATTCAGCAAAAAGAAGCAGCGAGAACTTCTGGAAGGTGTGAAGAGTAATGCCGTTTGATTATAAGAAAGAGTACAGGGAATTTTATCTCCCGCCGAAAAAACCGCATCTGATTACGATACCGCGTATGAATTTTGTGGCAGTGCACGGCAAGGGCGACCCGAATGCTCCGGGTGGAGCCTATCAGGAGGCTATGGGAGTGCTGTACGGCATTGCTTTCACCATCAAAATGAGCTATAAGGGCAGCCACAAGATGGACGGCTATTTTGAATATGTGGTTCCACCGTTGGAGGGCTTGTGGCATCAGAAGGGCGTGGATGGCGTTGACTATGCACATAAAGAAACATTTGAGTGGACATCCATGATCCGACTGCCAGAATTCGTGACGCCGGAAGCGTTTGATTGGGCCGTACAGGAAGCAACGGCCAAAAAGAAAAAGGATTTTTCCAAGGCGGAATTCCTGACCTATGATGAGGGACTTTGCGTTCAGTGCCTGCATATCGGCCCTTATGATGAAGAACCGAAAACGCTGGCGCAGATGGATGCCTTTGCCGTAGAGCAGGGGTATAGGCTTGATTTTTCAGAGACACGCTTCCACCACGAAATTTATCTGAGTGATCCTCGCCGCGCTGCACCGGGAACACTGAAAACAGTTCTGCGGCATCCCATACGTGAAAAATAAAAACAGGAAAATTCACAAATGATGTCGCTTTTATTTGGCAGATGTGCTATACTGATTTTATCTGTAGAAACACATTGAATGGATAAGGGAGGAGAGAACTTCATGCAGCATGAAACTGTCATCGTGCTGGACTTTGGCGGCCAGTACAATCAGCTGATCGCGCGCCGCGTCCGCGAGAACAATGTCTACTGTGAAATCTATTCCTATAAAACCGATCTGTCGGTTATCAAGGCAAAGAACCCCAAGGGAATCATCTTTACCGGTGGCCCCAACAGCGTTTATCTGGAGGATTCCCCCACGATCGACCCTGAGATCTTCAACTGGGGTGTGCCTGTGCTGGGCATCTGCTACGGCAGCCAGCTGATGATGCATCTGCTGGGCGGCCATGTCTGCCGCGCACCGGAGCGCGAGTACGGCAAGACTGAGGTGTTCGTGGACACGAACAGCAAGATGTTCACCGATGTGCAGCCCTCCACCATTTGCTGGATGAGCCACAACGACTATATTGAGCAGGCTGCGCCCGGCTTTAAGATCACTGCTCACACGGTCAACTGCCCGGTAGCTGCGGCAGAGAACGCTGAGAAGGGCCTGTACGTGGTCCAGTTCCATCCGGAAGTGCTGCACACTGCGGAAGGCAAGAAGATGCTGCGCAACTTCGTGTACAACGTCTGCGGCTGCACCGGCGACTGGAAGATGGACTCCTTTGTGGAGAACAATGTCAAGGCCCTGCGTGAGCGCATCGGCGATGGCAAGGTGCTGTGCGCCTTGTCCGGCGGCGTGGATTCCTCCGTTCTGGCAGCTATGCTGGCTAAGGCCATCGGCAAGCAGCTGACCTGCGTGTTCGTGGATCACGGTCTGCTGCGTAAGAACGAGAAGGAAGAGGTCTGTTCTGTATTCGGCCCGGGCAATGCCAACGGCTTTGATATCAACTTTATCTGTGTGGATGCCCGCGAACGCTACTTTGCAAAACTGGCTGGTGTCACCGAGCCGGAGCGCAAGCGCAAGATCATCGGCGAAGAGTTCATCCGTGTGTTTGAAGAGCAGGCCAAGAAGATCGGCAAGGTGGATTTCCTGGCACAGGGTACCATTTACCCGGACGTCGTTGAGAGCGGTCTGGGCGGTGAGTCCACTGTTATCAAGAGCCACCACAACGTCGGCGGTCTGCCCGACACCGTGGACTTCAAGGAGTTGGTGGAGCCGCTGCGCAACCTGTTCAAAGACGAGGTGCGTCAGGCTGGCCGTGAGCTGGGCCTGCCCGAATATCTGGTCAGCCGTCAGCCGTTCCCCGGCCCGGGCCTTGGCATCCGCATCATCGGCGAGGTGACCCCTGAGAAGGTGGCAATCGTGCAGGATGCCGACGCGATCTGGCGTGAGGAGATCGCAAAGGCGGGTCTGGATAAGGAGATCAGCCAGTACTATGCAGCCTTGACCAACATGCACAGTGTGGGCGTCATGGGCGACGAGCGCACCTATGATTACGCTGTGGCGCTGCGTGCTGTGACCACCACCGACTTCATGACTGCAGAGAGCTATAATATGCCCTGGGATGTTCTGGGCACTGTCACCAGCCGCATCGTCAATGAGGTCAAGCATGTGAACCGCGTGTTCTATGATTGCACCGGTAAGCCGCCGGCAACCATTGAGCTCGAGTAATCTGCAAAACCTGAAAAGTATTGATGCAATGCAATATTTTGAGAGTCAAAAGGCTCTGTGATACTGCTTTGATACTATCAGGCGATTATTCATAAAGAGAGACATGAGAATGCCCTCTGAGAAACGGTAAGTTTTTCAGAGGGCATTTTTGTGTCTTTTATTCTTTACGCCACTTTTTCTTCGGCTCGTACCGGCCGCAGCCGTCGGCGGTCTGAGGCCAGTTGAGCTTCCATTCCAGATACTCTTCCTTGGTGATCTCGCTCTCCCGGAGCTGCTTCTTACGGAGCTGCCACTCCTTTAAGAACTCATCCAGCAGGCGATAGCGGAAGCTGACTGCCATGTGCTTTTCCGGGAAATCTGGGTCGGTGGTGTCTGTGACCTCGTAGAGCCGGGTGCCGGGGTAGTGTTCATCCAGTTCGAACAGAGTGTACATCACATCCTCTGCGGCGTACAAGGTCGGCTCATAGAGGGAACGGTAGTTCACATCCAGTACCTCCGCAATCTTGCGGAGCAACTCTTCTTTAGGAGTGCGGGTGTTGCTTTCGTATTGTGCGATACGGATGTCTGCGCTCTTCTCCTCAAACCCGATGGCGATGCCCAGTTCTTTCTGGGTCATACCTCGGAGGTTGCGGGCACGTTTGATGCGGTCACCGACTGCCATGCGATTGCCTCCTGACTTAAACATATTTGTTGAACCTAGTATAGCACAGAAAAATAGGAGGTGCAATAGAAAATAAACAAAAAAGTTTAAGATTTTACCCGAAAGCCTCTTGACTTAACGGAATGTGTTTAGTATAATGAGAGCACAAAAAGATAAACAAAAATGCTTAGTAAAATTGAATGACCGCCAAACTGATCCAAACCGCCAAGACCTTCCGAAAGGAAGCGAGCGCTCCACAAGGGGACGGCACAGCACCGCAAAGGGGATATGCCTGCCGGAAGTCAGCGAGGATGAAGCGGCACCGAAATGAAACCGACAAGGAAAGGACAAAAAATGGCAAACAGCATTTTTATCAAGGCAGACGAGCTGGCAAAGGAGTTGGACATCTCGCAGGGTCTGGCGTACAAAATGATTGCCCAGTGGAACGAGGAACTGAGAGCCAAGGGCTACACGACCGTGGGAGGCCGGGTAAGCAGGAGGTACTATCAGGAGAAGATCTACGGGGCAGGGGAGGAGTGATAGGATGCCAGCCTACAAGGACAACAGGCAGGGCACATGGTACGCTTCCTTCTACTTCGAGAACTGGCAAGGTGTGAAGCAGAAGAAGCTGAAACGGGGGTTTGCCACCAAGAAGGACGCTCTGGCGTGGGAGCGGGAGTTCCTTCTTCAGCAGGCAGCAGACCTGACCATGACCTTTGAAGCGTTCGTGGAAATTTATATCACGGACAAGAAAAAGCGACTCCGGGAAAACACCTGGTCTACCAAAGAGCACATCATCCGAACGAAAATCTTACCGTATTTCAAAGAAAAGCGGCTCAGCGAGATCAGGCCGCGGGATGTGATCGCATGGCAGAACGAGATGCTGAACTACCGGGACAAAAACGGCAAGGCCTACTCGCCGACCTACCTCAAGACGCTGCATGGACAACTCAGTGCCATTCTGAATCACGCCGTCCGGTTCTACGGACTGAAATCAAACGCAGCAGCCACAGCCGGGTGCATGGGGTCAGAAAAGCACAAGGAAATGCTTTTCTGGACAAAGGAAGAGTACCTCAAATTCGCAGAAGTCATGATGGACAAGCCGCAATCCTATTACGCTTTTGAGGTCCTCTACTGGTGTGGCATCCGGGAGGGCGAGCTGCTGGCTCTGACTCCGGCAGACTTCGACTTGGACAAGGGGCTGCTCTCCATCACCAAATCCTATCAAAGGCTGAAAAGCCGGGATGTGATCACCGACCCGAAAACACCCAAGAGCGTCCGTGTCATCCAGATGCCGCAGTTTCTGACGGACGAGATCAGAGACTATCTGAAATCCCTCTACAAAGTCCAGCCAGACCAGCGGATCTTTGAGGTGACCAAGAGCTACCTGCACCACGAGATGGACAGGGGAGCCAAGGAAGCCGGGGTGAAGCGGATACGAATCCACGACCTGCGGCACTCCCATGTATCACTGTTGATCGAGATGGGGTTCTCGGCTCTGGCAATCGCAGACCGGGTAGGGCATGAGAGCGTGGACATCACCTATAAGTACGCCCACCTCTTCCCCTCAAAGCAGCAGGAGATGGCGCAGAAGCTGGACATGGAGCGAAAGGAGGGATGAAGATGGAACGAGTACTCGACCAGCAAGGCCGCTGGCGGAACAAGGTAGTAGCCTTCCGAATGTCCCCGGAAGAGGACAAGGTTCTGGAAGCCAAAGTAAAGCTCTCCGGGCTGACCAAACAGGAGTATATCATCCGCCGCTTGACCGATCGGGAGATCACCGTGGTAGGCAACCCAAGGGTCTACAAAGCCCTGCGAGACCAGATGAAGCTGATCCATCAGGAATTGCAGCGGCTGGCCGTGGATGAAGAAGTTCCGCCGGACTTGCTGGAGACCCTGCAAATGGTGGCTCTGACGTTGAACGGACTTAAGGAGGAATGCGAATGACGGACAATAGAAAAACGACCGTACCGTGTGCATCTGTTGGCGCAGATGCGGTACAGTCGTCCTCAAAAATCAACACCAATATTATAACAAATTCTGACAAGCAAATCAATCTGCAAGCCGCGAAAAAGTCAAACAATTTCGGGCTGAACACGGTATCAATGACCGAACTGTACGACACGGTGTATCCACCCCGGAGACCCATCGTGAACGACCTGCTGTACAGCGGCACCTACCTCTTTGTAGGTGCGCCCAAGGTGGGTAAGTCCTTCTTCATGGGGCAGCTTGCCTACCATGTGGCGATGGGGCTTCCGCTGTGGGAGTACGAGGTGCATCAGGGCACCGTCCTCTACCTGGCATTGGAGGACGATTACGCCCGGCTGCAGCGGCGGCTCTCCCGGATGTTCGGGGTAGAGGAGACCAGCAATCTCTACTTCGCAACGCAAGCTAAGTCCGTGAGCGAGGGACTTGACCAGCAGTTGGAAGGATTCATCCGGGAGCACCCGGATGTACGGCTCATCATCATCGACACCCTGCAGAAGGTGCGGGAGATCGGCGGTGACCGATACAGCTACGCCAGCGACTACGAGATCGTGACCAAACTGAAAACTTTCAGCGACAGGTACGGCATCTGCCTGCTGGTGGTTCATCACACCCGGAAGATGGAAGCCGAGGACAGCTTTGATATGATCTCCGGTACCAACGGTCTGTTGGGTGCAGCGGATGGCGCATTCATCATGCAGAAGAAGCGGCGCACGGACAACACCGCCCTGCTGGACATTGTGGGACGTGACCAGCCGGATCAGGAGTTGACGTTGGAGTTCAACCGGGAACGCTGCGTGTGGGAGTTCCAAGGAGCCGAAACGGAACTCTGGAAACTGCCGCCCGACCCGCTTCTGGAAGCGGTGGCAAAGATGCTCACCCCGGAACAGCCGGAGTGGAGCGGTACGCCCACGGAGCTGCTGGAACGTCTGCCGGGTGTGAGCATACAGGCAAACATCCTGACCCGGAAGCTGAACGTGAGTGCCGACAGGCTCTACAACGATTATGGAATTCGGTACGAAAGCAGGCGCACCCATGAGGGCAGAGAGGTCAAATTGACACTGGAAAATTCTGGGGCGTGACGATTCGTGACGGTTGTGACGGTATTTTTGCTACTATATAAAATATCGTCACAATCGACACAACCGACACGGGATGGTGATAATGATGAAAAATGTGCAAATTTCGCAGGAACTTTTCGTTGCCTTGCTGCATTATCATTTGAGCGGCGAAAATGAGTACGAAGAAGTTATTGAACAGGGCTTGGAGCAAAAACTGGATGCGATGCTGCGGCATGAGCTGTATGCCCAGTACAAGACAGCACCCACCGAGGAACAGCGGGAGCAGGCTCGGCAGGAGTATCTGGACAGACGAGGCGTGCCAGAAAGCTTCCGCTGGTGAGTCCCTCTATTGGCAGAGGACAGGAGCGTGACACGCTCCTGTGAATGCAATCACGCAGGAAGGTGGTGTTGGACCGGGCAGCGGTGAGGCGCAGCGAAACCCCGTCCGCAGACGGAGGCCCCCGGCAGGGCGCAAAGGCATCTTTTGATGGACGGAACGTCTGTCAAAAGTGCTTTTGCGTTACTTTCGACGAAAGTAACAAAGCCTTTGCCGTGTCCGGCACCAGTTACTTCCACAGAGAAAGGACGTGCGATTGAAAAGAACCATTTCCGCAATGCGGGGTCCCGGCTCCCTCAACCATAACCGGAGAAGTTTCACCGCTGAAAACGTAGACCCGAAGCGCAGCAGCCTGAATGTCGTGTACCGGGATGAACCGATTCAGAAGGTGTACCACGAACTGTTTGACGAGGCAGTGAAGCGTTACAATGCCAAGCAGAAGCGCAAGGACCGCTGTATCACCGACTACTATGAGCACCTGCGGACAGGCAAGCAGGAAAAGCTTTTCCATGAGCTGATCGTCCAGATCGGCAACAAAGATGATATGGGTGTCTTGACCGAGAATGGCGCACTGGCAAAGGAACTGCTGGACGAGTATATGCAGGGCTTCCAAGAGCGGAACCCGACACTGCGGGTGTTCGGGGCTTTCCTCCACATGGACGAAGCCACGCCCCATCTGCACATCGACTTCGTGCCGTATGTGTCCGGTTGGAAAGGCAAAGGACTGGACACCAAGGTCTCCCTGAAGCAGGCTCTGAAGGCCTTGGGCTTTGCAGGCGGCTCCAAGCGAGAATCCGAGCTGAACCAGTGGATCAACGCCGAGAAAGAGCAGCTTGCCGCCGTGATGGAGCGGCACGGCATCGAGTGGGAACAGAAAGGCACCCACGAAGAGCACCTGTCTGTGCTGGACTTCAAAAAGCAGGAGCGTAGTAAAGAGGTAGCGGCTCTGGAAGCTGCCAAGCAGGAGCGCCAGACCGACCTGATCGAGATGCAGGAGCAACTGGAAACAGCGCAGACAGCCGTAGACGCTGCCGAGCAGCGGATGCAGAAAGTGGAGCAGACCTACCAGAAGCAGAGCCAGAAGCTGAACAAGCTGGCTCCCATCATGGAAGGTTTGGAAAACCTGTCAGCGCAATACTCCCAGCGGCCAGAAGAATGGGTGCCAGAAGCAGCCACATTTGAGACCGCCAAGAGTTACCGGGAGAAAAAGGCCATGCCGCTGATCCAGAAGTTGGTGAAGGTACTCTTTGCCCTCCATCGGAAGTACTGGGAGGTCAAGGATGAGCGGGATAAGTATCTGCACTTCTATCAGGACGAGAAGAAAGCTACCCATCATCTAAGCCAGCGGCTGAAAGAGGCGGAGGCTGAAAACTCTCAGCTCTATGCGATGAAACGTGATTTCAGGCGAGTATGGAACTATTTCGGTGCCGAAAAGATGCAGCAGGTCATTGGGCTTATGAGGGAGCAGGAGCAGACTGCGGATAGAAGCCAGAAGAAGAACAGGCAGAACAACGTAGAGCTGTAAGCATAGTAGACCCCCGCCAGCG
>OBWW01000374.1_pt1 | contig 38229 bp, 29 predicted proteins | sample 1538091 | NCBI WGS metagenome assembly OBWW01 (sample SAMEA2580125, study PRJEB22360) | human gut metagenome | biome: human gut; feature: human-associated habitat; material: faeces | place: Denmark | collected 2008/2010 | reverse complement strand
AAGAAGCTGCACAAGTTGTCCGGCGCATTTTTGATATGACGTTGGAGGGCTTTGGCACGGAACAGATTGCCACCCAGTTTGAAAAGGAAGGCATCCTGACGCCGCAGGCCTACTGGATTCAGAAAGGCATCGGCCGTCCCGGAAGGAGCAAGACGCGCCCCGCCACCAAGTGGAATGGCTCCACGATTACCCATCTTCTGTACCAGCAGGAGTATTGTGGTGATGTTCTGAACTTCAAAACCTACTCCAAGTCCTACAAGAATAAGAAGCGGATTCATAACGACCCGGAAAATTGGGTAGTGTTCCATGATGTTCACGAACCCATTATTGAACGTGCCGTGTTTGAACAGGTACAGCAGAAGCGCGGAAAAATGCGCAAACGCCGTACCAGCAACGGAGAACACAATATGTTCTCCGGCCTGCTTGTCTGCGCAGACTGCGGCTGCAATCTGCATTTCCACTTCAATCAGGGCAACCCGGAAATCAAGTATTTCAACTGCTCCAACTACAAGGGCAACCGTGGCACCTGCCAATCCACCCATTACATCCGTGTAGACTTTCTGGAAGAAGTGGTGCTGGGCGAAATTCGGCGGCTCACCAAGTTTGCCAGCCTCTATGAGGACGACTTCCTGAAAGCTGTTATCGGGCACTCCCAGCTTGCGGACGAAGCCGACCGCAAGCTGAAAGAGAAAGAGTTGAAAGCACTCCTTGCCCGTGATGAAGAACTGGACGGCCTCTTTGAGCGCATCTATGAGGACAATGTTTCCGGCAAAATCTCTGACGAGCGCTTTTCCAGAATGTCCCGGAGATATGAGGACGAACAAAAGGAACTGACCGAAAAAATCAAACAGCTCCGCTCCGAAATCGAAAAGCAGAGCAGCCGTACCATGACAACGGATATGTTTATCAGTCTGGTTCGCAAGTACACCAGAGCAAAAAAGCTGACACCCCGGATGCTGAATGAACTGGTTGAAAAAATCGAAGTGTTCAATGCAGAAAAGGTCAACGGTGTATGGGAGCAGCGGCTCCGCATTCACTACAACTGCGTGGGCACCATCGAGATTCCAAGCGCACTTCCTTTACCGACACCCGATGTATCGGTGAATACAAGAAAAGGCGTAGTTGTGAACTACGCCCCTTGTGATGTCGCTATTTAGCAAATAAAAAATGACGAATGCTCTTTGACAGCTAAATGCTGTAAGAACATTCGTCATGGTGCAGTAAAGCAATCCAAATCCGAACCGTTTCCCTCGGATGCAACTTCTGTCGCTTCTCCAAAGGTGACGGTCTGTGTTCCTTCTTTATAATTAAAAGTTATCAAAACCTTATCATCATACAGATAAATCGCATTGATAAACGTATCCACCAGCGCCTGCCGCTGGTCTTTCAGGCTCATGTCCAGCTTGCGAAACCGCAGCAGCCAGAACCGAATGAATTCTTCGGTCACTTTCGGCTTCGCCAGCTTTTCTTCCGCAATGCGGGCTTCAAGCTCACGCTTGGTTTCTTCCAGCTGCTCCAGCCGCTCCTTGGTGGAACTGGTCAGGATTCCAGCTTGAATCGCGTTCAGCATATTCTGGATACCAGATTCCGCATCCCGAAGCTGCTTCTCATAGAGTGGAATGTTGGTGTTCTCCTTATTTTGCAGTTCCATCACCTTGGCGATGATGGATTCCATAGCGGCATCGTCTTTCACAAGCTGCATGGTCTGGTTGACTACCAAATCTTCCAGCCACTGTTTGCGGACGGTCTTTTTCTTGCAGCCCTTGTGCTTTTTGGCAGTAGCACATTTATAGTAGCGGTGAACTTCACCCGTCCGGCTTGTGCCGCTCTCGCCAAACATCAACGCCCCACAGTAGCCGCAGAACAGCTTGGTGGTGAGCAGATAATCGTCCTCTGCCTTTCTACGGGCAGGGGCTTTCTTGTTTTTTGCGATCTTCTCCTGCACATCCTCAAACAGTTCCAGTGGAATGATGGGCGGGATAGCATTCGGCACGACCACATCCCGGAATTTCAGTTCTCCGATGTACCGCCGGTTTTTGAGCATATGTTCGACGCTGTTATAGGTAAACGCACCGCCCACCGGGTTCTTGATGCCGTTTTCGTTCAGCCAGTCCCGGATCTCCTTCATGGTGGAGCCTTCATTGTACTTCTTGAATGATTCCAGCACAAAAGGCGAGGTGAGAGGATCAATATGGAACTTCCGCTCGGGATCCAGCGTGTAGCCAAAGGTTCCACGACCACCGTTGCAGCGGCCTTTCAGGATGTTCTCAGTCTGTCCACGCACGACCTTCTCGGCAAGGTCGGCGGAGTAGTATTCCGCATAACCTTCCAGCACCGATTCCAGAATGATGCCTTCCGGCCCCTCGGAGATGATCTCGGTGGCAGACATGAGCTTGACGCCATTCTTCTTCAGTTGGGTCTTGTACCGGGCACTGTCGTAGCGGTTCCGAGCAAAACGGTCCAGCTTCCAGACCAGCACAATGTCAAACAGCTTCTTGTCGCTGTCCTTAATCATCTGCTGGAACTCCGGGCGGTTGTCCGTCTTGGCGGAGATAGCACGGTCAATATAGTGCTTGACGATGGTGATGCCATTTTTCTCGGCATAAGCCGTGCATTCCCGGATCTGGCCTTCGATGGATTCTTCGCGCTGGTTGTCCGAGGAATAGCGAGCATAGATCACGGCGGTCATGGCGGGCACCTCCATTTTATACGTCATTGAACGGTAATACGTTCATCAAAGCAATGTTTCGTATAATGTATATACCACAGTTTTGCCCTGATTGCAAGCCCAATGATTTATTTTCATGATTCCAACAGACAAATTGTCTTAAGATTATATTCCGAGCAAAATGTGAAGTCCAAGCCCGGCCACGCCGCACAGGCACATGGTCAGGATGGGATTCCACTTGAGCTTCCGTAGGACAAAAAATGCCGATGCAAAACTGCCGATGCCGATCCAGTCTACGTTGGCGAGCGTCTTTGCACTCTCTCCGAACACCACCATAGACAGTATAGAAAGACCTGCACCAAAGATAAGCGCTACAATGACCGGACGCAGGCATGCCAGAACACTTTGCAGCAGAGAAATATCCTTGTATTTACGATAGATGTAGGATAGAAGTGAAACAAAGAACAGCGCCGGTGTAATGCAACCTAGTGTTGCAATGATGGCTCCGGGTACCTGCGCGATACGCAAACCAACAAAAGTTGCCGAGTTGACCGCAATGGGACCAGGGGTCATTTCTGCAATCGTGATGAGGTCAGTAAACTCCTGCATCGTCAGCCAGCCATGTTGTTCCACCACTTGGCTCTGGATCAGGGGCATGGCCGCATAGCCGCCGCCTACGCTGAACATACCCACCTGCAAAAAGCTGAGAAAAAGCTGTAAGTAGATCATTTTGCACCACCTTTTTTCCACTGGACCAGAGCCAGCACCACACCGAATACTGCAGCGGCAAGGATGACCACCACCACATTGACATCAAACACCGTATTTGCGACAAACGCTGCGACCATCAGGGCAATATACACCCATGAGCGGGTCTTCAGCACCTTGCCGCCGAGGTCGAATACAACATCCAGAATGACCGCCACCACACCAGCCTGCATTCCCTTGAGTAACAACGCGATATAGCGATTGGTGGCAAAAGCATTGTAGAATACAGAAATGACTGAAAGAATGACCATAGGTGGGATGATGGTGCCCAACACTGCCACGATCATTCCAATCAAGCCTTCTACCTGCCAGCCTACCAGAATTGCAGCATTGACCGCGATTGCGCCCGGAGAGGACTGCGCCAACGCTGTCATATCCAGCATTTCCTGTTCATCGATCCAGTGCAGCTCATCTACAAATTTTTTCTTCATAAAGGTCACGATGACAAAGCCGCCGCCGAAGGTAAAGCTGCTAATGTACAGCGTACTCAAAAACAGCTTCCAAAGCCGTGCTAACCGTGTACCGTATGTTTTATTTTCATCCATACAAGTTTTCTTCTCCTTTTTTGATTTTCGGACAACTATATTCGTTTTCTTACTATTTCAAACAGCTTTTAACTGTTACTGCTTGCGAAAGCCCATATTTTCCGGTATCCTTGTTTTAAGAACTGCGAAGCACGGAGGGAATCTCTATGAAACATAATACATTTCTCGTCAAGCCAGCGTCCAGTCTGTGCAATCTGCACTGCCGGTACTGCTTTTATGACGATGTTTCCAGCAGCCGAACCTGCAAAAATATGGGCCTGCTCTCCCATGAAATGGCAAAGGAGCTGATTGAAAAGGCATTTGCGGCCACAGAAGAGGGCGGAAGTGTTCATTTTTTGTTTCAAGGCGGTGAACCAACGCTTGCCGGACTGGATTTCTTCCGCTTTTTTCTGGAGATGGAGCGCACCCTGCACCGTAACATTTCCGTGTTTCACAGCATCCAGACGAACGGCATCTGTCTGAACGAAGAATGGGCTTCTTTTTTTAAGTCCAATTCTTTCCTAGTAGGTCTTTCTTTGGATGGCACTCAGGAAAACCATGATATGTACCGTCTGGATGCGGCCGGACGCGGCACATGGGACGCAGTGACCCGCTCACTTGCTTTGCTTGATGCCTATGGCGTTGAAACGAATCTGCTCTGTGTTGTAACCGGACAACTGGCCCGAAAGCCGCAGCGGGCGTTCAAAAGCCTCTGCGAACTGGGACAGCACAATCTGCAATTCATCCCATGCCTTGACCCGCTTGACACGATTGGTGGGCAGGCATATTCCCTAACGCCGGAACTCTATGGCCGTTTTCTGTGCGGCATTTTTGATGTTTGGTATCAGCAGCTGCAGCAGGGACATTATATCAGCATCCGTAATTTCGAAGATTATCTGCGCATCTTGCTGGGAATGCCGCCGACCTCCTGTGCATCCTCCGGCTCCTGTGGACACTATCTTGCAGTAGAGGGTGACGGAAGTCTTTATCCCTGCGATTTTTATGTCCTGGACGAGTGGAAACTTGGGGAGATAAAACATTGCACAGTTGAGCAGGCGCTTAATTCCCCCACCAGCCAAATGTTTCTGGCACAGGGCCACAAGCGGCCCGCAGAATGTGCAGCCTGTGCTTACCGGCTGCTCTGCCGGGGTGGCTGCAAGCGCGACTGGGATGCCTCCGGAAGCAACCGATTCTGCGCAGCATACAAACATTTTTTCGCCTATGCTCTTCCACGTCTGCAAACCGCTGCGCGTTTTCTCGCACAACAGAACCGATAAAGAGATTCTCCCGAAGGCATTTATGGCCTCCGGGAGAATTTTTATTTTGCCTTCTGAATCTTCCGGATGGAGTGTCCATCATAGAGGATGGGCTTCATCACATAAGTGTAATTCCGGTCATCACATTCGCCGGTGGAAATCATCTCCATGAGACGCAGCGCAAGCTGGCGTCCCATTTCAAAGCCTTGTTCCACAGAACAGGTAACATCCTCCTGTCGATACGTCTCTTCCGAATAGTCAAAACAGACCAGCGAATAATCCTTCGGAACCGTCTTGCCCATTTTCTGCAAAGTCTTTATCACCAGACGATAGATGATATAGTTGCAGCAAACGATCGCCGTACATTTTGGAATGCCTTTCAAGAATTTTTCAATCGCGCGAACGTAGCTTTCGTTGTGCGCCTCGTCGGAAATGCACCATTTGATGTAATCGTCCTTCAGCTCCAGCCCGCTGTCCCGCATCGCTTCCGCCATGCCTTGAAACTTTTCGACACTTTGGTAGTTGTCGTACACGAATATCCCGGCAATATTGCTATGTCCGGCATCGATCAGGCGCCCTATCAACTGATGCGCACATTCAATATCATTGATGGTCACACGCGGACAGCGCAGATTCCGATAAAAATTGTTGTAGAATATCACCGGAATTTTGCGCCGATAAAGTTCCTTGTAGCAGTCAAGATTCGGGCTGAGGATACTCGACTTAACACCGTCCACGATAAAGCCATGAAAATTCTGATGCACCACTGTTTCCAGACAGCGGCGTTCGTTGCAGAACTTGTTATCGGTCAGAAATACGTGCAGATCCACCCGTTCCTGTGTCAGAACGCTGCGCACACCCTCAATCAGCCCCGAATTTGCACTCGTATCCTGACCTTGCAAAACAAGGCCGATCTTATAAAGTGCATCCTCGGTGTTCAAATCGCGCGTCATCACCTTTTCCCGGTGGAAATAGGTGCCGCTCCCTTTGACTTTGTACACGATTCCTTCATTCACCAATCGGTCAATGGCAACTCGAATCGTTTCCCGGCTGACGCCCAGCTTTCGGCAGAGTGCATTTTCCGAGGGCAGTCGTTGATTTCCAGAAAACTTGTTTTCGTCGATATAAGCCAGAAGCCAACGATATACCTGAGCAGATTTTTTCTCAGCAGCCGAGAGCATGGGCAAACGCTCCTTTTCAGTCGGTGATGGTGGGGCGGGTGCCTTCTGCGTGCTGTATCCAGTTCAGCAAGCGCTCACGAAGCTCCGCTTTGACGTCGGCGTATGCAGGATCTGCGACAACATTGTTCAGCTGCCACGGGTCTTTCTGCATATCATAGAGGAAGTCGTCCGCATACACATCAGATGCCGCAGCCTCGCCGCCATTGACACCGGGGGCATAGACAGAGTACATATAATCTGCCGTGCGGATGCAGCGGCCGCAGCGGCTCTCCGAGATTTGGGCGTAGACCTCATTAGCTCTATTATGATTTTTCTTTTCCACAACGTCAAGCAGATTTTCGCCGATCATCTTGTCGCCGACATCCACGCCTGCCAAAGCCAACAGAGTCTTGGGGATGCTCTCGGTGCTGACCAGCTCGGTGACTTCCTTGCCGCCCTTGAACGGGCCGCCGCAGATGACCAGCGGCACATGCAGGCAGCCGTCGTGGCACGAGCGCTTATAGTCATCGTATCCGTTCAGATGGGCGTCGCGGTTGCGGGTCTTGAAATGAGAGCCATGGTCGGAAGCGTAAAGGATAACAGTATTCTCATACAGACCCTTTTCTTTCAGTTTTTCCACCAGCTTGCCGAGGTTCTCGTCGAGGCTTGCGCACTGTCCCAGATAATCCGGATACTCTTCTGCTGCATTGCCGCCCAGAGCCTTCAAGTCTTCGGGGAGGACAAAATCCGCAAATCGCTGCTTCGAGCCGTTGGGGCCTTCGTAGTGGTTGTGGTCATTCTGATGGTGCGGCTCAATTTGGGATACGGTCATGAAGAAGGGCTTTTCGCCGGTGTACTGGTCGAGGTAGTCCAGCGCGAACTGGTTGATGCAGTCAGCACGGTAGCCCTTAAAATCGATGCGGTTGTTGTTCTCGTCGAACACATAGCCGTCGTAGCCGTGGGAGGTAAATTCCAGCACATCGGCTGCACGCCAGTAGCCGGTGTAGCCGCCGCGCAACTCCAACGGAACGGCTGTAATGGTATGGTCAATGGTCGGCTTCTTTTCCAGCTCGCCATCCGAGGCCAGATGCCACTTGCCGACATAGGCAGTTTCGTAGCCGGCATCTTTTTCCATATACTCGCCCAGAGTCTTGATATTCGAGGGCAGCATCAGGTTATTGCGGAAACAGCCTGTCTCAGTGGGGTATTTTCCGGTCTGGAACAGGGCGCGGCAAGGACCGCACACCGGCTGGGGAGAGAAAGCATTGTCAAATTTTACGCCCTCCTCTGCCAGCTTGTCCAGATTGGGTGTGACGTTGAGCGGCTGGCCGAAGCAGCCGCAGGTATCCCAGCGCTGCTGGTCACTGAAGTAGAAAATAATGTTATATGCCACGGTCTTTACCTCCTTTTACTGTTCCACTTTCGCGTTCTTCGTTTCCTTCATCTTGCCGCGCAGGATGCCGATGATAACCACCACGATTAGCGCGATAAAAATCCAGCAATACACACTGCTGAAGAAGATTTTGGGACTTCCATCCGAGATGAGCAGGGCGCGGCGGAAGTTCGTCTCGGTCATATTGCCCAGCACCATGCCCAGCAGCACAGGGACAGCGGGCAGCTCCAGCTTGCGCATGAACCACGCCATCACGCCGAACACCAGCGCAACGCTCAAATCAAAATAGCTGCTGTTCACCGAGTAAGCACCGGCGAAACAGAAAATCACGATGATGGGGGTCAAGATCTGCTGAGGGATGGAGACGACCTTTGCAAACAGGCTAGTCAGGTATTTGCCCTGCAGGAACATGAAGATGTTCACGAGGATAAGGCCCAGCATGATGGCATACATGATAGCGCCGTCGGTGGTGAACAGCGAGAGACCGGGGTTCAGGCCATTTATCATCAGGGCCGACAACATGATGGCCACGCAGCCGTCGCCGGGGATGCCCAGCGTCAGCAAGGGAATCAGGGTCGCGCCACAGACGGCATTGTTGGCAGACTCAGCAGCCGCAACGCCCTCCACAGAACCGTGGCCGAATTCCTCGGGATGCTTGGACAGGTTCTTCGCAGTGTTGTAGGAGAACCACGAGGCCTCCGACGCACCCGTGCCAGGTACGATACCAACACAGGAACCGATGATAGAACCCATCAGCACTGGTCGGAACATCCGCTTGTATTCATCTTTTGTGATTTTGCCGTCATCATTGCCAATTTTTCCGGCGTGAAGGTTCAACTCATTCCGCTTCAGCTCTGCCTTGCCAATGATTTCCACCAGTGCGAACAAACCGATGAGGGTAACGGCAAGGTCAAGACCCAGATACAGACGGGGAATACCAAATGTAAAGCGGTCATAGCTGGTCATGGGGTCTGCGCCCACACAGGAAATAAGCAAACCAAGGCAGGCGGCGATGATGCCCTTGACAAGGCTCTTGCCCGAAACGCCTGCGATGATGGTCATGCCGAACAGGCAGACCATGAAGTACTCCGCCGTGCCCAGCTGTGCCGAAATTTTGGCCACCTGCGGGCCGAGGAAGAGCAGCACCAGCGCAGAGAAGATACCGCCAAAGGTAGATGCATAAAGTGCAATTTTCAACGCCGCCTTAGTGCGGCCCATTTTGGACAGCGGATAGCCGTCCAGCATAGTAGCCGCCGCGTGGGGCGTACCCGGCGTGTTGATAAGGATAGCCGATACCGATCCACCATAGCCACCTGCGCAGTAAATGCCCAACAGGAACATCATGCCGGGAATCGCACGCATGGTATAAGTGACAGGCAGGAATAGGATGATGCAGAGGATAACACTTAATCCCGGGATGGCCGCGAACACGCAGCCAATAAAGACGCCGAGGTTTATCCAGATGATATTTTCGAGGGTGAAAAGCAGCCCGGAGGCCGGGCCGATAAAGTCAAACAAACCCATATTCTGCCTCCTCAGAAACTAACATTCAGCACAAAGTGGAACACGACCCAGATCAGCACAGCCATTGAAACTGTGATGGCATAGTAAAGGGGTTTCTTGCAGCGGAAAAAGACCAGAAATGCCAGTGCGCAGAATACAGCGCCCACAACAAACAGATCCGTGACCTCTGCCAGCAGATAAGTGACCACCAGAATGAGGACGATGACGAGTGCTTTTGTTTCCACCAAAAGATTCAGCGTTTTAGTTTTGGTCGGGCGGTGCATCACCATGTTGTATGCCTCGCGGCCCACCAGAAGGGCGCTCATGGCCAGCATGAGCCAAATCAGCATCGTCGGGAAAGCGCGGCCATTCACAACGTCTTTTCCGAGATCTGCACCTGCTGCGGCATGATGAGCAGTAGCACGATGCCAATGACCAGAAACAGAATGCCGCAAATCAGGTCTACCGGGTACTCGATGTTCTTCTGTTCGAGCTTTGCGCCCCATTCATCCAGTTTTGCTTCGGCACGTTCTATCAGATTTTTCACTTGTTTCAACTCCTTTTGGAAACATAAAAGCAGGGAGAAGGGGATGTCCCCGTTCCCCCTGCTTCAGCTTTTTGTCGCTATGAGGGCTTTTTATCAGCCTGCCACGATGTCCTTATACTGCTCGACGATGCTCTTGACGTTCTCAATGTGAGCCTTCACATCGTCCTCGGTCATGGTATCGACTTCCAGCAGCATGGTGTCGTTCAGCCACTCGACCATCTCATCATCGGCGAGGATCTTATCATACAGCTCTTTCAGCTCGGCAACCTTTGCGGCGTCAGTACCTTTGCGAGCCATGACGAAGCAGCGGTTGCGGAAGTAGGGGTAGCCCTTGGAGCCAACGCCCTCAACGCCTGCGAAGGGGCCGTTTTCGATAGCCTTGTCATCGAATGCGCAAACCACATCAACGCCGCCCTGCTGGTAGGTCTCAAGAATCTGAGACTGGTGAGAGACCGCGAAGTTCGTTTCACCCTTAGCTACAGCCTGTGCAGCCTCCGCAGCGGACTGGTACGGAGTCAGTTTCAGCTGGTCGCCGGCACCCATAGAGCCGAACAGAGCCGCTGCCAGGAAAGCCTCGGAGCCGGTAGCGCCGTTAACGGCCACGGATACGGGGTTGCCTGCCTTGACATAGGCCTCCAGATCGTCCAGATTCTTGAGGTTCAGTGAAGAATCAGCGGACAGGACGAAGACGGAGGAGTACAAGTTCTCCACGAACTCAAAATCGTCGTAGCTGAACTGCAGCTTGGCCGGATCCAGAGTCTCGGTAATGGCGAACAGACCCTCACCGGCGAAGACCAGTTCCTTATCATTTGCCTTAGTACTGGACACCCAAGTGTTGACAGTAGCAGCATCGCCCTTGACGGCTTCAGCAACCAGTGTGATTTTATTATCAGAATAATCAGGGGACTTGGCAGCAGCCTTTTGGCTGACCATCGCTGCTACACCAGACGGTGCCCACGGGCAGGTAACTTTCCAGCTCTCCTGTTTGCTTCCGCAGCCGGTAAGCATCGACAAAGCAAGGACACCGGCGGTGACCAACGCCGCAATACGCTTTTTCATCATTTTACTCTCCTTTTTTGTTTTGCCTTTTCGTGTGGTAGCAAGCACTTCACCGTGCTTTTGTTACCAACAAGATAACATTTCAAGCAATTTCAAGTCAACAAATTTTTTTATTTTATAAAAAAAGTTGTCTGGTAAAAGAGCTAAATGACCACATCTGTATTTTGCTGTAGAAAACTTATTGTGCACATTGCACATCCGCTTGAATCATCTTTGTGCAGCTTAAATTCTTTCATGATGTAAAGTGTATCATATTCATAATAGAAGTCTTACTATTGTCTCTATTCATAAATAATTTCTTCGGAATCATCTTGACGTACCCTACGAACCATGATATTCTCTATCACAAATCCCACTGAACTTGTAGATTGATTGCAAATCTTCTGCAAAAGTGGTTGGTTATCACCGTGAGCCCCACCACTTCAGTGAGGAAAAATCCACGAAAGAAGCTACCGCCCCGCAACACACCCGATTCATTTTGCCGCCGATTCACCCGACAAAATCATCGCTGCGCTGCGTGGGCGGTATTTTTCTTTTACGGGAGCTGCACATTGAAAATTTCATGAGCCGACCGGACGTGATACCGATTTTTCGTCAACGCCGCTGCACAAACAGGGGCAGGAACTGCGTTCGGAGCAAACGGTGACCCACATACATGAGCAGCACAACCTCTACTTATTTTTTGCGCCTTAACAATTCGGAAACAATTACCCAGAAACGGTTTTGAGCGCAGCGGTAGAGGGCAAGAACCGTCCCGTGGCCACAAATTTTCAATTCTTGAAAATTTCCTGTCCATCCGGGACTTCACTTCTACAATGCGTCTGCATTTCCGAAGTGATCTTGTTGGGGCGTGCCTGCCCCAAACCCTGCTCATGGTTCGCACCTGACGGTGCGAACAGCAACGGCGTGTCGTGCTTACATAACTTCACCGAGGAGTTATCGAACAGACAGGAGGTACAATGACCAAAACGAATGTTCAACCGATTCCTAGCAATTCCCAGCACCACGACACGCCGAACAACAAAACGCACGTCATCAAGTTCCGTGTGACAGCGGAGGAAAAAGTGTCACTGGAACTCACTTGCAAACTCCTGAATCTCTCCCTCTCCACTTTTATCCGCCGCGCCATCCACAACGTTAAAATCGAGAAAACGGTCATCGTTGCCGGCGGTGGCGAAGAAACCCTGACCGCTGTTTCCACTTTGCTTGCTCAGTGCAGCAAGGTGGGCGGCAACCTCAACCAGCTTGCAAGGCACTTCAATTCTGGCGGTGCGGACACCGAGCAGATACGAGCGAAACTCCTTGACGAACTTGCAGACTTGACTGCATTTCGGCTGAACGCCGAGAAAGTTCTGGGTGAACTGTATGGCAACGCTCAAGCATATAAGCTCTAAAAACTCGGACTACTCTGCCATTGAAGCCTATCTGGTTTACCAGCACGATGTATTCACCGGAAAACAACTTCTGGATGAACAAGGCAAGCCGAAGCTGCGGGATTCGTACCTGCTTGACACCCTTGAGTGTGGCGATTTCTCGTTTGCAACGGCCTGTCTGCTGGCAAACCGCAAGTATGGCAAGAACACCCAGCGCGATGATATCAAGAGCCATCAATATATCATCAGCTTTGACCCCAGAGATGCAGCCGACAACGGCTTGACCATGGAAAAGGCACAGGCACTTGGCCTGAATTTCTGCGAAGAAAACTTCCCCGGTCACCCTGCCATCGTCTGCACTCACCCGGATGGGCACAACCATTCGAGAAACATCCACGTCCACATTGTGATCGGCAGCATCCGAACACGAGAAGTGGAGCGTAAGCCCTATATGCAGAAGCCCCGCGATTGGCGCGAGGGCATGAAGCACTCCAGCACCGCCCAGACCATGCGGCACCTCCGTGTCGAGGTCATGGAGCTGTGCGAAGGTGCCGGACTGTACCAGATCGACCTGCTCAACGGCTCGAAAGAGCGCGTGAGCGAAGCCGAATATTGGGCAAGGCGGCGTGGGCAGTTGAAACTTAACCGTGAAAACGCAGCCCTCACCGCAGCCGGACAACCACCCCAGCAGAAGAAGTTTGAAACTGTGAAGGATACTTTACGGAGACAGATTTCGTCTGTATTGTACCGCGCTACGAGCTTCGAAGATTTTTCTGACAGGCTCATGCAGCAGTACGGCATTGCCGTCAAGGAAAGCCGTGGATGCCTAAGCTATCTACCCTCTGGCAGAACAAAGTTTATCCGAGCGAAACATCTCGGGGACAAGTTCGATAAGGCGGCAGTGCTTGCCACGTTGCAGGCAAACGCCGAACGCAAGCACACGGTTACACTGAAATCTGATAAAATCGGGAAACTGATTGACATTCAGGCAAAGCTGGCCGAAGGTAAGGGCGTGGGCTACGAACGTTGGGCAAAGAAGTTCAACCTCAAAGCTATGGCACAAACACTGATCCTCTTGCAGGAGAAAGATTTGCTCAACGAGGGTGATCTGAACCAGCGCATCGCCGAACTGGAAATCAAGTATCACGACTCGCTGGCCGTGGTGAAAGACCTCGAAGGTCGCATGAAATTCAACAAAGAGCTGCGCTATCATGTCGCAGCCTATGCCAGCACCAAGAGCGTCGCACAGCAGTTAAAGACTGCCAAACGACCCGCAGTCTTTGAGGAGCAGCACCGTGCAGAGCTGACAGCGTACCGGGCGGCAGCAGCCTATTTTAAGGCGAACAACCTCACCAAGCTGTCCAGCCCGAAAAAGCTGGAAGCCGAGTATGCGCAGCTGGCATCCGAAAAGGCAAAGTTCTACGAGCAGTACAAGGAAGCCAAAGAGGAACTGCTCAAACTGAAAACTGCAAGACAGAATGTTGCGTCCTTTTTCCGGGAGGAAGAACCGACGCAGCAGGAGAGATAAAGGAGTGTGCGTATGATCAACTTGAAAATCGACCCGGAGTTCCAGTCTCAGATTCCCCCTCTGACCGATGATGAATTTAAGCAGCTTGAAGAAAATATCTTGAAAGAAGGCAAGCTGCTCTCTCCTTTGATTGTGTGGAACAATACACTTGTTGACGGCCACAATCGTTATGCGATTCTTCAGAAACACCCCGAAATCTGCTTTTCTACCATGCCGCTCCGCTTTGCAAATCGTGAGGAAGCACTCGCATGGATCTGCAAGAATCAGCTGGGGCGGCGCAATCTCACGCCGGAGCAGAAGTACTACCTGATTGGCAAACAGTACGAAGCCGAAAAAGCTGCGCACGGCGGTAACCGCAAGAGCACCGATGCAAAATCAAGTTCGCTAAAAGCGAACTTGATTGACAGCACCAAGACCTGCGACCGAATCGCAGAAGAAAATGGAGTGAGCAAGGACACCGTTATCCGCGCCTCGAGGTATATGAAAGGCGTGGAGATTGCGGAAGAACTGATACCGGGCCTAAAGCAGAGCATTCTGTCCGGACAGACGAAAGTGTCCAAAGCGGATATGCACCGCCTTGCCAAGGCGGCCTACCATGACCGCGCACAAACTTTGCAGGATATTCTGCACCCGGAGCTGAAGGTGGAACCGAAGCCTGACGCTGACGGTGTGATTCGCGTTCCGGGCAAAGCGCCTGTCATGCCATTCCGAAAGTTTGAATCGATTTACGACAGCGATGCTTACCCGGAGGATGTACGGTACGAGTATGTGGCTTTGGAAGAACTCACTACTCGTTTCCGCATTTCGTTCAACTACCAGTTGGAGCAGATGCCCGATAATGCGCAGCGTGATGTGATTCTGGAGATCATTCAGAAGCACAAGGACTACCTTGCTTCTCTGGAAGCTGCACTCGCAGATGACAAGGAGCAGACAGCATAACATCAGGCACATGGTATGCTGTTCACAGATGTCCAAAGGAGCGTGCGTTTGAACAAAAAGAAAAAGTCCACAAACACTTCCCCTTATCCTGATGAAGTCATTGACCGTCTGGCACGGGCATTCTACCCGGCTATCCTTGCCTGCTGGAACAGCGAGGAGGGGCAAAGAGAATTTGCCGCATGGCAGGCAGAGCAGGCTCATCATGCCCTCAGCAAAGAGAAACAGAGCGTTCCCGACGGGGAACGCCCTGTTGTACATATCGCTATGGTCTGTGGATTTTTCAGGGTGCGTCCTGTTCAAGGCGCACCTTTTTGTTTTGCTCCGGATTACAGTTCCGCGCCGTTCGTCTCAATGACCTTCTTATACCAGTAGAAGCTGTCCTTGCGCTCGCGGCTCAAATCGCCGGTGCCATCGTCGAACTTGTTGACGTAGATGAAGCCGTAACGCTTTGCCATCTCGCCGGTGGAGGCGGAAACCAGGTCGATGCAGCCCCACGGGGTATAGCCCATCAGGTCCACGCCGTCCTTCACGGCCTCGGCCATCTGTGCAATGTGGTCGCGCAGGTAGTCGATGCGGTAGCTGTCGTGCACTTTGCCGTCCTCGCCCTTCACATCGTAGGCACCCAGACCGTTCTCCACCACCATCAGGGGGATCTGGTAACGGCCATAGATCTCGTTCAGGGCATAGCGCAGGCCCTTGGGGTCGATCTGCCAGCCCCAGTCGGAAGCTTTCAGGTAGGGGTTCTTCACGCCGCCCAGCAGGTTGCCGCCAATGCCCTCCACATCCTTGTGGGTGGTCACGCAGCTGGTCATGTAGTAGCTGAAGGTGTAAAAATCCACCACGCCCTTCTTCAGGGTCTCGGCGTCCTCCGGCTCCATCCGGATCTCCACGCCCAGCTCCTTCCACAGGCGCTTTGCAAAGTAGGGGTACTCGCCGCGCACATGCACATCGCCGCAGTACCAGTTGTGCTCGTTCATGCCCTGCTGGTTGGCCAGCTGGTCATCCGGGTCGCAAGTCATGGCGTAGCTCTGGCCGTAGGCCAGCATGCAGCCCATCTTGAACTGGGGGTAGTGCGCATGGGCGTAGATGATGGCCTGTGCGCTGGCCACGAACTGGTGATGCAAAGCCTGCAGGCGGGTCTGGGGGTCATCCGGTGCACCCATGGCGGGGCCTTCGTAGCCCTGCACGGTACCGGTGGAAAGCACCTGACCAAAGGCCATCATGCCTGCGTTGATCTCGTTGAAGGTGAGCCAGTATTTGACCTTATCCTTGTAGCGCTCAAAGATGGTCTTGCAGTAGTTCATGTAGAACCCGATCAGCTCCCGGGAAGCCCAGCCGTTGTACTTTTCCACCAGAGCGTAGGGCAGCTCGTAGTGGCTAATGGTGACCAGCGGCTCGATGCCGTGCTTCTTGCAGCAGTCGAACACGCGGTCGTAGAACTCCAGACCCTTCTCATTGGGTTCCGTTTCCCAGCCGTTGGGGAAGATGCGGGTCCAGTTGATGGAGGTGCGGAAGGTCTTGAAGCCCATCTCGGCAAACAGGGCGATGTCCTCTTCGTAGTGGTGGTAGAAATCAATGGCCTCGTGGCTGGGGTACAGCCGGTCCGGGTGGATGGTGGTGGTCACCCACTTGGGCACGGTGTGGGAACCGTTTGTGCACATATCGGGCACACTGGCGCCCTTGCCGTCCACATCCCAGGCACCCTCAAACTGGTTGGCGGCACAGGCGCCGCCCCACAGGAAATCGTCGCGGAAAACGCTCATGGTGTTTTTCTCCTTTGTTCATCTGATATAAAAAGCGGGGCAGGCCCTTTACGGCTGCGGCCCTGCACGGCCTGTGGCCGGAGCCTGCCCCTGAATACGGATCTCTATAAAACCCCTGCTAAAACTGCGGTTTACTTCTTTGCCTTGGCGGGCTCGTCGCTGTACACGATATAGGTGATAACGAATGCAGCAACGACCGTGAGCAGGTGGAACCTGCGTCGTCCAGTACGCCAATCGCGGCGAACAGCGAGAGGAAGCCTTTCAGGATACCTTCCTCTGATCAGCCCCGATCTGTCGGTTCTTTGAAGTTTTAGGGAGCTCTCTTACTTCCAGAGAGTGGGGTTGCCGTAACGTGCATCCAGCGCAGCGCTGAACCAGCGACCGTTCATGACATTGCGGATCATCTTCTGCTTCAGCTCTGCCGAAACCGTGGTGTCTGCATCCATGCGGTCCATGATCTCCTCATAAGTGGTGGAGACATCCTTGCAGCCGATCTGTGCATCCGTTGCAGAAGCATCCATCACCATGCTGACCTTGTTGTCCGGGGTCCAGTTCTGCCACTTAGGCAGGGCGCTGTCGCCGGAGAACAGACCCCGGATACCGGTAAACAGGTTGCCATTGGGGTCGCCGGTGGTGAGGAAGTTCTTGAGATAACGGTTGAACAGCACTGCCATTTCCTGATAGCCTTCGCCGCTGAAATCCACCATTGCCGCATAGTTGTTCACCGTGGACAGCATGGGCACAAAGATACCGTGGAATGCGCCCAGAACGGGGATCTGGCTCAGTGCATCGGGGTCGCCGTAGTCGATTTGGCACAGGTAGATATCCGCACCATAATGGTCGTACATGGTCTCGGCGCTGCATTCTGCATTGAAGATGCGGTACATATCGGAGCCGTACTTGACTGCAAAGTCCTTTGCAGCATTAGTCTCTGCTGCCGGGTATGCCTTCATTTCAGCGCTGCCAAAGTATGCATCCCACGCTGCAAACATGCTAAACTCGGTGCTGCCGGTCAGCATCAGCAGGGGCACATTGTTGTACTGGGTAGTGGCAAAGCCCTCTTTGGGCAGCACCACCCCGTCACCGTACAGGTGGGGGAAGACGCTCATGCGGATACCTGCATTGCTCATCAGCGGGCACAGACGGGCGGAGTCCAGACTGTACAGCCAATCCCGAACATCCTCGCCATCGGTCATGAGCCACGCCTTGGCAGCTGCCGTATCTGCAAACAGACCGTCCTCTACCGCCAGCGGCGCAATTGCCCATGCGATCTGGCTCACGCTTGCTGCCTCGTCGGCAATGGTCATGCCGCCGGAGAAGGCAATTGCCTTCTGGAAGCGTCCGGCAAACAGAGGGCTGGTCAGCATTGCCATTACGTCACGACCGCCGGCAGAGAAACCGGAAATGGTGATGTTGTCCGCATCGCCGCCAAACTGTGCAATGTTATCCTTGACCCAGTCCAATGCCTTGGCGATGTCCAGCAGGGTGAAGTTGCCGGTGTCATCGCTGCCCCGGCAGAGGGCAGGCAGGCAGTTGAAGCCGAACAGACCCAGCCGGTAATCCAGCGTGACAAAAACGCAGTTATCCCGAACCACCAGCTCGCTGCCCAGAATTTCCTTGGTGTTGCCGGTCTGGTTGTTGCCGCCGTGGATAAACACCAACACCGGCAGCTTATGAGCGTTGGGGGTGGTATAAACATCCAGCTTCAGGCAGTCCTCGGTGCCGATGGCACCGGAACCGTACTGATAGGCGACCTCACTGGGAGCAGTGCAATCTTTGGCTTCCGTCCACACGGCAGGATCCTGCGGTGCCTGCCAGCGCAGCTCTCCCACCGGGGCTGCACCATAGGGAATGCCGTACCACACAAGGCTCTCGCCCTGATCCAGACCCACGACCGGTCCGTACTGGGTGGAGCGGCGAGGGGTGATCTTTGTCCACAGGCAGTTTTCCTCTTCTGCGGAGGCTGCCATTGCGGGAACGCTGAGGGACGCCATTGCTGCTGCGACGGCTCCTGCTTTCATGAAATTGCGACGGCTGATATAAACGTTACGAGTGCTCATACTATTTCACCTTTCTGCATTTACCTTCTGTTGTAAATTCTTACCTTCTCTGACCAGCCTTGATCTGCCGGTCTTTTTTACAGGTGCCTGAACATTCCTTTGTTTTTGGGGTGCCGTTTACTTCTTGGCAGGCTCATCCTTATAAAGCACGTAGGTCATGGCAAAGCCAGCCACGGAAGCAATGAGGATGGCGATGAGGATGTAGATCATGTTGGTCAGACCCATGACACCGGTGGTGTCGATAAAGCTAGGCAGACCGAACAGCCCCAGACCGCCGATGGAGTAGCTGCGAGTGCGCATGAGACCGGTGAATGCGCCGCCGATGGCACCGGCGATGCAGGAGTAGATGAAGGGAGTCTTCTTGGGCAGGGTGACGCCGTAGATCGCCGGCTCGGTGACGCCGAAGATGCCGGAGATGAAAGCAGGGATGGCGATTTTCTTGAGCTTCTCATCCTTAGTCTTCAGGACGATAGCGAGGACTACGAAGGTCTGTGCAAAGGAGACGCAGAAGTAGGGGCTGAGAATGAAGTCATAGCCCAGCAGACTGTAGTTGATCATGGCAAGAGGTACCAGACTCCAGTGGAGACCAAAGATCACCAGCACCTGCCAGAACGCACCGATGAGGACACCGCCGATGAGACCGCCCACCACGGGGATGCTGTAGATGGCGTTGAAGAACAGGGACAGGATGCTACACAGGATGCTTGCGATGGGACCAATGACCAGATAAGTCAGGGGTACCATGACGATGAGGGTTACAAAGGGAACCACAAAGAGCTTGATAACATCGGGTATCACCTTCTTGAGCCAGTGCTCAAGGGGAGCCGCAATAGCAACTGCCAGAATAATGGGCACTACCGAGCTGGTATAGCCAGAGGCAGGCATGATTACCGGGATGCCGAAGAAGGTGAGGTAGTAGCTCATCTCAAACGCCGTGCCGGTAAACACGGTGCCCAGCACAGTTCCTGCGGTGCTGTTGACCATGGCAGGATAGCACAGGGCGATGCCAATCGCCATGCCGATGAACTCGTTGACCTTGAACTTCTTGGCTGCGGTGTAGCCAAGAACGATGGGCATGAAGTAGAAGAAGCCATCTGCCACTGCGTACCACACCTGATAGGTACCGGAAGCGGCGGGGATCAGACCGAGGAAGTCAAAGAGTGCCAGCAGACCCTTGATGATACCGGTCGCTGCCATAACGCCCAGAGTGGGCTGCAGAGTGCCGGAGATCACATCGATGAGCAGGGAGACAGGACTCTTTTTGCCGCCGCCTGAGGTCTCTTCCACTGCGTTGCCCTCTTCATCCACAGCGCCTGCTGCAGCGAGATGGCCCACTTCCAGCACGGCGTCGTACACGTCGTTGACCTGATTGCCGATGACCACCTGATACTGACCGCCTGCCTGCATGACCTTGATGACGCCGTCGGTGGACTCCAGAACTTCCTTGTTTGCCTTGCTCTCGTCCTTCAACTTGAAGCGCAGACGGGTGATGCAGTGTGCTACCGAGATGATATTGCTCTTGCCGCCAACATTCTGGATGATGATACGCGCAAGACCATCATATTTACTAGCCATAAGTCGATTCTCCTTTTTACATTCTTCGTATGCCTGTGCGGTCAACTCCAGCCGCAGCCTGCCGTTGTTCACGCTGACTGCCGCGATGTACGGCAGTGCCGCCAGCGCCGAACCGTCTGCAAGGCTTTCGTCCTTGAGCGTCAGGGTCAGCTTTGCGCCGCGGCGCACCGCTGCGGCGACGTTTGCCTCGCCGCCTGCCAGCGGATACAGGGCGTGCAGCAGCTCCTGCGGGTCATGTTCGTCCTGTATCATTTCAAGCCTCCCTTGCACAGAGCATACAAAGCTCTGCCGTTATAGTGTCAAACCAAAAACATATAAACGCAGCCCTCGCGCGCCGGGCCGCGGCTATATCAGTAAAAAAGAAAAATCACCCAAAGCATGAGCCGCTGCAGCAATACAAAAGCCCCTAAAAGGCCTGTACAGCTGGTGCTCGATGTCCTGGGTGACGCCCCGCAAACGGTGTGCGGGTAACGATCCGTAAAACGACCGGGGATATTCAGTTGTGGGTTCACCCCTCCACAGCGGTGCGCTCAACGCAGACGCGGTGGATATGCATGATGAGGTACAGCTGCTCTTCTTTGCTGCACTGCCACCCGTAGGTGCCGTGCAGAAAGGTGTCGATCTGCTGTACGCAGGCATAGACCTGCGGGTACTCGTTGCGCATGGTAACGAACATGCTGTCCATGGCGTTATCGGCGTTGAGCGGGTTGCCGTGCATCATGCGCTGTACCAGATACCGCAGATGCATACAGAACCGGGAGTAGCTGAAGCATTCCTTATTGAGCTGGATCTCCATGCCATGCTCCACGATGGCAGACAGCTCCGAAATGACCTTGGCGGTCAGGATGGTGGAATGCATATCTCCCACCTCGTTTTCCGCCGTGATGATGTGCATGGCAATGCTCACGATCTCGGTGTCCGGCAGATCCACCGCCAGCGTACGGCACAGCTCGTGCAGCCCCTGTTTTGCGATGGCGTACTCATGCGGGTAGAGATGCTGTATATCATAGGCAAGCGGCACCTGAACGTTAAGTCCTTCGCGGCTGCGCTGGATGGCAAAGTTGAGATGGTCGGCCAAGGCATAGGTCAGGTTTGCATTCAGGGTGCAATCCAGTTCTTCTCGGGCTGTATCGGCGATATCGTCCGCCGCCAGAAACACGGCTTCCGGCACATCGCGGAGAAGTGCAAAATACTTCTCGTTCACATCGTAAAAGGTGCGCTGAATGCGGGAAAGATCGGTCAGTTCATAGGGCATGGAGACAAAGCCGATGCCTTTGCCAAAGACAACGAGCTCCCGGCCCTTTGCATCGCGGGCAAGCGCAACGTTATTGTTGATCTTCTTGTAAACTTCCATGTCTGACCCTGCCCTACAAAAAAATAACTCCCTGCGGCAAACAACGATAGTACGATCACAAGCAAGTCAAACAAGTAAGTCAAACCAGCAAGCAAATGTACAAGTAATGCCTCCAGAGAGTAACAATCCTGTGCTTTTATGATACCGCAGAGGATTCGAAATGTCTATTCGATATCTTCACAAATAATTGACCGTAAATTTGTAGATTATGCTCAGAGCGTCCGTTGCTCTGCAGCAAAAAGGGCTGTTGCACAAGCCCAGACAAAAAGACCGGCGTCATTTAGCTGGGAGCAAGTTGCACCGAACATTTTATACGCACATAAAAATCGTTTTCATCTGTAATTTTGTCGTACAGATGGGAACTGTTTTCCAGGGAATTCTTATAGTGTGGTCAATCTTCTAACCCATGGCTCCCGGCCACGTTCTTCAAATATTCCTCCGGGTCCCCATTCAGAATCAAATCGGCATAGCCCAGCGGGTCATTATAGATAAGGTAGTTCAGTTCCGTCTGCTGTGCCATGGTCACATTCAGCGCATCCTCGACCCCGGTGCAGTCAATGGAAATCCTTCTCCCATCCCGGAGCAGCAGTTCCATACAGCCGGTGTCCATGTTGAATTTGCAGGCTCTTTCATCGTACTTCATATTTGTGTCCTTTCTGCCTTACGGCACCTTTACAGTTGTGACTTTCGTGATACGGTCTTTCTGATAAGGTTTTGGACACACAGCCGTCAGGGCAGAGCCGAAATTTTCATCTCCAAAGAAAACAAAAAATCCGAACCCTTCTCCTATCGAGAAAAGGTTCGGATTTTCATTGTTTGGTGCGGATAAGAGGACTTGAACCTCCACCGAGTTGCCCCGATTAGAACCTGAATCTAACGCGTCTGCCAATTCCGCCATATCCGCATATTCTGTTTTGTTCGTGAGCCGTGACGCTCGGAACGATAGTTATTATACCAGATATGGCAGAATTGTCAAGCATTATTTTTAATTTTTCTCGACAAAATTTTGCTTGAAAATTGATGCATTCTGAATGGCAGCTGCAGGGCGAAATTTTTGCCAAAGTGTGATACAATAAACAGGACGCGCCGGGAGGGTGTCCTGCGCGCAGACTGAGAAAACGAGGGAAATGCAGAATGTTCAATATCATTATTTTCCTGCTGGGAGCAGGCATCATGTTCTTTATGGCTCTGCGCAGTGTGCTGGCACGGCGCAGGCTGTGCACGCAGGGGCAGAAGGTCACGGCCACGGTGGAGGGCACCGTGCAGAGCCGGGATGGCGGTGCCTATGTGCTGGCCTTTACCACCGCAGGCGGCAGCCATCGGCTGCACTACCCGAAGCCTGCGCGGGGCAAGAGCTTTGCGGTGGGGGATACCGTCACCTTATACTATGACCCCGAAAACCCGGAAAAAATGTATGTAGAAGGCGACCGGGCCACGCTGGGAGCCGAGGTGTTGTATACCGTGATAGGTGTGGCCCTGCTGGTGCTGACCGTGGGCATTGCCCGCTGAAAGGGGAAAAGAAGATGAAACTGGAACATTTTGGCATGGCTGAGCCGGGCGACTGCCGTCTGGGATTCACAGCGGGTGCCGAGGACCGGGCGGCAGCCGTTGCACAGGTGCAGGCGGAGCCGGACGCGCCGCAGGAAGAGGATGGTCTGCTGACTGAGGCGGTGAATCGCACCATTCTTGGCGGCTTTTCGGCGCTGTATGAGCAGCTGGTGCAGGAGTACCATGTGGTGCCGGTGACCGACCCGGATTTTGAATTGCTGGCGGTGAACCGGGCCGAGGGCTTCCGGGCGGGGGCGCAGTTCTACGCGCTGCCGCCGCTGGCAGTGGGAGCATACACCGGTTTCGTGCAACCCATTGAGCCGCACCCCATCCGGCAGCTGACCATTGAACTGGAGATCAACCGTCACCACGGCGACGAAGAACGTGCAGCCGATGCAGCGGGCAAGGCGGCGCTGCGGCAGCAGGTGGCCCGCGAGATCTGGGCACAGCGCTGTGCCCAGGCTGAGCAGCGGGCACGCAAGGAGCTGGTATGGCAGCTGGGCGATGCAGTGAAAGGCCCGCTGCCAAAGCAGCTGGTGGGCGGTAACTATTTTGCCGAGCAGCGCCAGTTCAACCTGAGCCTGCAGGCCAATGGCATCAACTTTGACCAGTTCCTTAAAGTGCGCGGCCAGACGGTGGAAGAGTTCCGTGCATGGCTCCACGCGCAGGCAGAGCGCAAGCTGCGCAGCTGGCTGGGGCTTCTGCTGGTGGCAGAAAAGGAGGGCCTTGCACCCACGGATGCCGAGGTGGAAGCAGCCGCTGCCCACTGGGATGCCAAGCTGGACGGCGAGCGCACCTTCCCCGCCAACGATGCACGCAAGGTGCGCCAGCGTCTGGCCCGGGAGAGGGCGGAGCAGTTCATTGTGGAGCACTCTACCCTCACGCCGCCGCCCGATGAACCCATCGTGCAGAAAGTTGAAAGCAAATAATAACAAAAAGGAGCGATGCAGCGCATCGCTCCTTTTTGTTATTATTATCAGGAACTCTCAGGTCTCCACGCCCTCGAACTGGCTGTTGTAGAGCTTGGCGTAGAAGCCGTTTGCAGCAAGCAGCTCGTCGTGGCTGCCCTGCTCCACAATGTGGCCGTCCTTCATCACAAGGATCACGTCCGCCTCGCGGATGGTGGAAAGGCGGTGCGCCACAATAAAGCTGGTACGGCCCTGCATCATGCGGGCAAAAGCTTTCTGGATACGCACCTCGGTGCGGGTATCAATGGAGGATGTTGCTTCGTCCAGGATCAGCATCGGCGGCAGGCAGAGCATCACGCGGGCAATGCACAGCAGCTGCTTCTGGCCCTGACTGATGTTGCCGCCGTCCTCGGCGATGACGGTATCGTAGCCCTCCGGCAGGCGGCGGATGAAGCTGTCTGCATGGGCGGCTTTGGCTGCTGCCACGATCTCTTCAAGGCTTGCATCCGGCTTGCCGTAGGCAATGTTTTCCCGCACGGTACCGGCCCGCAGCCATGTATCCTGCAGCACCATGCCGTAGCTGCCGCGCAGGGAAGCGCGGGTCACATCCCGGATGTCGGTGCCGGACACCTTGATGGAACCGCCGTTCACATCATAGAAGCGCATGAGCAGGTTGATGAGGGTGGTCTTGCCGCAGCCGGTAGGGCCGACGATGGCAATGCGCTGGCCGGGCTTTACGTCGAGGGAAAGGCCCTCGATCAGCGGGCGGTCGGGCAGGTAGCGGAAGGAAACATCCTCCAGCTGCACATGGCCGTCCGGCTGCAGCACGGAGGCGTTCTCGACTTCCGGCACCTGATCGTCGGCATCCAGCAGCTCAAACACGCGGGCGGCGCAGGCCAGGGCATTCTGCAGCTCCGTCACCACGCCGGAGATTTCGTTGAAGGGCTTGGTGTACTGGTTGGCGTAGCTCAAAAACACGCTCAGCTGGCCGATGGTGATGCCACCCCGCACCGCGTACACGGCACCCACAAGGCCCACGCCTGCGTACACGATGTTATTCACAAAGCGGGTGGCGGGGTTGGTCAGGCTGGAAAAGAAGATGGCCTTCAGGCTCACGTCCTGCAGACGGCCATTCACCTCGTCAAAGGCGGTAAGGCTCTCGGCCTCGTGGCCGAAGGCCTGCACCACCTTCTGGCCCTCGATCATCTCGTTAACCAGCGCGGTCTGCTCGCCGCGCACGGCGCTCTGGCTCTGGAAGTAACCATAGCTGCGCTTGGCAAGGAAGCTTGCCACCACGAGGCTCAGCGGGGTGATGCACACCACCACCAGCGTGATGGGTACATTCTCGCTGAGCATGAACAGAAGGGTGCCGAGGATGGTCAGCACGCCGCTGAACAGCTGTGTAAAGCCCATCAGCAGGCCGTCCGCAAAGGTATCCACATCGGCCACCATGCGGCTGACGATATCGCCGGAGGGGTGGCTGTCGAGGTAGGAAAGCGGCAAGGTCTGAATTTTGCGCAGGGCTTCGTTGCGCAGGTCGCGGCTGACAAGGAAGGTGATGCGGTTGTTGCACACGCTCAGCAGCCACTGTGCAAGAGCGGCCACACCGGCAACCACCAGCACCTCGATGATAATGCGCATCACACCGCCAAAATCTACGGCACCCTTGCCCAGCATCATATCAATGGCGCTGCCGCAGAGGATGGGGATATACAGCTGTGCGCCCACGCTCACAGCGGCCACCACAAGGCTGCACACCACAAACAGGGAATAAGGTTTGATTTTGCCCAGAACACGGGTCAAGGTGGCCTTGCGCTGCTGCGGGGTCAGCTTTGTTTTTGCTTTTGCACTCATTTCTGCGCATCCCCTTTCTTGAACTGGCTCTCGTAGATCTCCTCGTAGACGGAGCAGGTCTGGCGCAGCTGGTCGTGGGTGCCGATGCCCACCAGATGGCCGTCGTCCAGCACCAGAATTTGATCCGCGTACTGCAGGCTGGCGGCGCGCTGGCTCACGATGAACACGGTCAGGCTGCCGGGCAGAGCAGCCAGTGCCTTGCGCAGGGCGGCATCGGTGGCGTAGTCCAGTGCGCTGGCGCTGTCGTCAAGGATCAGAATTTCCGGCTTGCCCACAAGGGCGCGGGCGATGGTCAGGCGCTGCTTCTGTCCGCCGGACAGGTTGCGACCGCCCTGCTCCACAGGCTCGTCCAGCCCAAGGGGCTTGGCTTTGACGAACTCCGCAGCCTGTGCTGTTTCCAGTGCAGCCCACAGGTCCGCATCGGTGGCATTCTTGTTGCCCCACAGCAGGTTGGAGCGGATGGTGCCGCCAAAGAGCTGGGCCTTCTGCATGACCATGGCTGCCTTGCCGCGCAGTTCTTCACGGGGATAGTTCCGGGCATCGCGGCCCATGATCTCCACCGTACCTTCGGTGGCATCGTAGAAGCGAGGGATCAGGTTGACAAGGCTGGATTTGCCGCTGCCGGTACCGCCGATGACACCAATGGTCTGGCCGCGCTTTGCAGTGAAGCTGATGTCGGAAAGGCTGGGTGCACCGGCACCAGCATAGGTCAGGCTTACGTGCTCAAAGTGCACGGCATCGCCGGATTTTTCGGCGGGCACCTCGCCCAGAAGCTTTTCCGGGAAGGCCATGCCGGGCGTGGTGTCCAGCACAGCCTGCACGCGGCCTGCGCAGGCCAGCGCCTTGCTCACCTGCACGATCAGGTTTGCCAGCTTGACCAGCTCCACAAGGATCTGGTTCATGTAGTTCACCAGCGCGATCACGTCGCCGGAAGCCATGCCACCCACATTGATCTCAATGCTGCCCACATATAGCAGTGCCACAATGGCAATGTTGATGAGCACATAGGTCAGCGGGTTCATCAGGGCAGAGATATGGCCTACATGGAGCTGCATCTTGGTCAGCAGGTCGTTGGCATTCTCAAAGCGCTCTACCTCGCTCTTTTCCTTATCAAAGGCGCGTACCACGCGCACGCCGGTCAGGTTTTCGCGGGTCAGGCCCAGCACCCGGTCAAGGCGATTCTGTACCGTCTTGTACAGGGGCCGGGTAGCAGCCATGATGCCGAACACCACCACGCTCAGCAGCGGGATGGTCACTACAAAGATCAGCGCTGCACGGGAATTCACCGTAAAGGCCATGACCATGGCACCGATCACCACGAACGGGCTGCGCAGGAACAGGCGTAAAAACAGGTTCAGGCCGCTCTGCACCTGATTCACGTCGCTGGTCATACGGGTGATCAGGGTGCTGGTGCCGAGGGTGTCCATCTCGGTAAAGCTCAGGGTCTGGATGTGCTCAAACAGGGCGTGGCGCAGAGCTGTGGAATAGCCCACGGCCGCCTTTGCGGAAAAATACTGTGCCGTCAGGCTGCAGGCAAGGCCGATCATGGCCAGCAGCAGCAAAATGCCGCACCGCACAAGAATATAGTGGAAGTCGTGGGCGGCAATGCCGATGTTCACGATATCCGCCATGACCAACGGCACGAACAGGTCGAACGTGGCTTCCAGCATCTTGAAAAGGGGCGCAAGCACGCTCTCGCGCTTGTAGTCCTTCAGATAGCCTAGCATCTTGTTCAAGGCGATACTCCTTCTTTCTTGCTTTCTTGCATTATAAGGTTTATGAAATCCTACTTATTATAGCGTACAAAAACTTAAAAAGCCATAGAAAATGTTTTTATTGCAAAAGTGTGCTGAAAACCGCCGGGCAAAATGCCGAAAACGGTTGAAACCAGGGTGGGGGGTATGCTACAATGATTTTAAATATTGCACAAAAGGGGAAACAGGAATGCTGATAAGTTTGGTCGTTCCGTGCTACAATGAGGAAGAATCACTTCCTATTTTTTATAAAGAGGCCAGCAAGATCGCACAGCAGATGGGAATATCCCACGGAGCAGATTTTGAGTTCATCTTTGTGGATGACGGCTCAAAAGACCGCACACTGCAGATCGCGCGGGAATTGCACCGGAAAGATGCCCGTGTGCGGTACATCTCCTTCAGCCGGAACTTTGGCAAGGAAGCAGGCATTTATGCCGGATTAAAAGCGGCAAAGGGCGATTATGTAGCAACGATGGATGCGGATCTGCAGGACCCGCCGTCACTGCTGCCGGAAATGCTGGAGCTGCTGCTCTCCGGCGAATATGACTGCGCGGCCACCCGCCGCACGACACGCGAGGGTGAACCGCCCGTTCGCAGCTGGTTTGCCAAAAAGTTTTATCAGATCATCAATAAGCTTTCGGATACAGAGATCGTGGATGGAGCAAGAGACTTCCGCCTGATGAGCCGCAAAATGACTGATGCCGTGCTGAGCATGGCGGAATATAACCGCTTCAGCAAGGGCATTTTCAGCTGGGTCGGCTTTAAAACAAAGTGGATCGACTACAAAAACGTAGAGCGTGTGGCGGGCACAACAAAGTGGAACTTCTGGGGTCTGCTCAAATATTCGATCGAAGGCATTGTGGGCTTTTCCACAGCTCCACTGCTGATGGCGGCGGGCCTTGGCCTTGCCTTTTGCGTATTGGCGTTTGTAGGCATCATAATCGTGGTGGTGCGTGCACTGATGTTCGGCGACCCTACTTCCGGCTGGCCGAGCCTTGTCTGCATCATCCTTTTGTGCAGTGGTGTGCAGCTGCTGTGTACGGGCATTGCGGGCGAGTACCTTGCCAAAACATATCTTGAAACAAAGCACAGACCAATCTATATTGCTGCTGAGACCGAAGAAGATCTGGACGCGGAATAAGGCGTTTCAGGAAAAATGTATTTTTAACGGGGTGCCAGAAGAAGCTGATCTGGCACCCCGCTTTTTTTGAGCAGGGAAAAATGGATACATACAGATAGGCGTTGTACCCAAAGCCATTTCCTGCTATACTAAAAACTGACTAGAAACTGGAAGAATGGTGAGCAGATGGCAAAAAGACAAGACGGCGGCATCCGGCTGCGCCCGGTGGGCACCCGCAAGCATCGGCAGAACGCTCCGGCCTACAGCCCGGCGGGCACCGGCTGCCCGGCCTTTGAGCAGGCAGTGGAAAATTTATATAAAGGCCAGAACGAAGAAAGCTTCTGGACGCTGATGGGCGCTTTGAACTATGCACTGGAAATGGAGACCCATGTTCTGGTGCCGCTGCGCACGGCACTGACGGTGCACAACACGCCTGCACCGTGGACGGAGCATCCGGTGCCCACGGCAAAGGCTAAGGACCTGCAGCTGTGGACCCTGCGCAACGAGAAGGGACGCACATGGCTGCCTATGTTCACCTCTGCAGCTGCGGCCTGCGCCGACCGCAGCACTTCTGCCCGGCCAATGGCAGATTACACCCTGCAGGATGCCATGGAGCTGGCCCTTTCCACTGAGGGGATCGACGGCGTGGTGCTGGACCCGTGGAGCCACTCGGCTACGCTGGACGGCGCTCTGCTCAACGGTTTGCTGCACGCGGGCCATACGCCGGAAGACCCCGGTGATGAGAAAGCGGATGCCGGAAAGGAAGCCGCCCGCAAGGGCAACTGGGCGCAGGCTGTGGAATGCTTTGAAAAAGCAGCCGAGCTTGGCAGCGCCATGGGACTTGCCCTGCTGGCAGACTGTATTTATAAGGGCCGCGGCACCCGCACGAACCGTGCCAAGGCCCGCCGCATGTGGAAGGAAGCAGCAGACAGCGGCGAGATCTTATCCAACATTGCACTGGGTGATGACTGCGCTGCCCGGGGCGACAATGGCCGGGCACTTTTGTATTACCGCCGTGCCCGCGCCAACGCAGCCCATATGCCGGATATCGAGTACACTCCGCAGGTGTGCCTGCGTGTGGCCCAGACCGAAACGCGCTACACCAGCCGCAAAAAGGCGCTGGCACTGGCCGCAGAAGCAAGGCAGGGCTTTGCCATCAAGGCCCGTGAGCACGAGCCGGACGCAGAGCAGTGGCTGGCCGAAGCCGACCAGCTCATCCGGGAACTGACCAGTGAACTGCCTGCCCGAGCCACAGCTTACGACATGGAATCTTTACAATTGGACTAAAAAATCGTCATATCGGGACGGTAAGATATACTCGGAAATGATTTGAAGAGCTGCGCCCAAGATGCACAGCACCGGAGAGGAAACAGACAGTATGAGCAAAGTAATCGGCATCGATCTCGGCACGACCAATTCCTGTGTGGCAGTGGTGGAGGGCGGCAAGCCCGTGGTCATCACCAATGCGGAGGGTGAGCGCACCACCCCCAGCGTTGTGGCCTTCACGAAGGATGGTGAACGTCTGGTGGGCGGCGCGGCCAAGCGCCAGATCGCCACAAATTCCGGGCGCACCATCTCCAGCATCAAGCGCCATATGGGCAGTGACTACCGGGTGCACATCGACGGCAAAGACCTGACCCCGCAGGAGATCAGCGCCATGATCTTGGCCAAGATCCGCCGCGATGCCGAGAGCTATCTGGGCGAGCCGGTGACCGAAGCGGTCATCACGGTGCCCGCCTACTTCGACGACAGCCAGCGCAAGGCTACGCAGGATGCAGGCCGCATTGCAGGCCTGAACGTGCTGCGCATCATCAACGAGCCTACTGCTGCCGCTGTGGCCTATGGTTTGGATAACGAAGCATCGCAGAAGATCCTCGTCTACGACCTCGGCGGCGGCACCTTTGATGTGTCCATCATCGAGATCGAGGACGGGACCTTTACGGTGCTTGCCACCGGCGGCGACACCCATCTGGGCGGTGACGACTTCGATCAGCGCATCGTGGAATATGCCGTGGCCGAGTTCAAAAAGTCGGATCGCATCGACCTCTCCCGCGACCCGGCAGCTATGGGCCGGCTGAAAGAGGAAGCCGAAAAGGCAAAGAAGGAGCTTTCTGCCGCGCCGTCGGCACAGCTGAACCTGCCCTTTATCGCAGTGGGCAAGGACGGCCCTCACCACTTGGATATCTCGCTTTCCCGCCCGCAGTTTGAGATGATGACCGGCGACCTGCTGGCCCGCACAGTGGCTCCTGTGCAGAATGCGCTGCGGGATGCAGGCATTTCTGCCAGCCAGCTGGGCAAGGTGCTGCTGGTGGGCGGCAGCACCCGGATGCCTGCGGTGGAGCGTCAGGTGAAGGAGCTGCTGGGCTGCGAACCCAGCCACAGCCTGAACCCGGACGAGTGTGTTGCCATGGGTGCGGCTGTGCAGGGCGGTCTGCTGCAGGGCGGCGGCAAGCTGGCCGGTGCCACCGGCGCAGCGGCGCAGGGCCTTGTGCTGATGGATGTGACCCCGCTGACCCTCTCCATTGAGACGCTGGGTGGCGTGGCCACCCCGCTGATCACCCGCAACAGCATGATCCCCACCCGCAAGAGCCAGATCTTCACCACCGCACGGCCCATGCAGACCAGTGTGGAGATCAACGTGCTGCAGGGCGAGCGCCACTTTGCCCGCGACAACAAGAGTCTGGGCAAATTCAAGCTCACCGGCATTCGGGCAAGCTTCTCCTCCAAACCGCAGATCGAAGTTACCTTCGATATCGATGTGAACGGCGTGGTGAAGGTATCTGCCAAAGACCTTGGCACCGGCCGGGAGCAGAACATCACCATCACCGGCAGCACCAACCTTTCGGAAAATGAAATCCAGCGCGCCATGGCAGACGCTGCCGCCTACGAGGCCGAGGACAGCCGCCGCAAGGAGCGGCTGGACCTGCACAATCAGGCCGAGGTGCTGGCCTACAAGGTGGACGAGGCTCTTTCCAAATGCAAAAAGGAACTGGACAAGGACGAGAAGAACCGCATCAAAACCGACCTCGCCAACCTCCGCCGCTGCCTGCGCAAGGATAAGCCCGAAAAGATGAATGAAAACGAGGAAGCCAATCTCCGTCAGGCCAAGACTCAGCTGGAAGAAAGCGCAAACCATCTGATGGTGCTGTATACCAGTGAGCAGGAAACAGATGGTACGAATAATGCGCTGTAAAAGTTGCAACAAAACAGAATGATGAGAACTGTGCTCTGTGGAAAATAGAAACCACAGAGCACGTTTTTTTGCAGAAATAGTTGCAGGAGATAGGCTGACATTGTATAATACAACTATATAGTTTTGGCTAAATTCGGGAATGATGCCTTGTTTGGGAGAAAGACATGGAAAAAACTGCGGAAAAGCTAAAGGTAAATGAGAGCCTGTTAAAAACAGTACTGTGCAGTGCTACTTTTTGGGGATTGTTGGCGCATGGTATGGTTCTGTTCAACAAATACTCATTCCATGATGATGTACGGTATTTCAATGAAGTGGGCGCTACTTACGAATCTGGACGGTGGATGCTGGGCATTCTTGGAAGTCTGAGTGCAAATTTGCTGGGTAGTAAAAACTACAGCCTGCCAGTGGTAAATGGTACGATTACGATTTTGTGCATTGCAGCAATCGTATATCTGCTGGTGGATAGTTTGAAGATCCAGTCAAAGCCTCTTGTTATTCTGCTGTGCGGAAGTATGGTGACATTTCCGTCAGTGACGGGAACATTCAGTTACATGTTTACTGCACCATACTATTATGCTGCATCCCTACTGGGAGTTGTTGGAGCATGGATTTTTCACCAGAAAAAGAATGTTGTCGCTCTATTACTCTGCACGGTTTTGATGGCTTGCTCTGTTGGTGTGTACCAGGCAAATATCCCGGTCTGCATCTGTACATTGCTGCTTTATATGATGGAAGATATCCGGCAGTCTGATATGAACTGGAAAGCGTTTTGGAAAATGGCCCTGTGTAATGCAACTGTGTGCATTGGGTTTGTTACAGAATATTTTCTAGTCAATCAATATTTTCTGAATCAGTTTGGCGTTGTTTTGACGGATTACAAAGGTATCAATCATTTTGGAAGAACAAATCTGAGCAATTATATTTATCGGATACTGTGCGGTTACGGCTCATTCTTTTATCCAAGCACTGCTGTGGAAGACTTCAGCGCAAGATATGTCTATACTTTGTTGATCATTGTTACTGCGATCATTGCCATATTTGTGCTCCGGAAAATGTATATTCTTAAGACCCCAAAAGGATGTCAAACCCTATTGATCCTAATCGCATATCCTATTGCAGCATGCTTTGTATACCTGATGGTAGAGCCTTGGGATGTTCATGCCGTAATGACTTTTGGACAGGCGTTTGCCTTTGCTTTGGTTGTATGGTTTATTGATAAATATCCCGAAGATAGAACAAAAGTAGAAGGTGCCCTATGTAAAGCTGCTGTTGCCCTATTAGGAGTACTTGTGACTCTAAATATTCGTTACAGCAATATCCTCTACCTAAAAGCAGACGTGATGCAGACACAAATGATCAGTTATTACACAACTTTGATCACGCGAATTGAAAGTATCGAAGGTTATACTGAAGATGCGCAGGTTGTTTATATCGGGGAGTATGACAAGCACGATAAAAATCTTGTTGGAATCAGCGAATATTTCGATGATTTGGATCTGGCTACATATAAAGGAGAACCTATTTTCAATGATTACGCATGGAAGGAAGCCATGGAGTTTTGGTGTGGCTTTGCACCGGAATTAGGAGATGCCGCAGAGTTTGACGGTAATGCCGAGGTAGCATCTATGCCCTGCTATCCGGATCAGGGCTCGATCCGGTGCATCAACGGAAAAATTGTTGTCAAATTTGCAGATGAGCCGTAAGAACTACGAAAAAGCAGGGAAGTTAAATGAAAAAATTATCGTTAATTATTTCAGTTTATAACGAAGAAGCCGTTCTGGAAAAGTTTTATAAAGCTTTCTGCTCCATCGAACAGAATTTGGAATACGGGGGAGGGGGATATGAGCTGATTTTTGTAAATGATGGCAGTACCGATGCCAGTATGAATATTCTGGAAGTGATTGCGCAGCAGAACAAGAATGTCCGTGTAATCAGTTTTTCGCGAAATTTTGGCCACGAGGCTGCCATGATTGCAGGCATCGATCATGCTGCGGGGGACGTGATCATTTGCATGGATGCCGACCTGCAGCACCCTCTGGAATGCATCGCCCCCATCATGGCGAAATTTGAGGAAGGCTATGAGGTTATCAGCATGGTCCGAACCTCCAACAAATCGGCAGGTGCCATCAAAAACTTTACATCCAGAGCATTCTACCGGGTAATCAACGCCTTGTCTGATCAAGTAAAGCTGGAGGAAAATGTATCGGATTTCTTTGCCATCAGTAGCCGTGTGGCAGATGTTCTACGTACAAATTACCGTGAAAAAACTCGTTTTCTACGTGGATATGTACAAAGCGTTGGTTTCCGGAAAACAACGCTGGAATACACTGCTGCGGAAAGAGCTGGCGGTGCCAGCCACTATACGCTAAAAAAACTGATGAATTTTGCAATCAGCACCATAGTCGGTTTTTCTGATTTTCCACTGAAACTCGGCCTCTATGCCGGTGCTGTAAGTTTTCTTGCTGCTGTGATTTTTGCTATAAGTGCACTGTGTGGATTCCGCGAGTATAAGGTGATCCTTGCGGCAGTCAATGTTTTATTTGCCGTTCTCTTTTTGCTGGTCGGAATTATGGGTGAATATTTTTCCGTTGCATTTGCAGAGCTGAAAAACCGTCCGATCTATATTGTGGAAAAGGAAATCAATTCCGGGCACTGCGTATGATACAAATAATAAAGCAACTTTATTTTCGTTATAAGGAATTGATCAACTATGTGATCGTAGGTGGTCTGACTACGGTAGTGAGTCTGGCAAGTTACTATTTTTTCACTGCAGTCTTTCTGAACCCGCAAGACCCATTTCAACTGATGACTGCCAATACGCTCTCATGGATCTGCGCAGTCTCTTTTGCTTACATCACAAACGGGAAGTTCGTTTTTGAAAGCAAAAGTGCTGATAAATTGCGCGAAATGCTGAAATTTTTCAGTGCGAGGATTTCCACTCTCCTTATCGAAATGGCCTGCATGACATTGCTGGTAAATATTCTGCACTGGAATGACCGGATCTCTAAGTTTGCGGTACAGTTCATCGTCATGGCTCTGAATTACATTTTCAGCAAGCTGTTTGTGTTCCGCATCAAAGAATAATACAGAGTAAAAGGGGCTGCTGCACATGCAACAGCCCCTTTTACTCTGTGGAAAAAGCCTTACAGCATCTTGGAAAGGAATGCTTTCAGTCTGGGATGCTTCGGATTCGTGAACAGTTCCTGCGGCGGCTCGTCCTCCTGGATCTTGCCGTCGTCGATGAAGATGACGCGGTTGGACACCTCGCGGGCAAAGCCCATCTCGTGGGTGACCACCAGCATGGTGATGCCGGTGTGGGCCAGCTCCTTCATCAGTTCCAGAACCTCGCCCACCATTTCGGGGTCGAGGGCGCTGGTGGGCTCGTCGAACAGGATCACGTCCGGGTCCATGGCAAGGGCACGGGCAATGGCAATGCGCTGCTGCTGGCCGCCGGAAAGGCTCTTGGGGTAGGCGTCGGCCTTGTCGGACAGGCCCACGCGGGCCAGCAGCTCGTCGGCTTTGTCGGAAATGGCCTGCTTATCCTTGAGCTTGAGCAGGGTAGGGGCCAGCTCAAGGTTCTTCTTCACGGTCAGGTGAGGGAAGAGGTTGAAGTGCTGGAACACCATGCCCATCTTCTGGCGCACAGCGTCGATGTGGGCTTCGTCCACCTCGGTGCCCTCAAATTTGATGCTGCCGGAGGAGGGGATCTCCAGCCGGTTCAGGCAGCGCAGAAAGGTGGATTTGCCGCAGCCGGAGGGGCCGATCAGGCAGACCACGTCGCCGCGGTAGATATCGATATCAATGCCCTTCAGCACGTCCAGAGTGGGGGTGGGCTGCTTTGCGCCCTGCTTTTTTTCGCCGCCGTAGGTCTTTGTCAGGCCGCGGACTTCCAGAATCTTATCGGTCACTTTGAGCAAGCCTCCTCTCAAACTTTGCCAGCAGACGGGTGAACAGCATGACCAGCACAAGGTAGATCAGTGCATCACCCAGCAGCGGGAACATGGGTTCGTAGGTGCGGTTCATGATGCCCTGTGCGGCGTACAGCAGCTCCTTGCCGCCGATGACCGTGATCAGGGAGGTATCCTTCAGCAGGACGATGAACTCGTTGCCCAGTGCGGGCAGCACCGCACGGATGGCCTGCGGGATGATGATGACCACCATGGTGGTCATGTAGTTCAAACCAAGGCTGCGGCCGGCCTCCATCTGGCCGGGGTCAACGGCCATCAGGCCGCCGCGGATGATTTCCGAAACATAGGCACCGGAGTTGATGCCCAGTGCCAGCGCACCCACCATGGTAAAGTTGCGGCTGTTGGCAAAGATGACCATGCTCATGATGAGCAGCTGCACCATCATGGGCGTGCCGCGGATGATGGTGGTGTACACCTGACACACCGCATTGAAAAAGCCCAGCACCGGGTTTCTGCGGCCGGGGCGCTGCTGGTCGTGTGCCACACGCACCAGTGCCACCACGCTGCCCAGCACGATGCCCAGTGCCAGCGCAATGGCAGTGACCAGCAGGGTGGTGCCCACGCCGTTGATGTACTGGAGCCAGCGGTCTTTCAGGATGAAGGCCTGATAAAACTTGAAGAAGAACTCCTGCCCGAAGCTGAGCTTGGTGCCGCTGTTGAGCAGCTCTTTGAGCAGTTCGTATTGAGCAGCCATTCGCATCCTCACTTTCCTGTTTTGTTAGAATTTTGTAACCTTATTTTTCCAAAAAAGGGGAGGTGCCCCAGTTGGGGCTGCCTCCCCGTGGTTCCGTTATCAGCCAGCTGATTATTCAGCGGTGATGTACTTGTCCACGATGGACTGCAGGGTGCCGTCAGCCTTCAGCTCTTTCAGAGCGGCGTTGACGGCATCTTCCAGAGAAGAACCCTTTGCCATACCAATGGCGTAATCTTCCTCGGCGTAGCTGGTATCCAGAATGACCAGACCGGGATTGGCAGCAACGAACTCCTTGGCGGGAGCGTTGTCGATGACAACTGCATCCACCTGACCATTGTTCAGAGCCTGCACAGCGGTCAGACCGTCGTCGTAAGCCACAACATTGTCGTCGCCGAAGCCATCGGAGCAGTAGATGTAGCCGGTGGTGCCGCGCTGGGTGCCGATCTTCTTGCCTGCCAGATCATCCGGGGAAGCAATGTCGGAGCCTTCGGGCACGATGATGGACTGGATGCCGGTAGCGTAGCTGTCGGAGAAGTCCATCACAGCCTTGCGCTCGTCGGTAACGGTAACGCCAGCCATGACGATGTCGGCCTTACCCTGCTGCACGCTCAGCAGAGCGGCGTCAAAGTCCATATCATCGATCTGCAGCTCCAGACCCAGCTTGTCAGCGATGGCCTGAGCAGTCTCGATGTCGATGCCCTCAAACTCGCCCGCATCGGTGGTCATCTCGTACGGAGGGAAGGCTGCGTTGGTGGCCATGGTCAGCTTGCCGGCCTCAACGGTGGTCAGCTCACCAGCGGCAGCGCTGGTGGAAGCAGCTTCAGAAGAAGCAGCAGAGCTTGCCACGGAGGAAGCGGTGCTTGCGGAAGAACCACCGCAGGCGGTCAGAGCCAGAGCGGCAACGGACAGACCGGCAGCTGCCAGAAAGCTGCGACGAGAAATCTTTTTCATATTCAAACACTCCTCAAATGTACTGTATGTTTTTGCGGTACGCCGGAACGATGCGATTCATCGAACATCTGGCGAACGAATTTAGTATAGATTGTACAAATTGAAAAGTCAATACTTGTGCAAAAAATCTCATCAATTGAAACCGAATTGAAAACAATTATACAAAAAATGCGGCCGAGAAATGTATATATACAAATTATAGATATTTTGCGATCTCTTCTTTGCTCCGCTTTGGCACGCAGTAATCCCGGTTCTCGTCCAGATAATATTTTACGCCGGTCTCAGCCGTCAGCGGCACAATGTGAGCCTTGTGGGCCGGGTAGCCGAACGCCACCATGAATGCCAGCTTCTGCGGTTCTTCAATGCCCAGCAGTTCGGTGAGGGCAGGCTTGTTGATCGCGCCCATGATGCAGCTGCCCACGCCTTTGTCCCATGCGGCAAGGGTCATGTTGGCAAGGGCGATGCCGGTATCGGTGGCAAGGTCGCCGGGGATGGAAGTGTCCTGCACCACGGCCACATACAGGGTGGGCAGCTCGTCGGCTTTGGGCGTGCCCTGCTCCGGCGGCAGATAGGCAGCCCACTTGACCAGCGGCTGCACCTTTGCCACCGCCTCGGGCTTGTTCACCACCACCAGACGCACAGCCTGACGGTTGGCTCCGCAGGAGGACAGGCGGACGGCCTCGACGATATCATCCACCACATCCTGCGGAACAGCTTTCTGTGCAAAGCGGCGGTAGGTGCGGCGGCTGACAAGAGGATCAAACAAAAA
>OBWW01000362.1_pt1 | contig 39493 bp, 49 predicted proteins | sample 1538091 | NCBI WGS metagenome assembly OBWW01 (sample SAMEA2580125, study PRJEB22360) | human gut metagenome | biome: human gut; feature: human-associated habitat; material: faeces | place: Denmark | collected 2008/2010 | reverse complement strand
GCGGGGGCTGCTTTTTAACTCATGCTTTGTCTTTCGGGTGAGCCATCTGCAACAACTCTTGGGCATGTTCCTTCGTCAACTTGGTTACCTTTTCGCCTGACAGCATCCGGGCAAGTTCATTCACCCGCTGAGCTGCCGCTAAGCTGGTAACAGTGGTCGTTGTCCGCTCATCATGGACCGCCTTCTTGATGAGGAAATGGTGCTGAGCGACGGCCGCAACCTGTGGCAAGTGGGTAATACAGAGCACCTGCGAATTAGCAGCAATCAACCGGATCTTATCGGCAATTGCCTGGGCAACCCGACCACTGACCCCGGTATCGACCTCATCAAAGATAATGCTGGTGACCCCCTCATTAGCCGCAAAGATAGTTTTAAGGGCCAGCATCACCCGAGACAGTTCCCCACCAGAAGCAATTTTGGCTAAGGGACCCATGCTCTCACCCGGGTTAGTCCGGATATAGAATTCGACTTCATCAATCCCGGTGGGCGTAAAGGTCCCGCTGACCTGCTTGGCGAAGTGGACTTCAAAGTCTGCCTTGGCCATGTATAGTTCTGCTAACTGCTGGTGGACCTGTGCGGCCAGCTGGTGGGCCGCCTGCTGGCGAACCCGGCTAAGCTCCTCACCAACGGTTTGAAGCTGCTCTTGGGCCGTTGCCAGCCGGGCTTCCAAGTCATTGTTGGAGTCCGCTGCTGCCTCCATCGTATCCAATTCCTTTTTGATTTTAGCGTAGTAATCCAAGACTTTGGCGACAGAGTCACCATACTTATGTTCCAGATCCCCGATGACCGTTAGCCGTTGGTCAATTTCTGCCAGACGCTGGTCATCAAATTCAAGGAGGTCTAGCTGCTGCCCAGCCTGGTTAGCAACGTCCTGAAGGGCATAGTAGGCGTCGTTCAGGGACTTGCTTAACGAATCGTAATCATCATCAAACTCCGCAATCCCGTTAATGGCTTCCATCACCGTAGCAACCTGGTCTAGCACCGGTGCTTCACCGTCATTAAAGGTTGCCACGGCCTGTTGAAGGGCATTATTGATTTGCTGAAAGTGTTCCAGACGATCCCGCTCGCTGGTAAGTTGTTCCTCCTCATCAGCTTTGAGCTGGGCACTCCCGATTTCATCGACCTGGTAGTGCAGCATATCCAAACGCTGGGCCCACTGCTGCTCATTTGCTTGCTTCTTAGTGACCGCCGCCTTGAGCTGAGAATAGTCGTGGTAAAGTTGCTGGTACTTAGTGAGCAACGGCTGAACCTGCTTGCTAGCATACTGATCCAGCATTCCCAGGTGTTTTTCAGGTTGCAAGAGCAGCTGGTGTTCGTTTTGCCCTTGAATATCAACCAAATAGGCACCAATCTGCCGCAGCATTGTCGTATTAATCAGCTGGCCGTTGACCCGGATCGTATTGCGACCATTCCGGTGGATTTCACGCATAATAATCAGGGTTCCATCCTCATACTCAATTCCGAGTGAATCCAAAAGCGCCGCCAGGCCAGGATCTGCCGTTAACGCAAACTGGCCCTGCAAGCGTAGTTTTTCTTCCCCACGTCGGATAAACTCCTGGGATCCGCGGCCACCAGCCAATAAGCCAACCGCATCAATAATAATTGACTTCCCGGCACCGGTCTCACCGGTCAATACCGTCATCTGATTCGCAAATTCTAAGCTAAGGTGCTTAATAATTGCGAGGTTGTCAATCGTAAGTTCTTGCAGCATCGCCAATCTCCTTTATCCTACCAAACTGTTCAAGTAGTCCGCGAGCGTTTGAGCATCATCAGCAGTATCGCATACCACCAGCACGTTGCTATCGTCACCAATGGTCGTAAAGACCCCCCGGTCAGTTAACCGCCGCAGCAGGTTAGCGACAACCGGGCCGTTGCCAGGACGAACCGCCAGGGCTAAGAGACGGTCACTGCGCTTCAACTGCACCAGGCTGTCGTGAATCGTCGTCCCGAGCTGGTCAGGCTCGTCCCGGTGCTGCATTACGGGCAAGGCATAACGGTAACCCCCGTTTTCAGCCGGCACCTTGATCAGCTGCATTTCCTTGATGTCACGCGAAATTGTGGCCTGGGTTACTTGCAGTCCCAGCTCATTTAGGGCGCCGACCAGGTCTTCTTGGCGTTCAATACTCCGTGCCGTGATAATTTCGCGGATTTTCTTTTGTCGATCAGCCTTTTTCATCCTCAATTACCACCTTTCCCGTCGTTAGCCTTGTCATTCAGCTCCCGGTCAGCATTAGCAATCACCTGGTCAATATCGATTTCAGGCGCAAGCTGACCCGGCTGGTCGCTTAGCCGTAAGTGGGCCAAGAATTCCATGTTGCCCTGGCCACCCTTAATCGGTGAAAAATCTAACCCCAGGACATCAAAATGGTCAGCCCGCGCGAATTCCAAAACTTCTTCCAGGACTGCCTTATGCACCCCATGGTCCCGAATGATTCCGTGCTTGCCAACGTGCTCTTTACCAGCCTCAAACTGGGGCTTGATCAAAGCAACCACTTCGCCGCCCGGCTGTAAAATTCCCGCAAGCGGCGGTAAAATCAGCCGCAAGGAAATAAAGGAAACGTCGATTGAGGCAAAGGCGGGCTGACCGTGGGTAAAGTCCGCAAGTTTGCTGTAACGGAAATTAGTCTGTTCCATCACTACCACCCGGGGGTCCTCCCGTAGCTGCCAAACCAGCTGGTTAGTACCAACATCCAACGCATAGCTGAGCCGCGCGCCATTTTGCAGCATGACGTCGGTAAAGCCACCGGTCGAGGAGCCAATATCTAAAACCACCTTATCGGCCACTGAAATTTGGAAAGCCTTCAGCGCCTTGGCAAGTTTTAACCCGCCCCGGCTGACGTACGGCATCTTATGGCCTTTCATATGTAAGGTCGTGGTCACGGGGATTTTCTGCCCCGGCTTATCGAGCCGTTCATTATTTTTACCAAGAATTTCTCCCGCCATGACAGAGCGTTTCGCTTGTTCCCGTGAATCAAACAATCCCTGCTTGACTAACAACACATCAACACGTTCTTTTTCCATAGTTTTGTTCCTTATAATTTAAAATACGCTAAAAAATCATCATATGCAGCAAACGATCGGCCAGTTAGCTGACTCAATGCTGCTTGGGCATTTTTCGCCCGCTCGAGTGCCTGCTGGAGTTGCTCTTCTGCCCCAGTGACACCGAGAAGGCCGGGATAAGTGTTTTTATGCTCAGCGGCGTCTTTGCCAACCCGCTTCCCCATTGCGGTCGTTGTCCCAACAACGTCCATCAAGTCATCGTAAATTTGGAAAGCCAGGCCGTAACTGCTGCCAAACTGGGCTAGCAACCGCTGGACAGCGGCCGGCTGGACAGTAATAATTCCACCAGCCAAGACCGCGTACCGCAGGAGCGCCCCGGTCTTTTGCCGGTGAAGGTAGCGGAGCTGGTCAAGGGTCAAACGGCGCCCAGTTCCTTCAATATCACGGGCTTGACCAGCCACCATCCCCGCCGGTCCCGCCGCTTTAGCTAGCTCTAAGGCTAACTGGCTCTTCATCGTCGCTGGCAGCTGATTATCCGTGACCCACTGGAAGGCCAGGGTTAGCAGACCATCACCGGCTAAGGTCGCCATCCCCGCGCCGAACTTGCGGTGGTTGGTTGGCGCTCCCCGCCGCAAATCATCATTGTCCATTGCTGGCAAATCATCATGAATCAGCGAATAGGTATGGAGCAATTCCAATGCCGTAGCGGCCCGAACAACGTCTTCGGTTAACTCGCCGCCGAAAATCTCGACGGTTGCCAGCGTCAGCGTTGGCCGGAGTCGCTTCCCCCCTGCCAGCACCGAATACTGCATGGAGGCTGCTAATGTTGACTGGTCAACGTCATTTGCCAGGTGGGTATCCAGGTAGCTGGTCACACGGGCTTTTAACTGTTCTAAAGATTCAACCATATCGTCACCAGGACCTAGTCGGCACCGCCAAAGCCCCGATTGCCCCCACCATTATTGCTGGGATCATCCGTGGCCTTTTCGTATTCTTTTTCTTCATCGTTGTCATCAATTAAATGTCCGAGCGTCTTTTCCGCAGTGGTCAACTTCTTTTGCAGGTCCTTGGATAGCTTGATTCCTTCTTGGAACTGCTCAATGGCTGATTCGAGAGGGACATTGCCCTGCTCCAGCTGGTTAACAATTGCCTGCAGTTTTGTCAGCTGCTCTTCAAAAGTTGGTTCTTTACTTGCCATTTTTCTTCTCCTTAATATCTGTTATCGTAACGGTTACCTCGCCATCAGCAAAGTGTAAGAGCAATGGCTCCCCAGTGTTCAGTTGGGCGGCCTGGTTGACGACCTTCCCGTTTCTGGTCACGTAGGTATAGCCCCGTTCCATAATTTTCAGCGGGTCCAATGAATGCAGCTGCTTGGTCAGGGCCTGCAACTGCTGAGCGGTCTGCTGGGTCTTTGCCTGGGCCGCCGTCTGCAAGCGGGCTGCCAGCTGCTGAACAGTTAGTCGCTCTTGATCAACCAACCGTTGCGGATTATAGGCTAGCAGGCGGTTATAGACCTGGGCCACATCGTTTGCCGCATTGGTTAAACGGCACTCCTGTTGCTGACGAAGCTGCTGGGTCAACTGGTCAACCTTTTGCGCGTAGTTTTCGTACAGCCGGGTCGGTTGTTGAAAAATATAGCTGCCGGTGAGCTTCGCGAGCTGCTTTTTTTCAAAGTCAATCTGTGCCCGCATCGTGTTGTACAGGCGCTGCTGAAAGTCACTAATCAGCATCAGGGTATTGTCGAGGCGTTGGGGGGTCGCTAGTTCAGCCGCGGCAGTTGGCGTGGCCGCCCGTTGATCAGCGACCAAATCGGCAATCGTCGTATCGGTTTCGTGGCCGACCGAGGAAATCACCGGAAGCGGGCAATCCGCAATCGCGCGGGCAACCACTTCCTCATTAAACGGCCAAAGGTCTTCGATTGAACCACCACCACGGCCAATAATGAGCGTGTCAAAGTCGCCCCGTTCGCCCGCCCGTTTAATCTGCCGGGCAATATCAGCAGCAGCCTTCTCCCCCTGAACTACGGTTGGGAATAGTACCACCTGGGCAATCGGGTAACGACGCCGCACCGTCGTGTTAATATCCCGAATCACCGCTCCGTTCAGACTGGTTACGACCGCAATTCGCCGGGGAAAGAGCGGTACTGCTTTCTTAGGCCGGGAAAAGAGCCCTTCAGCATTGAGCTTCTTTTTTAACTGTTCAAAGGCCAGGTAAAGCGAGCCCACCCCGTCCGGTTCCATCGTGTCGATATAGATCTGGTAGCGGCCGCTACGTTCATAGAGGCCGACATGGCCGGTTACACAAAGTTTCATCCCCTCCTCGGGGGTAAACTTCACCTTGCTAAACTGGCTCCGAAACATCACGGCATCAATTACCGCCTGGTCATCTTTCAAACTGAAATACTGGTGACCGCTGCGCAAGCGGAAATTGGATAGTTCACCGGTAAGGTAAACCGTCTGCAGGTACGGATCACGGTCAAATTTTAGTTTTAAGTATTTGGTGAGCTGACTAACCGTCAGGTACTTACTTCTGTCCATTTCTCCTCCATTCAGCCAGGTCGACCGTCTGCTCCATCAGGCTGGCGATCGTCATTGGGCCTACTCCCCCCGGCACTGGAGTAATCATCTTGGCAATCGGTTCGACAGCCGCAAAATCCACGTCACCGGTTAACTCGCCGGACGGGAGTCTGTCCATTCCCACGTCAATGACCACCGCACCAGGCTTCACGTCATCCTTGCCGATAAAATGGGCAATCCCCGTCGCAACGATTAAAATATCCGCCTGGGTGGTTAGTTCCCGCAGGTTCTTCGTGTGGCGGCCAGCAATGGTCACGGTCGCATTGGCATTAGCCAGCAGGGCCAGCAACGGTTTACCAACCAGGATGCTCCGCCCCACGATCACTACATTTGCTCCCGCCAATGGGACCTGGTAGTAGCTAAAAATCCGCATAATGCCGCGCGGGGTACAGGCAACCGGGTAGTTGCCCGGCTGGTTGCCAAAGAGTTTCCCTAGGTTGTCAGGGTGCAAGCCATCAACGTCCTTGGCTGGAGAAATCGCATTGGTAATGGCAACGGCGTCCAGGTGGTCAGGAAGCGGCTCTTGAACGATGATCGCGTCAATAGAATCATCGTTATTCAGCTCCTTAATCGTTCCCAGTACCGTGGACTGCTTAACATCAGTCGGAAAACGGTATAGGTCGGACTTTAACCCCATCTTTTCCGCCAAGCGGTGTTTGTTGCGCGTATAAATTTGACTAGCAGGATCATCGCCAACCAAGACGACCGCGATTCCTGGCTTAATTCCGCGCTCAATCAAACCAGCAGCCCGAGTGGTGGTATGCTGGTTAACCTGCTTTGCTAGCTTCTTGCCATCGATTAGTATTGCCATTCCATTTCCTCCTCAAGTATTTCTATTTTAACATAAACTCCGGGACGGACAGAAACATGAACGGGGCCCAACATTTGGCTTCCCAAATGCTAGGCCCCACTCATTTTATAAGTTGTTTTCCTTTTCAAACCGGCCAAGAGCACCGTTAATAAACTTTCGGGATTGATCGTTACTAAATTCCTTTGCTAATTCCAGGGCCTCATTAATTGCCACGGGCGTTGGAACTTCCTCAACGTATTGCAGCTCATATAAGGCCAAGCGGAGAATGATCAAATCAGCCTTAGCCAGGCGATCAATCGTCCAGTCACTGGCAAGCAGACTGCTAATCTGCCCATCTAAAGCAGCCTGCCGGTCACTGACTCCAGTCGCCAGCCGTTGGACGTATTCGGGAATCGCCCGTTCATCATGGTGTGGAATCGACTGGTAAATCGTTGCCAAGTCGGCATCCGGGTTAGTTTGTAAAGCAAACAAAACTTGGAACGCCTCTTCACGAAGCGCGTGACGAGTTAAACTCATGCTTCTTCGTTACCTCCATCATCTTCGGAATCTTCACTAAATAGGTTATCCGGATCAACCTGCTTTTCTTCCTGCAGGGCAACAACCCCCTTAACGTGGACGTTAACTTCCGTCACTACCAAATTAGTCATGAGAGTTACCTGTTGCTTGATCCGCTTCTGGATTTGGCCCGCTACTTTCGGGACGGAAACACCGTACTCAACGTAGACGTCCACGTCGATAGTCAAGGAGTCACTGTCCTTTACCAGTTTGACCCCCCGCCGGTGATCAGACCGTCCCAACAGTTCACTAACGCTGTTGGCAAATGATCCGTACATTTTGGATACACCATCAACCTCGCTTGCCGCGTAACCAGCAATGATTTCTAATACCCGGGGAGCAATTTCGATTGTTCCGAGGCTCTGATCATCATTTAAAATAATTTTTGATTCTTCTGGCATTTTTAACCCTCCATGGGAACCGGGCACGAACCCTGTCTCTAAGTATTATCAACACAAGAGTGTAACAGCCGAGCAGCCGTTACCAATAGTCTTTATCTATTTTGCACTAAATACGGGTAAAAATCAACGGCCATCCCCCGCAAACGGCAGACGGACGCAGGACTCGACTTGGCGGTTATACCAGTCGTGAACGACTAAGTCGAGTGCGTGCATGGTAAAGTGACCATAATTTGTCGCCGCGTTTTCCTTAATTGCCGCCAAGAAACGATCCGGAGCACTAATGGGATGGGTGAACCGTGCCACCGTAACGTGTCCCGAAACGGTCGGGTACCGCTCCGCCACGGGCAGGTGCAGTGCAGGCAGTTCGGACCGGAGCCGGCGCCGTAATTCCGCCAACTCCGGACCGTAGTCGCCGGTTACTAATACCGCTCCTGGACTGACAATCATCCCCTGGAGCCGCCAGTGAATCGGTGGGGTGGTCGCGACGATTTTGCCAACTGCCGCCCGGTAGCGAGCAAGCTGCTTGGCGGAAAGCCGCAAACCATCCCGTGCCGCTAATAAATCCATCACCGTAATGTGGAGATCAGGCGATGGGTAATAGTATTGCTCTGGAGCAACCGCAGCTAACTGCTGCAGGGTAAATTCAATATTTCGACTCACATGGGCTGGCAGGCGTCCCAGCAGAGTCAGTCCCCGGCGGCTATCTGGACGGGGCGACCGGAGGCAGCGGTCGATTTCCGGTTGCCGCGCACGAATCCGCCGGCGGCCCTGGTCATTAATCGACCGGTAGAGCTTCCTTAACTGCTCCTCCACCTTAATCACCCACAATTATCAGATCAGTCGGCGCCGCTGTCAGTACTCGGGGACCGGCATGGGTAACGACCACATCATCCTCTATCCTAACGCCGCCAATTTCTGGAATATAAATTCCCGGTTCAACCGTGAGCACTTCGTTATTAACCAGCTTGATCTGGCTAGCTCCCGGACCATAGCTCGCCGGTAATTCGTGGACAGCCAGACCGATACCATGTCCCATCCCATGGTTGAATTCATCCCCGTAGCCAGCTTCTTCGATCAACCGGCGCCCCGCGGCGTCGAGCTTGTCTCCACGAGCACCGACCCGGACCTGGTCAATCACTGCCTGCCGGGCAGCATTAACAATTTGATAAACATCACGCAGCTCCGGGTCAATTGATCCCACCGCAACCGTCCGGGTCATATCAGCAGTATAACCGTCAACGAAGTAGCCAAAGTCCAGCGTTAAGATGTCCCCGTCAGCCAGCAGCTTGTCACTAGCGGTAGCGTGGGGCTTGGCAGCGTTAAGGCCGCTCGCCACAATCGTTGGGAAAGAGGCCCCACTAGCGCCGTGTTCCTTCATCCAGTAGTCAAGCAGGTTAGCCAGGTGGCGTTCACTGACCCCAGGACGAATTTGCTCCAGGAGGTAGCGGAAGCCGGCGGTGTGCAGGTCCGCGGCCCGTTGGAGCTTTGCCACTTCCGTACTGTCTTTGACCAACCGCATTTTTTCAAGCAGCTGATTAAACGGCACGAGGTCCGCAGTCATTATTTCGTCAAGCAGGTCGTATAAACGGTAGGAAATACTTTCCTCATATCCCAAGACGGCAATCTGCATAGCTTGGCAAAGACGGTCAAGATCATGGTAGTAGTCTTGGCTGATGGTCGCCACGACCTCATCACTGTCAAACTCATCCAAGGCTAGCTGGTAACGAGCATCAGTCACGATAATTGCCTGGTCCTCAGTAACTAACAGAAAGCCATCCCCTTGAAGAAGGTTAAACCCGGTTAAGTAAGCAATATTAGTCTGGTCAGTGATTAAGAAAGCGTCGACGTACAGCTTAGGCAGGCGCTGTTGGAGGCGTTGAATTCGAGTAGCCATCATTTTCCCTCCTTTTGATTTAACAGGCGGAGCGGACAGGGTTAGTTTCCTAATCCGTCTTCCCCATTGAACAGGTTTTGACGCATGGCGGGGTTATTTCCCCGGCTGCCACATCGTTCCAGAATTAACTTTAAAACAAGAAAGAGGTTGAGTTAATTCCCAACCTCCTTGATCATTTAACTTATTCAGCAACTGGGTAGACAGATACCTTGCGCTTGTCACGGCCCATGCGTTCAAACTTAACAACACCGGCAACCTTAGCGTACAGAGTATCGTCACCACCACGGCCCACGTTTTCACCTGGGTTGATGTGCGTACCACGTTGACGGTAAATGATGGAACCAGCAGTTACCATTGAACCATCAGCGGCCTTAGTACCAAGACGACGACCAGCTGAGTTCCGACCGTTGGCAGTGGAACCGCCCCCTTTGTGGTGGGAGAAGAATTGCAAATCCATAATCATAGTTGTTCACCTCCGGCAATGAACTTAGTTTAACATTTTTACTTCAATGTTAGCTGGATAGCTTTGCTGAATGTCTAACAGGCCATTCAGCAAGGTATTCAGGAGGAGCTGACTATCATGGTCAGTTCCCAGTGCGGACGCCTTTAATAGGCCCCCATTTTGATTATCGCTTTCTACCGCTGGCTTGTAGTGAACAACGTGTTCTAAGCCGTTAATGGTAGAAATGGTCAAAGCAGATACGGCTGCACAGACAATATCTTGTCCGTACGGGCCGGCCTCAGCATGACCGGTAATCGCAAAGTCGGTGATTCGCCGATTCGAATCTAACGTAAAGTGTGCCCGAATCATGCCCTCACCTCCACATTAAGCGTTGATCTTGTTGATCGTAACCTTAGTGTATGGTTGACGGTGACCATGCTTAGTGTGGGTGTGCTTCTTAGGCTTGTACTTGAAGGTAACAACCTTCTTTTCCTTACCTTGCTTTTCGACAGTCCCTTCAACAGCAGCACCATCAACGAATGGCGTACCGATCTTGGTGTCGTCACCACTAACTAAGATTACCTTATCAAAGGTAACCTTGTCACCCTGCTTAGCGTCAAGCTTTTCAACGAAGATGGCCTTGCCTTCTTCAACCTTGTATTGCTTACCGCCAGTAACGATAATTGCGTACATATTGTGCACCTCCTTAATATCTCAGACTCGCCGAATCAAGCAGCAGTGCTTTGAACTTGATAGCGTGCGGTTGTAGTTGTTGGTTCACAAATACAACGTTTGTATGATAGCAAATTTTCCGATAGTCGTCAACTCTTAATTTAGGGCAGCCCTTTTGAAATGGCGGGACATGAGGATAAAGCCGACTTGACTAGTTCGTCTGCCTTCGCTCCCGCGTCACAAGCTAGCCCGAAAGAATAGTTCCGACGTCCAGAAAAGTCTGGTGGATAAGCTCTTTAAAAATAGTAAAGAGGCTGAGTTGGTTCTCAGCCCCCTGTTGGACAATTTAACTCTGGAGTGCGGATAAACTGTGATCTGTTTAGCGGGCACTCCTACCCCAGCCTAAATATCACTTACTGGCGCGCCCTCTTCACTGACAAAAAAGCCCGCACTAATGATATTGTCGCTGTTAAATTGATTAAACATCTTCTCAACGCTTTGGGTCATATAACGGGCGGTATAAATCATCCCGTCTTTAAGCCAGTGACGGATGAGCCCGAGAAAAGCCGAATCAATAAAGGAGATTTGCAATTGGAGAGGAACCGGCTGCTGTTTTTGTGGATCGTTTACAGTGTTACAATAATTTGCTAAACCGTTTGCCAAACGATCATACATCTGTTCATAGAAGAAATCTGTCTTTTCACTATTCAATAGAACATCAAAGATATCGGCGTTCTTCTCAATGTAGTTAAAAGCTCTACTTACGGAAAACACCTGCACCGTTCGCTTCATTGACAAACTAAAGTCATCACTATCTACCATTACTTCAGCAAAGAAGTCATCAAGGATTTCTTTAATCGCCGACTTAATAAAGTCGTGCTTATCCTTGTAATGTAAATAGAAAGTTCCGCGGGTGATGCTGGCAGTTTCTGTAATTTTTTGGACGCTTATATCCTCGATCTTTTCACGCCGCATTAGGTAAACAAGCGCCTTGCGCAGGCTATTTCTCGTTTTTACCACGCGCGGGTCCGTCTTATTAACAGCCATCAATCATCATCCTTTCATCTTCAGCTTGTGTTCTTCTCCCCTTCCCATACTTCTACTCCTTTAAAGTATAGGTTCCTCGAAAGCGCTTTGTCAAACTTCTTAACGTACTTTTTTCAATAATTTATTTAATATCTCTTCAGTAAGCAATTGACAATGAATTAAAGAAAATTATATACTTAAACCTGTCTGGAGCGGTAGCGCAACTGGATAGAGCATCGGTCTTCTAAACCGAGGGTTGTGGGTTCGATTCCCACCCGTTCCATTTAAATAGAATTCTGTAAAATCATGAAAAAGCCCCAATCCCTTGATATTAAAGGAATTGGGGCTTTTAATATATTTTTTGAAATCGTAGAAAATCATGCAAAATAATAAAGTTGGGGTACATTTGGGGTACAAATTATTCACTTAGCCTTCTAACAATCATGTCTTGCAATTTTCTTAAATTTTCATCGGTTGCTAAGTCTCGGATAAAAAAAGACGACACACTTAAACTGTCACATCAAGCATATCGTCCATTATTCAATCATTGGTACATTTTCAAGCAATTAAACCAATGACAATTTTTGTAACGTTTTTATTAATTTAGGATTTTTTAATAACTCATTCATAGCTACTCTGGAATCTATATCAACTGTCCTATTTGCAATCTTATTTAATTTTCTACTTGGAACTTTAACAAACTGTTTGTTTAGCTTGTTATTCATTATATCAGCTCCTTTCAAATTAATACTAAATATATTACTACATGAATTATTAAGTATCAAGAATTTTCACCCAAAAGTATCCTTCTTGAAAATTCAAAATCAATATAAGAATGTCTGGATATATACTGGTAAAGTTGTTTGAATGATATTTCTTTGTTTGCAACTTTAATAGAAATATCATACAGTGCTACTTCATCAAGAATATCAAATAAGTAACCATTCAACTTCAAGTATAATAACGCTGTTAATAGGGCAGTTCTTTTATTACCATTATTAAACATCTGCTTTGTTGATATTGTGTACCATAAATATGTTGCTTTATACAAAATAGTTGGATAAGGTGTTATATTAAAAAAACTATTATCAATCTGTCCAAGTAGCGAAGCTAATCCCGCCTTGTCTTTAACCCCATAGAACCACTCTTCTTTTAATAGTTTTTCAGATTCTTCGTTTATATTAGTAAGCATATCAATACTTAGTTTCGGATGCTTCACGGGAAGGATATACCAGTATCCTTCAAGAATACCGTCGAAATAAAACGAAAGTTTATATAGTTGCTGATTATATTTTCTAAAAGACAATTTCCATCTTTGTTTATCAACTTGATTCAAATTTATTGACTTAGCAAAGATTTTCTTATATTCGTAAATTTGTTTTCGGCAGACATTCGTTACAACCAAATATCCATATAGTTTTGTACTATTCATAGATCACTACCTCAACTAATCATTATACCATAAAACACAAAAAAGACCCGGCACCTGCTTCCACACAGGCCCGGGTCACGGTTAACTTTTGAAGGGAGAATTTTCATCTCCTAACTATTATTTATTTTGCATTGACCAGCAGGTTCCCGTCCTGCTGACGACTTACACTAATGTCATGTGCTACAAACGTCTGCTCCGTCTTGCCGTCAAGGACTGGCATTGATGGCCCTTGGAACGGCTCGAACCAGTAGTCGACGTACTTACCTTCGCCGTGCTCATCGTCTGAGTAGCGAGCGATAATCTGGAGCTTGTGGCCGACTAGACTAGCGTCATAGTCAAAGACCGCATTGAAGCCTGATTGTCCGGCTCCATAGATGGCCGGTTGCGCCTTAGCCACATCTGGGCGGGTCGCAGAATCCACCTTGACCCGTTGCAGTTCCCGATTGGCAGCCGCGTCAAAAAGAATGATGAATCGGTACGGCTTGCCGATAGATAGGTCAGACGCAAACCAACCGGCCACGTGTAGCTGCTTGCCAAAGGACACGCTCATGCTATCCAGGTAAGCGGCCGACTTGGACAAGTCCGCCAGGCTGACATAATCAGTAGCGTTCCCATTTCCTGCCGGGTCGTCCGTGTACCGGAAGTAGACCCGCAGCTTCTTGCCAGCCATGTCCTTCGTGTAGTCAAACTTGGCCGCAAAGCCAGACTGACCAGCTCCCGGAATGTCCGGAAACGCCTTAGCCACGTCTGGACGTGGAGACAGTGCCACGCTCTGCCGGGCAAACTCGTGTCCCTGGTCATCGGTAATGATAACGTAGTGGTTGCCTTTGCCGTTCGCTTTATCGCTGGCAAACCAGCCGCCAACAACCAGCTTGCTATCTTCAAAGTGGCAGTCGTCTAGGTGGCCACCACTGGTAATCTTTTGTTGTGTCATGCCTGTAAACACCCCCGTTAAATCAATTGAGCCGTCAATGTGCTCACCGTAAAAGTTATCAGTAAACTGCCAAGCACAGATAAAATTGCTGATACCTGGGAAGTAACCCATAGCAGGCGAAGTGACCCCCGCAAGCGTAGGATATGCCGCAATCCACATGACGGCACCGGTAGCCGCATGGATAGCTTCAAAGTCCCACAGACTAGCCATGCCAGAGTATGAGTAGAAGACCGGACGATAGCCGGCCGCCTTGACACACTTCAAGAATGCAATGGCAGCTTGCGTGTTGCTTGCCCGATAGCCTAGCTTCTCTTCGTAATCAAGAATTAGCGGGGCTCCCTGCGGTAAGCCTACCTGTCGAGCACGGGCAATAGCGAAGTTGGCTTCTTGCACGGCCTGGTATGAGTTCCCCCGGAACCGTGAGAAGTGGTATCCAGATACTGCCAGTCCCTCATGCTTGATGGCGGCAATCTGGCCTGCGGCGTACTCATTGACGTACCAGGTGCTTTCAGTCAGCTTGACGATACCACCCTTCACGCCCCGTGCTTTCCACTTAGACCAGAAGTCGTAGTAGACTGCTTGCGGCTGAAAAGCGGCCACGTCAATAGTGTAGCCGTAGTTAGTCATGAACTACCACTCCCGTCTGTGGTTCCTTGTTGGGGTCAACGGTCGGCGTCAGGTCGCTCTTTTCATACGCGGCTTGAACTGCGTGTTCAACAGTTTCCCGGTGCACATCGAAGCCCTTATCAGCCAAAGTGCCACCTACAATCTTAGTGGCTTCCTTGAACTTATCGGGGCCAGTAACGCCCTGAGCACTTACCAGTGAGTTGACGGCATTATCGGCCAAAGAGTTGACCAACCCCAGTAGCTCTTTTTCCTGCACTGTTTTGGCGTGCTTCTGCTTCTCTAACATGACAGGCTTGAGATACTTCCAAGCAAAGACTGCTCCAGCTCCTGCAACCCCCGATGTTACAAGCCAGTTCCCCAAGTGCATTAAAAAATTCCACATAAGTTATTCCTTCTTTCGGTCAAATACTTCATGCTCCAAACTAGTAATTCTTTGGTTCCGCACTTTGGCTTCCCCAACATGTTCCTCAAATCGGTCTTCCAATTTATCAAGGCGGTGCTTAGTTTCGCGATTGTCATTAACCAATTCTCGGAGCGTTGAGTCTAGCATTTCCATCGTATTTTGAAGCCTATTCATTACTGACGTCACTTTAATGATTACTCCAAAGAAACAACCGATGCCACCAATGATTGCAACGATTGATCCCCATTCGTCAATCCCCAGTCCCATAACTTGGTGCATTTCCCCACCTCCTTAAAATTGGGTAAAATAAAAACGCCTATCCGAAGATAAGCGCTCGGGTTACTACTTGAGCAACCACTTAATTAGTTTTTTAACGTGCTTACTAGGCACGATGAGGATCATGATGCACCAATGCAATTGGGACACCTCCCAACTTGCACATATTCGTGGGGTGACTAAGCCCAACGGCGTGCTTACATATTGTACCATAGAAAAACTATGCTATAATATAGCTATGAGGAAATGATGCCGGTGTGCAAAATGGTTCCAGCTGACCACTTGAACCGAACCGGTTGCGGGCGCTTAATAAGCGTCCATTTTTATTTTAAATTCATAAATAATAAGATTTTAGCTATTTTCCCAGAACTTCTTAAAATCATAGAGTTCCTTATTAGCTAATAATTTATCTTTTATTGTTTTGCTTTTTGCAAACTCATCTTCAAGCCCATTAAAGTCGATCGAAATGATAATCTTATAACCACCAACAAAATCCTGTTCGGTTAAGTTCGTGTCAATCGGGATATCGTAATCTTCAAGGAAATCAAATGCAACTTGATTTTTCAAATATCGCAAATAAAGTTTCTTTTCATGAGGAATATTGATTTTAACAACTTGGTAGGCTTCCAATGTGTCTTTCCAATTCATGTGAATTCCCGTTGCATACTCACGGCCTCCAACTTGTGCAGCAATGCATTCAGAAAGAATGGAAAGAGCTCTATTAAGTTGTGCTGTCTTAGCAGTTACGTTCATAATAGCAACTTGCATTTCTTTCTTTGTTTTATGGTTTAGGTATGATTGATAACTAATACCTATTCCACTTCCCAATAGAGCTGCAACCACAACAGATGTAAAAATTTCAATCGTGAATTTTAAAGACGAAATACTGTTAGCATTATCAGCAACCTTCTGTGCTAAATTAGATGCCGAAATTAATAAAAACATAACTGGATCTCCTTCTAATCATTAAATTACAAGTGAGATTATAACAATGATTAGACCAGTCATCCAAATAGACCACCAAATCCAAAAAGCAAGAAACTCATACATAACTAATCTCCTCCTAAAAGCCGCCCATAATAAAAGCCCTACTCAAATGAGTGGGGCTTCTTATGTATTGTGTATTTCTCAGGCGACTATATATCAGCTATCTAATGAGCTATACAGCTGGTGTCGTGGCAGGAACGTAGTCCTTGCCGGTGAACTGCTTGTACTGGTCAGCGGTGATAGTACCGATAACCACGTACGGCTTGATGTCCTGGTTCAGTTCTGCCATAAGTTTTACAAATTCAACCATAGTCTATACCTCCTATTACGCTTACTTTGGTGCCTGGGCTTTTGCGACCATCTGACCCAAGGCATTGACCGACTTCGTTAATGTAGCCTGTTGAGCTTCTACCTGGGCCAACTGCTGACCAAGCAGGTTCAGCGCCTGGTCGCCCTTGTCGTCTGCTGGTTGGCTAGGCTGAGCAAACTGTGGGTTTTCAGCCAAGAACTTCTTCTGTTGTGCTTCCAAGTAATCCTTGTGCTCCTCATCGGTAGCGGCTACCCATCCGGTAGGTGTCAGCTTCTGCGGCGACTGTAAGCCACTCGGATTGTCGAAACTTTCATTTGACTTGAGCTGATAACCATCGGGTTCCGGACGTGCCCCCATAGATACGAGGGTTACTGGGTCCGCATAATATACCATTGCCATTCGCTATTCCTCCTTTTTAGCATACATAGTTAAATTCAAAAACTAGATTCCAGGTGCTATCGGTGGATTCTTTAATGTCCCCACCACTGCGCACGCCAATCTTATTGTCCACAATTTGAACAATTGAATCCCAATACTGGTACTGAAGCATCCTATTCTTTGGCTTGATGTTGTCAGGAATTGTAATTAATTCAGTATATTGGGCCGCCTTGGCATTGCCTTTGATAGCACCTCGAAGACTAACCAGCTTCTTATCGCCAATTTGAACGTATTCATAGCTTACATTGCCTTGCCAGCCATTCAAAAATACGATGCCGTCATCAGATGTAGTCCAGTGGAGTTGGTCTACTACCCCTCCCATTTTTTCTACGGTATCAACGAGGCGGTTGTACTTGTCTTGCCACAAGCCTTCGCCGTGCGTCATTTTCAGTTCATCAACCATTCTTTATACCTCCTATAAGTTTGTCATCAAGTCTCGGTACTCCGTAATGAAGTCCTTATCAATCGTGAAGCCGGTTGCCTTAGCCCCCTTGAGTGACAGGGTCAGCGTATAGATATTCGATACCACGTACACGTTTGGCCCGTCGCACTCGGCAGAGCTAGGCGTTTCCAGATTGATGTCCGGCATTCTAAACCGAATGTCGGCCGGCGAAATGTAGATTTCACACTTGTTGCCATCAAAGATTGGTTGCACCTTGACTTCGCTGACCTCAGACCCGCCGGCTTCATCAACATCGACTTGGGCAATCCCAGCCCCGTACTTTGATACATACATATGCACGGGCGGCATTAAGTCCACGAAGCCGTCAGCGTCCGCCTTAGCTTCATAGGTCACCGTTCCCATATGGATTGGCTCCATATCCTGGACGATACCAAAGTCCCGCTCTGCGATATAGCCAGTGCCCAGCTCAATGGTGGTCGTACCGTTGGCCGTCTCATTATCACGCTTGACCCGAATCCGCCAGAAGCCGCCGCGAGCATCGTCACGTGCTTCCCAGCCCTGCGTAACCACCAGGTCACCTGGCAACGGCTGGACAGCGTCCTTCATGTCCTGCACAGTGGCGTACTGGAAGATACGGTCGTGGAACTGCGCCGCTTTCAGTGTCTCTTGGATTTGCTTAGTCATATCAAGCAGTTGCTGGTAGCGGATATACAGGCCGTCCTTCGGGTCGTTGACCGCCTTGATGGCGTCAAGCAAGGTCTGCTTGTACTTGTCAATCCAAGTCGTCATACTGTCCTTGAAGTCCTTGCCCATCTGCTTAATGTCAGCGGTAGTCTTGTTCCCCTGGTCGGTTACGGCCTTGAGAATAGCTTCAAATTCCTCAACATAAGACTTTTCGGCGTCACCTAGGTGGGCATAGAATTTGTTGTCAAAGACATCAAACCGCAAATCAACGGTTGAAATTGATACATCGTTTTCATCAATAAATTGAATATAGAACTGTTCCCAGTGACCAGGCACATTAAAAGTGTCGCTATCATATTCTAGGGTGAACTTTCCCACAACAGGTTGGTCGCCCCGATAAATTTTGAAATCGGAAATTGGTTTCTCGTGGTGGTGTGGTACACCCTTACCATCGACACCACCCCAGGCAACTTTACAATTGCGTAAATCAACTGGGAATCCATTATCCTGAATCCATAACGGCATTGTGTCTTGAGTATCACCAACACGAGCGTTAAAATGCCCGGAAATATCCAGCACTTGGTCCTCGTATCGTGTCAAGTCAAGTAGTGTCCGCATTCGGTCCCCTTGCTGTGCCATAGCTCACACTCCTTTCATTAATTCATTCCAGCCAAGAATGGTTGGAGGTTCTTATCAAGCTGGTCTAGCAGCTTTTTACACTCTTCAAAATCATCCGACAGCTTAGCGATATAGGTATCATCAATGGCCAGCCGCTCAGGTAACCACAGCTTAATGTCGGGAGTGTCCCCGATGTTGTAGTCAATGATGCCCGAATCGTTATAGACAGCCACCAAGTCGTTGATGACGGCCTCCAGCTGCCGAATGCAATCAATCGTCCATAAGTAGACGGCCCGGTTGAGTTTAACCTTCCCCTTTTTATTCTTGGGGACCGGGATCAAGCTCAGCTTGGGTACGTCTACACTGGATTCATAGGCGGGCTGACCCTTGTTATACAGAGCAATTACCCGCTGGTAAATCGCCGTAATGTTACTGTTGTAGTATTCCACTAGATTCACGTTTCACACCTCAATCAACCGTAATCGTCGTTGTGACAGTTTCCCACGGGTACCAGGTATCGACAGAGCCATTCCGAATGAAAGTCATGGGTCGTTGACTGTCCAGCACTTTGAGTGTCTGATGGGCGTAGCCGCCATATGACACGGTCGATAAAATGCCTATCGTCCCCGCCTGGGCACTTTCAATCAGGTCTGACCGGTCTGGTATCATGACCGCCACTCGTTTTAGCTCATGAGAAAAGCCCTCCGAATACTCGGAAGGCTTTTTGACTGTGAATTCATCTGAGGTATCAATAGCGGCCTTTGCATTTTTTGCAACAGTCACTGCTTGAGCGGCATCTTGCTTAGCCTGGCTAACATCAGTTCTGACCTGATCTAACTCAGCACTATGCACCAGATCGGTTGGTACTGTTGGCAAATCTTTTCGATCAACCTTTGTTTCCAAAAGTTTACTGTTAGTGTCAGCGATTGCTTGTGCCTTATCGGCGACTGTTTTAACGGCATCAACCACATCAGTCTTAGCATACCCCGACAGGTCAACTGGTGCAGGAATGTCGGACTTTTTCGCATAATCAGCTAGCTCAGCTTCCTTTACTAAACCTGCTACGCTAGGAATATCTGATAACCTGGCATAGCCGGATAGTGATGGCAATTCACTTTTAAGTGCATAACTATTTAGGTCTGGCAATACCGGAATATCGGATTTTTTGGCAAGGCCAGATATATCCGGTATTTCCGATTTATCAGCCTTACCAGCTAGGGCCTTGCTATTAGCGTCCGCTGTTGATTGTGCCTTTTCTGCAGTGCTTAGCGCACTCTCAGCGGTTGTCTTAACAGCATCGACAGTGGCCGCTTTCGCTAAGCCACTTGTATCGGGCAGTTCGTTCTTCTTAGCAAACTGGTTAAAGTCCGGTAGGTCTTTCTCCAGAACCAGGGCTGGCTTGTCACTAATTTTTGACCAGGTTAATTGACTTCCGCTGGCATCAATGGCCGATTGAACTTTACTCTCAATTAAGTTCCAAATCTTATCGCCATCTTCCGGATGCAAGATTAAGCCGTCCGGGCCGACAATCAGCTTGACAGTTTTTCCGTTATCGCTCGAGCAAATCAACCCAAAAAAACCATCTTTATCTAAGCCAAATTTAACAATTTGCTTATAGGTGGTAGGAATGTCAGTTTCCGCCATCTTTACCACCCTCTCTGGTCAGCTTTTTCAGAGCATCCATCCCCTCTTGAGTAAGATTTGGTGGAGTTGCACTAGGCTGATTATCCTTATCCTTGGTATTGACGATTTGGGTTAATGTCTGTGACTGCCGATCTAAGCTGCTGGCAACTCCTCGCAGTCGTTGCTTCTGGTCATTCAAAGCCTGTTGAATAATTGCTGTCCGCTTATTCTGGTAGTCCAGAATCGTTTGCTTAGCATCGTTCAAAGTAATTTGGGTTCCCTCACTAGCACCAGGTTCGGGATACGTGTCATAGCCAACCGTACGCCAGCTACCTGCATACTTTTTCTGGCGAGCCTGGACACGAAGAATCTCACCCTTCTTGGGCTGAAAGGAATTATTTTTGAGCGTCACTTCAATCGTCAAACTTGGATTGGGCTTTAAAGTCGTTAAAGCATACTTTCGCATCGCTTCGGCATCGTGGAAACGCTCATCAACCAGGTCGGGGCCTGGATGAACGCCCCATTCTTTGATTGATTCATCATCCTGTAAGATAAACGGCTGGAAGTAGTATTCTTCCGCTGATACGGATCCGCCGCCGCTACCATCTAAACCGCCACCAGCAATTCCAGCTTTGATTGTGGCAATCGGGTCCAGCCAGGTACCGTCATCGTTATACCCGTGGTAGTAAGCCAACGGGATTGCTTTCTTACTGATACCGACGTGCGTATGAGAACCGGTAACCCGTGCAATCGGCGTACCAGTTTGAACTTGCTGTCCCTCGTGGACATAAATATCGCCACCGCCAAAACCTTCTTGGTAGACAATGTTATATCCGTCTGATGACTGAATCCAGATATACCACCAGCCAAGGTCGGCCCCGATCTTGTGCACGGTTCCTGGATGAATTGCCAAAACGTTACCCGTGTAATGGGCACCATCAAAGTCGAAGCCATCATGAAAGTCACCACCACCACGACCATACCCCGTGTGACCATACTGCTGACCATTGAGGTAGACGTTGGGCTGACCATCACGTGGAATATTGGCAAACGGCCACCCCCAACTGCCACCACCGGAGTTTGTATGACCACCCCAGGATTTGATAAGTTGCACACACCAGTTCATCGGGCGACCATACCGTCCCGGATTCTCATTAGCCAGCTCCATGACTGCTGCCGCCGTTCCTTGTAAGTACAAACGTCCAATAGTTCCTTTATGGAATTCCTGATTCCACTGTGCGGCCATCTGCGGGCTGGTATAGGCTCCAAACCCTGAGGCTGGATTAAAACTATCGCTATTGGCAAACTGTTTAATCCAGTCACATACTCGAATAGCATCTTGATACGGATCTGGAAGACGATTACCAAAGTGGTTTAGCCAACTAAAATACATTGGATCCTGTTCAGTAATATCGTACGCAAAAAACCATTCAGGACTGATTCCTTGTGACTTGACCGTATCGTAAAGGCGATTAACGTCAACACCCCAGGCATGAACTCGGTGGTCCTGAGCCGCAAAACTTTGCAGCATTGCTTGCTTGTTTACGCCGAAATCAGCATTGATAGGCGATTTTGCAAAGCCTTCAACGTTGTCCAGATTACCGCCAGCTCCAGAGCCAGTGCCCATTGCGACATCAACGTTATGTTTTCCACCAACGCAACGAATTTGATTAATAATCGTTGAACTATCACGGGTCGTCTTCATGGACTTCAAGTTATTCGGGAAGTCTAAGACCCGTCCCTCATCTTTGAAGAACTGGTCATCAGAATAGATCCGGATGTTCTTGTTGTCTGGGAAAACAACGGCATTCGGCCAGGACTTACAGATTTTCTCCAGCATTTCCTTGCCGCTACCACTTTCAATCCCATCACAGGGCGCATCAGGAAAATTACCATGAATTTCATAAGTAAAGCCCAGATCTTTATTGCCAAGATACAATTTCAGAATATCTTCCAGCTTGTAGTTCTTGGTTTGCTGTTCTTGCTGGGCCTGCTGTTGATTATTATTGCCGCTGTCGTTATTCGAGGTAACGGTCAGCTCCTTACTCAAATCTGAGCGGACATAGATCCGACTGATTTCGTTATATACGTGCCAGGCCGTTATCTCCTTAGTGCTGGTATCGTAATTCTCAACGCAGTTCTTGACGATATACTCTTGGCCCCCGAGGAAAATCGAGCTCTCAACGTCCAGCTGGTCATACAATTCAGATCCAACATCGAAGGCAGTGAAGTTGATTTGCCAGGTACTATTGTTCGCCCACTGTTCGTGCATTGTCGGCCAGACGATAATCTTGCGGATTGGTTCTTTGGTTGTCTCCTTATGCGGAGTCATTAACATTAATCCCAATTCAAACACCCCCTAGCCTAGATACATATAAGGAAAACTAAAAGTGACATCTAAATCATTAGCCCCGGTGACTGTAAACTTATTCCAGCCCGGGGCTAATGTAATATATCCATAATCAGTGCTAATGCTGTCCAACGCCTGGTTCTTATAGGTGTTGATGCCATCAAGGATAACTGTATCATTACCACCAAGGTTCTTATTATACGTCCAGGACGTTTTGGTGGTTTCATTCTTCAAGGTGAACTTGCCACCGTTGTGCTTCATCGTGATTTTTAGCTCATGATTCTGCATTTCGGGATCCACGGCAATGTCGCTGGCATTAAAGACTTCAAATGAAGTTGAACCGGTGAAATGATACTGACGCTCTTCGCTTTCCAAGTTGATATTCAAACTCAAGAAGTCCCGGTCGGTCATCTTGTCAGTATTGATTCGACTGTATCGAAGCCCCCGTGGGTTCTCAAATGGAATTTCAAACTGACAGTAATTACCCTCGGCCGGGTCAGACGTCATCTCAAACGCCGTTGGACGACAATACCGGACAACATCAGGCTCAACGCCAGTCCGCAACCGGAAAATTCCCTTTTGGGCGAAGACACGATAGATTTCGTGCTTAGCCAGTTTAAAGTCGTTCCGGTCAATAAATGTCACCACAAACTTTGCTGTAACGGTAGTCATCCCATAGCGAGAATAATTCCAAAATTGACCGTCCTGGATACTTTCGTCACGGTAGTTATTAAGCAGACTGGGGGCTTCGGTCAGTCCGAGGAAGGTGAGATTCTTAGTAATGTCAGTGCTAGCAATCTCATCTTGATCGTCAATTTTGATATAAAGAACGTTAGCCGCGATTACTCTCACCTCCTATAATCTTTGAGCGTCGTAATAAACCTGGTCCATCCCCATCTTGGAGTACAGGTCATTCTTGTCGAATGCACTAGCCTTGATGGCAGATAATTGGGCCGCGTTAAGGCCGAGCATGGTGCCCAGGCGGTCAGTCATCTTGCCAAGTCGTTCTAGGACCTCACCCATGTACTTATTGTCTGGGGCGCTGGTATCTTGGCTGTCGTTGGTGCTTTTAGCACTAACTTGAACTGGCTGAATATTGTTCAGCACAGAAACAGCGTCAGAGGTCCCGTTTGCGTACTGCGGCAAATGGGGGAACTGCTTCAAAGTGTCACTGGCCTTCCAAACTTTGGTACCACGCGGAGCAGGAAAAACAACATTCCTACCATAAGGTATAAACGGCTGTCCACCCGGGAACTGAATCATTTCACGAAAGACAGGACCAGGCTGGTCATTAACCTCCATTAGCCCACCCTCGTGATAATTCGTACCCTTGGCGTGTTTTGACTTATGGAAAACAACGCTTACTGTTTTCTCAATAAGATTTGGTAATGCCAAAAATTTATTAACCGCATTTAATGCATCGTTGATTTGAGACGATGCTTGGTCTTTCCCTTTAGCTATTTTAGGTCCGCCTGTCGATGACCCGGCAAAGCTAAATACGCTTCCTCGTGCACTTCCCATTGGGCCACTTGCACTATCAATCCCTTGTGCATTCTTTGGAGCACCAGGATTAGAACCTGCAAAAGCGTTTACTCCACCAGTAGCATTCCGTAACGGCCCACTTGCATTGTCAACAGCTAAAGCATTCTTAGGCCGACCAGGATTAGCTTTCCGCCAAGCTTCAATTGCAGCATTAGCAGCCTTTAAATTCCCACTAGCTCTATCTTGCGCAATAATTTGCTTGGCCGCTCTCGCAGGCATACCCTTCCATAAGCCGTAATCGGTAATCAGCTGTTGTAATTCCGGTCCACCTTTAGCACTAACAATAGCTTGCCGTTGCTTAGGTGACAATGAATTCCAGCGGCCCATCTGGTCAATGCCTTGAATTACCTGTTCAGTACCCGAAGTTCGAACATAAGCAAGCTGCTGTTTAAGGCTTAACGAGTTCCAAACGCCGCCCTTTACCAGAGCATCGACCAGTTGATCCTTGCCCTTGGCATTGATAATGGCCTCCTGTTGCTTTAAAGTCATGCCGTTCCACTGACCCGACTTTTGAAGGCTATCCACCAGCGGCAATGTCGCCTTATCGGCCACAATCGCTTGCTTCTCCTGTAACGTCAAATTATTCCAACCAACGGATTCCATCAGAAGGTCGGCCATCTCTTTCTTGCCCTTGGCATTCACGATGGCTTCCTTCTGTTCCAGGGTTAGGTTATTCCACTGGTCCGAGTCTTCCAGAGCTTTAACGATTGTCTTGTGGAATTTATCGTGAAGCCAAGCTGACTGTTGCTTCCAGCTCATGTTATTCCACTGGCCGTTAGCAATTAAAGCAGCCGCTACCATATGCTGGGCATTGGTGCTTAACTTCCCTTCTTTTTTCAGAAGTTTAATCTGGTTCCAGCCCTTGGAGGAATTAACGGCTTTGTTGACTTCTTCTTGGGCATTGGTCCGAACTTTCCCAGTCTTAGGGTCAAAAACCAGGTTGTTCCACATATTTGCTGCCTTTTTAACTTTGCCACTCATCTTAGTGGTATTAACAGCTAAGCTCTTCTGGTCTTGCATGGCCGCTTTTGTTTGACGGCGAATTTCCTGCATACCCTTCTTGTAGCTAAGTCCCATATTGGCAAGGTCAGCTTCAATTTTGTCCTTACTCTCTCCATTGGCCCGGGCCAGACGGATATACTCGGCAGCTGACTTATTGGTGTAGTCGTTTAGGGCCCGCTGGTTCTGCTTCAAACCAGCACGGTATTCGGCCCGAGTAATGTCACCATTCTTGTAGTGCTTCTTTAAAATCGACTCCTGATGTCTGTACTGCCGTTCCATATCTGCAGTTTCACCAGATAAATTAGTCATGGCTTCCCTACGCTGAGCCCTAGTCATATTATTTACATCATTATTAAGTGCAGCTAGGGCCGCACGCCGTTTGCTGCCGGTAACATTTAAAATCTGGAGTTCATCATCCAACATTCGCTGTTGGTTGTTGCGTAGCATGGTCCGTTGAGTAGCACTTAGGTCTGCAACAGACTTGTTGGTAGTTTTAAGGATAGTGTTAGCACGGTTACGAGCCTGATCAGCATCGCTTAATAAATCATTGTACTGTTTCTTCTCCTTTTCAGCTTCCTTATCGATGGCTGCCTTAACATCCGGAGAAAGACCCTTTTCTGCCTTCTTTATATTGGCAAAATGCTTCCGAGCACTACTTTCCATATCACTGAACTCTTTGTCAAAGTCCGCCGCCATTTTTGACGTTGAAGTATGCTCAGCAACGTTCATATCAGACAAAGCAGATTGAATGCCTTGGGAGGTTGACTGCATCTTACTCAGTGCCTGATCAGCGGCGGCACCAACATCAGAGCCCCAGCGACCAGTACGTTCAGCGGAAGCCACAGCTTTCTTCCCCCAAAGTTCCCAAACAGCTACACCGGCGGCAATAACTGCCGTTGTAGCCAGAACAGGTACCGCTACCGCACCAAAGGAAATCCCAGCAACTGCAGCTGATTCACCAGCGGTCGTCAGGGCGCGTCCAGCGGAATCAACAATTGTCTTAGAAGAGCCAATTGTTCCATTGGCAGTGTCAACAGTCCCTTTGAGGGTCGTCATTGCACCGCTGGCGGTAGTGGCTGCTTTGCCAAACTTAGCAGTTTCAAAGGCATTCTTGGAGAATGCCGACTTCAAAACGGTCAGGCCGCCAGCACCCATGTTAATAGCGGCGCGGGCCCGAGACATACCACTAGCAAAACTACCGAGCTTCAGTGCAAGCCCACCAACTCCACTTGACAGTTTTCCAATCAGGAGAAGCAGGGGTCCGGCTCCCGCAACGAACAGCGTCGTATAAGTAATGGCCTTTTTCATCGGTTCAGGCAATTTACCAAAGCTCTGCGCTAGCTTAGAAACGTCTTGAACTAATGGGGTAATAATTGGCAAAACATTCTTGGCCATGTCCATCCCCGCATTAGTCAGCGATTGCTTAAAGATCGCCAACTGCGCCTTAGGAGTATTTAGGTTCCGCTTAGCTAAGTCACCAATATAATCCCGTTTACCGGCATTATTGACTTCATTAGTCAGCTCACGTAACCGCTTGGCGTTTTCTGTCAGGATAGCCCCGGCTTGTTGCCCGGTCGTTCCAAAGAGCGAGTGGAAAATATCGTTCTTTTCGTGTCCTGACAGTCCCTTCATGTGCTTGTTCAGGGTTGCAAAGATGTTTGACATTGACTTGAGCTTTCCGTTTTTACCGATAAAGTCCTTAGTTGTCAGATTAATCTTTGCCAGGGCCTTTTGTCCACTTGCAGTCGGCGTGATCAGGGACTGAATAACTTTCCGTAAACCAGTACCAGCTTTATCAGCTTCCAGACCATTGTTGGATAGGATTCCCATTGCTGATGCGGTTTCACCTAATCCAAATCCAGCCTGGTGCGCAGTAGCCCCAACATAGGACATCCCCACACCGAGCGAATTAAAGTCAGTTGATGTCGCGTCAGCTGCATAGGCCAGCTTGTTCAGGGTTTCCTTGGACCGTTCTTGCATTAGCCGCGCACTCTTGAGTGGTTTCCCGGCCTTAGTAGTAGACAGACCAAATGATTCCATCGTTTGGGAGGCAACCTTAATAACATCATTAAAGTCGTCCCCAGTAGCAATGGAGGCCTTCAGCTCGTTACGCATGACCCCCACAGCGGCCTTGGACGTATAACCACGCTTAACCAGATCCTGATACCCGTTAGCAATTTTAATCTGACTAACCCCGTACATATCGGAGTATTTTCGAGAATCTCGCAACATCTGGTTGTATGACCGTTGCGTTTCTGCCGCAGACTCACCAGACGTTCGAATGACGTTCTTGGTTCGATTCATAGCATCCTGAAAGTCAACCAACTTACTTGCTGAATAAGCTAATCCCGCTGCAATAGGCGCGGTTAAGTACGTTGACATTCCACGACCTACGCCCTGGACTCTTGAGCCAACAGTAGTGGCCACATTACCAAAGTGGTTAGCTCTAGCCGCTAATTGCCCCCATCTACTAGATTGAGCAACGATTTCTCGACTAAGTGCCTGCATCCGGCTACGAAGTACCTCAACTTGTGCAGATGTTTTATTGTACTGGTTAGCAGCATTAGCACGAGCACGTTCACTTTTAGTAGTATCATCCATCAAAGCCTTTGAACGCTGCATTTGCGCATTGTAATTGCGCATCTGTGAAGCCATTGTAGCGTACACAGCTCTCATGTTGTTAATACTATTAGCTGAACCCTTAAGAGCAGTCTCTTGTGCTCTTAAGGCATTAGCTGTTGATCTAATCTCAGCTTTCAAAACCCCGTTTGACGCTTTAAAAGGATTAATATCAAGACTAACCGTTGCCGCCAAATGTCCTAATGAATTTGACACGTAGTTACCTCCTTTCCACTAGAATAAGAATGGGAATGCTTTGTCGATGGTGGTCTTACGCTCTTCAAAGACGGTACTCATCATCTGCAAGTCGGTCAGTGTCATTTTGCTGACTTCATTCCACTTATAACCATTCTTAAGATGGTCCTTGATAAAATCGGTCAAATTGTTGATGGCGTCATCAATCATTTCGACCGTTATTTTTTTGGGCCCTTATCCGGTTCGTCTTCCTCGCCAGATGCTGATAAGTCCATTCCTAGAGTCTGGGCAACCGCAGTTTCAATCTGATTTAAACCTTCGACAGAGGTTACCCCAGTCATGATATCTTCCTGAGTTAAACCATTTCCCCAGAACTTGGCCGCAAACTTAGCAAGAGCATCAATGCGATCCTTATTTTGTTTAGCAGTCGGTTGCTTCTTAGGGTCAGAAAGCATTTCAATTTCCAGTCGCTGAACTTCAAGAGCATCAAGCAAGTTCTCTAGCATTGGAGCCTCGGTTCGTTTATAAACCGCATCCTTACCTTTTGTTTTTACTTTTAATTCAAGTGGCATTTAAAACCCTCCTATCGTCTCACATTTCTCGTCTCTGTTACTTAATTAAAATTATTAGTGAGCTGTGTTATCGGTATGACTACCTGCATCTGTTGGTGTAGTAACTGGAGCAGTGTCACCAAATACCATCTTGTGGAACTTTTCAAAATCAAAGTCTTCGTTATCTTCCCGGCCAATCAATAAGATTTGTCCGGTATCTGCGTCACCGCGCGGAACAAAGCTCCCTTCAATTTCATCTGCGTCAGGATCCGGAGTACCGTCCTGGGTCTTAGTTGAAATCCCTGGAATTGAGAACATCCCCTTGAGCAGTCCAAACCAGCAGTGCTTCCCATTTGATAGCTTGGTCCGGAACATCGTGGCCACATAATTTGGCGTAATGTTTTTGGTGTAGACTTCAGTCCCGTCAGCAATATTGATCCCGTAGAAGTCCTTCTTCATCTGGCTATCAACGTCAAAGATATTGATAGTTTCCTTAGCCTCGGTAATCCCACCTGATAAGATAAGGTACGGGCCATCATCGGCTGCTAAGGTCTTCTGTTCATTAGTCAGGGTAATCTTAACTTCCTTTAGCCCCGTAACTTTCCGGGTCTCCTTAATATTTTCGTTAGCGTCCAGAACCCCATATTCAAAATTCGAGGCCCCAAACTTTGCAACCTTCGCATTCGGTGTTGCTGCCATTGTCATTCTCCTTTCATTTCAAACCCTTCAAAATTGGCGGTTACCATCAAGCAACCGTCTAGGTCCGGATCCGCATACCGGTCCTTGTAGTACCGGTTGAACCCGTGACTATGAAGAGTATCGGTTATTCTTTGCTGTAATTCCTCCAGATGAGCCATTTCTTCCTTGCGAATCCAAAAATCAACCTGTATCCGCGGGTACTCAAAAAGGCGAGCGTCATCACTGTAAATCGCGCTGTCCCCCGGGATAGGGGTCACGCGAATCCACGGTGCTGAACTCGCCTTGATAAAAGCATCATCGGGCGTCCCGGTAAATACCGGAGCATAGCTTAACTTATCAATTCGCAGGTTAGCCATCTGCTGCATCAATTTTTCATCGTTAGCTAAGTAGTTAGCCACTTCTACTTCTGGCAAACTCATACTTGCAGATCCTCCACAAATTTTGCGAGAACCGCTGTTTTTGACTCTTCCTGAGACTTCTCAATGAAGTGCTGCGGCCGCTGTTTGGAAGTTCCCGAGTTAGGGAAGTGGGCAATATATCCCTTTTCCTTATCATATCCGACGTCAACTTCAAACTCTCCGCCAGTGGTTTTGAGATTACCTCTCTTGGTGTGTTCCCGGAGAGGTGTCTTCCCAGAATGGTCCTCGTTAGAAACCGGTGTATTAACCTTTAGTCGTTCTTCAAAGACTTTGGCCCCATCGCGGGTGGCTTTTCGCGCCTTCCGTTCCTCAGTCTTTTCAAGCCGTTCCAGGTTTGCCATCAGCTCCGCTTCTCCGGTCACTGCCATTATCGACCACCTCCTGAGCTGAAATCTTCGACAAGTCCCGTGTCTTATAGTCAGGGTCCATGCCAGTGATTTCATATTTCTTTCCCTGCCATTCAATCAGCCAATTTGACTGAATGGGTTTGGGTAGCTTAAAGGCTACTAGAAACGTTGGTGACTCCTTCCGAAAACCGACTTCTGAACTATTCTGTACGAATTCCCGGATTGGTAGCTTGGGCACTTCTGCCCAGCAGGAAAACTCCTTCACTGGGACACTATCAAGCGGCTGTCGTGTTACCGGGTCAACACCTGATTGAACGGAGTAAAAGGTAATTCGTTCAGTCATGTTCCTCAGTTTCATTTGCGGTCACCTCACTTCGCAACTGGTTGATAATGCCGTTGATTCCGGATCCAATCTCCGGACGGTAACTATCAGCGGTCAAGCCCCGCTCGTAGTAATCTTCTTTAACTTGCTTCATCACCGCAATCTTAAAACGTGGTTCGTCAGCATAGTCATCAGGTGTCTTAGACTTATCAATCGCCTTAGCAATCATTGTGGACGCCGCATTGGCCATTTCGATGATAATTTCATCATCAAAATCCTGGTCAACCTTGCAGTAATTTTTGAGGTTATTGAGGAATTCCTCCCCACCAAAAATATCAGCCATTAAGCATCACCAACTAACTTCAATAGGTCATCCTTTAGGGCAGTGGTGGGGTAACTAATCCCCTTCTTATCCAGGTAGCTTTTAATTTCATCCACCGTATTAGCAGACGTTGGCTTAGTGATTTCTAAGCTAGGCTTTACGCCCGCTTGTGTGACGGGCGATGCTATTTTCCCGCCGCATTATAAGTTACAAAGTAACCAGCCTTAGTATCAGCTGCCTTAGTGTCAAATCGGGTTACAACTTGCAGGTATTGGCCATAAACTTCATTGTCGACCCAACGAACTTGAATGTCCTTCCGGTTAGCGTAAAGCACTGCTCGACCTAAGTCACCAATGAATGCGTGTGCTTCACCTGCTGCACCAAACAATTCATCTTCTACCACTACTACAGGTACTCCTAATAAGGTCCGAGGTGAGCCTTCATTAATTGCTTCATGCAACAAGTATTGGCCGTTCTTGTCCTTCAAAGTATCTAAGTATTGATAGAATGATTGACTAGCAATAATTGACTTGTTGTAAGCCGGATCAAGATCAACGTTTAAGATGTGCTTAATGTCATCTACTGATTCGCCTGCAACTGTCTTAGCTGTAAATGCCTTCAATACTGCGGCAATTGCGAAGTTAGTCGTATTGATCTTTTGTTCATTAGCATTATTAGCAACCAGTGAAGTTAAATCAATTGCTGAGTCATCAATTGATTCTTGTGACAATGGAATAGCGCCACGGTAAGTTTCAACCTTCCAATCAACTTCTTCAAATTCTGGCTTAGCTAATGCCGGGTTCTTTGCCAATTCAGCAACGGAGTTCATCCGTTCAGTAGCCCGCTTCAACACAGGGTACTTACCAGAAGCTGTTGTTGCTTGGAATTGTGTTACCAACTTAGATAAATCAGTGACTGACTTAACTTCATTTTCTGGGTTATAAAGAATTGATTCTGGAATTGTTGGTGCAACATCAGGAGAAGTGATCCCAGATACCCCATCACGAGTTTCCTTATGCAAATAAGCATTAAATGCACGCTTTTCTTCCTCTTCCGTTTCAGAGCCAAGCTTTTCCTTACCGTGGCCACCACCTGGTGCGGGTGTTCCCTTTTCAGCGGCACGATATAGCTTGATGTCATCTTCAAGGCTCCGCACCTCGTCTTCTGTCTTGTCAATGTCCGAGCGCAATGCCTTTGCCTTCTTCAGGTCATCTTCAGTAGCCTCTTCGTTAGAAAGTAGCTTGCGCATTTCTTGTGTCTTTTCGTTAATGACAGCACGCTTGCCATCCTTCTTGGCAAGTAGTTCCTCCAATTTTTCCTTAAACATTTAATTTCCTCCTTCGAGAGAATCTAGTAGTGCTTGACGTTCCAACTGGCGTAGCATTTTCTGCCGTTCAAGCTGGACAGCCGTCTTATCATCGTGCGACTGCATTCGCTTAACAATATCCATCGAACGTTGACCGACTGTGGCCACCGTGTCTGGATAAGCCGGGGTCGTTACAATCGACACATCATAAAGGTGGTCAATCTGACGAATGGTCCGCTCATAATCCACATCGTCCCTGGTAGATTCAACCCAGTCCTGGGCCTCATCGGTATCGGCAACGGTAAAGGCAAAGCTACATTGGTTAATCACCCCAGCCCGGATATTGGTAATTAAATCCTTAGCAAATGAGGTGTCGGTCGGGGTGACACTAAACCGTAAGCCAACATCATCTGGGGTCAGCGTGAGGTTAACACCTGACCGCCCCAGCACCTGGTTCTGGTCATGGTTAATCGTGGCCACCACGTTTGACATGTCGCAGTCACGTAAAGCATCCGGAGCAATCTGCTCAATGAAACGGACAAAGCCGCCCAGAACTTGGGACGGCTTATTGTACTTCAAAGCATAACCTTCAATAAGCGGCTCATCATTCTCATCACTTGCTGTCCGAATCTGAACTGGCATCGTCAGTTGACGAGTTTCCAAATCGCTTGTCATCGTGATTCTCACCTCCTTTCTTTGCAGCTTGTTCTTGGTAGTCCTCTTTCCTGTCCAGGAAGATTGTGTTCAACGTTGACTGGAACCGGTCCATATCGGCGTTATCCGATTCAACCATCCCAGCCAGGACCCGACCTTCATTAGGAGTAATCACATTATTAGTAATTCCCTTTTGCACATCGTCCATTGACATCCCCGTTTCTTTCCGAGTATCAAATTCGATATGATAATTGTGCCGCTGGCGGTCGGTCAGCATTGTCATTTCAATATTGCTGGCAATTGGCTTAAAGTAATACGGCAAGTCGGACCGAATAAAGTCCTCGTTCAACTGTTTAATAGATTGGTTAGGGCTGTTGACGGCCAGCTTATAAGCTGGAATGTGCAATGCCTTAGCAATTTGGGAGGTTGAGTAGTTGTTGCTGTTAATCAGTTGAAGAACATTGGTATCGACTTCAATCGGTGAATACTCAAAGGTATCATCCGTGACAATCGGGCTACCGGCATTACTATTGTTTTGTGCAAATTCAAAGGCCTTCCGAGTTTCTCGCCGCGCTTGGGGTGATAACTTACCTTTGGCTTTTAAGATTCCACCTTTCAGCCCGGACTTAAAGAACCGGCGAAGCGTTTTAATCCCATCGTCTTGCAGGCCGATTTCATCCCCTAGGGAGAGCAGTGGAGACCGCCCGTGAACCCCGTCGTAGGTGAAGAACATGAAGTGGATAACATCCTCGGCGGGGCAAACAATCGTCCTGGTTGGACCTTTGACATTAATAGGAGTGAACTCATACTTAATGTTGTTCAAGTCCGAATCGTCAATATAGGTCTGCGAAGTCGGAAAGTATCGTAATTCCAGTGGGGCATTTGTCTTAGGATCCCGAATAATCCGGGTAAATCCATCCCCGGTCAAGATTGCGTTAACCGTCATAATGAATCGCCAATGATAGGCTGACAGCATATCGTTGGGGTGTTTATTCAGTAAATAATCAACCGCTTTGATATTCTTAACCCGGTTTTTGTTGTCATCTAGGACGACCAGAGGAAAACGAGCAACGTTACTGGCCACGTGCGATATAGCAGTCAGAACATCTGAATTTTTCAATGCTCCGATTCCAAGATATGTCCCCAAATTGGAGTAACCAGGGATAATTCCCTGGTCAATGTAATCTTGGGCCCAGTCGCGCTGCTCTGTGGTGTGGAATAGCATTTAATCACCCCCTTTCCACCGAAATAATGGCGAGGGCAAACAATTCAATTGATACTACCAGCAGTCCAATCCTGAAAGAAAATAAAAAGCCCGTAGCTGCTAGACAGATACAAGCTAGTAGAAACAGGATTACAGGTTCATTGACTTTCCAAAATTTCATATTACTTGCCCTTGTTATTAGACTTGATGATTTTAACCAGCAATTCTAAGTCCTCAAGAGTAATGTTATAAATCGAAAGACTAGGAAGCAGCTTCTGCAGTCTTTCAATCTGCTCTTGAAGGGCAGTTGTATCTATATTGATAGGGACTTGTTTATTAACCATATTCATCTCTCCTTGTAATTTGGTATAGAACTCCGCAGCCGAAATTCGATATGGCTGAGTATCAGATATAAGGTACTCATACCCCTTACTCTTAGAACCCAAAATCATCATCAAACACATCCTCATCCGTAATGTAATCATCAATATTTTCACGGAAACAAATTGCGTAAGCATCGAGCAAGGCGTCCGCCGCGTCAATCTTGTTTGAATACTTATTCTTGTCAATCCGGACCCCATTGTTGTCCGACTTGAGGATCGCGTTGGCCATAGCTCCCGCCAAGATTTCATTATCAGGATGCCGCACCCGCCGTTCTAGAATGTCGTCCCGGAACTGCTTGGTTGGCATCGACAACGTTAGCGTCCCCTGACGGACTGAAATTTGCTGCCATTCTGGATGACCCTTTTCAATCTGTGTCAGTAATGGGCCATATTGTGCCGGATCATAACAGATTGCCTGAACGTCCAGGTCATGTTGCTCTACGAAGTCGTTCAACCACTCGTAGACCCGGTCAACGTCGATTACCCCCGATTCCAGTTTGGTAATTTCACATTGTCCCATATCCTGCAAACGGACATAGTCCAGGCGGTCCGCCTTAATCTTGGATTCCAAACCGTACTTGGTACCAACAAAGGCGTAGGAATCGGCATACCAGTAGCCATCCTGTGGAATTAGCCAACTGATTGCGTACAAGTCAGAGGACTTCCCTACATCGACGCCAAACCATACTCTTTGGCCGTCAATGTCAATCGGGTCCACTTCTGCATGTTTCCAAGCATCAATGTCCATATAACTATCCTCCCCGGCTTGCCGCCACATGTTGTAATTCTTCACCAAAACCGAGTTCTTTGTTCCCTTTTCCTTAGCTTCTTTCCAGCGTTTCTTCAGATAACCATTAACCTGGTCCTGTAATGCCGGGACGCTCAGAATTGGGTTGGACTTAATCCACATTTCCGGGTTGTCAACCTCGGTCACATTATCCTGCTCTGCAATATAAGCGAAGTAGCTATCGTCGGTAATATCCCCGGTCAATACCTTGGTAGCATACGGATATTCAATCGTGTGCATGGGAACATTCAGGTCAAACCCGGCCGTGGAAATAATCATAATTAATGAATTGTCCAGGAGGGCCTGCCCGGATTCAAGCAGCTCCATCATTTCAGTGGTTCGACTAGCAGCATACTCGTCCAGGATCCCGACATGGGGTTCGAACCCATCGACCGTCCCGGTTTCCTTTGAAAGGGCCCGGACGTAGGAGTAATCATCAAGGTTACTAATAAGATCCCGATTGACCTTAGTCCCCCGTTTCGTATCCCCATCACGTGACCGCAAGGCGTTCAGCCGCTTTTTAATCATGGTGAAAACAATATTAGCCTGCTTCTTGTCGTTGGCAGTACAAAAAATCTGCCGCGAGTAAGCTGGTGAGTTCCCCATCAGAAATTCGTACAAAGCAATTCCAGAAATCAGGATTGACTTCCCGTTCTTCCGGGCCATGGATAGCATACCCTTCCGGAATCGCCGCTTGCTATTGTCATCTTTTTGCCACCAGCCATACATATTGGCAATGATGAACCGCTGAAAATCAGCCAGCGGATACGCCCGCATTGTTTTTGGATCCGGAAGGATTTCCATAAACTTGATGACCCGGTTGGCCCGCTCATTATCGTAATAGTATGGAAAATCATCTTTTTCGACTTTTTCAAGGTCGTTTAGGTACCTTTTAGCCGCTAAAATTACCTTTTTACCAGCAATTCTATCCCCATTTATGACTTTCTCCGCGTAATCTTGGGCATAATTAATCATGAGATACCAAACTTCTCACGTAAGGATTTATGTTCTTCCCCTTTATCAGTCTTTGGCATATTCATCTGCAGTCGTGAGTTGACAGTCAAGCCAAGGTCGGAAGCTAATCCTTTAATGTTCCGGGTGCACTTATCAAAGATTGAGGTGTAGTAATTCACACTGTCGGGATCCCCGGCAATGTCCTTGATCTCTCTAAATTCCTTGGAAGCCCGATTATAAATACTGTACCAGGTACAATAAAGTTCCAACTCACTGCGGTCCAAATTCCGGAGCGGCAATTTACCTAGTGAACTAATAATTCGCCGATATTCTGCCTTAGCTACTTTATCTAAGTGTGCCGGCGGAGTCTTTTGCAGCTCTGGAAGACCATCTGCAGCCAGGAACTCGGCCTTGTATTTAGCCTCCTGTTCAACAACCCGCAGATGGCCGGTTGACTGCGATAATAATTTTTGCTTTCTTGCCAAATTTGCCACCTCCGTGCTATGATGAATTTGCACACAAACATTACAGCGCCAAGCGTTCCACGCTTTGGTGCTTTTTTAGTATTCCGGCCCGATTTTCAAAAATTGTTGGAATTTTCCATGCAAAAAAGTCGATGCGCGTTCAAGCGCTTGAAAAAATCTAACCCCCGTTAAAAAGAGAGGGGGGCTTACCGGTTTTTGACCACCCGGTACCCCGTAAAATCTGCAGTCTTAAAGTCATTCAAAATCTCTTGAAAGGAAATAGTTTGTTTCCGCTGCTTTAGTCGTTCCTCACAGATGTTTGGCTCAGTATCAATAAGAATATGATTGATGTGATGATAGTTGCCAAGCAATGTATCAATCCGCTTGTCCGGTAATGTCCTGATAATCCAAACATTATTGAATGTCTGTTCCGCCTTGAGCTTCCGCAACATCTGGTCAAGGAATAGCATGATATAGTCGTGCACATCGTAGTTACGCTGATAACTTGGCAAGCCAGACAGAGCTTGCATCAACTCATCGTAATCATATATCAAATCATGTTCTGTCATATGTCGCTTAACATATGTCGACTTACCACTAGCAGGCAAGCCGCATACTACATTGATGTCCATGTACCTTGTCATCCCCTTATGATGTTTCATCCACTCACGCTTAGTCTTGATACGGTGACAGGACCGGCACAGGGACTGGAGGTTGTCAGCATTAAGTCTGTCTTCCCAATCCTCTTTACTGGGGATGATATGGTCCACCAGTGTGGCTTCCATCCCACACCGTTGGCATAAGCCATAATCACGGTCCAGCACCTCTTGCCGCTTATGCCGCCAGGGGGTTGAGTGATAGAACTTTAGATAAGCGTCTTCAGTGAGCTTGCGATGATAGTTGTACGCTTTATCATTGTCCTTACGAACAACCTTGTCATAAGCTACCAACGTTGGTTTGCCGTCTACAAAGGTTAATTTGGTTGGCTTCATCATCCCCACCCCCTCGTTTGAAATATGTATGGGTGCAAAATAAAAGACGGTAGCTAAATGCTATCGCCTTAATTACTATTTAACTTTATGCTTCCTGCATTTCTCGTAATGCATTAGCCGTTACTTGAGAAACACTAATTTTGTTTCTTTAGGAAAGAAATCTTATTTATTTTTGTGTACTTTAAAAGCCGGCAAGCGTTGACCTGTCGGCTTTTTCTTCTGTTTGTAATGTCTTTCGGCTCGGTTCAGCATAGCTAGCTCCTCACGGCTGCTGACATAGCCCCAGTTGCGTGTCCAAAACATTATAATGACCTCACAAACTTTCTCATATTTTGGCGCTGATGTTGCTGATAATCGGGCTTCATCTTATTTAGTGCGCTCACAATATCTCGTTCATTACGTTCTGTGACCATATCAAAAACCCTTTGCCGAGCAATACCTACGCAAAGATCTGTAAGCGAGTAGAAACGGGGTAGCGTTTACAAATATTCCACCTTCTTTGGTAGCTCTATGTAGTAGATCAGCCCTCGCGGATCGATTGCCTTCAATTTAATGTTGCCGATGTCAAGCGCTCTCTGGAACGTCAGCACCATATCATTAATTCCCAACGTGGCCCATAGAACTAGCTTACGGGACGGCTCTACACTTGCTAACGGATCCATTATGCACACCACCTTGGGAAGTCTAGTTGCTTCGTCTTGAGAGCCAGCTCTGCCATCTTCTGGGCCAGTGGATTGCCCTTGACTACTTCTTCCAACACTTTTTGATAAAGCTCGTCCTCGTTCTCGTGTGCGCATTCCGGATCAGCACCTTTGATGCAATCACGGATAAAGCGAGCAACATCAAGCGGCGTTTTAATTTCATATGCCATTTTGATTCCTCCACTCAAAGCCATATGCGTTTGCCCTCGCTATTGTATACGTGTACCATAGCGCCATCGGTAAATGGACGACACCAAGTTCTATATGGTACCTCGTTTCCCTTTTCATCATGCCAACCATCAAGCCGCATCAGCTCACCACGTTCTCCCGTATACGAAATAATGCGGCCATCTGCTAATTTTCGTTTAAGGGTTATCATGTTTATTTCTCCAAACAAAAAAGCCAGCACTAGGCTGACTTAATTTAGTATCTATTGTTTGATGTTTACTGTTTGTTAACGTTTATTGCTTCTCCACTTATGATTGCTTTTGCTCGTTTCAATACTTCATCTTGCAATTTAGACTTTTCAGTAAAGCCATTCCCATAAAGTATTGTGTATTCTTGTTGAATATCAAATGGAAATTTATTTTTATAGTTTTTACTAAAGCTTTCCTTACTGCAGATCGGTATTACTGCCTTGCCAAGCGTATCACAAATTCCTAACTCATAAAAAACATTAGGGTTTTGATTACTTAGATCGGCAATAATAAATTTTGCAGACACAATATCCTGCCATATATTTTCCACCATATCATTTCCACGATGTGGATCAAAAATATCTTCTGACTTGATAACTTGAATTTCTAACTCATCTTCAAGCTTTTGTGAAATAGCACACTTAGCATCTGCAACTTCTGGATTATTAAATTCCATGACATAAAAACAGTGCTTAGGATTTACAACCATTCCACGTGCTTTAAACCTTGGATTTACCCACATACCATTACCTCCATAATTGGATGTATCTGCTTTTCTTATTGCTGTCACGCAAACTACTATGTCTTTGTCCAGATCAGTTGAACTAATTTTATCAATCCGTTTCTGCAAAGTATCGTTGTTATTAAATATGTTTAATAGTTTAGGAAAAGCTGAATTAAACTCTGTTTTAGGTAAATGTAATATTAAATTCAGTTTTAGCCCTTCATCATCGTATGCCGCTATCGTCAGAGTCTCGTCATTTATATCGTGACTTAGCATAGTAGTAAGTGTGGTATTAGTATAGATTGCCTTGTCAAAATTGATTCCAACAATAATTTCATCAGTTGTTTCAGCAATCAAAAAGTGCATTGGTTTTCTAAAAACTGGACGTTCATTTTTTAAGTCAACCATGAGCATCAAAGTATCGATTACTTTTTTAAAATCTTCTTCTGCATATTCATAAACATTTCCGCCTTTTAGTTTAGTACTATTTTTAAAAGCCGTCGAATAATAATTTTCAGTCATAAATATCACCCGAAATAATAATACAAAAAGCCCAGTCAAATTGAAGTGCCTCATAATTGTTAGACAAAAGTTCTAACGATTGTGAGGCACTTTTTATGACTAAATACAAACCTGACTTTAAAGCT